>Ga0160428_1000107_pt1 | contig 104851 bp, 76 predicted proteins | sample SolpanmetagenomM_FD_108198 | JGI IMG/M metagenome (GOLD analysis project Ga0160428, IMG submission 108198) | Solar panel surface microbial communities from Lawrence Berkeley National Laboratory, California, USA - M | ecosystem: Engineered > Built environment > Solar panel > Unclassified ...
ACTTTAAAACGATAGGGCCGTGAGGGCATGATGGTTTTTGCGGAGTCATATAATCACAAGTCATACGTCACCTGCGTATACTACACTCTTTCTACATCCTTGTATAAACCTGTCAGGACTGTAGAGAAACATCCACTCCTGGTACATCTAGACTCCAAAATTAATCATCTCTGGTCCTATCAACCTCACACCCTGACTAAATTAGGATAAATCAAATCTATTATCAACAAAACACCGACCAACCTGACCGATTGTCATATATTCGGTAAATGATAATATAAACTCATGTTACCACGATAGTAAAAGTCATGTTCTCAGAATGTTGGTCGAGTCTAGTTGTAGTTGCTTAGATCAGGACTGACGCTATGTTAGATGCTTCGCGATTCCTGGCGCAGTCCTCCAGTCGCCTGTCGCTAGGACGGCCAGATCATACCGAGAAATCACGAAACCCTCTAGATCGACGGCAGACTCCCTATGGCTCTCGTTACATACAGCGATCTAGTTTCCACAATCCCTATCAACAGTCCGGTTCATATCTTTCTAGATTCCCATTTGGAGGACGAAAGAATCGAGATGTGCAAGCGCCTTTATTCAGTGGAGACCATTTTGAACCGGAACTTGATTATGAAGAACAGCACGAACGTGATATGGCAGACTATTTGGCTTTGAGAGAATCGAGACGTAATTTCGGACCAAGTCATCTGACTGATTCATCAGAATTGGATGATGAAAGGCAAGGTGCCGTAGAATCGATACATCTGAAACCGCCGGAAAGACGAGGGTTCGTGGGAGCTGACATACACGGAGGAAGAGTTAATCAAAGATTAGTTGATGTGAATCTTGACTCAACAATACGGGAAAGTGCTGAGAATTTTGATCCACTCGCTTCAGATATTGACGATCGACCTACACCTTTTCTTGGATTTGGACAGCCTAGACAAGAAAAACAAGGATATGGTGAAACACAGTCAAGAGGAAATGACGACGAGGAGGCTCACTATCGGACTCCGTTACCAGCCAGTCCTGATCAAGAATTGTCATCTCAAAGACAAACTGTGGTATTGTCATCACCACATCATGACGTGTTTTGGGCGCAATTATATAAAATAGCATTATTTTCAATGTTTGCGACTTTTATTCTGATATGGTTACACACATCAACGCCTTCGAATAAGAAACCATTAGGGGATTCTATATATTCCGCATTGACTGGTTCATTGTATCTCCTGCTGTGGGACACATTGATTGCAATAATAGTTGCAATGGTGTGGTTGGCGTTACTGCGGGAACATGTTCGAACTCTAGTCTTGTTGATGCTCGTTGCTGTACCGGTCATACTCTTCTCTTTTGCTATTTTTCCGTTTGTTTCTTCTTTCAAAGGAACGTGGCATGGAAATAGTGTGCAAGACAAGGTAATGAGGTGGATGTCTAGTATTCCAGCAGTTCTTGCTTGTATATGGGTTTATTCCATCTACAAGGGACGACATTCCCTTGGAAAAGCGATATCGATACTTGAATTTTCTTGTAAAATCGTAGCGTCCTCCCCAGCATTAATCCTGCTTGGATTTGCAACTCTATTCGTGGTTGTGTTCTCGACATGGCTATGGCTAGGGATGTTTACGAGGATATTCTTGTCAGGTCATTTCAACAAAATCAAAACATTTATCCTCGACATTTCCTCGTGGTGGTTAGGTTCTTTTTTTATACTAGTCTATTTATGGTCATTAGGTGTTATATCTGGTATTCAGCGCTCGACAACAGCAGCGACGGTATCACAATGGTATTTCCATCGTATGACTACGCCAACACCTTCAAGTAAGGATGTTGTTGCAGCAAGTTTGAGTCATGCGACTGGACCGATGTTGGGATCAATTTGTTTATCAAGCTTTTTGTCTCTTCTAATACGACTACCACTTGTAGTATTACCTCGTCGTATATCTAGTATAATCACTCTCTTGGCATACTCTGTAGTACCAACTTCATTGACTACACTGACCAATCCTCTGACCTTGACTTATGCAGCAATACACTCTCAACCATTGTCGATCTCAGCACGAGGCATTGGTCAATTGAACTTTTTATCGCGGGATACCCCGTCAGAGTCTATTCACCCCTCGGCTTTTTCTCCTATGTCATCCTCGTCATCAAATCTAATACCATATAGATTGGCTAAATTACTCCTTCATGCTACTAGATTTGTCATGTCTTTTGCACTTGGTTTCGCTGGATGGATCACAACAGCTCATTCATTACAGTTACGAACTTCTGTTGATAATACTGGTAAAACCATTCGAGGTAGTTTATATGGTTATCTAGTCGGTTTAATAGCTGCTAGTATCGGATGGGCTGTATTGGGTGCGATAGAAGGTGTGATAGGCGGTGTAGTTGACGCTGCTATTGTATGTTGGGCGAGTGAGACTGGTGGTAGAGGTGGAGTGAACGAAGCTAGATATTGTCGAGAAGCTGGAGAATTATTTGGTATTCAGGATGAAGACGACAGGGAGGATTTTTGATTTGTACACAAAACCATTGGCGATTTGACTCTTCTCTTGTCATCATTTGGTATTCCCTAATTTATATGCATGCATTTGTTCATTTCATTGTACATAATAGTATACTAAGCGTTTCTCATTTCTTCATATCATGCAGTCATGTTTCGCATTCATTCTATAATCTTCATTGCCGACATTGCGTCTTCCACACTGGCTGTTTCTTCATCTTCTTTCTTTTCTATCACGGTGTCTTTCTGACTGTCCCAGTATAAAGACCTACTTACATCTTCCGACCACTTTAACCTCTCTAGTAGAATCTGGACTCTCTCCAACTCACCATCCTTCACAAGCGTTCCGTCTTTTTCTTTCTGCCCTTTGAATTCCCGTATGGAGATGTGATTCCAAGGCTCCGAGCTTGCTTTTAAAAAACAATCATCTAGGAGTACAGTATTTGTCCTGTCCCACCCTTCCATTTCTTTTTCCCTTTCCTTCCCTTCCGTCTCTTTCATGCTATTACCATTGAGAGATTCCCACAATTTACTAAGAGGTTTATAGACCTGCACATTCATCTCAAACGCCCTGTCGTCCAGCCCTAGATCTTCTCGCGTCCACACACCTTTTAGCGTGGAGACTTGTTCCGGCGCAAGAATCTCCGCGAGGATCGAATCGACGTTCGCTTTGCGCGCCGACGTCCAGAAGAAAACCCGGTGGTGAGAGAAGATGTAGGTCAGAAACTCGGACATGTAAGGACGGGCGAGGAAGCGGGTCGAACGCCGGGATTTGCTCGTCTTGGGCCGGTGGATCAGCACGCCGTTCAAGTCGATGACGGTGAGGATTTTTCGAGGGGCGGGGAGGAGACATGGTGGAGAAATGGGGGTGGTGATGGCGGTCAAGTACGTGGAAGAAGGGAGTGGGCGGGGAGTTCTGGAGATTTTGGGCTGGGATCGGTTAGACCGCTGTGGTGGGGGTTTTGTAGATGGCGCACGGAGTGGAGGAGATTTTATGAATGGTGTTGAACGGTTTGGAAAAGATGGTGTAAAAGATGTACTAATCGTTTGACTTCTCGTCACTGGTCTTCTCGGAAAAGGCACATCTTGTTTCTGCTTGGTGCGGATACTCTCCAATGGTTGGTCTTTTGACTTGCTAGTTGCGGATTGTATAATCGATGAATTGATTTGTTCCATGATGATCTTGCGATAAACAATCATATATTTTAGACATGTATCTTTGTATTCTAGATGATATCATATTGATGGAATTACGATATGTGGTCTTGAATCTATCATACTGAAATAATATTGAAAAAGCAATGTCGTACAACGTCAAGATTGCCGAATGCTATATCTCGGCATTTTTATTCTTCAATAATAATCATAATATGCAACAAACTACAGTAATACATAATAAATCCAAAATCAAATTGCACCCCTTGCAATGCCATGACAACTATGATTGTACAACAAGACTTGGTCCATTATATATACCGACAGATCCATTTACATTTGGACTAATTCCAAACATTTCCCAATTGAACCTCGTAGGACGCTTTTTGAGTTCATTATACTGCAAACATGTCAGTACACAATCCTTTGAATGACAAGTAGATAGACCATTACTCACCTTGAATACAAAATTCAACGACAAAGCAATCATTAGACCAATACATGTGATTATCGGACCAGAAAGAGCATCAAAGTCTTTACCACTTCTCTTCTCAATCAACCTACTACGCCATACAAATATTGCCCAGCCCCAACAACCCATAATCACTGCAAGCGAGGTGTACATCAACGCCAGACCCTTTGCAACACTATTGTTCTGTCCAGCTGCGTTGAACAATCCCAAACTCAGACTTGCCAATAAAACACTGACATGTTGCCATTTGATAAAGGTTCTTTGATTAGCTAGCCATACTTTAGCCTCGACCTTTACCGTTCCTTCGTCTTTAATCCATCGTTCAGGCTTGACTACACCGGGTGGCAAAGGTGCATCTCGCGTTCTTCTGCTTTTGCTGATGAAACCCGGAAACAAAGCGTCTAATCTACTGAGTGGAGGTTGCATATTGATATGATCAACTTCGTCATCTACATCTTCGGGAGGATGTATGTTGATTTTTGGTGTAATGGGAGTAATGGGGGAATCACGAGCAGCAGAAGAGTCTAAAGAATGAGCACCTGTATGTGACAAACCAATAGGCGAAGATAATAGGGACAACCCAGTTATCTTTCTCGGAGGAGTTTGCATAGCCTTTGTGAGCGTCGATTTTCCTAATAAAGATCCCACGACTTGTTCATCCTCGGCACGACTCTGTCTACGTTTTTGTTCTTGTTTAAACGCATCTTCAGGTGCTTGACGGATATCCGTCTCGATTGCAGCCAACCAGAATGGAAATACATTGACGTAATCTTCAAACAGTTGAGCTACACCGTGTACGAATTTAGAGAAGCGTGGGGCTTCTCGTACTAAATGCGAGCTAACCAATTCGTCAATCCATTCATATTGTTTGTGACCCCTGACCTTAATCTCCAAGATTGCAAATGGAAACCGTGACACTTCACCTTTTCGAATGGAATTGAAAGGAAATTCCATCTTGGCATCATCAATGTCCTTCCTGTGCCAATTGTCCGGCTCCCGGATTGGGCGATCGGTATCGACAGCATCTTCACGAATAAAAGCGAGATTAGTATCTAGGGATATTCTGATCCGCTCATCCCTTGGCATTTGAAATGCAGTCCTTGTGAAATTCGCACGTACCACTGGCTGTAATTTTCTCTCCCGTATAAATTCTGATATCTCTTCAACGCTTTTCTTTAGCGACTGTGTTTCTATAGCCTCGCTTCCTGCCCGCGCTTCTATCCTTTTGATTTCTTTATCCATATTGTATTCGCCGTTGATGAAACTCGATATATGCTTCTCTTTGATAGTAAGACGCCGCTCACTACTTACATCATCCTGACCGACTGTCTTTTTTTCGAGAAAGATCTCCGACGTATCATTTAAATGATCATACCACCGCAGTCTTAGCGAAGATGCAGGTCCGCTATGCTCAACTTTTGCATTATATAGCTCGAATGCAGAATTGTCAAAATACACCGTTGTTACAGTTGGATCTCGTTGAGTGACATCAGCAATCTTTGATGACATGGGATTATACACCAAAACCGGCAATCGTCGGAGAATATTCGTCTTGACTTCTAAAATATTATCTGGATGGACCCAGAATTTATGCGCAGTATAATCTTCACCTACTGACGCCGAGTCTGAGAAAGATAGACGCGGTTCTTTGCCGTCGAGACGCTGTCTTATAAAGGAATACATGGCTGATATACGATATAAAAGTGGTGAATAATCTTCCTGGTTAAAGGGAACCTTGACCAAAAGGCTTTGCAATGGTCCTCTGACAGATATCCTTCCGCCTCGTTTACGGTCATGTTTCTTGGCTATTTTGATGAATCCCGTATAATTGATCCTGCTATATTTTTCGAGCTCACTAGTCTCTTTTGTAATTTCGTCAAGCTCTTTCAAAGTATCTTGCAACAGACTTTTAGTCGACTCGTCCACAGATCCAGTTCTCTGGTTGGCCTGATCCCCAATCTCGTCATTCGACACTATTGGAGTATGTGCTGACACTGCGATAGGATCGAGGATGGCTTCGCAAGCTGCTGCGCGATCTCGTAATTTCTGATAGGTTTCCTGGTGGAAACTTTGTACCTTTTCGAGTTGCACATTTGTAAGTTCGTGATAGAAGTTTTCTGCATCTTCGTCGGTCCAAATATCGTCCTTTTGTCGTGATGGGGAAGCATTCTCATCCTCATCTTCACGAAGCAATTTTTTGAGTTTGGGATAGTCTATGTAGTATGATTTCCATGGTTTATACACAGACAGGCGTAATGTCTTCCCAAACCGCATGCTGACTGACTTTCTTGTGAGATTTAATGCTCTATAGTATTCGTCGAAGATGGTGAAGTTGTAATGCTAGCCCAAATGTATCACCACGGTCTAATTTACCCCGCTTTCAAACATAGAACGAATGCCCTTTCAGGAAGTTCGTTTTTTATTTGTATTCAGGCATGAAGGTGATGCTATGGACCATAATGGAGAAAATGTAGTTGATCTAAATGTCAGTCTGAAGCTGGTACTAAACTATCTTACAAACAACAAATGTCCGACATTAGATAATCCTCCTTTAGTCAAGAAGCGGGCATCAGTAGCGGTCATAATTCGAGTTTCACCTAAACAAGATTATCGAACTTCAGCCTTGCCTGCATCGACTACTCAACATACACTCGACAGTTTCTTTGCTTTGGATTGGGTCAAACATGGCAACGCAGAAGTATTGTTCATCAAAAGGGCAGAAAGACCTGGCGACCGATGGACATCTCACGTTGCATTTCCAGGTGGCAGACGCGATCCGGCAGATAAGGACGATAATGCTGCTGCAATTAGAGAAACAATGGAGGAAGTAGGCCTAGACATCTCTGCAAATAATATGAATATTATCAAAGTCGGAAATTTACCACAAAGAGTCGTAAAAACTCAATGGGGAAAAGTACCTTTAATGGTGTTATGTCCATACATCTTCCTCCTCACCACACCTACAACCCCTCCACTTCAACTCGAGCCTGCCGAAGTCGCCAGCTGTCATTGGGTACCTATGTCAGAATTACTCGATAAGTCCAATAGGACAGTTCATCGGGAAGACGTCAGTAATCGATTGGCTAAACAACAGACAGGAGTTGGGAAATGGATGCTCAAAGTAATGCTCGGTAAAATGATCTTTGCAGCTATAAATCTTCGACCAAGTGAGAGTATTGTATGCAATGGTTCAAAATCCTCTTCCAAAGACCCCCCTTATAGTACGTTGTGCGGCAGAGAAGGCACATATTTTGCCCAAAATTCTGGTCTTCTGCTGTGGGGCCTGACATTGGGAGTGATGACTGATTTGTTACATCTCCTTCCACCATACAATGCTATAGACCTGTGGATTTATCCTACATTCACACAGTGGGATGTAAAGTTTGCCATTTGGTTCATGACAGATAATTTTAGAAAAGCGAAGATAAAAGCAAGTCAGAATATGCAAAGGAGAGTGCTTGAACTTGCAATGCCATTACACGCAGGTGCGTTCGACTGCCCCGAATCTCGTTCTGGTGTCGTCAACGAGTTGCTTGATGGATATTATGACTGTGTCCGGGAAGCAGTTGCTGCCAGTTTGATCATACGAGTAGCTGTCATTGCATGCCTGACAGGTGCAGCTATCGTTCATGTAGGAAAAAAACCCTAGAAATAAGACTTTTCACATGGCTGTCTGCATGAATTTGTGCGGAAGTACTCTCAGTTTTTACCGGACTTTTATGCAGTAAGTTATTTATCAGAACCAAGCCGACTTCTATTACTTTCAAAGCTGAGCCCGTAGATTTTGTTGTAGCTCTCAACTTTAGCTCAATCGTTATATCCCGAACATCGTAACGTCGACTTCTAAATTAGAGCGCATGATTATTGAACCATCGTTTCTTCGTTGGCTTCAGCTTCATCGTTGCTTAAAGCTTATATTGACTTCTGTGAAGGCGGTGAACTCCTTTGTTTGCTTTGACATATCTGAAAAGTTTCCCTTGTTCCTATTTTGGTAAAATGCTGAGAAATGGTACGTGACGGGCCCATCCTGCCAGGTTCTTGGCTGACTAACCAATCTGATTCAATATCGCCATAAATAATAATCAACCAAATAATCAGCCAAGAATCTGTGATAATTGTGGTGTTGTTGATGCTTAAATAATTGACGTTATATGGCACGAATCTATGTAATCTATTGCGCTTTTTGATGTACTACTGTATATTAAACTTTGCTGCCAAGACCACTGGGGTTTTCCACATTCGCCCAATTCAAGCGAATCAGGACCCTCCTTCTTTCACGCTACTTTCCACTTGCATACACTCTACTGGTGTTGGCTGAAGAATCGTGCTTGCGGCCAGACACCAGTCGTTTCTTGGTCGTTACGACTCCAAACGGGCCGTATAACTTATGACATACGTTAAGCTCCGTTTAGTGCGCGATTACTAAACATCGATTCTTTGTTAGATTATTATGGGTTCTTCTGAAGCCTTTAACAGGCGATTTGACAGGCGATTTTACCACTGCCTAAAAGAGAAAAGGTTAGCGCGCGGGAGTACCCTGCTTGTTAAGGCTTTAACAGGCTATAAAATCCCTTGACAGTGCCGCCGAAAGTGGTTAGATTGTAACAAACCAATTCAAAGATAACAAGATGCCAAGATATCTCTAAGACAAACTTCCGAGACGTACGGCTGCTGGCTATCGGCTAAAGTACAATGAATCGGGATGTGTTAAACCGCTTGTCAAACCGCCTTGTTAGAAGCTTCAGAAGCCCTCTAAATGCCGTTTTGAGCATAACGTGAAACCATATATTGAGTTCTTGAGACGGTGAGGTAACTCATGTGTCAAGAGCTTGTGTATTGAAAAAATAAAACTACAATTTTATTATTCTATTTCATCAATTCTTGAAAATGCGGGGTCGGTCATTCAAATTACGTCTATTCTGTCAAAATGCGAATACCCGGACCATCTACTGAATTTACTCAACCAGATGGTTCCAATTAGCGTATTGTCTGTATTTTCTTCTGCACGCAATTTCTAACGCCATTGAACGGAGAATCGGTGAATGAACTAAACACTACACCTTTTTTAGCCGTTTCTCACAAACCAATGGTTATTACATATTGTGGAAGAATCGAATGCGAACTAGACGCGGCCCTATTGTTTTCATTAGTAAAAGGTTATTTTCGGACGTTGCACAACGGTGAAATTCATTATAGCCGTTACCCCAATACGCCTTTTTCGATGTCGCAATAGCGGTACGAAACATAATTCTGTCATGACGACACACGCAAATGATGCATCCAAACTGCATTGATTGATCGCGAGTTTACGGTAAAGTTTCCCACTTGTTTGACATGTTTATTAATACTCCTTCTCTAAAAATATAATTGCATTAATTACCACTTACATCAATCTGGTGGTTTTTCCCACAAGGAGATTGAGAGACTGTACTTGAAGGACCAAAGGCATCAATATGGGCTGGATCTACAATGCGTCGCCACAATTGGCCGAACAGTCTAGAAAAGATATCGTTTTGATTCCGACATGTATACTTACATTAGTAATGGTCATCTTTGTTTCTTTGCGGCTATGGCTTCGGAAACGCATGCTTGCTGCCGAGGACTACATCATCATGTTTTCTGCAGTCAGTGACACTTTGTGTCTATAGCTTTGACACATACTGACGGTTTAGATGTGTGCTATTGCATATGGAATCACAAACATCATTCGTATGTTAATTACAATGGCTTGAAGTTGTGAATTTACTAATCCATCTTCAGAGACTCGGTATGGACTTGGTCTTGTGCCTTCAATGATTCCATATCCGAATTTAACGACCTTTTTCAAGGTAATAGAAAATTTCTACTTTAGTGCAATAAATATGGAGACTGATGTTTTGTCAATTAGTATAACTTGGCTGGACGGCCCTTGTACGCTGCTGCTCTTGCCGGATTCAAGATCTCGCTGTGTCTCAATTACCTTCGTTTCAGCGACAGAACTAGTTCTAAGCGCTACTATCGGGCGTTTGTATGGGCGGTAATTGCATTCGTGGCTGCCACCAATACAACTTATATCTTCATCTCAATATTTGCATGTAATCCGGTAAGCTTATGGTGTTTCGGAAGAGTGTTACTATATGTGTGGTTACTGACAATCAGCAATAGATCAAGAAGAGTATTGATTTTAGACTACCTGGATCGTGCATTCCTTACGGCCCACCTAATATATTTTTGAGTGTGACAGCAATTATATCCGACATTGCATGTTTTGTACTACCTCTAAATCTCATCAGGCCTCTGAGCTTGCCAACCAGGCAAAAGGTTCAGCTTTGGGTCTTATTCGGTCTTGGGCTTGTAACTATTGTTTTTACGATTCTTCGCGCTACAGTAATTCCAGAAATGTCTAGTGGTCAACGTGATCCTACAAGACTCCTTCTGTATAGCACTCTGGAAATCGATATTGGCGTAAGTTTATTATGTGCAGTCTGTAGTGGAATAACTCAGCTGACCTTGTTGTAGATTATAATTACTTGTGCTCCACATCTGCGGAAACTGATTGATAGCCATAGACTGGGATCCGGTTTCACTACCTCTCGAGGCTATAACTATGGTGGTCGGTCGCACGGCACCCATGAGAAATCAGCGCATGACATCGAAGCACATGGTGTCAATAATGGAAAACGGCGTTCGAATGTAGTAATTGTAAGAGAAGCAGCCAATGATGCTACTGTTTTTGCTGAAAAACCTTGATGGAGGATTTTGACCCATCTTTTTATCTGTAATGACTACAAATCTCTTGTCTGTGTTTAGTAGCGCAGTTGTTCTCTGTATTTGATATAAAATAATTTTATGTATATAATGAGATTGTGTTTGACGGTAATATTTATTAGATACCTGTAATGTCTCGTGCTCAGTCATTATTGAAAAGGATTGGTTACGCAATCCAACCCAATCCCCAGATTTTGGAAACAAGCTTCCCCGCCATTCCCAGTTTCCATAATTTTTTTTGGATGACTCGACAGATAAGGAAATATATTGGTGGATCATATTTCGCAACGCACACACAATCAATTGTCTTTTAGCTATTGTAGACCAACTTTTCGATTATATACCAATATGTCGCAGGCTCAGAAGAAGGTGAGTTCAAAAATAAATCACGTACATTGGCGACATCGTTAATATTATATACTGACTTTTATCTAGGTTTGTCTCGCCTACTCTGGTGGTTTAGACACATCATGCATCCTCAAATGGTTGCTTGAACAAGGTTATGGAGTCATCTGCTTCATGGCCAATATCGGACAAGAAGAAGACTTTGATGCTGCCAAGGAAAAGGCATTGAAGATTGGGGCCGAGAAATGCTACATTGAAGACCTGAAGAAGGAATTTGTTGAGGAATTGTGCTGGCCTGCCGTACAAAGCAATGCTGTATATGAGAATGTCTATCTCCTAGGTAAGTTTAGATTGAATGCTCACAGATATACAAGCTTTATTGACACATTTGCAGGAACATCACTCGCTCGTCCAGTAATTGCTCGCGCACAAATCAAAATTGCTCAAAAGGAAGGCTGCTTTGCTGTTTCCCATGGATGCACTGGCAAGGGTAATGATCAAGTTCGGTTTGAGCTTGGATTCTATGCTTTGGAGCCAAAGATTACTGTAATCGCTCCATGGAGAAACCCAGAGTTCTACAATCGCTTCAAAGGCCGAAACGATTTGCTAGATTACGCCGCTCAAGTAGGCATTCCCGTCAGCTCCACAAAATCAAAGCCGTGGAGCATGGACGAGAATCTTGCTCACTGTAGTTACGAAGCTGGTATTCTGGAGGATCCAAACACCGAACCACCCAAAGACATGTGGAAGCTTACAGTGAACCCTGAAGATGCTCCAAACACCCCAGAAGAATTCACTTTACATTTCACCAAGGGTTTACCAACAAAGTTGGAGCACAAAGATGGCTCAGCGACAGATGCTACAGACATATTCTTGACCGCAAATGCCATTGCTCGCAGACATGGAGTTGGAAGAATCGATATTGTCGAGAACCGATTCATTGGACTCAAATCTCGTGGCTGTTACGAAACCCCTGGTCTCACTTGTTTGAGAGCTGCACACATGGATTTGGAAGGTCTTACTATGGACCGTGAAGTTCGTGCTCTTCGTGACCAATTTATTACATTCAACTACGCCAAAGTACTCTACAATGGTCTTTATTTCTCGCCCGAAGCTCGTTTCTTGCTTCAATGCATTACAAACAGTCAAGAGACTGTCAACGGTGCTGTTCGTTGCAGAGTCTACAAGGGTTTGTTCTCAGTGATTGGAAGATGGAGTGACACTGAGAAATTGTACGACATGTCAGAGTCAAGTATGGACGAGATTGGTGACTTTAAGCCAGACGATTCCACTGGATTCATCTCAGTCCAAGCCATCAGACTCAAAAAGTACGGTCTTAAGATGGCCGAGTCCGGTCAACAAATGTAGATAAATGTAGATAAATTACGATCCAATATATTCGTGATATTGTGCCAGAAAAAAAGATAATGATCTTGCCACATAATCTAAATACTATATTCAGAAAATGCTTGTGTTTTAATATCCACATTGGTGATTGAAGCCCCCCGATATCGGCCCGTTACGACCGAATCATCATTGCTTTAAAAATAAGTTACAAGAATTCATTCGCTGACATTTGTCACAAATGTTTGCGTCAGTCCATCGACGAGAGTCTGTCACTGTTCATGTTCTATTGTTTTTACTGGATGCCGCACTGCATATGTATATCGACTTCCAGGTTGACCTCAATGTGGAACATAGGTGAGAAGTCAAATGAAGTGAAGTGCTACCATATTTGCGATTGTGGTTATCGAATAATTCCAAAGCGCACCGACTTGCTTTGAGCGCCTGCCCTGTTCACATTCTGTACGACTATATGACGTAGACTTCACGGTAATGCTATCGAAGCATTTTTACCTTCTTGTGAACACTCACCGTGCTTCACGTCATTCCTTTTTATTCCTTCTGAAGTTCACCTGATCAAATTTCACCAAAAGCTACATCACTGCTATCTGACTACGGTATTTATGATTGTACTACATTGCCGATTCATATTTGTGTCCCTCGTTTTTGATCAAACTCAATCGTTACGTTTGAAATGACAAAGGTATTCTTCATCGATTGGGAATTGTGGCAGAAGATGGTGTTTGTAAGACACATCCTCTAAAGGTGATGTGTAACCAGTGCAACTAATATGGCTACAGGTCCTTGGATCTGCGCTTGTAAGATACGGTTCATACATCCGCCTGACCTGTGTACTAACGTGATAGGTTCTCACTATACTTCTCGGCCTTGTGAAGCTATGGTATCTGAGGTGGCGAGTACGAAAGTACTCTGTTTTGAATGGATTTGCCGAAACAGTAGATATTGTCAGAGATAAAAGTATCACTAGATCTTCGAGCCGCAAAAAGACCAAAAATAATCGTAGAAGTCTTTCACATCGCATCAACATCAGTATGAGAGAAAGAGAAGAAGTCCCTTTTGGTATTCGTGCTCTCGAGAGTGGAGAACATTTTGATGAAGTTTGGGATTCACGTCCGAACAGTACTGAAGTGTCAAGACATGGAACCCTTCGTACAACAAGCTCACAGTCAGCAATCAATTCGAGTGGTTTCTCCTCGCCTTCATTGAAACGAGAGAATACTTCACACTTGACAGTAAACACAGAACGTAGTGGAGACATTTCAGATTTGAGTCTAGTAGAATCACCGTTACGAAAAGAACGAAAAGAAGTTTTTGAAAATACCAGAGATAAACAGTACCCACCACACTCATTTGCAAGATATGAACGAGCTACAGGACATTATACGACCAATTCTTTCAACCGACAACATCTGCCAAGGAGACTGACCATCCAAAGCAGTGCTAACAATGCTATCAAAGCTAGCTCCCGTGGCGAACCAAAGGTATCGTATCCTACGCCAAAGTCCCAAAAGTCACCTAGTATTCAAAGCTTCAAATCAATGTCTTCGCAACCTTACAGCGATGGTGATCTTGATATATCAACTTATAACCTAAACTCACCATTTACTGTTAATGTAGGACTCCACTCGCATCACACGTCGTTAAGTCGTTCTGCAAGCGCAGAAAGTTTGATTGCAATGCAAAGAAGAAGACTATCGCAATGCGCAGAAACCGGTCAATTCTACCCAAGATTCCAATCAGATTACCGAGATCATGCTGCCAAGGCCGCCGAATCAATTGTACAAGAGAGGACGTCACGAAGAATGTCATTCGAAGTTGACGACCGAGGTGGAGATGCTGATCAACAGTACTTTCAACTACCATCAATCAGTGTCACTGCAAATACTCCAGACTTGGTTGGAGAAATGTCACGCAAACAATTCAGGGAGGTCCAGTCTGACAGTGCTTTAAACTACAAATCCCAATCATCACCACCAACTTCTCCCACTGGTTCCACGTTTTCGGTCAGTAGTCGTCAAAGTAATCAAGTATTACGAAGGGTCAATTCGGGTTTCGCTATACTCAAACCAGGATCACTTGAGAATAGATTAATCTCTGCTCATAGCGCCAAAACATCAAGAATTAGATCATCAAGCACTGAGAGTGCTGGATCTTTAGAGATTCGAAAAGGACGGAGACTACAAAAGCGACAATCTCTTGTACAACCATCTAAGAGGGGTAGTAGTCAAGAGTAAAACCTTGTAAGATTGGTCATTTTGACTGTAATATGAATAACCTAGAATGCAATAGTGTAATCAAATTCTTGATCATCTAATCATGCCATGTACAATAGTAGATATCAGGCAAAGATTACAAAATAAAGAAGCCATGTGCGAGATTGTTTCATGGCGGTACTGACGTGATTTGATACCAGAAATCGATTGAGAATTATGATTACCGTCTGATGATGAATCAACCAAAGAGTGTGAATCACTTACTGAATCTAGTAAATCAGTACTTGCATATCCACTCCAGTTATCAAATATGCTCAGTTCATGTATTATATTGCACTGTGTTGTGAAACAAAATTCTCATTCCAAACCCACGGTCAACTATTCACTTTTTAATTGCGTTTCGTCAACCGTTGAGATGTTAGTTGCAGACCCCCCCGTGAACCATTCTAATCTCAAACTCAAAAGCCACCTGACATCTGTGCGCAATCTTTTGGCTGGGGGAAAAAGTTGTAGATCTGCAGTATTTATTTCCCCACGTTTCTCTTATTTTTAGACTGCGATTGAACGAATAATAAAAATAACCGTATCGGTCATTTCATCACTTTTTAACAATCGACAGTCGATCATGTCGATTATAGACAGATGAGGGTGTTGGCGCAGGTTCGCGATATATACATTATAATCAAAATAGCGTTATTAGTTCTAGAGTTTGTCGGCGTTGTTACTGCGCAGATGGATTTATGATGGAGACACTCGGAACTATTGATTCGGGATCCTATAGTTGTGCGGTATCAAGGCTGGTGGTAACATGTCGTCGCGGTCCAGCATGACGGGTAATGCGTACATGAACAATGTGAATAATGTGACGAAGAGACATGACGTCGGGGAAAGTCCGAATACAAATATGAACGGAAACGGTAACGAGGAAGAGGTCATGCCAACGCCTGGGATCGCGATACGGCGAAAAGCGGCAGATGAGGATTTGTCGAGTAAGATTTCGTCGTTGGAGACGCCGCCGGCTGCATTTCGGGTGGAAAGGTCTAGGTCTTATAATGTCATGGACAGCTACTATTCTTCTACACGCGGACTGGAGTTGTATAGCTTTTCGAGCGGCGAGCAGGTTTTACGAGGTCTTCATGATGATACGTCACCCGAGGATGAGATCCAGCCTGCTAAAGTAGCACAACAAGTGCGAGGCGCAAATCCAGCTTCGCCGCAAACTCCTATCTCGAGTTCACCAACGGGGAATGTTTTCAGTCGCAAAGCAATTCCGGCAAAAGGTGATGGAGTCATTCGATCTCTTTTACGCAGCGTATCATCAAAAGCGCATTCGAGACAACGGTCAGAAGTGAATACAGAATCTAACCGAGCAGTCATTAGTAGTTCGATGAATTTGGAAGATGCTTCAAATCGGATGGCTGAGCCAAAGACTAATGGTTCGCCGAGGGGTGAATTTGCTAGATCTGAAGAAAGGAGACCAAGGCAATTGGAGCCAAGCTTTGTCTACAAGAAGACGGAAGGTTCAAGTTTCACTGATCGACAGACGCATTTTGATCAAATTAGACCCCACACTTCGGATGCTACTACGGCTGCATCTAAGCGTAAGCCTGTCCCATTGAAAAGTGCTTTGGAACGTCATCCAATCATTACACCGCCTCGTACAACCTATTCTAGTGCATCAAACGACAAACCCTTCGGTGATGCCCGTTCACCTATCATGGTTGTTTCTCCAAAAGTCATTTCTCCGGCAACTTTTGAGAACAAGAGGGTTGTGAGTTTACCTGAATCCAGTCTTCGAACAGCTTCGCAAGGCTCAACCGCAATAGCTTCTGGAACGGACAGTGGAATAGATTTATCAAATTCTGATGCAGTCACTTCGCCTCATCCGACTGAGGAAAACCGGCCTTCGAGAACTTCTTGGCGTGATCGATACAGACCGAGATCAAGATCAGCATCTGTCGGTGCCAGAAATGATACTGTCCCAGATCCAAATTCTGCTACAACTGATCATTCCGTCATTGGTTGGATACGTAGACGGAGTCGTTCTAGATCATCCAGCGTTTCTACCATTCGAAGAACTCCAATGAATAATAATAACAACCAAGAAATGTCACCGGAACCGGAAGAAAATGAAGTATTGAAAAGAATACACCAATTACAAGAGCTGCGTAAAAATCGGAGGACGAGCGAGGCGGGGAAAGATGCGACACAAACGAAAGTAAGCGAAAGTAACAGTGACAACAAAAAAGATCGACATGAGCAAATTGACGCAAAAGACAAAATTGACAGCAGACTAGATTACGCTGAAACGTCATCTAAAAATAACCCTGAAATGGTGGGGAATAAATTTCCGAGGCCGGATGTGGCCGAGCCCAATATAATTTCCAAGAGCAAAACTCGCCAAAGATCCGCTTCTGATTGTACCGTCGCATATTCAGCCAACAAATTTACGAATCATTCAGTTGATGATAGCTTCAAAGGTCCAGTTCGAAGCTGGACTGAGGTTATACGGCGGAAAATGGCAGCCGTTGCTCAGCCGTTATCAATCCATACCTTGAACACCCAAACCCCTCAGTTCCGTCCTCAACCTCGAACTACCATGTCAGCACCGGTAGACGTTAATTCTGCGACTCGGCAACGTCCACAGCATCGGTCTAATAAATCGTCAGATTCTACAGATTCGAAACAAATTCAAATACAAATACGACCAGAATATAATTATGCAAAAGCACTCCGTCAACTCGATAAGCAGGCCCTCGACACCTCGGATAAGTCCTCAAGTACAAGACGTAAAAGCGAAACGAGTGATGATGGGACTGGTCAGTCAATAGCTATTATATCAGAATATCGTGGAACAAACATCGACGAAGATATTACAGCCTTTCTCGAACATCCTCGACTAAATCAAACGGTCAAACACCCCAAGACAGGTCGAACTATAGCATTCTCAGAGGTCGGAGATCCTAATGGAGCTGCTGTATTTGTATGTGTGGGTATGGGACTGACAAGATTTGTATCTGCGTTTTGGGATGATCTTGCAAAGTCACTTGGGTTGAGGTTGATAACTCCTGATCGACCAGGAATCGGTAAGAGCGAGGCATATACAAGTCGAGACACAACGGGTGTTCTCAGTTGGCATCAGGATGTTAATGCAATATGTCAAAAGTTGGATATTACAGAGTTTAGTCTATTGGCACACTCCGCTGGTGTTGTATATGCACTTGCAACTGCTCTTGTTCTGCCTCATTTTGTAAGGGGTAAAATCTATTGTTTGGCAACGTGGATACCACCGTCTCAATTCACCATGTCTCCTTCAACATCTCCAATCGCCGATTCAAATCTAGTCAACGAAACTACGGTTGCATGTCTACCTCGATCTCAGCGATTTCTACGAGTTTTACCAGTGTCGATTCTCAAAGTTGCCAACAGTGGTTTCTTAACAATCAACACGACACCTGTCCTTCAATCACGAACTTCCAACTCTCCTGCATCGCGACCAACTTCACGACCATCCACTCCTGACGCATTACTCCCTCATAATTCTAGTAGCACATCATTACCAATTTCCGCTAATCGACCTAGTGCTCTCTTTCGTCGAGTGTCACGCGCATCACGTATATCAACTCCATCATCGGCCACTGCAAACGACTCATCTCTTCATACGTCGGTGAGTTTATCGCCATATGATCATCAAGAAAAAGAAGTGAGAGATGAGGAGACATACAACAGCCTACTTACGCAACGTATATGGGATGCTGCGGTACGGTCATCGAACCCAGCAACCGATCTTATTGTCTGTCTGGAGAGTAAGGCTGTAGTAGGCTTCAAGTATACAGATATTCTACCTGATCTAGTGTTCATTCATGGTGACGAAGACAAGAGAGTCAAGTTGGACAATATCAGGTGGATTATAAGTAGGATAGATGCAGCTAGAAGGAATAGAAAAGCACTGAATGGCGAGCAAGTGACAATGCCTGGCGAAAAGGCTGGTGCACATATTAAGCAAAGTCTATTGGACTTTGCAAGGTCGGGCGAAGACGGTCCGTGTGAATTGAGAATCCTGACTGGACAAGGTCATAATCTCATGGCAAATGCCGGTGTTATGGCGGATGTTTTGGCCGAGATTGGACTTGATAGGCGGAAATCTGCCAGACGGAAAACTTGAAGCATAATCATTTCTATTTTATTCAATTTATGTGATACCCCAATCTTATTTAGCAATATGCTTATATAATTATTATTATTATACACATTCTTATACAATACCCATGCATAGTCTAAGCGGCTCGCAAAGAAGTTTAATGAGTGTTCTTAATATGCTAGTGCTATGCTAGTACTTGAAGACTAAAAAGGTCGTGGCTGGGGTAAGACAATAATGTAAATGACGAGAAAGTTTAAACATATGAAACATGGACAACCGTAGAAAATCGATTACTGCCTCCAACAATTTCCGGGACTGGCCTTGATATTTCTGGATGGTTGATAACAAAAGCATTAGCTCATTCATCTTAATTCTCCGTCATTCGTGGTGAATTTCAATTCTACCAAAATTATATACGACTTTTGACGCATTCCGAGAATAGCAGCCTTTCAACTCTGACTTTCTGATTGTTATTGAATTGATTAATAAACATAACAAACTCTCCTATATATTCAATACGCAATCTGAACAGAACATTCTGACGGTTGACAACAACAAAGAATATTAACAACATCAGACCTTGGACTGAAACCATTTCTCAATCGAGAGGTAGCGTAAAAGGCTATCCGAAGTTGGTTATTCCTCCTAGAACATTCGAATTGCATAACAAAAAGAAGACCCGGAGCAGGACGATCTACCCCCTCCATACACACCACAAATAGTCACTACAGCCGGGTTATTACACACAATGGCAGGAGCGGCGAGCTTGATAACTCAGGTCCAACAGACTGGTCCATCCCCAATCTCACATTTCGGAGGTATATTATTGCTATAATCGCTTCAATATTTGCGCATATTCTAATCTCGAACAGGTCATTCCGATGAGCACATGAACCTGGACCTTAGGTTTGTATTCACAAGTAATTATATTATAAAATACTGACAATCAATCTCAGAGGCACTCCGTTTTCCCTGTCACGCGATGAATTATTAACATTACCCGAATTCGTCCTACTTTCACTCTTTCCAAACGGATTATTACCAGAAAGCCATATGAATCAATTTCATGATTCGGATACATATACAGTAGATGTAGGTATTTTCCAAAACGTCCAAAATCCAACAATAACAATCGCATCTTTTTTGTCTTTGGATCTAATCTCATTTCTGTTCTCTTTAACTTCAAAGTATATTTATCTGACTCTATTTATCATTCCCAGTATGATCCAGCATGTTTATCATACATGCTTGACTTTTTCCGCAACGTCGCTTCTACATTAACTCCGCGATCTCGAGATCCAGACTCTTCACCGTTCGGTTCACCTACATTTTCCGCAAAACCGACCGCTGTACCGATAGAACCAATGACTGGAAACGCCATAGACATGTTACGAAACCGAGCCGGTATAATTATCTTGAGGGAAGATTTGGATTTTTACGTCATACCGCCATGGAAGAACATTGACGCGGCAGAAATGCTACAAGTGAAGCGCAACGCGGGACAATCGTTGTTGAAACAGAATGGAATCTTTTCTGGGTTGAGAAAGAGTGAAGAAGCTGGGACGACGGAACAACATTTGATTGAAATGTTGACTGCAGGGTTAGTCTCTTCCCATCCACCATCACTACTCGAGTAAACATCTAATATACTTTATATAGAGGATTTAATCACAACGATCAATGGGGTCATCGAGCAGGTGAACCAAACAAAGCAGTAATATGTAGTATTGCACTCGCGCGTCTGAGGATGAATTCCGGAAACGGCCCGAATGCAAATGGCGTCAATGTCGGCGCCGCTACAGCTCCTCCAATGGCGCAGAAATTGCTCTTGTTTTGGAGAAAACCCGCTAGGAGATGTTGGTGGGAGGGTGTAGAGTTGAACGATGTCGAAGGTGTAGAGGGGGTGTTGAAAGTTTGGATAAGAAGGGTATGGACATTGGAAATGGCAAGTCACTATTCTATCCACCAATTATAATAGTTACTAATCATTTATACTACAGAGCGTCATAGGTTTACGATAATGGAAAATATTATCATAGTGAGTGTTGTTACGGTTGGAAGGCCTGGTCAATTGATAGCTGTATAATGTCAAAATTCAATGACTGTTTGTCTCGTCTTTTGTATGCATATGTGTTGTGTGATTAATAAAATACATTAATAGTCGTGAAAATAACAAAACTTTTCTTTATGATTATTCCATACATGATGTTCTATGATGGAAGAGGTCTCGATGCCAACAATAATCGATATTCGTGGTTATGCTATCTATTTTAATATACAAGCATATCAATATTTTGATATTCTATATTATATCTCATATGTCGTGTCGTGTCGTGTTGTGTCTGTGTATATGGTGAAAATATACCTCGGCTTGAAACCTGCCCACCAAGAAATAAAAAATAAAAACTAATCGAGGATGACAATGTAGACCCTCTCTTCGTCATGACTCATCCGTTTGTTACCGTCTATTATGATCGCGTTTGACTGGAGTCCAGTGTACACTACGACGATATCGGCTATTTCTTCCCAGTAGAAACCTTCTTTGGTCGACCTGGCTTTCTCTTGATTACCTTATCTACACTACTCGCCCCATTCCGCTTTGTCATCTTGCTTTTAACAATTCTGCTGCCTTTGTTGCTTTTAGTACTCTTACTGTTGTCGACGAGTCCAATCCTTCCCTTTTTGGTGGGAGGACTATCATTCAATTGATCAATAGAATCATAAGTTTTTCTACTCTTGGTAAGCTCGTCTGATTCGTCTTTAGCGTTGTTTGCTGCTGTCTTCTTTCCAACCACTTTTCTGTTGACTTTACCAACATTGTTACGGTTTGATTTATTCTTCTTAGCGTCTTTGTTACGAGTAATTTCAGGCTTTATGAGTTCTGAAAGGGGCGTCACGCTTGGTATGTTCATATATTCGACCTCTACCCATTTCACAATCCGGCCTTGAGGTTTGATTATACTCGATTTCTTCGTTGCGGCGGACGGAAAACTGTTGGCTTTGGATGTGAGATTTCTGCGTCTATGAATCGTACTTCGAGGACTGGTCTGGAGCTTAGTGGTTCTGGAGATGGTCTTGCGCTTGTTGGATGTGAAATTGCGTCTTTCTGCCTTCGGTGGTGGAGTTGGTGAAGAGTCGATCATTGATGGTCTAGAGCGGAGTCGACGTCCAGAAGCAGCGGCTGTAAGGGCATTGATGTTCATATTTACATTCTAGATGGACATTTAGTGTATGTCACGATTGTAGTGGAAGGAGATACTGACTTTATGGGTACTTCGACTCGTTCTGTCCGGTTTAGAGACACTTTTGAACCGGGGTGAGCAGAGAGGATCAGTATTTCCACCCTGAATGACCGCCTTTACAAATGGCGGGGAGTTATGAGGCATGAAAGAAGTCTCGAATGAGCCTTGAGAGTCGATGTCGGAGGAGATTGAATCATGCATTACCAAATCTGCTGTCGAGAGTGTTCTGTCACGGACTGGAGTTGCGTGAAGTGGATGTTCTGGTGCATCGACAAACGCTCCTCCAACTAGGCCAGGATCGTTAGTAGTCGAATTGCTGGGACCGCCACGTCTGACAGGAGTGATGAATGAATCAAGTTTCTTGATTGATTCATTCCATACACTAAGTGGCAAGTGCGAGTGACCAAGTTCGTTTAGGACAGCAATGTTTTCTTGTGATTGTGAAGCGTCATCATCATTCATTCTTGTTGAGGGCATGTCTGTCTGCTGTTCAATCGATCCAGCCTTTACCTCAGAGTCGTAGGGAGTTGCAACGTCACGAATATCTTCATCAGCTGTTATGACATCCTTATAGGACTTGAAGTTCGTATTCGATGTATAAGATTCACTTAAGTCTGTTGCGTGTCTTTGCAGGAGCGATGAATTACTGAATATCATCTCTTATAAGACCACAAGTTTTATGATTGGAATAGACTACGGAATGAAAGATGACAACTACATAAGGACTTCTCAATTCACTGGATATAGCACGCATTGAAAAGTGAATGCAGACAGACGTATTCACTATTTCGATCTCACTTTTGCAAATCTCGAAACGTGCAAGTGAAATTCATTGTAATAAGACAATTCTAGACGATAATCGTATTACACCAACGTAATATGCCGATAGCCCAATACATTTTCACCATGCAACGCACACGCACGCCCATGCGAGACGTCATTTAACAAGCCAGCTTTCACAGTGCATCTCACCAAGAATGTGACACTTACGAGCTATTCAGGTTACAAACGTAACTTTTGAAACGTTGCTTATATCAGTATTCTACTCTCCTATTACCTGACCATGACTTTTAGTGCAGTAGAAACATCTTGGCATTATGTCAACTTTGAATTCGCGGTATAGTGCCATAGCTGACGACCTTTTTTTTACGTCAAAGTGATGTACGTTATTTAAACAGCTGAATACACTCGTTCTCACTTCAACCGGTTTCCGAAATTTTGTGATATATTACTAGGATCCCAAAATGTATCTGTCTTTATTATTGTGAACCATTAACACCTCTGTCGTCACAGATGAAACTTAGCTACATTTCGAGACTGTAGTGTTATATCACGAAAATGCGGGGAGCCGGATTGTAGTGGAAACGACTGTAATGGTCCGAGCTTTGGTTAAACTTTTATCGTGGTCCAAAATAGTTTAGCTTTGATCCTTCCGTCACACACGAAACACAATTTTATTTTTAGCATAATTGATATCGCCGAGGAGGCATTCGGTATTACTCCATGGGAGGATCTCGAAACGAGGCTATCACGAAGGAAGACAAATTATGATGTGATGAAGTGAGAAATAATAAGCGGCCCGGTGTGTTGCTCCGCGGCCACAGTTCCTAGAAGTCTCAAGTTGTTGAAGTGACTGGACATGCATGGAGAGCCTAGCCCGAAAGCAATATAAAGATTGTAATGCCGCGACACAAATTGATGGCGTGACGACAACGACAAAGGAGCTTAAGGATTCTTGCGGCACTACCCGCGTTAGTTCAGAAGTACAATTCGCTGATTCTCAATTCTAAAACGCTGTCGAGAAGATGCTTTAAAGAAGCCAAGACCCGCTTCCAAAGTTCGCTTGCAATTTTCTTGCCCAATTTGCGTTGCAAACCATTATGGCCCAGACACAGCGACGAGCAGAATTAACAAGTCAGCACCGAAACAAAACTCCTTCATCAGTGGCTGATACCAGTCCCCATTCTAGCGATTATGACATTATCGGTGGTAGCGATGCTTACCCTTCGCCGTCGTCGTCGTTGCAGTTGCGTCGGCGTACGAGTCTCATGCACGACCGAGTATCTGGCAGGTCACCAAGTCCTAACTTCTCACGCTACACTGCTGGATCGGTAGTAAGTTGTGCCCTAGACGATCTACCGAAGGCCTCGACGATGTACGCCAGTGGACTCGCATTTAACGGTACTGAAGCTACAAAGCGTGCTCTAGAGGGTGGCCAATCACGTTCTGGTTCGCAGGCTCCATCATCTCGTCCTTCAAGCCGTACAAGATCTCACTCTTCTGGATTTCCTAGACCCCAAACCCCACCCGCCATTTTGAATCGTCAGCAAGCTCATCAGCCCAGACCCAATACAACAGTTCCCGCTGGATCTTTCGCTCGACCATCGATCCTCGGGTCACAAGCTCATGCTTTAGATCAAGAAACTCAAAAGACTCGTAGACATGATTCAGATACTGAAGGAAGCCCGTTATTTGGTGCGCGTAGACCTGACGGATACTCTGAGAATCACCAGTATTCGCGGAGAACACGGGAATGGATCGATCAACAGCGAAAAGATATTGTAGATGAAGCGATTATGTTGCCAATTGAACGTGAGCGGGGGCGGAGACAACAGGAGAGAGGGCAGGAAAAACCGAACGGACCGCAAACACAGCCCCAGCGATGAAGAAGTGAATACCTAGACCAGACCAGACCAGACCAGAGAATGCTCAACTTTGATGGAACTTTTGAGGTAAGTTCTGTCGCAGCAAGTTTATCTTGCGCGATTGATGCATTTTTCTGCCAATTGTTGCATTTCCGTGTTCCGTCTCATACACTACTGATTGTTGTTGCTGTTTCAAGAATTTCCTTAGCTTTGTACCTATATGAGGATCGAGTCTCATAGTCATCAATTATCAATCACTCGTGTTCCCAATCTTATTGTGTCATCTATCTCACGAATGTCTTGTTCCTAGTCACCATCGTTTGACTGTCTGATGGACTCTGCCACCCCTTTATTCATCTCGCACTCTACAGGTCATGTATCCCATACGTTATTTCTATCACATTGAGATGACAGTCATGTTGCATTTCACATGTCGCTATGAAAAATTCCAATCTCTACGGGTACGCGAGTTTGTCAACTAGAAGCCATTCAATTCATGTTTTGGCCGAGATGCGATAGTGATCTCGCTGTCTATAACTAGCATCAGACAAATGGATATCCTCGTTAGATAACTCATTTGTATGTTTGAAGAAACGACTTTCAACTTGAGTAAAGCGTTGATTAATTCTTGCAAAATGCAGGTAGCTTTTGGAACAGTATTAGAAGCGAATGCGTAGTATAACAAACATATGCTGTGCGCATCACATTCTCAGGACAGGATACGAAAGGAATTATCTTTTAATTTATTGTCTCTATATGTTCGTTCGTTGGGACTACTAAGTTATCTAGAAAACGTTGTTCGTCGCATAAACCGCCTAATCCCTCGTGAGACCCGCTTGCATACACCGGACAGTAACAGGTAAAACGTTCTCCAAGCTGAACACTGATAAAATATTTCTCGTATGATTGCAAGCTGACTATGACTCATTAATAATACACGGATTTTTTCTGAGGCGGCGGGGTACCCCACTCGAAAGCGTCTGGGGGACAATGGTGTAAATTTGGGCCAAACGTGCAAAGACATCAAACTTTGACCATAGCCATCACTATCTATTTACGCTAGTCTCGCGATAAAAAGCTGACGTCGCACTAGATTATACATAGACTCATAAGATAAGCTATTCTATAAGATCCCTTCAGGTATTACTGTAGTAACCAATGGAAAGACTACAAAATTCTCTAGTACTAAAGGTGCAAAATTTCACCTATAGAAGCTTCAACTGTAGATACTACTATCAATAATCCAGGCTAATTGTATTACACAAAGTCGATGTTGATTTGAATAAGGTAGTGATCTATAAACAGAAGCACTTGTGCTAGATAAGTGACACAACCGATACATACTATATGCATTTTTTTGCCGATGTCCCTAAGAGAAAGCTTCCCCGCATTGCTTATCTGATCGGATGAGTTGATTCATAAGGTCATTTGTGACTCCCACATAACATAACACGTACTTCGTCAAATAATCACCAATGCAATTCAGTATTATTCGACTATTGTGTATAGTCATCATTAGTGCTAGATACGTTATCTCAGATTCAGACCTCCGCGAATTTCTGAAGTGACACAAACACGGTGTTACCCCACAAAGCTTAACAGAGGCACAGGGGTGATCTGTTCGCGGAGCGTCTGAGGGACATTGGTCTTTTTTTGGGCCAAACGTGCTAGCTACACAATTTCAACCATGGATATTACTACCTAAATAGGCTAGTGTCACATTAAAAAGTAGCTATTACCTTAGAGTACACTTTAAGCTATAAGATAAGCTACTTTATATAATCATAACTCTGCTAGAAGAGGCTAGCAAAGGTGCTAACCACAAAATTAGCTAGTACTAAACATGCTAAAAATTGATTTTGTAATTTTGTACTACTTATTTAGCCTCTTATATAAAGGGTCTAGATCTTGAAAAGTAGCTTATCTTGTAGCTCTAAGTATGATCTACAGTACTATCCCCTTTTTTATCTAATACTAGCCTATTTAAGTAGTGATATCTATGATTATATGTTTTTTCCATAGTTAGCCAAAAACTGAACCAAAGTCCCTCAGGCCCTTTGACAAGCGAAGACTACCCCGCGAAGTTTAATTGAAATAAATCGAATGATTGAGGCATCAGCCGAAGCTATGTCAGAGGGCCTGATTCATGAGGTAATAGATACGTTATTACAACGCTTCCGTCACACATCTTGGCAATAGAACTTGGCCCGTGTTAAGGTATTTTTAGCGTGATTGAAAATCCGGGGAAAGGATTCGGTGTTACGTCACGGAAGGATCATGAAACGAGGCTATCACAAAGGCAAAATGTGATCTGAAGTGAGAAATTGTAAACGCCCCGAACCTCATCACACTTACGGTGTGTTGCTCCCCGGCCACGTTTGTAGGGTATCAGTATTGTTGGAGCGACTAACAATCATCGAACCTAGTCCGAGACGCATGATAAGGTTGTGATCCAGCAACACAAACAGCATCGAGACGGCGCGACGGCAACAACAAAGGATTATGAGGATTCCGGCGGGACGGACCGCGTTGGTTTTGAACTACAAACCAACCATTTTCGATCTGAGAACGCTAATGAGGAGTCTTTTTTAATGAAGCTAAGACCCGCTTTCAAGGTTCGTTTGCAACTTTCTTGCCCAAATCGCGTTGCAAACTATTATGACCCAACCACGGCGCCATGTGCAGAGCGGAGAAGGATCATCAAGTCGAATCGGAACCGCAAGTCCTTCACCAGAGGCTTCTTCCAGCGAGGATTCGAGTGACAACGAATTCGTAATGGTCTACGACTTCCCTATTGACCTTTCGCAGTCGTTGCCACTGGCTCTCCCGCCTATAAGTCTCAAACACGACCCAGAATCTCCAATGCATTCCAGTTCCAAATACACAGATGAATCAGAAGTAAGTTGTTTGCTAAGCGAACCGGGAACTATGTCGAGAATGTTTGCCAGTGGATCCGCACTTAACGGTCATGAAGGTCAAAGGCGTGCTGTGGCAGGTAGTCAACCACCTTCTGGTCCGCATGTTCCACGTGTTCCAAGATATGAAAGCGCTCAATCTCCAGCTCATTCTCATCAAACAAGCGTTCCTGAACGGAAACCCCACCACGCCACCTCGGGTCGTTCTCAAGCTCTTCACTCCGAACGCATTACAGCAATCACAGCTGTTGGATCTCCAGCTCGACCATCGATCTCACAAATACGTGCTCTAGCCGACGATTCTGGCAAACCCTATCCAGGTGCCAGGAGAAGACTGAATGCTGGACAACTTACCGGGACTGCTCTTGATTTCGGGCACTTGACAGAAATCAGGGAAACGCTTGACGCACGTCGGGAAGCTCTTTTAGACAAGTTTAGATTGCCAAAATCTAAAACAACCCGGAGATAACATAAGAAAACGTAGCACGTAGTGATTTGATTACTGTAATTCAATTCAACATTATTCGATTATTACAGTATATAAAAGTCCTTATTAGCTCTCCACACGTTATTGCCGCCACTTCCATCACACATCTTGGCAGTAAAACTTAGCCCTCATTGTTAGCGTGATTGATATTATTCCGGGGAAAGGATTTGGTATTACGTCATGGGAGGATCCCGAAACGAGGCTCTTTCACAAAGGAAGGCAACATGTGATGTGAGGGTGTGATGAGGCAGTTCGAATCCTATCACATCGGCTAGTTGATGAATATCACATTAGTGATCTGCCGCTACAAATCGAGCAAACAGAGCTATATGGGCATGCTTTCATATTGCAGCATCGTTCAGGTACTATAGTTTGACCACCCGCCTGGCTCATGGTTGCATGTACACATCCAAGATGTCCCCCCCCATTTCTGGAGTTGTAGGATCTCAGCGGCCCGTGCCGAAGACATGAAACGTCGAAATCCAACTTCCTGCTTTCCTGCGAAACCCCCTCACCTGCATACATAATAGTCGCTATGTCTCGTCGTCGTCTCTCCCGATCCTATGCCCATTTGTATCAATAGTTTATACAAGTAGAAATTATCTTGTATCTCGTAAAATGACCGACAAAGCAGCATCGGACAAGACTGATAAATCAGGGTCCAAAGTCGCAGGCCAAGATCATCCTAATCGTACATTGCCACTGCAAAGCACGAGCGCATTCAAAACACGGTCGGCAACTTCCCGCAAACAAAGTCCACGTGGCCGAAGCTTAACACGTACAACGGAGTTCCTTGATGCATCTGTCGAGGAGTTTGACTTCACCGCGTCAGCCACCTTCGGACATTCAATGACCGATGACGGTACAATCGGCGAAGGTTTCGGTAGAGACAGCAAGGGTGATTGGCAGCATGTTGAAAATTCTGCTCGGACATCTTCAGTGTTCCGGCGCAGTGCCGGATCTTCGCGATCCGTTTCAGGCTCGCGACTTAAGTCAGGGTTTTTCTCTAAATATGCTGAGCGGTGTGAGTCACCGGTCTCAACAGGGTCGTCGCGAAGTGCAAGTCCCATTTACGATGCATGGCTTGAGACGAGCAAAGGATGTCCATCGGAACCTTTGGATGGCAGTGGCGAACGTGGCGTAGTTGCAGCTTGCGTCTCCAAAATCGGAAATTACAGCACTCTAATCGATGAGATTGAGTTTCAGAGCACTCTCTCGTCGAATAAGAGAAAGTCGAAACAGGAACGGTCAGGAACTAGGACGCCGGACGAAGATGGAAACGCATCGTCGCAGGAAAATCTAGGGCATAGTAAAACCGCAGAGAAATTGGGAAAACATCTTGAAGGCTCATTCGCTCCCGGTTCCATCCGGCAGCAAGTGGTGGCCAAAAAAATCCCGTTTACAAACGGGAGAATTCCTTGCCGCCGCCCCGAAACTCGACAAGGATTTCCGATTAAATCCTCGTCTGCTCCCAATCCGTCTCGCTCGCCAAGTAGAAAACGTGATTCTCCGAAAAGTGGTCTTATGGACGGAAGCAGAAGCAAATCGCCAGCTATGTGAACCTGATCCTACAGCGATAATGCTAAGGTGAGCTGTTTCACGAGCACATCCGAATAATCTACGCTCTGGAACGAACGACTTTATGCCTAGTAATCTGTTTGTTACGCAAAAATTTCCTCATAAGTTTTTCCCGTACTCTGCGTTTCTTATCTACTTGTGTTTCTCATGCTGTTTATGCTATTTCCATAAAATCCAATATGCTGCTCCAACATGTCTTTGTTTCAATTATCCTGCTTCTTCTGCATACTTTAACGTGACAACGTGATATATCGATTTACTTGATGAGGGGAGAGGTTCACATCATATCAATATATGTACTTGAATTAGTTTTGGAAATGAATTTGACGACACTGTCGTTGTGATCATCTATATCTCGTATTACAAGTTCTTCTATATACATTATAAGTCTTTTTAAATAAATGCAGTTTTATAATTCCAACGCTTCGCTTCGCTTATTAGACAAAATGCCACAATTTTACACACCTCGAAGGTCTAAGATGATAGTCTATCGAGTGTTTGTTGTTATCAATTAGGTCGTCTCGACAACTCCCTCATTGGAGGTCCACCTCTAGATCGACTCTGTCTCCTCGGCGGTTGATACGAACTTAGCGAACCTGTTATCAACGATTAGTATTTCCATTACACTCATTGAGTTTATGAAGGGTAGTACTCACTTTCAGAAGTAAGGTCGGACTCGGCCACACCTCTATAAGAGCGACTCGCCCTATGTTGTTTCTCATATTCCTTCTTGTCGTGTCTTCGCTTCAACCCTAGCCCTACTGCAAGAGCGGCCAACACACCGCCTACACCAGCTGCTTCTTTAACGAAACTTTTGCCATTGTTGTTTCCGCCACTGCTACTGTGTCGTCGACTATCTTCCTGCTGCCATCGTCTCGAATCTCTATCATCTCGTCGTGATGGCGGCGGTATAGGCGCGACTACAGGTCCACCATTTCCATTGCCGTACCATGATTCATCGTCTCGTCGACTTCCTCTACGATGATATTCTTCTTCAATGTATGCTACTTCTCTCTCTCCCCCTCGTCTTCGATCGTCTTTCTTTCCAAAGCCGAACAGAGCAGCGACGCCGTGCCATATACCTCTTACACAGCAACAGAAACATATTAAAAGGAGAATGGCAATTGCGAGGAGAACACCGATTACAATCCCTGCTATAGCGCCTCCACTTAATTTATGAGTACTGGTGGTCGGGTTTTGTTGAGCAAGGGCACCGACTGTAACGTTTGCACCGGTCGCTACGGGAGGAATGAAAGGTACTGTCGAAGTTTGTCTTTGAGTTGTAGAAGGTAAAGTAGTCGCTGTGCGTGTGCTGACTGTTATAGTTGGTGTTATAGTTGCAGTGATGATTGTCTTTGTAACTACATCGTCTGTGCCAGCAGCAGTAGGTCGGAAAGGGGGAGCAAAGACTTGAGTCTGAGTAGCTGCGGCAGTCTTTGCAGACATCATAGAAGACCACGAAGCTGCGAGACTAGCTGATAGCCCGCCATTTGCTGGAAGACAAGTTCCGGGAACGGAACAGTATTCGGATGATGAACAGCATACTGTCCCGCAAGAAGATTGTTGTTTTGACGAATCACATTGTGGGACTGTAGGTGTGGCTGCAGCCGCTGCTCCGTAATGTGACGATCCTGTAGATGTGACTGTTGAAAGATCTGTCCGGACATAGGTCGTTGTAAAAGCGGACCAGTAACCTCCACTACCGGATCCTCCTGCACCGCATTGTGCTTGACCATTACTGTCTGTATAGCATGTCTCGTCCGATGCGCAACATAGTTGTCCGTAATAACCACACGGACTACCACATGTATCCCTTGAGAATTTGGAACGAATTTGTGCGAGTAGAGGACTTCCAGCAGTTTGTACTGGGAATATAGAGGTTGTGAGAGTCAAAGCAAAAAAAGAGGAGAGGTGATGCCTCAAGAGCACCATGTTGTGAACAGTTGTCGAGTATGAATGTCGTTGTGAGAACTACCGTTATGGCCGTCGACTTGTAAACGGTCGTTCAAACAGGCCCCCGTTTTTGAATGTTTATCGTGAAATGAGGTTTTCGGCTTTCAAAATGTTGTGGAATGTAAGGATAGAGGAATCAAAGAATTGACTAGACTGAAAGAAAGAAAAGACACGATCCTGAAGGCTGGTCACACTTCTTCAATCCTCGACATGTGCGTCATTTCATGCATATTTGGGATCCTACAGTCGATTTTTTTCCTGGGGTTGGTAATCCTGCCACTCCCCCGCCATTTTTTTCCCGTTGCCATGGATGTCCCTCGCCATTTTTATTCCATCAAAAGTTTGGTACAACCCAGGGTTTGAAAAGTCAAATCAATCATAGGGCAGAAGCACGCTGTGTCATAGCATAATGAAGTTACGAGAAAATGGTAAATGTAGTATGAAAAGTATAATGAGTATCGAGATGAAATTCGATATACTCGTGTCTAATAATACAATTGACTATTAATAAAAAGGTACATTCGTTGAAGATACTTTTTTCGGTGATAATCATCACCTTTGTAGAGCAAAGCGTAATACACATCTTAGGTAATCAAAGAAAAATAAAAGGGAATACATGATCAAACACTCTCTCTGCCTCTTCTTTCCACTTCACGACTCAACCTAGGTTGTCCGGCATATGGACCAATACTAAATGCAGGAGTAGTGTCAACCGACTGACTTGGCGGTTGGCCACCTGCAGCTTCTATCGGATTCTCCACCAGTACAGGATCTTCATCTCTTGTGTCTGGATGAACCTCTAAAGGTATCTCTTGATTGGAAAGGTCACTCTTGGATCTGCCTCGAGTGAGTTTGACTGAACTAGTCACGTCAGAGTGGAGACCGTTACTTGGTCTCCAACCTGCGATAGATCCAGCAACAATACCAGCCATGGCTGCTCCTGCCAGAGCAGAGTTTGAACGCGAACGAGACTTTGATTTACGCTTTGATTCAGGTGTAGGTGGTACTGATGGAGCTCCTGGTATCTTTTCATTCAATTCTCCTTGGTTGAGTACTGGAGTCTGAGGAAGAGTAATTTCGCTTCGTGAACGAGAGTGAAGAATTGCTTCTCTTGGATGTTGGATAGTAAAGCGAAGATTATTGACACGACCACCTTTGTATTTCTTGATAAAGGATAGCTCTTGTTTAATCTCTAATACACCTTGATTGAATTCAAACGGTGTTTCTTCGTCATTGACGACTAACTTAGGCTTCCTATGACGGCGCACTGATTCGGGAACAAGTTTAGCAATCATCTCATCAGGTATGAGGCGTATTATTGCTCCAATCGGAATTGACAATGCTCCAAGAACGACAGAGTATGCCCACTGAGGTCCATTCAGCCTCGTAACAGAAAAGGCAGATCCACCAACAAAAACAATCAAAATCTGACCACCGATCATAATCAAACTGATACAGATGAAGAATTTATTGCGGAGTAAGCCCTCGAAGATGTTAAATCTATTGTCCAGTCGTCTATTGTTTACCATATTGAATATCTGCATCCAAACAAACGTATTGAAAACTAACGTCTGAAGCTGTCGGATTTCAAGTTCCGTATCATATGACAAGATATGTCTGCCTCCAAAATACAAGATCAGTGTGACAACGAGCTGGAATATCGATTGACCGATAATCATCTTCCACATGTTCAAGGTAAAGAGACCTGCAGATTTGGGGACAGGTTTACGATTAAGTATGCCTCGTGTGGGAGGATCGGTTGCCAATGCTAGAGCAGCAAAAGTGTCCATGATCAAGTTGACCCACAGCAATTGGACAGCAGTAAGTACAGATGTTTCATCGGAACTTGACACTGCTGAGATGAATGCAAGCAAGACTGCAGTGATATTGACAGTAACCTGAAATTGTAAGAACTTCCTGACAGCATCGTTCACTGCTCTTCCCCACATTACTGCTTTGACGATAGAAGTAAAGTTGTCATCCATCAATATGATATCGGATGCTTCTTTTGCAACTTCTGTTCCAGCAATTCCCATTGAAAATCCAACGTCAGCTGCCTTTAATGCAGGAGCATCATTTGTACCATCTCCAGTGACCGCTACAGTCTCACCCATCTCTTTTAGTCTTTTGACCAATACACGTTTATCTTCTGGAGACGATCGAGCCAATACTTGTAATTTTGGAATAATCTCTCTTTGTTGTTGTTTAGTCAACTTACGAAATACTGGACCTTCCATTGCAACACCTCCAGCAGTAAAAATACCACATTCGCTTGCAATAGCCTTTGCAGTCAAAATATTGTCACCAGTTACCATGCGGGGAAATACCCCTGCTCTGATACAGTCTTCAACAGCCTCGGCTACACCTGGTCGTAGAGGATCTTGAATACCGACGAGTCCGAAGAACGTCATTTGCTTCAAAACATCCTCGAATTGTGCCTGACTTGGATCATCTTCCAAAGTGCGTACATTTCTAGGTGGCCATTGTTCAAAGTCTCGAAAGATAAAACCAATAGTTCGGAGTGATCGTGCGGCATATGTTGAAATGACCAAGTTGAGAGTGTGGAGATTGTCCTGTGTGATTGGAGCCGGGTCAAGATCTCGCGTAGGATCGCTAACAATGCGCGAACAACAACCAATCATAATCTCTGAAGCCCCCTTGACGTATAATCTGTAACGTCCCTCTGATGTTTTGATGACAACGCCCATACATTTACGGCCGGAGTCGAATGGAAATAACTGACAGACATTGGCATTTGCGCGTTCGATGTCAAGCGTATCCATCCCCAGGTGTGCGCGAGCAAATTGTAGTAACGCCGTTTCGGTTTTTGATCCAACAAATACTATTTGACCGTTTTCCTCTTTCTCGAATGCCGTAGAATTAATCGCAATGGAGGCTTTCCATGACTGTTTGACAGAATCTGACAGTGATCGCAGACATTCATTGACCTCAACATCATCGATCTGATTTTGAAGCTTTTCTGAAGCACGTGCAGAAGGTAGATCGGTAGAAGGCTCAATTCTGTGAACAAATCTGGAAGTTGTGCTGACAGCGCCAGCAACAACGGTCATTACGTTTTGAGTTAGTGTTCCCGTCTTGTCAGAACACACTGTTGTAGCATTGCCCATAGTCTCGCAAGATCGTAGTACACGAACTAAATTGTTGTCCTTCATCATTCTCTTCGTCGCAAAAGCCAAAGCCAAAGTCACTGCAAGCGGAAGACCTTCAGGTACAGCGACAACAACGATAGTAACAGCGACAATAAAGATCTGAAGAAATTGCTGGCCTTTTTCAGATGGCGACCTAGTATCACCAGGCAGCTGTGCTAGAAACTTGATGAATAGAACGACAAATAGAGTAAGAGCAGCAGCACCACCTAATTTAGCAATGTTCTCCGCGAGACCGTTCAATTTGGTTTGCAAGGGTGTGGGATCATTATCTTCACGCAAGGACATCATAGTCTTGCCGAATGTAGAATGAACTCCAGTAGCAGTCACCATAAATTTACCTAAACCTTCAGTGACTCTTGAGCCAGATAGGATGAAAGGATCCATCTTTTTCATCGACTCATGATTTTCCATCACTCGCCACACATCATCAGCTGGCGTCTTTCTCATTAGGTCTGATTCACCAGTGGCCGAAGACTCATCACATTTGACTCCATGACCTTCGACAAAGATACCATCAACTGGTACCACATCTCCGGGCTCAAGTATTACAATATCCCCTACCAGGACATCATATACAGATAGTTCTTGTGTTTTGCCAGATCTGACAACCTTGATCGTGCGATTTTCCTTTTTTTTATTTAATTTGACAAATTGCCTTTCTTTCTGCCAGTCATTTAATGCGCCAACAAAGACAACTGCAAGAATTGCGACGATAATCGCCACTCCTTCAACCCATTCTGCATTCGAATCGGCGCCTCCTTCATGGCTTGAGAATGTAGTATATAAACCCAGCGCCAGCGAAACAATTGCCGCACCTGTAAGGAGGAGAAGAATCTTGTCCTTGTAAGCAATCCATGCCAACTGGAAAATCGATTTTGACTTTCTTTCTGGTAAACGATTGTCGCTGAATATCCGGATTCGGTCAGTATAATGCTTACCATCTCCAGAAGCAATGTGTGGCGCGGGTGCAGACTTTGCAGACTTGGCAGTAACGGGACCAACAACAATATTTGGATTCGGATCTGAGGCGCCGGTTGCTTGTTGAAACGAGACAGCGTCTCCTACAGAAGCCTCATCTACACTTAATCCACTAGTCTTGTTTGTATGCAATCCCTTTTCGATACCAGCAATGCCACCTAAAGCATGAAATGCGCTGAGATTCTTAGGATTCAACAATTTTGAAAAATGACCAGGTGCGAAAGCGAAAGGATTATTTTCTCGAATAAAGTCAGCTTCTGTACCTGGATCAGGCTTTAGAGCATCTTTGTCGTTTGTCAAATCGTGTGGAAAGGGGTCGGTTCCATTTGAGGGGCCTTTCAATAAATCACCGGCAGCAGCCGAGGAGCCTACATATGTGCCTGATGTTGTGGAGCCTGCATCTGTGTCGACGGAATTGGCCCTTGATCGCGCTACCGGGACGGATAGAAGATTTGATTGTGTTGGTGAGGAGATATTATGAGGTGACGTCGGTCGTTCCCGGTCTGTCGGACTATTTGTGTGTTGTACGACAGTGTTTTCTTGACCATCAATTGGTGAATGTATCTGAGGTTATGTGAGAAAGGGGAGACACAGCAGCACTGATCTGGATACTTACAGGTGTTGTGTCGATTGTTATTGTTGGAGCACGAGTCCTCCGTCCCGACTCTTCCGATGGTGGTGTTGTTGTTAAATTATCCACCATGTCTCTATCCACATTTGGTCAACAAATATTGCAGATGAGAAAATGGAGAATAACGCAAAAAGGTATACTTACCCACGAGCTACAAGTAGCACTCGCCAAGAATATCAGTAACAATAAGTCGGGTGTTGGTGAATGCTGGGCAGAATCACTTAAGACTTGGCGTCATATACTTGGGTCTCAACGAGTAAGAAGGTTTGGGGCTGAGTGAAAGCATGTACCGAGTGCGTTACAAGTATATGTCATGTAAACAGAGTTGATATATTTCAATTACTTGATAAGACAGCAGGATGTGTGTTCATGGTGAGAAGGATGTGTTACAAAACAGAACATGAGGGAGTAATTGCTTGACCATTGGCGTGATATATTTTTTGGTTAACACAACCCACAAACACAAGCAGCGTGGCAGGTCAACGTCTCAACCTCCGTCAATAGGTTCATACTGATACTTTTGCCCCACAATTTTGTGCTGGTTGCTAACATTGGCGCCGAGTGCCAAGAAGCACAGCCACGATGAACTAACTGGTTTTTGCTTTTGTTGTGATGTCTGCCACCAATAATAAAATGCACGTGAAAGTGGTAGACTAGTTCGAAGCATTGGAATTATTATAACCTCTTAGATATTATTATCACTATTATTATTAAATTTCGGCATCAGGAATGCTGAATTACGCCAAAGCCTATTGAGTCGATTGATCCCAGTTGTTTAGCAGCGATATCATGCAGTTTCCTAAGAACGTCTGATAGCGGACTTGTGCGCATGTAAAATTGACGAAGCGATAATGCAGACCCTGTCATGGTTGCAGATAAGTTAAGTCAAGGATTGAGACATGGTCACAGCGGTTTTCCAATTCATAAAGAGAGGTAGCAAATGTTTGTGCCAACAAAGGATTGATTTGGCTATCTGAAACCACGATCCAAAGATTTTGCTTGTATTACATCAAATGATATCTGGAGGACTTTTTTGATAAAGGAGGTAAAAAATGACCAGGCTATATTAATAAGTGTTGCGTTTAAAAAAAGAAGTTTGCGACTCGTGAGCTCAGAGATCATGGCATTCTTGATTTTAGCAGGCTTGATTTTGGACAACTCGCAGAAATAGCTTTGTTTCCATTTTTGTTGTAGAATTGGTAACAGCAAGCATAAAGCTCAAGTATCTTGCAGTATATTAGGGATGGAAAGCAGGAAGGAGTGTAGTATACTTTATACTTACTTGTGCTTGACATTTTGTTTCTTGGAAGTGATTTACTTGCAAACAATCTAGCATATATTGTTATTATTGATGTACTGGTTTATTATCATACACACGGTGAATTATTACCTTGTATAGCACAAGCGACTCTGTGACACGGTGGATCATCGGCGAGGTCATTCGTGTAACCCTTTCCATCATTATTCTGTGTAGCCATCTTTAGAAACATCCAGTAACGTCTCACTCATGTCATTTTCTGCACGATCGTGGTAGCTGAGAATCCCGAAGCAGTCTTGGCGTCACCTCCATTCTCAAATCTCAATTCACATTTACTTCACCTTTTACTCACTACCAATTCAATCCTTGCATAGTTCTCTATAACATATCAGTGCTACTCCTAATCTTCAAGAATCAAATACATAGTAGCGCAATGTCCGACAACGGGGACAATATTCCCGATCAGAAACCCGCTCCCGAGAACGCAGGTGGACAAGATGAAGAACCTCGGGCAACGGAACATCTCAACATCAAAGTGACTGACGGTTCGAGCGAAGTATTCTTTAAAATCAAACGGACCACACAGTTGAAGAAACTCATGGATGCATTCTGTGAAAGATCGGGAAAAGCTAGACCTTCGTGTAGATTTTTGTTTGATGGCCAAAGAGTTCAAGATACAGATAGTCCAGATACGGTAAGTATTTGTTGGAATGTTAGGAGAGATATGAGACGCTGATAAGTAGTGAAAGCTCGATATGGCGGATGGAGACACACTTGAGGTTCATCAGGAGCAGATTGGTGGGGCTTAATTGGATAAAACCAGTTGTTGATAGATTGTGCTGGGCGCATCTAGAATTCATGTGATACAGATGACCTGGTGGCGAGAATGGTTATTGTGGACAAGTTGATCGTGAGGATTGGCATGCGAGAATGAATACAAGTCTCCATATAAGATAAGAATGAAGCAGGAGTATATTTACAGAGAAATAAAGAATGCTAACATATTGTACTTCCTACAAAGAATGCTAACATATTGTACTTCCTACAAGAAGTACTTTCCTATAACGTTCTCTTATGTCTGACCTCACTTTTACTGCGCAAATATTTGACCGACGACTGAGTACAAATCAAAGCTCACACTCTTTGCTAGCCGATAGAGTCTGCGTGAAGATATGCTGATTCGACAAGTGCATGATTTACATTACCTATTCCTAACAGCACAGTGACTCTCGAAGTTACCAACACTACGTGTATTCTATCAATTACACGTATTCGTCACATTCCAACATGTATCCAAATCTGCCCTATCTTGTAGATTATATGCCGACCCCTTGTATGAAGCGCTGGATCGCAACCTTTACTACCAATATTCCTCATCTCCTAGCCACGTATCATGATATATACCACTCCTCAAAATACGTACCAATCCCATCTTTCTCTAATGACACCTTCAACCATTCTAGTCCCCTCCGTTTGTCAAGCTCTGCCTTATTTTTCCATCAATCCTCCCAAACCGCCCTTTTCCCATCCTCTTTTGCTCTCTCCGCCTTTTTCTTCTCAACAATCTCGTCTTCTTTTTTCTTCCTCTCCCTCTCTCTAATTGCCTTGTCATACGCTTTCTGCTCCTCTGTTCTTTTGGGGACTCGAACGCCTAGACCAGCTGCTATAAGACGCGACAAAACGACGGTCGATTTCTCTGGTCGTTTCGTCTCTTCATCCTTATCGTTGCGAATCTGATTAGAGAATGGCGATGAAGGACTAGGGTCGTCGGAAGAGGGGTAGTATATTGGTGGATTCACGTCGCTTTGAAATATACTTGGGGGTTTTCTGACCGAGAGAGGCTTGTTCGCTGGTGTAGGAGGTGGTGCCTTAGGAAGAGTACTGGTCTGAGGAGATGATAGGGGTGTAGTAGATGCCTGATCGTTGTGGTTTGATAAAGGACTTGCCCCCTCGGAATCAGATTCGTCATCCCAGGATTCGACTACTTTTGATTTCGTGGTCGGTTTTGTTGGAGTAAGATTGAGATTCTTCACTGCAAAGGTCAGTGAGTCTGAAGACGCCATCTCTCATACTCGAAGGTTCCTGATTCACGTCATGGTTCAGTTATAGTTTGATCGAAATGAAAAGGTTTCCAGAATCTCCAAGAGTAATTACTATGTTGGGATATTGTAGCAATGACATCATGTTTGAAAAAAAGATCGATATTCATGTATGTAATACAAATGATTGCTTTTATGTATACAAAATGATAGTACTATACAGATGATTCCCAATAACGTTATACCCTGTAAATGTCTGTTGTTACATGACACATTATCCCATCGCTCATGCATGACCCCGTAAAAGAAAGTGATATATATACACCCATGTGCATGCCAAACTCGAATCTTTTGTACAACATGTTCAAAAATCAATACTCCATCTTCTTTGCGGAAGTCTCGCTTTCCTCGTTTTGTGTTCCATTCTCGACCCATCTGAACTATGACCAGAATCATCGTCGACATCGTTATAAAGTTGTGAACTATCAGCACTGTCTGGATCCATACTATCGTGTGGTTTCTCAGTCAAGATGGCTGTAGCGAACCCGAGAGAGTCCCGCTTCTCCAATTCTACCATTGTTTGATCGTAATCGAGTGGACTTAATGAATGAATATCGCGTTGATTCTTACTGAAAGACGGTCGTGGTTCTTGAATGACATCGTTGTTACTTGTTTTCGATCTCGTACTGCTTCTTCGATCAAAATCATTACTCTGATCCCGACTAGACGCTGCTGAGCCATTTACGGAATGCGGAGATAAAGCATGGTCTTTCGTGGTGGTCGTACGTAGTTGTGATCCAAGATAAGCCGTGGGTGGCGCTTGCATCATCCAAGATACGTCTTTGGGCGACTTATATTGCATCACTACCGGTGGATGTAATTCGTTGATCGGTGGATGACTTGATGTATAGTCATCACGAGTTCGATTCGATAATTGTCTAGCCACACTAGGTCGCCCAATTTTTGTAGATTTATTTTGTTCTGTAGTTTTCATTTGTGACTTGTCTTTTGCCAACAAATCATCCGTGGGTTGAAAAGAACCTGCCGGCGTCTTTGGAGATATTGTGCTATCTTCAGGAAAATCTCTCTGGAATGTTGATGCCCAAGCCATACGCTCCTGGTAATGAGCTTCTGTATCCACCTTTAAGCGAGATTTGGTCGTTCCTGAGCCACGACTTCCCGGCTTCTCCTCTTGTATTTCATGGACTTCTCGTTTCACTTTCACTTTCCCCTTGCCTTTGACAACAGGTAATGACGGTTCTCTGTTCGGTCCCATGGCAATTTCAAGATCCCAAGCAGGATTTGTATTTGTTTGTGTCGGATGTTTGTAACGATATGTATCTGAGCGTGTTGCTTGCACCGACAACTTTTCTGCATTCAAAAGTTCTGTTTCTTTTCTTCGTTTGCGACGATGTCCAGCCTCTAAGCATGGTACACATGATATGTAATAGAATATGGCAGATTGAATGCCACGATGTAATGCCATCCTTCAAATCGTAATTTGATTGACAGTGATGCGAGAACCTCAACAAGTAATCATTGTATATTTTCAAATGAACACGCTTATGACAAGGATGATTATGGTCAGAAATGATGACAAGCCAGCAGATGTCAAATTATGCTTCGACCCTTTTGTCTTTCAAGCCGGAGAGTTCCATGAAGAACCAGGAATAGTTTTTGGAAATTACGGACCTTCAACGGCTGGGCGAAACCTTGGTACAAGGTTTACCAAGACCCTGGCACCCAACCAAAACGATCTTGGCGGCTAAAGTTGTCAAAAACAACAGTGTTGGATGTCTCAGGAGAAAAATATGCACGTGACAAATATGATCGGGTAATTCTCGGATTGGAACTTTTGCAGATTTTACCGGTCATAGACATACTACACTTCACGCTACTGGAGAAGTTGGCTGTATAGTATCGTGTAGTCATGGTTGATAATTCCAAGGATGGCGCGTTACGCGCTGTACAGATCGAGGCATTGGTAGATCACACCCTAGAATTCATTGCTTTTTGTGGACGAATAGCTGACAAAAAAAATAAGGTCATCATGCGGATAATAAAACATGGTGGTCAAGTCTTTCCAAGTGTTGCTACAGGGGCGCTGGTCGGTATGGACTCGGACGGCGTTTTACAGGTCACCAATTCCTTTGCGTTTCCGACTGTAGATTCAAATCAGGATGGATATGATGGGTCAAACTCTGCAGCCGCAGCACCACGAGCAAAGTCAAATGTAGCATATCAGAATGAGATGATTAAATCGTTGAAAGAAGTCAACGTAGACGCGCAAAGTGCTGGGTGGTATATGAGTACGAGTCTGGGAAACTTTGTGAATATGAACTCCGTGGAGAATCAAGCATTTTTCCAGAAAGAGTTGAACGAAAAGACTGTCATGTTAGTACACGATGTTAGCAGAAGTGTACAAGGCACGATCAGCATTCGAGCTTTCCGACTATCGCCATCATTCATGACTGCATATAAAGAAAACAAATTCACAACCGATAGGTAATTAATTAATTTGAAACACAATACAACAACACAGACTAACTGATATAAACAGCATACGAGACAGTGGTTTACGCCATCAAGATATATTCACAGAATTACCCGTTACAATACACAATTCACATCTCCTGACTTCTCTTTTACATCAAATACCCTCTGCTCCAGCTTCAAAAGAACCTTCATTCCCAACAAGTCTTGCCGCTCTCGAATCCGACACATCAATAATTTCCTCCTCCTTTGCCCCAAACTTCGATTCACTAGATTTATCCATAGATCCATTCCTTGAAAAATCATGCGATCTACTTCTTGACAGCATCGAAACACACCATACCGAACTCAACAATTACCAATTCTACCAGAGATCATTGGCAAGAGAACAAGCTAAAATCACACAATGGCAACAAAAGCGTAAAGCAGAGAATGCTCAGAGAGTCATAACTAAACAAGCTCCGTTACCCGAAGATGAATGGCAGAGATTGTTCAAATTACCTCAAGAACCTAGCAGATTGGAAACCTTGTTGAATAGTAGACAGGTCGAGCAATATGCTAGACAAGTGGACGGGTTTACGGCCAATGTAACTACAAAGATCTTTGCGATGAGATCGACTTTATTACCGGGAGAGGTAGAGTCTAGTTAAAACATCTTTTCAATGAATTATATATTTTATTATCCATTTTACATTTGTGAAATCATACAATCCATGACAAATCAGATGAAGCAGGCTACAGTTGATCAAACAGATGCATCAACAAGTATTTTCGTCCAATCAAACTCGTCCCAGATTCTTTTGAAACCATCCACTCTCTCATCCCTTCTTATCCATCTCCCTTGTTTCTTAATCACATCGAGAGGACAATCCAACATTCCACCCAGGACTTCTCTAGCGAACAAATCCCCTTTTGGCCACCGCTTTTCATCCTCGACTACATGTCCCAACCCACCATCCATACCAAACCAAACGTGAAAATACGGCACTTCCTTGACCAACATTTTCCGAAACGCGGCTTTGCCGAATTTCTCTCTCGCGCCTTTTGCCGTGTCGATGATTTTGACATGTTGGCTCCACTCCTCGTCACTGCTTAAAATGGCTTCTTTGAAGAAACCAGGAGCGAGGTCGAGATGGTGGTAGGAGATCGGCACGGCTGTTAATGCTGCGTGTTGATTTCTTTGTGGACGGGCGGCGTTTTCGTAGAATATGACTCCACGTTTGAGCATGCCGGCGTAGAATCTTGTGAGGGATTTCATAAAGTTGCGGATTTCTTCCCATTCGTCTTCGTCACATTCTAAAAGATTGGAATGGTGGCTGATAGGACTTATCACTGCCGAGTAAGTGGTTAGAGATGGTGATGGGGTCAGAGTCAGAAAAGTACGGGTGCCGAGGGAGATGATTGGAGCTGTTGGGAGAGGATCGTGTGGGGAATCTTCATGATGACAAAGTGGACAAGAAGTGATGATGGCTGATTGTTTTTGAAATGAAGAAATGGCAGAACTACGAAGAGATGATTCCGATTGAGCGGTCCGCTTGGCCAGAGATGCAGCGTTATCATTGAGGTAATCAAGGTCGTTGCTGAGTTTAGAGTCACGAGCAATGGAATTAGCCAGGAGAAGACCTTCATTACCATAACCTGTGTTGCGTGTTCGACGTTCTTGACGTATCATATCTTCTATACTCATGTCATTGTTTTCCGTCACTTGACCCCGAGCTTGACCTCTTTTGGTATCGATTGTTTTGACTTCATTTCCTCGACCACCTGCCAACATTCGATTGTCCATGTTTGACAAGACTACCACATCTGATGATTTAGTATTAGATGATGCTGCCAAAGCATCGTTATACTCTTGTTCGAGTGCAGCAATATCAGGATCTTTACGAAGTTTCGCTTTCATCAATTTTGCTTTCAACTTGTTCAAGGCTGTTGCGTCCAAAGGTACCGTTCTTGTCTGTGCTTGTGCTTCTTGCATTCGAGCGTCTTGTCCTGCAGTAGACATTTCCATGCCCTCGGCTTCTTCGTTATCATGATGATGATGACGAATTCCTTCCGCCATTTTACGATCTTGATATAAATCTCCACTGGGTGTTTCAAGTCCAACATAACCCTTGCCGTATACTTCCCTCCTATCTAATTCACGTTCTTCTTCTCTTGCATCATCGAATTCTCGTAGACTGCCATATCTATTCAATGCCACCTCTTCTACAGACTTTGCGCTTTCTTTAGCTTGTCGATATACAGCCTTGAGTTTAGTCATTCGCCATTGGGAGCCAGAATCTCCAAAAACATAAGAAACATCATGCTGTGCAGGAACATCAACTACTCCATGCGTTTGATCATTAGCTGCTCCATCATGATCATTATCATCATCTTCTTCTTCTTCTTGCAGATCCTTTGCTAGCATTTCCATGTCCTGCTGATGTAAATTTTTATCGTGATCCTCTTTTGCACTGACGAATTGAGATGGTGGCGATTTTTTACGACGATTCTGTTGAACATAATCTACATCCAACGCTGATGGAGCTTGCATCCATGAATCTCGTTTTAGATTTGAATCTTTCAAATTAACATCTCGTTTGTCAAGTATATCTTCTTCTGGAGGAGCGGTCATTGTCTCTTTCTCGACCCATTCATCTTCACCGTCGTCGACCTGCACCTCTGCTTTCCTATTTGAAGATTCTGTTCTCCTTCGCTTCGATTTGTGGTTATCATGTCGGTGTCCGTCCTCCCTATCTCTTGATCTTTTTCTTCTACGATGACCATCTTTCTCATCATCTTCACGGCGAGATGATCGATGATGAGATGAACGCTGTCGATCAACCCCTCGATCTCGATCATTGTCTTTATGACTACTCCTTTGAGCTGCCAGTTCCTTTTCAAAATCTTCCAGTCCCATATTAAATTCTGGGCTGAATTGATGTTTGTGGTATAACTCCGATGCGATATCTGAGAACGAATTTCACGTGCCCTCTATAGAAATATTTTTTTATCCTCACCATTTCATCATCATGTCATTCCCACCATCACAAATCAACATGGCCGAGTCACAGCATTCACTTCCCATCTCGTCAGATGGGAAACCAGTATCGATTGTCGTCATTGGAATGGCCGGGTCAGGCAAGACGACTTTCATGCAACGTATAAACTCATATCTCCATACGAAAAAGACTCCTCCATATGTCGTCAATCTCGATCCCGCCGTCCGATCAGTTCCATTCGAGCCACACATTGACATACGCGATTCAGTAAACTACAAACAGGTCATGAAGCAGTACAACCTCGGACCCAACGGAGGCATTCTCACGTCTTTAAATCTCTTTGCGACAAAAATCGATCAAGTCCTTGGTATACTTGAGAAACGCTGTCTACCACAACCCTCTACCACTTCCTCAACCCCCGAATCATCTTCAACATCCACAAACGTCAGCCCATCACCGTATAAACATATTCTCCTCGACACTCCCGGTCAAATCGAAGTTTTCGTCTGGTCCGCATCGGGCTCTATACTCCTCTCTTCTCTTGCATCTTCCTTTCCTACAGTTCTAGCGTATGTGATTGATACCCCCAGAACGACTCTCAGTACTAGCACTTTCATGTCCAACATGCTCTACGCCATTTCCATTCTTTACAAAACAAGATTACCCATGATTTTAGTCTTTAACAAAACAGACATGAAAGATCCGTCCGAGGCAATCGAATGGATGAGAGATTTTGAGAAATTCCAAGACGCCTTACGAAAAGAAGAGGAGGCCGAGGTAGAGGGTGCAACGGGCGGTGGGAGTGGATATATGGGTTCGTTATTGAACAGCATGTCACTTGTTTTGGAGGAATTTTATAACAATCTAAGTGTGGTGGGTGTTAGTAGTATGACTGGTGATGGAGTGGAAGGATTCTTCGAAGCAGTGGAGAATAAAAGAAAAGAGTTTGATAGCGAGTATGCACCCGAGATGAGACGAGTCATGGAAGTCAGGAGGAAAGAGAAAGAGAAAGAGCCGGAAAAGGAAGTAGAAAGATTGATGAAGGATATGGGCGTTTCAGAGCGAGGACAGAAGCATGAAAAGGCAGAGCCGGAGACGATTAGTGATGTAGAGGATATGTCTGATGACGAGGACAATCATGATGTTCATCCCGGACATGACAGAGATAGTGATGACGGTCATCATGACGACACTGGCCTAGAGAACGGTCTCAAGCAGAGATATGAAGCAGCTCTAAAGGCAAGTGGAAATGCGTCAGCTTCAGCTAAAGAAACGGACTTTGCAAAATATGTACAAGCTGGAGGTGTATCTCAACGGTGATATGCATGATGATTTTCAAGAGGCATTGTATTGCTTTTCACTTTAAATACTCAATGATTAATGATACACATGTCCTTACGCATTGCTATGATTAAATCGTACCTCGTGATTCGTATTCCTCTTGTCGCATATCTCATCACCTTCCAAGTCTGGTCTTACTACCAGCAAACCCGTAATATCCTCCAGCAAACTCAAGACTGCCATTTTCAAAAACAACCTCTTCCTTTACTGACCAATGACCGAAATCGGCAGTATTTAGACTGAGCATCCAGCGTGTCCACTGCACCGGGTTCCACCATTGATAGCCCCAGGTCCATTCATATACTGTGACTTTGATAGTTGCTTGGAAACTCTCTGCTAAGAAGTTAGATCGATGTCCTTCGGGAAATGGTGAGCTAAGTGGAAAAAAAGTATCTGCTGGAGCATGAGCATGTATATCTATTCTTTTCCACCAATCCCGTGTCGAGAGCGTAAAAGTACGCCGCTCAAAATCCGGTTTTACCGATAGGCAAGGTGAAAGGGAAAACAAATTGAGAGCAATTGGAGGTCTCATATCAAGTTCCAGTATTGACTTTGACGGGGATCGAGTAGTCGATGATGACACGGGGTACGTCGATGATCTATATCCAAGAAGGTATGCTTGTAAGCCCAGGATCTTACCACCAGCCAAACATATGTTATGATAAGGTTTGTCAGACAATGCTGATTGCGGTGATCCTTTGCTGGCTTGTATCCAAATATGCGCAGAGGGAAAACTACTCGCCCAATTCTTTTCCTGATGGACTTTACCAGGCCCGTTCTGATCCTGCTTGTTCAGCTGCTTGAATGATGGAATCGTCAACTCGTAATTACAAGGATCACAAAGTGAATTGACATGCCAATGTAACGGTAAAGGTAAATGTACTAATAATGCTTCTGGAGTTAATGTTTGACTCGACCAAGACGTATGCTTTGTCGTTTCTGCACTAAAAGAGAAATCTTCATGTCGAATGTCATAGCTCGTAAGCATATCATCTCTGACGATCATCTCTCCAACATCGGGTATTCTAAGCTCAAATCCAACACGCTCAGCCGACCATTTCATATCGATCTTGTCTACCCATAGCTCTCGTTGAAAGTATTCACCTGTATCAGCAGGAACATAAGTAAAAGATACCATATGTGGCCTTTTCTCAGCCTTGGGTACTGAACAGACAATCAATGCTACATGACCACCGCCAGCGAGGTCAAATTTGGAATAATATCCTTCAAACTGCACATTCCGATGAGGTCTAAAATGGTTCATATCGGTATAGTGGTGATAGACTAGGTAATTATCGAATATTCTTTATGGTGTACCTACTCTTGAAACTCATCAATATCAATGCGTAGATATTACAATATTAATTATTACAATCCGCTACAAAGGGTTTCATGAACCGTCAAAAGCTTACCACTGTTAATGTAGGGTTGCAGAAGTTTCGGGAAACGATGGTTCGGTAAAAGTGGTCCGTGCACAGAGTAAGATTTTATTAAGGCGCGTTCGCCGCAGTATAAAAATAAAGTCCACCCTAAAAGGCGAATGAAGAATGGTTAACGATCCGATCTCCACAACTTTGCACATTTACTACAAAGCACTCGTTAATCCCATATAGTGTCATGTATTAACGTGACTATTTCTCTCGTTTAGCGACATTCCACTTTGGTAGAAGATTTTCCCTACGTCAGGTTTCAACGAAATGAGCGACATAACACTTTTCAAACCGATATAAGAGCGATATTTCTGTCAAGGCGATTTCTTTGTAAAGGTCGCGATGGATGGCTCGAAACCGCACAGAAGGAACCAATCTGTGCCTCAAGCCATTCCGCTACAAGATCTGAGTAGTCGAGAGGATGAGGTGGGTACGGCAGAGCAATATAAGAATGGTCATCAAAGGACATTGAGCGATCGTGGTCGAGAATTGTTTCAATCAAGTAGGAATACATTGCTACGGCTTTCACAAGATGATATTAGTTATGCGCCTATACGACATGATGCATTCGCGGCAGGACCGCGACAACAAGAGGTGGGAGGAGTTGGATTGGGTCTTGCTATTGACACGGGCTTTATTGATCGATACAAGGATGAATCTTCACAATTTTCAAAATCTGCACCTGGTATATCCATCTCGAATGACCACGCCTATCTCGGTTATCAGCGTCAACCACGTCGGATTGATGGAATAAGTCTTATCGACGATGAAGATGAAAGAGAAACAGGATTGCCTGATGAGGTTGGCGATGGTACAGGAGCTTTTGCGCTCGAAAATGATCTAGACACGACACCTTTGACGAGTTCTATACGCACACATCAAAGCTCCTTCTCCCAAAACTCCCCTTCTGGTCAAAGACATGAACGTCATACGCCCAAAACTTCAGGTCCATATCTTCTCACTCCGGGACGACAAAATAGTCAAACAAGTGATGATCCTACCGTATCTAATATTCCCTCGCCTTATTTATCAACCGGGGATTTATCAGGGAGAAAATCTAGTGGTAAAGTCAGCGTACCGGCTTCTCCCATCTCACCAATCGAAGCACCACTCAGAAAAGCAGGAAATGTAATGCAGCAAATATCACAACGTATTGTCAATATATCAAATGAGCCAGCAGTTGTAGAGAAAAGTATTAGGCGCAGTCCCTCAGCCCCGACTATGGAGTTTAAACCCTCTCCAACATCCATTCCTCCAAGTCCAAAGATGCCAGATGGAATCAACGGATCTTCGACCCTCAGACCTTCAATGTCTGAAAAAGCGCCTCCTTTGGTACTCGAGACTAAATTTACAGACGTGCCTTTACCAAACATAACCTTGAATTCAGGGCGGCACCCGAATCCTCTACGTGGAAAGTCGCTGGGAATATTTGGACCTGATAATCCGATTCGTTTGTCACTCTGCGAATTTCTGACACATCCATTACTTGAACCTGCTATCTTATTTCTCATCATCAGTCAAACAGTCTTGCTGGTTATTGATGCAGCTAAAGATGTTTACATCCATCCAAGGTCGCAGAAATGGGGCAAAAATTGGGTTGACTATGCGCTTTTTGTGCTCTTCATATTCTACAGTCTGGAAGTCATCGTTCGCGTTATTGTTTCCGGACTTTTTGTCAACCCCATCGAGTATAGTACGATTCATCGCGAGATTGGAGTTCGTAAAGCTGTTGCGACCAAGGTGACCGAGATGTTTGCCATACACCGAAAAGTGTCAGTTTCTCAGGCTACTTCAGCAATTACTCCCCATCCTCTACCACTTATTCGGACTCTTACCATGTATACTGGCGCCGATCTCATCCCTGGTACAGCTAGACAAGCCCAGCGAGAGCGTCTTGCGCATCGTGCTTTCTTGCGGCATTCCTTTAATCGATTAGATTTTATTGCCGTTATTGCCTATTGGGTTAGCTTTGCCTTTGCGGTTGGCGGAACGGAAAGCTCAAAGCATTTGTACGTATTCAGAATGTTGAGCTGCCTCAGGATCCTTCGGCTCCTTGGAATTACTGGAGGAACATCCGTTATCCTGCGGAGTTTAAAGCGCGCGATGCCGATCTTGTTGAATGTAGCGTTTCTAATTAGTTTCTTCTGGCTCTTGTTTGCCATTATAGGTGTTCAAAGCTTCAAGTCTAGCTTACGGCGAACGTGTGTCTGGTCAGACCCAGATGCCTCGGGTCCCAATCCATGGCCAAGTTATGCTCAAAATACTCCCGGCCAATTCCAATTCTGTGGAGGGTGGCTAGATGCTAATGGAACCACGCACCCGTACTTAGTTATGAATGGTCTAAAAAATGACGGTAAACCTAAAGGATACATTTGTCCAATCAACAGTAAATGCGTGGAGGCTGAGAATCCGTACAATGGCACCGTCAGTTTCGATAATTTGCCACAGAGTCTTGAAATGGTTTTCGTAATCATGACGTCTAATACTTTCTCAGATATAATGTATTATCTTACGGATAGTGATTATCTGGTTGCAGCTCTTTTCTATGCTTTTGGAATTGTAATATTGACACTTTGGCTGGTCAATTTGCTCATTGCCGTCATCACGTCGTCTTTTCAAATCATCCGAGAAGAAAGTAAAGCGAGTGCGTTTGCAGCAGAACAGACAGATGATATTTCGGCCATACAGGGGAATGAACCTCAGAAAGAAGTTTTTGTTCGTCCACGCGAGAACCGAATCAAAAAAGCGTTCGAACGTACAAAGTATTTCTGGCTCACGGTCATTGCCGTGAATGTCGTCTTTTCGGCGCTTCGAAGTGCTAGTATGGGTCGAAGCCGGGCGAATCTCCTCCTTTATGCAGAAATTGGTGTAACTTTCATGCTGGACATTGAAATTGTACTCCGGTTTTTGGTTGACGTGAGGGGTTTCTTCAAGAGTAAACGTAACATGGTCGATCTCGGTCTTGCTGTTATGACCAGTCTAATCTTACTTCCACCGGTGCGGGACGCAGGCCGGGCATATGCTTGGCTAACGATATTCCAAATCATGCGGGTTTACAGGATAGTACTGGCCGTGCGAATGACTCGAGAACTTATCATGGTGGTGCTTGGAAACTTTAGTGGTCTACTCAATCTTATTCTTTTCGTGTTTCTATTGACTTTTCTAGCTGCTATATTTGCTACTCAACTCTTTCGAGGCGAGTTAGCTCCGGTGGATGTAAATGGGAACGCTTTACAGGTGACTTTCTTCAACATGTGGAATGCATTTCTGGGAATGTATCAAATATTATCAAGTGAGAATTGGACGAATGTTTTGTATAGTGTTACTGCATCCCAGGTCGCTCATGATAATGGCTGGATCGGTGCAACATTTTGTATCCTCTGGTATATTCTTGCAAACTTCGTCGTACTAAATATGTTTATTGCTGTTATACAGGAGAATTTTGACGTTTCTGAGGACGAGAAACGCTTGCAACAAGTAAAAGCTTTTTTAAGGCAAAAGAAAGGCGCTGGATCAAGCACTGGGACTTTATCGCTATCGTCTGTGTTCAAATTTGGTCAAGCACGCCGTCAAGATCCCCTTGCCTATGGTACGGCCGCTACTGAGATGTTATTGAAAGATGCCGTGGTAAAAAACTTTTTGCAAGAACCAGATGTTCCCATGTCTGCGATAACACCAAGTACAAAGACTGGCGCAGCTAATAATAAGATATTCACACAAGCTCCTAACATGGGTTGGTGGAAGAGAATCGTCAGCAAGGTATTCCACAATGAACCAAATCCATTTCATTCACGAGAAGAATTCACCTCGGCACATCAAGAAATGGATCCGCGAGCCATGGCACGAGAGGCGGTACAGGCTGCTGATCGTCGTAAAGTGGCACAGCGAGAGTATCTGCGGAAACATCCTAATTATAACACGACTCTTTTCATCTTTCGACCAGATAATCCTATACGAAAATTTTGTCAAAAGATTGTCGGACCAGGTCAAGGTCGCGAACGTATACAGGGTTCTATGCCGTCCGCACCTATATGGTACGCCTTTTCAGCATTCATTTACATGGCTATCGTTGCCATGGTCATCCTTGCCTGCGTGACCACACCATTGTATCAGAAAGGATTCTTTGCGGAGCACGGTTTTTCGCGGGGGAATTGGTTCATATATACGGATATAGGGTTTGCCGCTCTGTTCACTGTCGAGGCATGTATCAAAGTTGTTGCCGACGGAGTATTCTGGACGCCAAATGCTTATTTTCGTGGTTCTTGGGGCCTTATCGACGGTATTGTACTTGTAACACTTTGGGCAAATGTAATGACTTTGTTATATGCTCCAGGCAATGGATCTAGAGCTGTTGGTGCTTTTAAAGCATTAAGAGCTCTGAGATTACTGAACGTTAGCGACAGTGCTCGAGATACATTCCATTCGGTCATTGTACTTGGTGGATGGAAAGTATTATCCGCTGCACTTGTCTCGCTCAGTTTGCTCATCCCATTTGCAATTTATGGTTTAAATTTGTTCAGTGGTCGGATGCAATTGTGCAACGACAATTCTGGACAAATCTATCATTTGACAGATTGCGTGAATGAGTATCTGAGTAGTCCGTATCAGTGGAACGTTCTTGCACCTCGCGAGGTGGACAACAGTTACTTTGGTTTTGATGACTTTGGTAGCTCTTTGTTTATTCTTTTCCAAATTGTGTCACAAGAAGGTTGGATCGATGTTATGTGGGCAGCACAATCAATGACAGGAGTCTTCACTCAACCTCAGCCATTCGCCAATCAAGCATACGCAATCTTTTTTGTAATCTTCAATTTGCTCGGAGCAGTCTTCGTCTTGACTTTGTTCGTTTCCGTGTTTATGAGAAACTACACTGAACAGACGGGAGTAGCATTCCTAACTACTGATCAGCGATCATGGCTCGAATTGCGAAAGCTCTTGCGTCAACTTTCACCAGCAAAAAGACCATCGGCCAAGAAAGTACGACAAGACTGGCAGGAGTGGTGTTATAGAAGAGCGACACAAAAGACAGGATACTGGCATCGTACTATGACAGGTGTATTGATCCTTCAACTGATCTTGCTCTGTTTAGAATGGTATCCTGTCATTCCCGCCTGGTTAATCTTCAGAAATATCGTGTTTGCGCTTCTATGCCTAATCTACATGTTCAATATCGTTATCAGAATCATAGGCTTGAGTTGGTCACGGTTTCGTAGAAGTTTATGGGATTTGTATTCGATTGTATCGATATCCGGCGCGTTTGCCATGTCATTTATCGTCGCTACTGGACGTATAGAGCAACGGGTCTTTGTTCAAATTCAGAAGATGTTCATATCTTCCACTGTATTACTTCTCATTCCACGGAACAATCAACTTGACCAGCTCTTCAAGACTGCTGCTGCCTCACTGAACTCTATTGCTAATCTTTTGGCAACATGGTTTGTTATGTTTTTGGTGTTTGCCATTGCTTTAACTCAGACTTTTGGTTTGACGCGCTTTGGAGCTAACGAAAAAAGTAATGTCAATGTTAGAACAGTCCCAAAGGCTTTAATTCTGCTCTTCCGTATTAGTGTCGGTGAGGGCTGGAACCAACTAATGTACGATTATGCGACGATAAGACCACCTTATTGCACAGTTGGTGATAAGTACTTTGACGGAGATTGTGGAAGTGAGAACTGGGCACGTGCTATATTCGTGTCATGGAATATTCTGTCCATGTATATCTTTGTCAACCTTTTCGTTTCGCTGATTTATGAAAGTTTCTCATACGTTTATCAGAGAAGCAGTGGCTTGTCAGTCATCAGTCGTGAAGAGATTCGACGCTTCAAACAAGCTTGGGCATTACACGATCCTGACGGAACTGGATGGATCTCTAAGCAAGATTTTCCACGTTTGCTGGGTGATTTAACTGGAGTTTTCGAGATGCGGATCTACGATGGAGATTTCTCCGTTAAAAGCATAGTATCTGATTGTATGACGAATCCCAACCGCTTGACGGTTAATGAAAGAGGCATGTCTGCTAAATCAGAGGTCGATCTTGTAAAGCTAAATCGTCGTCTTGCTGATCTACCGGTACATGAGATTCGACAAAGAAGACAAAGGATGAACACCTTTTATGAAGAAGTCTTGGTATCTGCGGACCCGGACCGAGGTGTCAGCTTCACAACGTTGCTTATGATCTTATCCCACTACAAAGTAATCAACGACAATCGTAGTTTGAGGCTCGAGGAGTTCTTGCGACGTACATATCGTCTACAGCGAGTCGAAGAACAAGTTAATCGTAACGTCGTGTCTGGTTTCTTTGATATGCTTTATTGGTCCCGTAAATTTCAGAGAAATAGAGCTGTTGCTAGTTCGAGGTCATCAAACAGAGGAAGTGATGTTTCGGCTTTGCATACTCCACGTAGAAGACCTCGAAGCGCTACACCACGTGGTGCTTCTGTAGCGACTACGCGGGCAGACGTGCCGGAAATCTTTGTACAAGATGAACATGACTCTCCCCATGCCATACGTCCTTCTTCACCTCTCTTTGAAAATGGACCTTCACCGTCAACTCCAATGATTACCATTTCCCCTGATGGCGCATTTGATGCGTCGCCTCATCACTCTGATTATTCCACTCCTTCAAAATCATCACCGAGAATTCTGGCACCTCATATGGATACTTCACCTTCACCTTCACCTGCTCTGTCTAGACAATCTTTAGATACTGTCAATCCAGCAGCAAACAATGTGGCTGGCTCAAGCCCTAGCATTCGTTTTGCAGCTGGATTGTTGACTCCAACTGGATCTCCTCCTACGGCATTCCCATCATATTCAGGAGGTCTACAAGCATCGACAGGAACAGGCAGCAGGAATAGAGCAGGATCAAATGCGTCAACCGGAACAGGTAACAGGAGTCGAGCAGGATCAACTGCATCAAGCATGTCTAATCGGTCTTTACAAGCCGCGCTGGGAATACCAACATCTAGATCTCGATCAAATTCTGCTGCATCTCAATCTGAGCACTATTCTCAGGCTCTTGCTCCTCTTGTAGATGTTGGTGAAGAGGAGAATGGTTCTCTTGATACTGATGTAAATTCCATGCCAACAAGAAGTGTACGGGGCTTGTTTGACTTTGTCACTCGTCCAAGAGCAGGTACTACTACAGCTGTCCCATCTGCACCAAGATTGGTCGAGAGGTTACATTTGGATGATGAAGATGAATTTGTCAATGCTCATGTCGCAGAGCCTAGAAGATTACATAGCATAGATACTTCCATGTTGACAGGTACAGGCTCTCATAACCCTACGTCTCTTTCATGGAGCAATAACATCATGCTCGGTGAGCCTACAACCACACGTCCACGAGCAGCAACTACAACCTCTACTGCTGGACCTGGGAACCCATCTCTACTAGGCAATAGCGTCTACGATCCTACTATTGCTAATAACAGATCCTCTACTAGAAGTCCGAGGACAAACGCTACCCAACATAGGGACGTCTTGGATGTTTTGGAGAATAGTGCTTGGGGTGAAAGTCTCCGAAGAAGTTTCACTCCACATGGAGCAACACACGGCAATCACGACCGCGCCTGGACTACTGAAGATGCCACTACGGGTGGAAGAGGAAGTAGTGGCAGTGGAACGGGAAATGGACGAGCGAGAGCAAGACGGAGGAGTAATAGTGTAGGTCACGATCGACGTAGTGGTGATGTCGAACTCGGAAGATTGACTAGTGATGTTGATCGAAGTGAAGGAGGGTCTTATACGAGGTTATGAGAAGATCAAATGTTTTGAATAATGTAGCTAGGTGTTCAAGTTGGACACGTAAAATCACGAACTTATGTAAATACTGTATGACCTTATGTATGTAAAATCTTTGTATCTTGAACTATTGTCACATAATAATAGATATGCATGAGTCATAAATTTCGTTTTTAATTCTACCACATGTAATTAATAACTCTTATAGCAAGAGGCTTCAAGACTAACAGCTGATTGACTATATAGTAGTCTCATGGTGCTTCAAAGCTCTTTCGTCACAATCTGAAGAGTTGCATATAGATACTAGTAAACTATAGAAGCTAAAGTATTTAATAGATCCCTTCAACTTCGTTACCCTGTCTATACTAGTAGTACTAGAGTCACTAGTATAATAACCTAAGTGCCTAACTCTACTTAATAGGCTACTCCTGCAAGTTTAGATCAAAGGGCCACTTATTAACTAGTGGTAGATAGAAGAGTATAGATAGTAATCTTAGCTACTAGTATTATGACGCCAAGGTATCACAGTAGTAGATACTAGTAATAAATCTCGTATAATGGAATACTTATACGCTTTCTGTAACTAATTACGATCGAGCCCTAAATTATAGAACATTGTATTTTTTGTATTTCGCCGAGCGGGACCGCGCCTGAAATTTCTAGTAACGCGAAATAGTAGTACTAATAAATATATCTAGATTAATCTGATAGTCTAGTGAACACTGAGCGCTACTAGTTGCATTTTAAAATCTATGTAAGAGATAACTTTCTAGGCTCTAGATGGTTTTATGATAACTCTTATCAAAAAACCTTACTAATATTATATTATCTATTTTTAGAATTAGACATTTAAGAGTTATACTTATAAAATCTTCTCTATTAGAGTAGCTCAAAACTAGTAGTAATTAAATAGTAAGTATAGTATTACTAAGTAGTTTAAGTACTAGTAATAATTATATCTAAATATTTCTATAATATTACTATTATAGATGTACTAGTACTAAGTATTAAAAAGAAATTATGTGTAGTAGTATAGTATATAAATATTATGTAAACATTTTATCTTTACTAGCTTTCTGAGTACTACTAGTATAGATAGACTATTAGTACTATATACTAGGTCTTATTAGGGTCTAATTTTAAAGAAGGTACTAGTACTTAGTTAGAGTCTTATTTCTACTTAGTAGTAAGTACTAGTAGCCTAGATTTAAGATATGTTACTCTATCTAGAGTTTCCCGAAATCAAGAATCTAATAATAAAAGATAAAATACTAGAAAAACCTATAAAAGAAACTAAGATTGAACGATTTCTATTAATTCTAATTAAGTAACTATAATAATCAAAAAGATTTCTCTAGTAATACTATCTAATAGGCAACTTAATAGCTGGTGATTTTGAAGCTACTTACTCCTATTATATTAAGTAGCTACAATTTTGCCGAAATTTGATCGAATAATTACCGAGATTCAAGCGAAGATAATCTTAAGTTTAAGTTTGGCATCTCTTAACTCCCTACTAACATTAAGAATCTAGTGTGATACTTAGTAGATACAAAACATAACAAACATAGTCTGATTTAGACACTATTTTCCTGCACAAATAAGTGAGTGGTTCCCGCGAAGTCTTAATTAGTGTTCTTGAGCCTGTTTCATAAAAGCTAAAGTCTCTAGTTTAGGACACTCTAGTACCTTATTGCTACTACACTCAATTTACTACTATTAGTTAGTGAGCATTTTGAAAGTAGACAATCTTTCAAACCAGTCCCGTCGATTCTAAGGAAGTTTTCGGTCCATGGCTAGTACTAAAAAGAGTACAATTAGCCGATATGTTGTCCATCCGTCACTTGTAAGGATTTTCTGTTTGTTTGTTTATTTTTGTTTTGAAAAAATTCCACACCCCTACCCTACCCTATTTTTCGTTTACTAGACTCTAAAAATCATTTGCACCACGTTTACTCTTCATGACTGAACATTAATTGATATGGGGATTTATCGTCAATTTCATTATCAGGAGATAATTAAGCTCTGGTTATAGTATAATGTCTAATAAAATTGTAGGTCGAACAGATCATAACGCATCGCCAAGATCCCTCTCAGCCTTCTGATCTTCAATTCCTCCTCAAATGGGTAGGTGGTGATACTAAATATCCACCCCTTTCTTGGCATCCTCTAGCAGAACTAAATTCGATACTACATCTTTTACAAATCTACATTGGAAATCATAGGGAACAAGCTAGCTTAATCCATGACATTAACACTAAAGGTACTTATGCTACGGCCCCTATTATTGGAGTCAAAAGGAAACTTTTATCACTAAATTCTGGCAATGATGATGACATCGAATGTGAGCCAAAACAGCTCCCTACCCCTTGTAGTGAGACATTCTCCGGCAGTAGTGAATGTGGACTTCAAGAAGTGACGCGAATTAAAAGTGAGGTCACGATCTTTAATGCTGTAATGCAGCGTAAGGAGGGTTTTCTAATTGCTCATCCGCGTCAAACTGAAAACATCCTTTCGATCCTATCCTTACCAACGAAACAAATGCAACTAGAAGCGAGTCTATTAAACAACTTTACAGATGTTGAGAATGCTATGAGACAGAAATATCGTTTCAGACTTTCTAGATTACCTGGTCCAGCACTGAGATATCAAAACAATTTAGATTCACAAACACCATCATTAGAGTTTCGGTTCATATCAAAGTATATGTTTGATGAGGTCAATGGTGTTTCAAGAAAAGATGAGTTACAAACAGGATGTACATGTGAAACACGTACCCAAAGTCGAGCAGGATGTAGTAATAACAATGCTGAAGAATGTGATTGTTTCGAGTTTGCCGCTGTTGCTATAAATCAACTAAGCGAGAAGCAGAAAAAGCTTTATCATTTGAGAAAAGTTCAAGGTGATACATCCACTGCCGGACTACCGAAAGAGATACCTTACTACATGAATGGAGCGAAAGAAGGCTGTCTGACCGAATTTTACCTACAAAATCGTCATGTAGTGTATGAATGTAATAAAAGCTGTTTTTGTGGATCTTCTTGTCCAAACAAAGTCGTACAAAATGGTAGAAAGGTACCGCTTGAAATATTCAAGACTGAGAATCGAGGATTTGGTCTACGATGTCTTGTAAACCTAAAACGAGGACAATTTATAGATACTTATCTCGGAGAAGTGATCACTAGTACAGAAGCGGATGCTAGAGAAGCTCAAGGAGATCCTAACACTGCAAGTTATCTGTTCTCGCTTGACAAGTTCAGTGGTGATACTGACGACGGAGTTAATTTCATCACTGATGAGTCTTGTTTTGTGGTTGACGGACAAAACATGGGTGGTCCTACTAGATTCATGAATCATTGTTGCCAACCGAATGTTCAGATTCATTCCGTCAGTCATAACAAGTATGATTATTTTGTTTATGATTTAGCCTTTTTTGCTTGTGAAGATATTCGAGCTGGACAAGAGCTGACGTTTGATTATATGGATGCTGATGACAGACAAGGTGACGACGAAACTATGGATGGCGTTGTCAAGAACAGTAAAGCTGCACAGCCATGTAGATGTGAGGCAGAGATGTGTCGAAAGTGGTTGTGGATGTGATAGCCTTTTATCATTCTATGACAAATTTCACTATACCTAGCGCAGGATAATAATCTATGTTAAACGGAAATAAATATATAGTTGTATATATGTAGAAAGTTTGTTTTGTATAAGACCAGGAAGATAATAATGAGATTCGAGGCATACAATGTACTTTAGTAAGCATAGCGATATCATGAATGAATTTTATATACTAGTTGCATGAGGAAGCAATAGTTAAGGAACGATAACAACGAGGGACATGTACCGTGTGAATGTTACATGGTATGGATGAAAGAATCGTGCCTTGCCCATTGTCTAACTTATACAATATTGCTTATTACGCAACGAAAGAGCAGAGCAATTGTTCGTACAAAACAGAAACAACTTATTACAAGTCATAGTTTTTAACCCAGCCAAAAGTCGGAGTATCAAAAAAAAGCCTGTGGTCCGTGCATCAGCGGGGACAAAAAACCACAAATATGGTCATCCACCGAACATCAAAATTTCGAGGGGTGTGCTTTCTTCTGTGTGTGCTGTCTGCGTTCACCGACCTTTGACCTCAATTACATATCCCAATTCATTCTCGCGAATAATGTGGAATTCATTACTCGACATTGTAGACTAAAAGTCTTTGCTCCATACTTTACTCAATTTGTCGAAATCTCCTATTCCGCAATTTGACAATTTGTTTCTAATAAAAAAAGCACAAAAGGCCGAGATTCTAGCCATTGCGTTGTGTAATTTGGTGATCAAGAGAGCAGCGGAAAATCCTGATCCTTAACAGAAAAGCCTTCTTGTAGTCACCAGAAGATCATAAAAGAATCACGATCGAGCGAACTTCACGAGTTCACGGCTTCATATTAGAGAACTTTTCTCAAAAGACCATTTTCACATCTGCACGAACAACAATCTCATTAGTTCTTAAAAAGAAATTATCTCTTACAACTCAGTGCAACTAGCATATCAGTCTTCGCTCCTCTGACGTGGTTGGTTTCAAGAAAAAGATATTCTCGAGGTGGGGGATCCGGGTCCGTAAGGAGGAATCTGCTTGTCGGGAGCAATGGCTTCTGTAAGGCCAGCAACCACCGGTGAAGCTGCCATGACTGGTTTCTCATACGCACAAGCAGCCAAAGGCAAATCAAATAACACTATTACCTCGTCCTCAGTCAAATCTTCTGCGCCTTCAAGTGCAACTTCAGGAAACACAACACCCACTACAAATTCGATAGCAGACGTAGCATCGAATGAAAATGCGACGGATGACTCTTCGACGTCCCGAATGGCTGTCTCTGCCAAGACACATAAGATAAGTAGATCAACATCTGCTACGACTTCTCTCGATAAACAAATCAGTCGGGAAGAAACTAAAGACAACACAACAGGTGTTAATAGACATGATACTAGTACAACAAGTGATGCGACGAGACATGTGGAGAATGTGCATCATCAAGTCACGGGGAAGAATGATTCGATGATCAAGGATGTTGATACAGCTAGTCAACCAAAAGATTCCGTTCAGGGAGATGATCAGTCAGAGTCAGTGTCTACCGGATCCATTGAGAAGGTCGCTTCCAAATCGATACTGTATGAGGCCAAGCCTCCGTCAGTCAATATTTGGGCACAGCGTGCAGCAGAACTGAAAGCTCGAATGCCTGTGACTACGATTCCGGTGATAAATACACCGACGATAGCATCAGTCCCGCCAACCCCGAGTGGTTCCCTAGATAGTGAGCGAAACAAGACAGAGCCCAGACGGCGATCTGAGCAAGGATATACCTCAAAAGAGTTTCGAAAGCCAGATACATCCAATCGTATACGAGATGATGCTCGAGCACAAAAAGTTCGTAAAGATGAAAATAATAAATCTCAAGATAACGCATCTTCACTGGCACGGCGGCCCAGTACAAAACAGCCACGCGATAGAGCAAGTTCAGATGGTCTTCCTCCTCCAGTAGTAGCAAGTGAATCTGCATGGCCTAAACCCACCACTATCCAAGATGACGAAAAAAGGCAGCAAGTACAACAATCTCAGACGCAGCAGCAGCAGCAGCCAAATCAGAGCCTTAATAACACAAGTAATGACAAAACAATACCAAAGTTGCATGGCAAAACCGAGTGGAAAGTCATGCCATATACACCGTCTGCTGTTTTCGAAACTCGAATAGATTCCAAGACGGGTCCAAGACCTGGAAAGAACATAGCACGCGGGGCAGGTGCTCCACAATCTACGCGACCTGCAACGAGTTCCGGTACGAATGATACACAAAGAGCTGGGGCAAAAGGGTCGCAATCGACGAACGGGGAGGCTGATCATAGTACTAAAGAAAGCAAGGCAGATATCCCGATGACAGATTTGACGAATCGGAACACGAATGATGCCGACAGCAAAGATGTTGCAAATTCGTCAACAGATGCAGACAAACACAGTCAAGAAGAGTCGAAGCCAACGATGAAGGAAAATCGCGAAACAGCGCATTCAGCTACAGACATGTCAGGTCCTAAACCGTTTGAAGAAGGAGCAAAACGTAATCACAGTATACAGGAAACTTCGAATTTTAGTAAACGAAAATCTGGAATACCTGCTGGATTTGAAGTCAGTAATATTCCCGACTTTATGCCTCAGATGTCGAGATCAAATTATAATGATCGCAGAGAGTCTTACGCGACTGGAGATGCAAGAGATGGAAACTACTATCGAGATAATAAACGTGGAGGTGGATCGCGCAGAGGAGGAGCACGTGGTGGAGGATACACTAACGGTAATCCCAATATCACCCTCAACACAAACACATATATTTCAGGCCTGCCAGAGAATGCTGGTAGCGCACAACCATTCTCGCCATCACCAAACTTTTACTCTGCTGGTGGTCGTGGTGGATCAGCTTCTGGAAAAGGAGGTTATAAAGGTCATTTGCCCCGCTCTCAGTCCATACCACTTGATGTAGGAGCAGGCAGAGGAATGCCAGGATATGGTGCATATCCAATGATGACACCGATGCAGCCTTTTATGCCAGATATGTATAGTCCTTTTCCCACTACTCCATACCCAATGCCTGCTTCTGAACGCGATTTCCTGGTCGGACCAGTTCTACAGCAGGTCGAATATTACTTTTCTATCGACAACCTCTTGAAGGATATATATCTTCGTAAACATATGGATTCGCAAGGTTGGATTTTCTTACACGTAATTGCACAATTTAATCGCTTGAAACAGCTTACAACAGACTATGAGGTATTGAAGACGGCTTGTCTACAGTCTGAACAAGTCGAAATACGCGTTGGAGAAGATGGCAAGGATAGACTGCGCAAGGTACGCGATTGGGAACAATGGGTTTTACCGGTGGAAGATCGAGATGCATCAGCCAAAGTGGAAAGTCCAACTGATCTCCGAAAACCGTCCCCAACTCGAGCACAATCTAATGATGTTCAAATCTCGTCAATGCGTCAAGGCCTTGATGGCAATTTCTTACCAAATGGCCATCGAGCAGAACACGCTTTTAATTTCAAAGATGCAACATCCGCGCCTTTCTATCCTGGTATGATGGATCCTCAATATGCTAACTTTGTCCCAAACCTGGAAGAAGGTTCCCGTGGCCGTCAAGATAAGATGGTCAATTCACAAGCACATGTTAATGGCGTAATGCCAGATACAAGCATTTATGATACTCCAATCTCCACATCTTCAGAAGTCGATCGTTTTCCTTCATCACAAATTGATACGCTTACAGTTGTTGTGCGCAAGCATAATGTACCTGTAAATAAGCGTCCCAGTATGTCAAATGCTTCCGCCCGTACTTTTTCAAATGGCTCGATAGACTCTAGCAATATTATGGAAGAAGTAATGAGATCACAGTACCAAACTAATGGTGTATCCTCTACTGACAGGTAAGACTTTCAAATAAGATCTACTAGTTCTTCTCACTGACAATGATATGATAGAAATGGGCCATCTAGTCCAGCTTCTAAACAGCACAGTCCTGCCTCATCAACTGATCTTCGCAACAATTCATTGACTTTATTCTGGGTCAAAGATGAAGAGGCTCCTGTCGATGTTGCAAGTCTTCCTGCTGACATTACCCATGAAACATATACTGTACTTCGTTCCAAAGCCCTGGCTCAACGAGAAGCTGCCGCTACAGGAACTTGTCCTTATGACTTGAATGTTCTTTATCAATTCTGGTCACACTTTCTCATCCGTAACTTTAATTCACACATGTACCACGAGTTCAAGACTTTGGCCACTGGAGATGCTCTTCAAAGACATAATACAAGTGGTATGAAGGATTTGATCAAATATTATAGCGAGGCATTATCGAGTCAGATTATCATTCGCGAAGAAATCGCTCGAGATTATGCAGAATTAGTCAAAGAAGAGCTCAACAAAACCGACCGTCCTGCATTGAAGCAATTGCGCGATGCGTGGCGAAATGGAGCTCTGAATTTGAAGAATAGAAAAAAGATTGGTGACTTTTTACACGAATCAGTCAAGAAAGAGCTAGATTCATAACCTTATCGCTGACATACATACCATACATTCTATCTATACCAATGTCATCTAAATGACCGATGTTTCTATTTTTCTTCTCTCTGCAATTGTCACTATTACCAAAAAAGTTGTTCTCTTTCTAGAATCATCTCTTCAGTATAAATCGTTTATTTATACATGACACTAATTTTCTACATCAACCTGGCGTTGTGGATCCATTTTGGCTTCTTTTGTTTTATTCTGACAATATATTACAATTTCTTCTTTTTTGTCAGGAGGATGATTGTGTTTTTTTGTCAGGTTGTATTTGAAAAGTTTTGAAAGATAGAACTCTGAAGGAGATATATATGACTATTAGTGATAGACTGTTGCGAGGTATAGTCGACTATGCGCGACTGTGGATATTAATTCATGATTATCATCATATCAAAGAAAACCTCGACTCATATACATTGATTCTACTCTTATCACTTTAGTCTATATCTTGTTGGTTTCTTTTAATTCTCATGATAGAAAATCTGCTTTTTTATCACTGCTGTATATATACATACAATCAAACATGTCATATTACCTACCAACTCTTATACCTCTTTTTGTGGCAATTGTCCTTTGATGTACAAACAATCGTGATAGCATTACTTTTATTCGTAATTCAACAAGTTTTTATTATTTATGACATGACTACAAGCTCACCGAACCCTCCTTCTAATATCTCCGCAACTCTATCTCCCAACCTCGCAACCTCTGCTCCGTCCACGACTCTATGATCCGCGCTCCAGCTCAAGACCAATTCTTCTCGTTTGCCTAGGATTCCCTTGTCATCAAACCACGGCACGACTCTCGACCTTCCTATCCCTACGATTCCTACCTGAGGGGATACAATCACCGGAGCCACGACGCCGCCCACACTATCCGATCGAGTAAGCGAGCCGATATTTGAGATTGTGAAACTCGCTCCTTTCAGATCCGACATCGTCAATTGATTCGCTTTGGCACGTTGAGACAACGAAGCGATCGATCTCGCAATGTCGGTTATCGATTGCGTCTCGACGGATCTGAGAACCGGCACGAGAAGACCGGATGGTGTGGCGACTGCTATACCAAAGCTGTGAGATTGGTGAGTCGTTATAGCTGTTTGGGAAAGGACATCGTTGATTGAAGAGGATGACGGAAAAGAAGAGGAAGAGGGAGTTGAAAGTGTAGAGTTTAATAAAGGATATTGTTCAAACGCGATGGAGATTGCTTTTATTATAAATGGTAATGGACTTAGATGTGGTATCGATGGATCTTGTCGGGCATTTATTCGTTGTCGAATGTTGGTTATGGAACTTAAATCTAACGACATTGTGTAGAGAAAGTGAGGGATTGACAACGATCGTGTCATTGTTTTGAACATTGCTGATTGAATTGGTGATAATGGTTTGGCTTTGTCTGCTTCTTGATTTGATGACAATGATCTTTTCGACGAAATCATGTTCGGTGTAGAGCGATTGCTGGCATGTTTTTGAACATCTTCTTTCGTTACCCTTCCGTCTTTACCACTTCCTTTTATATCTTCGATTTCGACACCGAGTTGCTTGATCAAATGTCTTACTGCAGGAGTAGCCAGTGTTTTTGTGTGAGCTTTCACATCAACCCTCTCTACAGACTGTATGTCCTCAGAACCTCTTGTGCAGAATGTACTTGATCGATCTGGTGCGGGAGGAATGGGCATCTCACTCGCTATTTTGTTTAATGGAGGTGCAGGAGTTGTTTTTGCCGCAGAGTTATCATCATGACTATTCTCATGATCCTCATCCTTGACATCATCTTGTATATCGATATCAACAAGTGGCTGTACAATTGTCAATGATTCATCTAATCAAAACTTTCGTATGAGATACACTTTCTCACCTTTCCAACAATCGCCATATCATCTGCTTCATAATGTAACCTTTTTATTATCCCATCAAATGGCGATGTAATCTAAAATGATTTCTTAGTGTATAAATAAAGACAAACACATCCAGAGAGTATTATTACGTCTGTAGCTGCTTTATCCGACTGCACTTCGCAGATTTTATCGAATTGTTCCACTCGTGCTCCGGGTTGGACAAACCATTGTATTATCTGACATTCTCGAGTCCCTATCTCTCAATTAGCTTTCATGGGTCAAATACATTGGTCAAATAAGTGTCTAATCACCTTCCCCGATATCAGCCAGTAGAAAAGGCTTGACAATCCTTTGTATATCTGATTTGTGGAAATACCTTCGGTTTAAAGCACTACTTTGATTCCCGAGTGTCCGGAAACAACCTGTACAAACCGTATGAGCTCTCATAACTAGCCAATCCAGTATAGATAGGCGAATGATGCTGTGTCGGTTTTTACTCGTGTATTGACATCCAATATCAAAGCCGATAATAGCCGCCTTGTTGACATGCTCGGTCAATCGGACCGAGAACCGTCTATGATTTTCTTATGGTAGTAAACAAAAGTTGCCATTATAAAACAGTAAATGTATTCATTTTCTACCCTAGTAATGTAAATGGTCATGTTCACTATATACATTTGTTCATTATGACATTAAATATTCGAAATTTTGACAAATTTGATCCTACTATTCATTGATCCGATTATAAAAGACGCAAAAATGTGCAAACTCCAACTAAAAGTTGAGCAATCCATGGCTTTACAAGTATTAGACATATTATTATTCATCAAGAACTGTTATCAGAAGTATACACTCACAACTTTTGCATGTCGAATAGCACCTGCTGGTATAGCCACAGTAGATCCGCCAGCTACAATTCCTTTGATTATATTTAGTGTCGAGATTATCTTCTCATTCTATAACCTGTTGCATACCTCGTGTAGATCCTCCATATGGTACTGAACCACCAGTGACTACACCTCCTACTGTTCCGGTACAGACACTGCCGTAAGGACAACATGCTGCTTGACCGGAATTATCCAAAGCGCAAGCTTGGCTATTCGCGCAACATACATTTCCTGCTCCTATATTTGCGCAATTGTAATATGAACTTGGACATGCCGTCGCTGCCTGTCTCTTTTCTAATTGCATCTCTTCCTCTCCTATTATGCCAACTACGTTTGAATCTGGCATTGTCGGTGAATCGAGTGCTTGATCTGAAAATGGTGTGAGAAAGGGTTCGAATGTTGAAGCCGAGACATAACAAATGATGGCGACTATGACCAGAGCCCAGTATCGGAATGTGTACATGGTGCTAGGATGTATTGAAGAACTCGTTGTCGGTGTCAATTGTCACAACATCAATCTGGGGATACCCGTTGAATGCGAATTTGTAAAGTCATGCATGCGGGGATCCATTTCTGCATGCATGCATAAACTTTGCAGATCCGAAGGATTCTTGGCGCTGCTATTTTCACTGGAGCAACCACATTATTAGTACCAAGATTCGGCCAATCATCCTCCAGAATCGTGTGTTTAGACTCGACGTCATCGTACTTCGATCGTCTTTGAGATCCAAACCTGAATCCAGATCCATCGCCTTTCTTCATCATTCACCACTGTGTATCATTCATGTAAAAATCTGCGCTTGTACAGAAAATCATGATTTAAGTAAGTGCAACTGTCATTCGTGACCGTCATTATGTGAGTACAAGGAAATCACGATACAGATTCCAAAAATGATGTACCCGACTCTCGTTTGATATTTTGCATCACTGGTACTTTTGTTTTTATATGTCTGAAGTTGTGTTGCACAGTAATAATGTTCTCAATTCTTCTCATTTACTTGTTCTCATTTGCACGAATAATCAATGCTCGTCACAAAACAATCAGTTCCACTACAGATAATCATCATAAGACTACAAGCCCACTCTATGCTGTTCCAACCTTATCCTCTTGCCATCTCGTAGCAAAAGTAAACAGATCCGAATGTACGATGAAGAATTGCTTGTTTCAATATACTTATCCCATCAATGTCACACGTTTTAAGATTGGTGTCAAGACTGAAGGCAAAAAGTCCGGTCACATAACTACATCTACGATTGTAGAGGTATACAAAACTCATTGGGGTGTGGGTCTAACAGAGTCATCGTTGTTCACGTTGACTAGAAGACACAAGCATAAACAAACCATTGATTATCCTACAGCGACTTTATCGAGTGACGACCACAATCAGACACCAACAGTGCGTGCTGTATACAGTAGCTTTACTCCTGCACCCCAAAAGGACGGCCGTCCAAGAAAACTACCTTGCGTAGATGAATCGACTTGTAGGGCGAAATGTTCCAAGTCTATTTTCTGGAGAAATACTGTTGAAAAGTATGCGTGGATTCCGATGGCTGTCATATTGCTCTCATCTGCTGTAGGCGCAATTTGGTTGAAGATTAGACAAGTCAGACGCAAACGGCCGATAAATAAAGATGACAATTCGTTCAGACTTGGGAAGAAAAGTGGGCGTAGTGATTCTGAAGTCGGGAGTGATAACGATAGCATCTCTTTGAAATCTTTCTCTCCTCACAGCGGTGTCCAATCGTCACAGTTGCCACAATTCGATCAACATGTCTTGAAACCCCTACACGCTAATTCTGAGCCTGTACAGCTGAGACCTAGCCTTTCGTCATCTTCCAAAGGCAAAGGAAATATTGATCCAACAAATTCACTTCAGGACGCTGTTCTGTCAGATGGTGATAACAACAGTATCAAAACAAAGAGTGACCGTATAGCTTCTTCATCAAGTCGTAGTTGGACAAATTCACTCGGTGATACAGCCAGAAGATTTTCTGGACTCAAGACTGTTCATTTTTCACCAATCGTTAAAGATGATTTATCAAGTGTAGATGGTATGACGGACACCGCCAGTAGAGGACGCGCAAGCGGTACATATCTCAATGATGAAGCAAGTCGTGCAAATAGTGTAAAAAGTAGAATTCCCACGGCAAAGGGAGAGGTTTTACGTATTGCTACTCCTGCAAAAGTTAGAGGTAGAAAGCGCAATACCGACACGAGTAATACAAAATAAGATTTCTCTTAAATCATTTCATCTGATAAGTTTGTATTTATTACAATGTATATAATTAAAGAGTGCTCACATTAGGAAATATATTCTTACATTAATCACTTTGAATGTTGCTGGTTGGTCTCATTAACCGACCTCTGTAAAACAGTCTTGAAATCGCCATCAAAGTCGACAGTCAATAAGCATCTAGCTAGTCGTTCCTTTATACGGTTCGAATCTATCGTCAGTAATGTATCACCAATTGAGGGCCAGTCTCAACCTTTGGCTGAACAGATGATGGAAGAAGAGAATACTCACAGCAGATCGTAAATCCTCTATTTCTTCATCACTCAAAATAGCACAAGCAGCAACCAAAGCCTGTCCATCAGCAGCTAAACCAATCAATTCTTCGGCACGAGATATGATGTGGGGTTGTATGCCGTTTCTCGAAGCACAAATCGTTCCATAACTTGATGAAGAACGACCTGGTTGGAGAGTATAGAGGTATATGATTTCATCTTTTCCGTTTTGCGGCATTCTTGAAGATTGAGTGGTGGACCATGTCAAAGAAGACGACGACGATGAAATGTCTCGTCGATGTCTAGATGAAATAGAGGAGTAATGAGGATGAGAAATAGTAGATGGTTGAGGAATTACGATTTGCATGGCGAAGAATGCGAGATTTGGAAATAAAGGTAGGAGTTGATCTTGTCCGTCGAATAGTTCTATATGAAGAAAATGATAGTTAGTATGAGGATTGGGAGGTGTTGGGGAGGGAATAGACCGTGGAAATGTGTAGCTGCGACGACTTTCGGACAATCATGTCCTCGACTGACGAGGTTTTCGAATATACCTGCTGCAAGACCTGCGCCATCTGTAATATACAATCAGATGGTTGATGAGGTATGTTATGAATATAGTAGGGGATTTACCGTATGATTCTGTACCTTTACCAAATTCATCAATAATAACAAGACTTCTCCGTGTAGCTAGATTCAGAGCTAATGACATTTGTTGGAGATCAATCATAAAAGCGCTCTGGTTTCGAGATACGCTTTCTCTCGTCCATATTCTAGTCAAGATTTTATCTGTAATTCCTATGGTAGCACTTTGTGCAGGTACATAACTACCGATGTGAGCTAGATATGTGATCAATGCGACTTGTTTCAGATATACACTTTTGCCAGAATAATTCGGACCAGTGATTATCAACATGCTAGGAGTGTTTTGATCATTAGTATTGTCATTCTCTCCCGATCCACCTTCCATATCTGTATCGTTGGGGATATAACTCGCTACAGTCCTTTCTTGTAACAAGTGTCTTCCACCTTTAATCTTCAATACGTTTCTATCCGTCATTGTAGGTTTACACATTCGATATTCTTGCGCGCCTTGGGTCAAAGCCAACAAAGCATCGAGTTCTCCGATTACATCCGATGCGGTCTCCAAGAGTTCTGCATCTTGAAGTACTCTCTCGACAAGTTCTTGAATAATCTCAATCTCACGATCACATATCTGTCCATAAACGTCTCCAATTTCCTCGTCCATGTCTCGCATCTGTGGATTTTTGAAATATATATACCCTTCTGTAGAGAATTTCCTTTCCCATGGTTGATCGATAGGTCCTTCGTATTGTGCATGATCTGTTTCTGAAATTCTAGGTACAGCTATCAAAAATCCAATTTGTGGATAATAAACCACGCTTATCTGAGCTTCTAACTGCATCGGTATATCTCTAGCAATAGTTTCAGCAACATGTGACAAGAAACTTTCAATACCATGATAGAAATCTCTACGCTGGTCTAGATCCCTATCGATACCATTTCTGACGAATATCCGTTGTTCTTCTTTTGATAATTCCAAATCAATAATGTCTGTAATATGTTTCCCAAGAGCATTAATCCGTCCACTATCGAATGTTCTCATAATTTTGCGACATAACTCAAGACGATCAGCTCCGACGATTTCTTGTAAACATATTTTGATTTCCATAATCTGGTAGAGAAAAGTACATAGACTTGCCCAGACTGTTCGATGAGGACCAGACAATTTACCACTGGTCATGACTCCGCCACTGCAGCCTTTTCGCAGATTGGTAACAACTACACGAATATTCTTCACAGGTTTTAACAGCGTCACGATCTTGTTCATGGTAGGAATATTGTTTGACAAGAGCATAATGGTGATTGTGTCTAGTCTCTCACCAAGCAGTTCAAGATCAATAGATGGTCGAAGCATGTATTGTCGTAGTAGAGCTTTACCTTGAGGCGTCTTTGCAAATGGTTGAAAAAGTCCATATATTGACAGACCTTCTTTTGAACCAGAGCCATTTGGCCCTTGGTTTTGGATATGTGGATGAGCTTCTGATTGAATGACTTGTAAAGACATTAACGTGTCCATATTAATGAACCTGGACAATAAACGTCAGCATCAATGGGTCGCCGAGTCATGGAATAACTAACATACATGCAACCAGATAATGTAAACATTTCAACTCTATCGATTGGAAAAACTGATGTAAAAGCTTGACTTCCTGGCATATTTTGAGAAGATCTTCGACGATGGATATAATTCAGTACTGCACCGGCACATCCTACAGAAAGTTGGCTATCTAAATTGATAGTACATCCGAGTCGTAACAGATGTCCAGTCCGGCCACTTTGAGGAGTATTGACATCGCCAAGATCAAGGTCATCCAATAACACATCTTCACCAGGGACAACCATTCTTATCGATGAATGAGAATATGAGCTGGTGTACAAATTCATCAATTTTTGCTTTGCTAGCTCATATCGAAATTCTCCAGCTACTTTGAATTCCAAATGGTATGGAAGTCCAGTCAAGCTACTCGAGGCTTGGTCTGAGCCAGCATTACTTCTCGTAGCATCTAGAAGATCAATTGTCGCATCATCAAGTCCATACGGTATGATGACTGTAGTCGGTGAAATATATGTGCGTACTTGAATATGAATTTAGCCAAGTGAGAATTGCCTTTTATTGGAAATACCCACGAGAATCAACGACTTCGATCCCTCCCATTTTGACATCTTCCATACAATAAAGCTTTTCTTCACGTGCAACATAGTATGCACAGCCAACTGTACCACGATCTCGTACATTGAAGGCTGCGACGATCTCGATCAAACTATCATCATTCTCATCGTCATTTGGCCTGGATTCGACTGAGCCATTACGGAATGAAGCCCGGTCACTCCGAATCGTTCTTTGGTCTCTGGTTATATGTTGATTCAGATCGAGTTGTGCTGGAGGTCGTGGAGTGGCCTGTCGGGGAGTTGTTACAGATCTGAGAGATCTACTATCAATCTGACCACGGTGAGATCGTTGAGAACCTTGAGATGACTGGAGAATACTGCTATTCGTATTCGGTCGTGGTCTGCTCCTCCGCTCCCTGTTCTTGCCCATTCGAGAAGCACCTGGAGCTAATGATGGAGCCATGTCTACGGTAGCATATTTTACGATGTTGTGAAAAGGTAATGCTTTGTTCTCCAAAGTGAATTTGTGGCAATAAGCTTTACACCTCTGCGGATCACAATGAAATCTAGCACTCAGGAATTAGAGAATCATCTTTCCAAAAGAAGAAACAGAAAACATATATACATAGGATCTGTACAGTCTAGAGTAGAGTCGTGAGAATTATATACATACATTGATTCATTACGGGCATTATGGATCAAGCACTTGCAAAGCTTTACCATCAGAAGTAATAGCCACTTTAGCCGTATCTCCAGACTTGATGATTCCACGAATAATCTTATCGGCAAGATTATTACCAATCTGTTTCTGAATCAACCGATTCAGAGGTCTGGCACCATAGCGAGGATCCCAACCATGATCACAAAGCCAGTCCTTTACATCTGGAGATACTTGCAAAGTGATTCGCCGATCGTCTAACCTTGCTTGCATCTCCTTGATACGAATGTCTGTAATGTCTCTCAGAGCCTCACGAGACAGGCGTTTGAAGATGATGAATTCGTCTATCCGATTCAGAAATTCAGGTGCATATGATGATTGTACCATGCTCATCACTTCTTCTCTAACCTTTGGAGAAACTTCGCTTTCATCAGTCTCATCCATCAACAATGCTTCCGCTCCAAGATTCGAAGTAAGGATGATTATCGTGTTTCTAAAATCAACTTTGTGACCTTGTGCATCAGTCAGATAACCATCATCAAGAACTTGCAACAGTAAGGTAGATATATCTTTGTGGGCTTTTTCGAATTCGTCAAACAATAATACAGCATAAGGCTTTCGTCGAATAGCTTCGGTAAGCTGTCCAGCATCTTCATAGCCTATATAGCCAGCAGGACTTCCGATCAATCGACTAACAGTATGCTTTTCCTGAAATTCTGACATGTCGAAACGTACAACTGCAGATTCACTTGAGAAAAGAAAGGCTGCGATTGACTTGGTCGCCTTTGTTTTACCTACACCCGTTGGCCCTAAGAACATGAATGAAGCGAGTGGCTTGTTGCTATCACTGAGACCTGCTCTTTGAGTTCGAACAGCATTCGCAACGGCAGTAAGTGCTTCGTCTTGACCTCTTACCGATTGTCTCAATTTATCTTCCATGTGTATCAGCTTTTCAACTTCGCCAGACATTAATTTTGTGACGGGTATGCCAGTAGTCCGTGAGACTACATTCGCAATATCATCGGCGTTGACAGAGTCATGTAGGAGACTGTCAGAGTTGGAAGTAGATTGATTGTGTTCAGCTAATTCATCGGGAAGTCTCTTCTGCAGTTCTGGTATAGTCGAATAACGTAATTCAGATGCTCGAGCTAGATCGCCCTTTCTTTGTGCTTGATCTAATTCTGTTCGCGCATCCTCCAACTTTTGTTTTGCTTCTTTAATTTGCTCAATTTCAGCGCGTTCCTTATCCCACTTATCAGTCAATTCTTTGACCGTCTTTCTTTTATCCTCCAGATTCTTCTCAAGCGCATCCCTTCTTTCCGTGCTTGCAATGTCCTTTTCCTTGCGCAAGGATTCTAACTCGATCTGGATGGTCATGATTAGACGATCGAGCTCTTGTATTGTGTCGGGTTTGCTTTCTTGTTGTAATCGTAGAGCACTAGCAGCCTCATCAACCAGATCAATAGCTTTATCAGGCAGGAATCTATCTGATATATATCTATTACTGTATGTGGCTGCTGCTACTAACGCCCCATCTGTTATTCTCACTCCATGGTGTACTTCATATCTATCTTTTATTCCCCGAAGTATCGATATTGTATCTTGTACAGTCGGCTCACCGACCAAGATGGGCTGGAATCTTCTGGCAAGAGCAGGATCTTTTTCGATCAGACGATATTCGTTCAGGGTAGTTGCGCCACAGCACTGTAATTCTCCTCGCGACAGGGCTGGTTTGAGCAGATTACTTGCGTCTATACTGCCTTCCGCCTTGCCTAACCCGAGCAGAGTATGCAGCTCATCCACAAAAAGAATGACTCCCCCTTTCGCATCTTCCACCTCTTTCAAGACTTTTTTCAATCTTTCTTCAAAATCACCTCTGAATTTGGCACCGGCAATGAGTTGGCCAAGATCAAGAGCTATTACCCGCTTTTCTTTGATACTCTCTGGCACATCTCCTCTCACGATACGTTGAGCGAGACCTTCAAGGACAGCAGTCTTTCCAACCCCGGCAGAGCCAATTAGAACAGGATTATTCTTTGTCCTACGTGACAATGCTTGAATCGTTCTATGTATCTCTGCATCTCTTCCAATGACAGGATCAAGCTTGCCGTCTTTCGCCTTTGCTGTTAAATCAATACCATACTCTTCCAATGCTGGCTTTTCCTGTCCACCTCCAAGATTCATGCGATGAGTACCGCCTGGAGGATGAGCTCTCCCGCTGGCATATTGTCGTTGCCAACATTGTGGATATGACCTCTGCCTGTTGATATAACCGGTCCCAAATTCCGCGGTTCTGCTTGATGTTGATCTAAGTCTTAAATTTGTGATTCCATTATAAATACCCGAACACCGGTTAGAAATCGAGTGAAGCGGAATTGATCGTGGATTCCTGGTGAACATCTGTGCTGAGATTCAATCAGAATATTGTCGCATCGAAGCGAGCTTGTCCCAACCCAACATACTCATGATCCTGTCAAACTCGAGTGGTAGCATCTTCCAGAATCATCGACATGAATCAAAAAGTTTAATCGACGAGGATGATAAGATAAGATGGTCGCACCAAAATTGCATTTTGAAGCCACCGAGCAGAAAATATTTGCCAAGAAAGTATTTCATACTCATCGCTTGAAATATTCCGCAAGATCTGTTGTTTGACATAATAGTACAGATAACAACAATGGGTTTCACAGACTTTATATCAGAGACTGGTCAATCGCGTGAGTATACTGGTACCCAAGAAGATATGCCTGATTTAAGCTAACGTTTGTAAAAGTTCTCGAGAGCTGGCTCACTACTCGAAGCTATATCGTTGGGTAAGTCCTTGACTCTCCATTCATACCCGTGAACATATCACCCCAATCTACATTGTCCAAAGGAAGAAAATTAATTGGTCCGTGTTGATGAGGCGGCTTAAGACCCCGTCATACGATTACTACCAACGCGCTCAGCGCAACTCTGAAAGAATATTTGATGCTTCTATTCTACAAAATTATCTAGGCAGGTAATTAATATTCATGGCTAATAAATATACAGATATGCTCCATCTCAAGCTGATGTAAAGGCTTTCCAAACATTGAAAAGCTCTCCAGCTGTTGAGAAATACCCTCACGCCTGGCGATGGTACAAACACATTGCTTCTTTCGAGGCCGAATTCTCTTCCCTCCCAGGTGACGCATCAAAGTCAATCACAGAATACGGACCTGATGCTTCACAATTACCAATCAACCCTGCCAAAGCACCAGCTGCTGCTCCTGCAGCGGCTGCCGAAGATGACGACGATGTTGACCTCTTTGGAAGTGACGATGAGGAAGAAAGCGCAGAGGCTGCCAAAATTAGAGAACAACGTTTGGCAGACTACGCAGCAAAGAAGGCTGGAAAGGTTAAACCAGCTGCAAAATCTATCGTCACAATGGATGTTAAGCCGTGGGGTAAGCTATATCTTTATGACTTTTTTATGTAATTACGTGATTGACAATGTTTTGCAGATGATGAGACAAACATGAAAGAGGTTGAAGAGAAAGTCCGTGGTATTACAAAGGATGGACTCGTTTGGGGTGGTGCCAAGGTAAGCTTAAGATCTAATTGAGCCTTACTTCCATCTATGGCCACTAACATATTCATTTTTTTAGCTTGTTGATATCGGTTACGGTATCAAGAAATTACAGATCAATGCCGTCATTGAGGATGACAAGATCTCTCTCGACGAATTACAAGAGGAGATTGAAGGATTTGAAGAGCACGTTCAATCTACAGACATCGCTGCTATGCAAAAATTGTAGATTGTAAATCTGTATGACGATTACTATTTAGATATCTTCTCACACATGAATAAAAAACTTCCTTGCTACCCAAATTGATTGTAATTCTCAGTATAAAATATTGCAGTACTTTGTTGTGATATTGTAGACTGTTGAACTTCACCACCCCGCCAAGCATAGAATATCTTCAACTACGCTACTTCCAACTTCCCGATCCCTTATCTTTTCGTGAAGCTAGAGCAATCGTCATTGACATGGGTGTAGCAAGTAACTCTCTCAATGGTCTTGGACTCATCCTCCTCATACACGCGCAAGTCACCTCCACACTTCCCCTAAAACAAATGTACACTAACATTCTATTTTCTCTTAGGGTTTATTCCGCGTATGAAGTCTCCATAGTCCTCCCCACCACGTCCCCAAATCCAAGTCCTTCTTCATCATCTCCAGATCCCATCGCCGCATCATCGTCATCATCACACGCATCTCTCCCAACAGATATCGTTCTCGAAACTCTCATTTCCGTCCTCATTCTCTGTCTAGGTATAGTTCTTTCCTCTCACGATTTGAAACCAATTCAATGGCGCGTATGGGCTGGCAGATTAGAGAAAGAAAAGGGACGAGTGATGACTAGTCTCGACGAGGGTGTTTGCGAGGGTTATAATCCATTCATGGCATTGGAGGAACGAAGCGGGTTTGTGGACATAAGAAAACGAAGAGGGGAGTTTTTGAAATGGGTGCAAGAGGGGGATCGAACGAAGAATTGAGATATTTCACAAACAGAAAGTATGGCAAGAGTTTGGGATAATGAATCACTCCATGGACAAGACATAAAGACGTGTATATATGCTTAGATCATGTAGTAATTAAAGAAATAAATGCAGTCTAAATGAATACTAGTAATACCATGCATAGTCATAACCTTTTACCTTCTAACCATCCTACTGTAATGTCTAGCCAGTAAGAATATAGAGATCTATCATGACTTGTTTGAGCTATCGGGAAGTATTCCCTCTGCTTCCAATCTCCTTCTCGCCTCTTCCAACGCCCACGTCTGTATACTATTCCACATTCAATCATTAGCAACATTAGTTCCTCCAATATCTGTATAAAATACTCTATAGGGTGTCAAAGACATACCTCGTATCGGGTTTATAACAATACCCTACCACCAAGAAAACCATGGCGCCGAAAAATCCATACGTCCATATATTCTCCCAGTCCTCCTTCTCGTGCTTTTCTGCCGGGTTTCTACCCCATAGCCAGCCGCCTGGGGGATCGTAGTGGTCGTGGTCTTCTTCTCCATGACTGGATGAAGATCGGAGAGAATGTGATGTGGAGAAGTTGAGAGTTTGATATAAGGGAGGTGAGACGGTGCGACTCGAAGGGAGGAGAGTGGACGTTATGCTAATGGATGAAGTTGGAGTTGTGCTGAGGCTGCGAGTTGTGGTATGTTGAAGGGAGCGCACACCACGCCTAGCTATGAGAGATGTCATGATGATGATGATGATACTACCAATGATCGAGCGTTTGAAGAGTGACTGGCTGGGGTCAAGTTGGATATACTTGACGTTTATAGTCTTTAAAGACTATCGGATGTTATCAAAGTAGGGTGCCAAGACTTTTCATCAAATGCATATCAGTGGAGCTGTTTCACATCAGGGCCTGAGATTCACCTAGAAAATCATTTACGATTATCATACTTGAACGGTTTTGAATAATTGTTATACATTAATTCGTCAGATTATTTCGCATCTCTCTCTACAGTCCTTTTCGCTCCTTCTAGAAATCTCTTGACAGCCTCTGTCCCACCAATAGGCACATTTCCACCAATTATCTTTCCACCATTCTCAACATCAAACATTAACGCCTCTCCTAAAGCTGGTAATCCGCCTTCTTTCAATGCATTTGTCAAACTTTCTAAGAATTGATGTAATTGCGGACTTCTGAGAACACGCTGTAATATATCTCTCTTTTGTCCGTCTGATAATGCTTCAACGGCTGCTTTTCCAGCTTCGGCAGTAGGTTCTGTTGCCGCGAGACTTTCTGTATTCTCTTGAGCTAGAAGAAAGATGGAAGGCGGTAATTGAAGACAAAGTGCATCGACTTGTTCTGACGAAGCAGATGCGAGAAAAGGTACTGTTGTGTTGGTATCGAATAGATTCGCTAACGATGCAAATGGTTTATCATATGATGGTTGTGCTCCGCTGCCTTGTGATTTCAAATTACTTCCCGTAAGAGACTGTAGAAAGTTTTGTACCAAAGTACTGGTCTCTGTCGTAGTATTTCTACAGAATGTTAGTTTCTCGCATAAAGTTTCATCATTATGAAGGAATTTTATGTCGATGACCAAGGCAAGAAATGGTACATAGATTTGCTTGTCTAGCAATCAATCATGATAAAGACTTGTGCTCTGACACATATCTTGCTAAATCTAAATACACATTTATTCCCTTAATCACCCAGTAGCATAAAATCATGTATGCGTTATCATAATCATTGATAAATTTTAAAGGGAAATTGACCTACGCTCTTCCCCCATCTTCTCCACCACGACGACTATCTTCGCCTTCTTGTCGTGGATCACCTCCTGTAGCATCAGCGCCTGCTCCTCCACTCGTTTGTCTTTGTAAATCTGATTGTTCGTCTTGTACATCCTCCATGACATCATCGTCTCTTCCCGGTGCTGCATCATCATCATTTCCACCTCCATCACCACGTCTGAGACTCTCGAGCTGTTGTTGCCAATCTGGCTCTTCACCAGCGAGTATCTTGTCGACCGTGTTTCCAATCAGTAAATCTTGCTTGCTAAACCAATTTGTTTTTCCATCTTTATGTTGTGACTTTGATTGAAGCCAAAAGTAATGGCGTTGTGAAGATGATGAGAATTTCAGCTCGAATATTCTTCCATTAGTAGGTGAGGTCTTTTCGTTGGAATTATTCGTCTTTGTGTCTAGATATGGAAGAAAGGTACAATCGCCGGGAAACATTATCAAATCTAATTCAGGATCATCGGTAGGTTTTGATCTCTCACGCCACGAAAAGTGCATGATATCTATAATACGTGTTAACCAGAGGGTGCCGACAGGGAGCTGCACATCTGCATACCATCTTCGATGTATAAGTATATATAACCTGGAGTTGGAATTGGTTTGACGCTTCGTCCCTTGTTATACGTTTAGCACACATATCGTAAATCAAGAGCGAGGAATTGTACCTGAAAGTCACAACGACCTGCTCTGAATGTGATTAACGAGGCCATTAAATTGTGATATTGTTTACTACGTCAATTCAGACAGCTATTCTATATACAGTTGCCAACCTAATTATGATGTAAAGTTATGTCAACGATAGTAAGCTCAACGTCACATGATAAGGCACGTGATAAGCAAAGTAGTTCTCCACGGATTCCCGAGGGACGTCAACCGTACTTCGGAAAAACATCGGTCTTGGCATCAGCGCACACACTGTGAACAAGCCCAACCAAAGCCACCCCCTTCTACGGAAGTGCTTTACCCCAAACTTTGATTGGCCGTGCGTCACACACAGTCAAAAGCGAAGTTCAAGTTTTGAAGGATTTTGAAATTTGTATTGCAACTTTGCTTCGGTACGCAACAATCTTTATTATCTTTTCATCCTCGACCTTACCCACTAACTGTTTGCCTGTAGAAAAAGAGTAGGAGTATTTTAGCAATGGCAGTGGAACAACCTAAGATCAAGAAGTTCCAAGGAGGAGAACGGTCACTTACCGCACCGTCGCAAAGAGCATCAAGATTCTATTCCACCGAGGATAATGCTGTAAAGAGAAAGGTGGGTCGAACTCACGATATGGATGGAGAGTTGCAGGAGAGATTGAGAAATGATGTCGTGATTATTGTATCGAAACAAGATACAGTGGAAGTTGAAGTCTTCAACTCATAACATCAATTCTCACTTCTTTCCATGACACTCGTCCATCCATTCAATTCCATATGAAGCCGACCAGCACTAACACATCTCTCTGTCACAGGTCCGCAAATCCGTCCGAGCACACAAACCCCGAGCATCTCTCGAAGCCGGAACCATCCTCATTCTCCTCGCTGGTCGTTTCCGCGGAAAGCGAGTAGTTCTCCTCAAATCCCTCGACCAAGGTCTTTTGTTAGTCACCGGGCCATTCAAAATCAACGGTGTACCAATCAGAAGAGTAAATTCCCGATATGTCATCGCAACCAAGACCAAAGTCGACATTACCGGATTAGACAGCAAGGTTCTTGAAACCATTAGTGAGCACAAATACTTTGCACGTAACAGAAAGGCAGAGAAGAAGGGAGAGGAGGCTTTCTTCAAGCAAGGCGAGAAACCTCAGGTAAGACTTTATTGCCCCGATATCGAGTAGTTATGGATAGCTGACATTTGCTATTGATACAGCCCAAAAAGGCGGAATCTCACCGTGTCGAACACCAAAAGTCAATTGACAAGGCTTTGTTAGCTGGAATCAAGAAGGAGCCTTTCCTCTTATCATACCTTGGCTCATCATTCAGTCTCAGAAATGGAGATAGACCACACGAGATGAACTGGTAAATCTGTGTGTCGGACGGGTATTACAGAAGAGAAGAGATTGTGAAGTTGACGAATCAAGCGGGGGGACTGGATTAAATATTCGTTTCGAGCGGAAGGAATATTTGACAGGTAACAAATGTCGTGGGTTATGATTAGACGTACATAAATTCATTATGTACTGCCTTGTGGCAGTAACGTCTCTGTGTATGTTGACCAGGGAATGCTTTTACACCAAAAAATGAGAAAAACAACTTCCTGCATCCATCTTTTCATTTTCTCCATTCTGCCATCTCCATTAACGTGTGTTTGTTTAGCGCAGAATAATCATGACCATCCATTCAGTATTTCATTCATGACATGTGACGGTCGACATCATCTAGAACACGTTTACTGGAACAACGCCATTACAGGATCGAAACGTAGATATGCAAGCAAAAGATGAATGATACATTCTAGCAGTCATAGCTAAGAGATGTCCTCACAGAATTAGATATCTCGACATGATGATGATGATTTCAGGCATTTCCGGGATTCTATCTTGTCTCCCCTTCCTCTTCTGCCTTGGCTTTCTTCTTCTTACTCATGGGACTTGACGGATCAGAAGTGGATTTTTGATGAACGATTAATTGCGTCCAGTCCGTCTCATCGAATTCGAACCCCTTGAGATATGGGTTTTCGAGCTCGTCATCAGCCTTAAAGACATGTCAGCTCACTTTCCTAGCTTTCATACGCAAGTGCTGAAACAACATACTCTCTTCTTGAATTGTTTATAGATGGCATCCAAGGCATCTCGGATCGTTACTCCTTTTGAATTCCTTGCTGTCACTCCAAGTCCGTGTGGAAAGTGTAATTGTACTTTCTTTAATTTGGGGAAGCAGAGTAATTTATCCAATGCGTCTTTATCTTCAACGCTCGACGGTGGGGTATTCAATTTCCTATGTTCTGTCAGTAATACTACGATGAATGGCCATGTTAGTGCTTTATACCATCCCAACTTTTGAGTCTCGGGTGCTATTCTTAGCTTTTTAGCCTCCTTTTCGTCAGCCGGTGCATCGTCAAAAGCCTGTCGAAGATCTTCCATGTTGTATACATCTGGGGCAGCGACACTGCTCTTTCTTCGCGCTTTCATGGTAGTCTGTACCGGTGAGCCTTCTCCCGTCTCGTCAATTGCCGTATCTTGCGTGAAAGCAACACTACTCTTTCTTCTTGCATTTGTCTTCTTAGTAGGAGGTACAGCGTCACCAGGTTCAACTGCCGAAGCGGAGTCGAATCTGGTCAAAGGTTCACTTGGAGTGTCTACAGCAGCAGACATGATTAGAAAACTATGAAGTATGATGGTAATCTGAGAGACAGGAATAGTTGTTGATTAGCTGGCTATCATATAATGGCAGAAAGATTACTAAAAATTGCAAGTGGTTTAAGATATGGATACAACCATTAAAGGTTAGGGGTAGCTTGACAACCGAGTCAAGTGAGGGGTAAAGTAATTTCTATACTTGTCTCACCACGCTAGCTTGATGTATGGTAGATCATCAGACAAGCTCGGTATGGAAGCAACGTCTCGATGATCATTCATTATCGTCAAGTGATCATAATGATTACACACTTGGCCTGAAAGCCTAACCCAAATTACAAACGACAAGACCATTATGTCACGCCATACCTACTATATGATACTTGTCATGGTGTGATTTATCTGTCCGTTAATTAGATAGCGGATGATCTAATACGTCAATTGGTCTGATTAGCCCCGAAGGGAGGTTCTCGAAAGGGTACAAGCGGCTCAAAGAAACGTTATGATGATTGGTGGAAGGAGGGGTAAATTGTGCGGGGAATGCAGGTGCCTTTGCAAAGCTGTTTGCGATCCCAATAATGCCACGCTAATTTTGTCGGGTAACTTATCTGGATTCTTGAGCTATCAGTACCTTTCATAGTGCGCCTGATCTCATGTGTTGGCGTCCTTCAATTAATTTCTATATTGATTTACGATAGCATGGACGTTTGCATAAGCAGCGCATTTGCACCGAAGATTAGCAGTGATGTAAATGGATGCAGATGGTTGTGATAAAATCGTAGCTCGAGCCATGCCTTCGACTCACTTATCACAACATCGTGACAGTTGAACACGTCGAATCGATTTCGATAACTGCATAGGTAATATGAAGCTGTTCCCGTCCAAATTGTGATCCTGCCAGCAAGATTTTTTCAGATCAGGCATGCCAGATATCCTTCTATTGTACTATCTAATCAACCGTCAGTCATCTTTCATTCAAGGCAGGTAATGACTAGATTTTGGTGAAATTATTAAAAAGTTCAGATCAAGTGTAGTGTGAAAGGTTGGTCTTCTGGCGATTCATTTCTGAAGCATCTGATTTGCAGAATTCTGTTCGCATCATGACAATTGATATTAGTGCGAAATCTACTTACATGGTCATGTTATATTTATATTCGCATTAGTTCTAACTATTCGCCATCAGTTTGTTTGAGATAGAATGAGAAGAGATTGCAACCCTTCAGAAAATTCCCCCACCGAAAAAAAGGCAGCACGTGACTCGCGACTAGGTTTACATTTATAACTTAACTAATAAATATGCTCTAATTAAGTACTAAATCGACCTCCACGATTGGCAATCTGTTCGCATTATCATTTTATATCCACCTAGATCACCATTGCAAATTGCCGGACTTGGCAAATTGCTATGGCCGCAATCTCAAGTCCTCCGGAATCGCCATTGTCGTCTATCACATCAGACGAAGAGAATACACAACAACAACCAGATTCAGCTTTGGAACATGGAGATAAAACTCCTACACAAGGCCATCGTCGAAGGAGTGATGTTTCACACGACGGATCAATACATCCCGCGAAGCGTCGTAAAATTATCACAACACATATGAATCAACCTGCGACATATCGCGAGTTTTCACCGCCCATTCCTGACGATAATTTGGATGATCTGATAAGTACATTGAGTGAAGATAGCTTCGGATGCGGGCCTGGGCGTCCATCGCTGGATGAATGGACGTTTCGAAATGATTTGATCACGACATGCCAATGGGAAGGTTGTGATGCTGGAGATTTACCAAATAATGACGAATTGGTCGCGCATGTTCAATCCGAACACATTGTAGCAAGAAGGGCAAAGTATACTTGCGATTGGCTTGATTGTCAACGAAGAGGTACGATACATCCAAGTGGATATGCTCTGAAAGCACATATGCGAAGTCATACGAAAGAAAAGCCCTTTTTCTGTTCATTGCCAGGTAAAAACAAGATAAATCAATAATTTGGGAGTTGATGTTGATAATGAATATAGAATGTGATCGCAGCTTTACCAGATCAGATGCGCTAGCTAAACACATGCGAACTGTGCACGAACCCGAGCCACCAAAGGCATCTCTGACGAATGCGAACCCTATCGATCCACTGACAGGTCAACCAAAGAAAGGACCAAAACTTCGGATAATAAACGGTAGTGTGAAGAAAGATGCCTTGGCTACAGTCGCTGAGAAGAATCCCGCAAACGCCGGTTTAGATATATCAGATCCTAATTATGATCCAAGTCCTCCAAATGACAACATTGTTTACACGCCTGCACATCACCCCGTTACAGGCCAACCGGGCTTTATGATTAATTACCCGCCAGATATTCAATTCAGTAGTTTCGAAAGCGAAATACCTTCGGATCAATTAATGCGTCTTTTACGACGTCAAATATATTGGGCGCAACGGGAGCATGACAAAGTCAAAGATCAGTGTGATGTTCTCGAGGCACAACGAAATGATGAATGGTTGAAAAAGGAGATATTGGTCGATGCTCTGCTAGAAGCTGAATTCGAGGTTGGAACCTATAATCGAACTATGACAGAGGAAGAGACCAAATCGATTGTGAAAGATGTCAGAACGAGGAATCTAGATTGGACACGGGAACCCTGGTGGAAAGGAGTCGGCAAGAGTGTTGTGGCAGATGACGATTATGCTGATGACGATGTGAACGATTATCCTGACGATTATGCTGAAGATGCGGGAAACTTGGAATGACACTCGAGGTTCTGCAGTTTACATCTAATATTTGTAGTTCATGCTATAATCTCGCTTTTATATCTGCTACTGTGTCTATCATGCTGCTCACAGTTTTTTCTTTTCTGCCTCGCGATTCTTAAAGGGAAACCCACTCGTACGTTTGTCGGCTCCCGTACGTTTCGAGATACGTCCCGGTCCCTGCCCGAACATGACTAGTAATAGACCTGCAGCAGCTGTTGTAAAATGTATCATACTCCCTGTCATTAACCACGCAGAAGACAAGGTCATCTCATAGCTATAAGTGTAGAATACAAACCCTGTTATAGAATGGTAGATCAACGTCGCATAAAGCGCCTCTAATGCATCTATAATACCAGTGTCAGCTATAAATCTCTGCCTTTTCAAAATCTATAAAGCATAAACCATACATGGAGGTTTGAATTGATCACCTGTAGTATTAACACTATCCGAAGAATATATATGCGATATTTCCCCGGATAACAATAGGATTAAAAACGCGAGGAGGAGTAATGCTACACCACTCGTTCTCATGAGAAGTGTTTCGTGCGCTGAACCTGATCGTCAGTTCTCCGCTTCAAATGCTGGATCAGAAGAATGCACTGACAAGTCACTTCTCGTGGAGAAACAAGCGTCATTCATGATACAAGACTAGGCGTTGTCAGGAAAAGTATAGCCTGTATACTCAACACAATCGATGTGAATTGATTGTATAGTCGTAATGGAGACGGCATTATCAAAACGAATGTACTCTTGTTCTTGTCTTCGATGGTGTTCGTAGGGCTTGGATGTGTTTCCTTGGGGATATGTTGCGAGTTCCATAAATTCGACATGTTCACGTATGGTAATTTGCAACAGTAAAATAAAAGTAATTTTATCATTTTTCTTACATTCAGATGTGTTATTATTTTAAACATGTCAGAATCACAATGTCATTCTAAATAACACAGATTAGATGACGTCGCTGATACTAGGAATACTCAAGGGAATTGGAGTTTAAGAGGCTCGACTCGCCCATCATGATGTTTCTCCTTGTCATGATAGATCTCGGAGCAATGGTGACCGTATGTATTCATGACAACATGTTGACAGCTTCATGAGTTCATGATGACGTTAAGCCGAGGTTGAATCAAACTCTATTAAGCTTGGATGAACGATGCAGGGGAGTAAGAAGGTAGTAAGAAGCGGAGTGCGGAGATGAAATGAGCTTCCAATATGATCGACGAAAACCTTACACAAGACCAATCTCTTCGGACCCTCGGACCCTCGGACCCTTGGTACATCAAATATTACAACCAAAGAAAACCATCGTCTAATTGTGTTGATTCAATTGTGTCGAGGTGAAGTAATCAATCGCTTATAGAACACTTACCGAACAAGTCGAAGAACATGATAGAAAGATTAAACCATGACATTTGCTAAATGCTCACGTCGAGTACCATCTACAAGTATCGTATCTTTGCTACCGTAATCTGTACGGAGAAAATAGGGTCAGGCATTATTAACCTTTCAGGTATTTTATACTAGACTAGACTAAAATAATAATATTATTATCAATTTTATAATAAAGTGGTACAATAAACATACTGAAACTCATCGGAGTTTCTCCCGATTTACGGGTATGACTAAACATTCGAAATTTGAGTCTACTAATAAGTCACAATCGTACTGTAGCATTATCAATAGTTATTATTCTTTGCAGCCGTAAATGGCTATATTAATTAATTAATTATTCAATAAATTTTAGATCAGTGATGACCGTGGCCGCAAAAACGTTTTGTGACCTTTTTCCTTTTTTTCCACACGGCTGTGCAGGGTTTTCAGATCTGGATCGACCGGTGGCATGAAACGTTAGCCAGAAAAACACGCGTGGGGTTCATTTGCGATAACATTTTTTAAAAAATAAAATCAGGGCAGGTTTTTTGTTTTTTCCGTACAATATGTACCATGCATGACGTCAACATATCAGTAGTCATACTGCAGTCTAAAGTATAGTAGAGTACACATGCCTACGATCTTGCTCAAAGAGGGGCCGAAAACTCACAACGATACAAGAGTATCGACCATGTACTAAAAAGCATTATGTGGTGAGTTGTTGTTGATAGGAGATAGTCTAGTGAAATGATTGATGGTCGATGATCAAGTAGCACGTGGCAGGACCACATCATAATATTGATTAAACTTTTGTATTTCGAAAAATTAAGGCACATCGCTTGAGTCATAGCATCCGGAAAGAAGCCGCCGTTGCAAACGCCGCGATATACTGTACCCTTTTTTACGATGATCGAATTACAGGGCCTACATCGAATGTTAGATGACTAAACCTTGGTTCGATTTGCAGATGTCATTATGATGGCGAGAAAACCAATTTGCGCCCAATCCCACAGATTGATTTTAGCTGTCACTACCATATTTTATTATGACCGGATGTGGTCTCTTATGGGGTTTTATTCGAAATGGATACTTTTCGGGAATTTGAACCGAATTGCTTTATGCATGTCCCTCGTCCAGTTCCTTCTATTTCCCTGAATATTTCAGCTGTACATAATTACATGTTGAAGTTTTGATCACTATACAAAAAGGGCATTGCTCAATTATATATTCATCAATTCTCCTAGGTGAATGATAAGCGTTAATAAATACGACATCAATTCATATTACCCGCGCCACGATTACAGGCATTATAAGCTGCTTACTACATATTTGGACCAGTAATTTCCTACCTACCCTTGCACCAATAAATATCCCTTGAACGATTGTATTTTCTTTAAAGTGGAAATATCTTTGTCGCCACGGCGATTCATCCTGGCTTCCTCATGATGGAAGGTAGAGATAGTTACGGACGCAAAATATCATTGCTTAGCGATTTTACTTCACAGAATAGTTTTGCAAATATACCACAATTAAAGCAGCAACAACTTCTTCCAATCTATACGGCCTGTTATACGCCGACTTCGCCGACCGAAAGTATTTCATCTGATACTCCAGCTCTTACAAGAAGTGAGTCAGCAGAGTCTCGAGCTTTTGCTACGCCTTCACCTATAACTCCATCTTCGTCAATAAATATGGATTCCTCTTCAATATTCCCATCCGTACATGATCCAAGTACTATGTCTGATATGGATTTTACACCACATTTACGAAAGCCGTTGATTGCCAATATTGACACAACATTCGATTTACCCCAAATACGAGGTTCAGAATCACCGGCTTCTGAATCACGGACGTCGAATGTATCTGCTACATCGGCCGGTGGATCGAAACAAGCCAATAAGAAGAATCAATACCCGTGTCCTGTCGCAAAAGCGTACGGATGCGATCACTACTTTACAACATCTGGTCATGCTGCCAGACACGCAAAGAAACATACAGGAAGGAAAGATGCCATATGTCCGGAATGCGCAAAGGCGTTTACAAGAAAAGATAACATGGAACAACATCGGAGAACACATCAAACAGTACGTGGACCTGCGAAGGGTACTTCAGATGCCAAAGTGAAGAAAAACTCCAAGCCGTCAAGTACAAAGTCGGATAAATCAGTGACTAGTCCGGTGATTGAGGCTTCGATTATATCTCAGATGGAATCACCAACACAACAACATCAATCTATACAAGTTCAGCCTTTGCAGACACACATGTTGCAAGGTGTACAACCACAGCAAATGCCTATGCTTCATCAAATGACGCCTTATACTATGCTACCAATGCCTTCTTATCAATCATCCAATTCTACAATGCCTTATTATATGAATGTAGATCCCGTGGGTTCTCTTCCTGAACCTGTCAATGCAGCAGCTTACGGATTACAAAGACCTATGCTATATTCTCGACAATACCAACCTCCGATGAATTATAATTCGATGCCACTCTCACAACAACCTCAATCAGATCCAAATGATGTAAACTTTTCATATCCACCAACGACAATGTCAAATGCTTTGGATGCTTTGGCACTTGCTGCATCAGGTCATAAACGCGATGATTATTCATCGGGAAAGTCGTCAGTAGTATCTACACCATGATTTGTTCCTTGTGATGAGATGTAGTATCCGATTATGGTGATGATGATTGATGTAAACGGCGTCTTGGAATGGCTCAACACGATTATGAATGTAGTTGAATGTTTTTAAAAAAAGAAGCAATGACACTAATGATAATAATAACAATAATAATAGTAATGATAGATTCTTATGTACAATAGTAATATATACCAAAATTGATTTATGAACATACAGTATATCTTTTATAATTGATTTGTTTTGATGCATGCATGCAAATGTGAAAGGGTCTTTGAAATTTGTGACATGATTATTTTGCAACTTCAAAGCTTCGACAATCGTCATTACAGAATTAAAAAAGTTACCTACTCATTGAGCTTCAATATCAACACAAGAACAATAATCATTGCCAGACTTTATTAACACTTGACCATTCTGAATTATCAGTGAGAATAAAGAGAAAAAGTCTGTAAAGCAACGACAAAGATCATAAATCATGCCGGCTACAACAGCCGAGACTCTTTCCCTTGTCAATAGAACAGTCTCGGTTGCGCCGCTAGTTTTATTATCTGCTACAGATCACTTTTCCAGATCAGCAAAAGGGACAAAGAAGCGAGTAGTGGGTGTAGTACTTGGTCAAAACGATGGAAAGAATGTAAGAGTATCGAATAGTTTTGCAGGTCAGTTTCATTTATATCATTTCTACCTTTCGATTAAACATTTCTATGAGGTACTGATATATATATATTCTATGTAGTACCCTTTGAAGAAGATGAAAAAGACCCTTCCGTATGGTTTCTCGATCACAATTATGTAGAATCAATGAACGACATGTTCAAAAAGGTCAATGCTCGAGAGAAACTCATAGGATGGTATCATACCGGGCCAAAATTAAGAGCGTCGGACCTTGAAATAAATGAATTGTTCAAGAGATATACTCCGAATCCGTTATTGGTTATTATAGACGTACAACCGAAAGATTTGGGCGTACCGACAGATGCATATTTTGCCGTCGAAGAAATCAAAGATGTAACGTCCTTTTCCATCCTTTTATTTATCTAATTGATTGCTGATTTATATAAAAAGGATGGCACAACAACGACGAGAACGTTTGTACATACACCTTCCATCATCGAAGCGGAAGAAGCCGAAGAAATCGGAGTCGAGCATTTATTAAGAGATATAAGAAACGTCGCGGTCGGGACTCTTTCTTCTAGAATAACTTCACAATTACAATCGTTACAAGGTCTACACGTACGATTACAGGATATTGGAAAGTACCTCCAGCGAGTCTTGAATGGAGAATTACCCGTAAATCACGCTATTCTCGGAAATCTCCAAGATGTTTTCAATCTCCTACCGAACTTGACTCCACCAAAAGGAACTACATCCTTACGTTTGAATAATTCTACCCAAGTCGATTCGAATGTCGTTTCAACAAACAACAGTAGTGAACTAGCAAGAGCAATGTCTATAAAAACAAACGATCAATTAATGAGTATATATCTAAGTAGTTTGATAAGAGCGATAACTGCGTTTCACGACCTGATTGAGAATAAATTGCAGAATAAACAACAAGCTGAAGATAGGGATTCAAAAGCAGATGACGCAAAGATTACAAAGGAGGAAAAGTTGATGAATGATGAAGTTGGTATTACAAAAGAGAATACTAGTATTAATAAAAAGGATGATAAAAAGGAAGGAGAAGAAGAACGTGATCAATCGGGTAAAAAGTGATGACCTTTTTGTATATATACTAGATTTTATACATCTATCTAATACTTTATTCGATGCTTTCACTTCAACTTGTTTTCTAAATGGTGTTATAAAAGTGGAAAAGAAAGGTAAAAAGTTAGCATGCTTATACACACCAGACTGTATGGTCGAGGATTCACTACTCCATCTAACGTGTCCATTCAAAACGTTTTGATTATGCTATAAAAGTGAAGAAGAGAGGATAAGAAGGGCATAATATAAAAAATGATCTTCCTGATGTAAACTAGACATTATGTCATGGATGTTTTACTCCCATCTAATACTCCGTCTGATAATTCATTCATGTCGACAGAATCATCAAACTTGTTTCGTGCGATACTGACACAGAACGAGAAGAGGAGAAGAAGCAACACCGAGAGCAAGAAGAGAGCGAGTAGTCCAACCCCCTAAAGAGATTCCATGTGACGAAATCATCCTCCCCATCCAATACTCCACCCAACATACTCCTCCAAACTCATCTCTTCGTCTGCAATCCCATGGTCGAACATTTCCGGACATTTCTCGATTAATATACAGGCTAGTAAATGCTTACAACACGGCGTGTCTTTTCCACTCAACGCCCCTCCTACCATCCATTCATTCTTCTCTTCGTTGGTCGTGACGTGTGTGTTTGTGGCTGTAAGCCCCACTCCGGGCGGGGTTTGCGCAGGAGAGGAAATGGGATAACAACTCAATGTGAATGGCGCGCAGGAACAGCTCCATTGATCGCTTCGGACGTGGTAGGATTTCTCCCTTTCTTGACCGGTCGTGTCGGGTCTGTCGTGGGACTTGCCAAGGGCGTGTCTGGAAGTAGAGTCCCGCCAGGAAGAAGGGTGAGAGTGGCTGGACAGGACGCGGTAGGTATACACTTCTCGAAGATCCTTTCTCCTCGAATCGGGGTCCGGATCGTTGTTGGACTCGTCGCTCTGTTCACATTCGGGTTTGTCTGTCGTAGCGTGCCTGGTGCGTTCGTGTGGAGAGCCATCGACGAGTTGAAGATTGTGGTTTGTCATGGTGGTGGTTTCAGCGTTCATCTCGAGTTCAGTATTGTCGTCATTGTCGATACTGGTATTGATAGTCTTGACGATATCTGCATCTTCAGTGGGATTCATATCAGTGACGATGAATCTTCGAACAAGTCTTCTATCAATAACGTCCAACGCAGGTAAAAACTCTGTGGGAAATAATACGTGAAGGGTAGCAAAGAGTGATTTCAAAGCTGAATTACGTTCGGCAAGAGCAGCGAGGAGAGAGGAAATGTGTCTAGCGTTATGGACTGGGTTTTCGTATTTGTATCCACTAGCACTCTCATGATCATTTTCAGATGTAGAATCTGTGGTGTGAAGAGATAAAGTATTCACAGTGGATAAGTCGGCAGATAATTGAGATAGAGAGTTTAATAGCAAAGTGAGTAGACCTCTTCGTGTCAATGGTTCTTGTCGAATGTTTTTGATTCTGTCGTTAGTGGAAACATGAGGATTGGAAGTATTGAAAGTGGACATTCTTGACGACAAATCCAAAAGGTACAAGGCTCCTCATGATTTATTAGAAGATGACCTTACATTGTATTGAGCTATGGACGGTTTAATGTTACTAGACATTCATAGATTGATAATCATGTCAGAAAAAGACAGGAGAAAGTAGGAGGCACGTCAGGTCTTTTTTTTACGAGGTTTTTTTATTTTTATCGTGTTTCCACAAGGTTTTTCTGTTTTTATATATTTTCTATGTAACAACAAACAGTAACACCATATCATGCCCTACCCGATGCGGAACTTTTATAATTAGAAATTTAAATGCGAACCTCCAGATCATCAAATAACACCCCCAAATGCAAACCGTCAGAAAACACCAACCCAAATGCAAAGCCCTTTTAAAGACTAGATTAAATTGTTTGTAAAAGTAAAAGAAAAATGTGTTCGATATAAAATAGTATCAATTATTCTTCATCCATTGCAAATCGATCTGCTACACGTCGAATATGAGTCTTTTTATGAATAAATTTGCAAACACGACGCAGGATATTGCAGCATCCAGGTGAAGTGGTAGAAGTCGTAGTTGTTGCGATCAAAGGAGTAGATGCAACTTCCGCAGTGGAAGAAGATCCAGAATTTGGATCATGTGCATGTTCATCATCTTCAAAATGAACACGTCTTGTATCAGGCTCGGTTGGAAAGATTGGAAGACTTGGTTGAGCAGGAACAGTTGTAGTTGATAATTGTGGTGCAGATTGTGGAATGACAATTCTGTCAGGCTCAATGGTAATGTTTGATGTATTTGATGTAGTTGCTGGATTTGCAAAAGTGTTTTGTTCAGCAGTATCATGGTCAGATGAAGATGAAGCAACGATTGAAATGTTTGTAGAGGAATGATTTGTAGTAGTATCGTCAGATGTTGTTCCAGTGTTTTCAATTCCATCACCAATAGCTTTTATAGTATTTGAAGCTTCAGGAGCATTCTTCTTTGCTTCTGCAGCCTTTTGTGCTTCATGTAAAAGTGCAATACCAGAAACTGGAAAAGCGATAATGTCGACATTATTTGCAGCCATGCTCCAAGGCATTAATTTGAAACTTGATGCCATGACATTAAAGTGATTGTTCTCAATCGTCTTCTTGATTGAATCCAAAGCTCCATGGACTGCTTGAAATTGGTTATTGAAAGCTTCCATTTGTTTAGTCAAAGCATATTTATCAGAGTCAGTTTCCAATTTCATAGCATCAGGAGAAGATTTATCAGTTTGACGTTCCTCAACAACAGCACCAAGAGTTTCGATATTATGCATTATAGTATTCTGCTCAGTCTTCATATCTGCAATGGCCGATGCAAGTTGACTTGATTGACTAGTCAACTCTTGTACATTTTGATCCAGAACAGCCAACTTGTTGAAGGACATATCTATCGCACTCAGGAGACCATCAATACGAGGCTTCATCACCTTCACATCAACATCCAAGACTTCGAAACGTTTGGATACATTTGCAACTTCTCCATTGATATTCTCAACTTGTGACTTTGATTGCTCAGAATATTCCTCCACCGCAGTCAAACGTAAATTCGATCCAGCAAGCATGTTGTGGAATACATTATTCAGTCGTTGGACTCTTTCTTCAAGAGCCTCAGTAGCACGTTCCCATGATTTGATGGGTGATCCCTTGGCTGAATGATTGTCTTTGACTGGAGAAAAGTTGTTGGTTTTGATAGGTGAAGTTACCCAGTTTTTGCCTTTGCCATTGTCCTTTTCGGGACTTTTAGGAGCCGGTCCCATGCTTGCAGGGCGTAATGAAGGAGGAATGTAGGGGCCAGGCTTTGTGGGACTGCGTGTAGTGAGATCGGAAGGTATTTCAAGTCGACCGGTACCGATAGGTTGCTGACGAGTTGGGGAACGAGGAGGCGTGTCGATTTGAGAGTCCATGATCATGATGATCAATGGATTCAAAGGGAGAGGGTGATGAGAAGAGTGTTGGGGAGTAATGAAGTACAAAATAGGTAATGTTGTTATTGGAAAAATAAGAGAAGAGTATGAGAAGTTTACAGAAGATGTGCTCTTACATTGGTATTTATAGATTAACGGACAGCAAATTGTGAATGTGATTGATGACCTCTGTGAATCATCTTTGCTCGCTTTGGCATGGTGAGTTCCACAATCATTTCCTCACATAATTCCCTTGTGTGCATGAGAATGATTGCGAAATATGTCATGCAAAACGAGACAATGACGTGACAAACTCACAGAAAAACTGTACATGCATGACGAATGTGAGGGGGCACGAGCTATTGCATGAACAAATCACACATTATGACATTGCTTTTACTCCAAAAACAAAAAGGGCTCCGAATTCAGCACAATTGTCTCTCAAACAGACAGTGGCCTGAACCATATTTATACACACAGACTCATTTCAGGCAGCTCATGCAGCCTCACATCACTCTTTCCTTGTTTGCTATAACATTAACATCCATATACTTACGTTGCCGTTGTGTCATGCAGAAGATTAATTGACGAACAGGAGAAGAAAACGGCGCTCTGCATATTCGACTGTATGCACGTGACCATCACGTGATCTCTGAAATTCTCAAATCTAGTGCGTGGACGGTCTACCACAGCAATAAGCATGTGTGTTATTTCATTTGTATTAATGTTGAATTTGGAATGACTATCGACTCAGATGCTTTCGGTGGTGATCCCTAAGTGATGTCCTGAAAGACAGGGTTTCTGTAATTTCAATGTCAGTGTTTTATCACTATCCCCAGATTCAGATTCAAAAAATGGTCTTTGCCATCCTCTCCAAGTCCATGTACACCCATCTCTTTTTTCGATTTGTCTTAAGATTCAGCTGCATGTTCCTACCATCTCTCGTGTTCATTTGCTGAGAATCCGCCTTTACACTGATACTCTGACTACTAATCTTTCAAGTCGAAAAAATAATGAAACGTAACACGCTTGCTATCTAATGGTAATCATTCACAAATACTCGATTGCTCAATCCTGAATGCAGTTGTAGCAACTCGATTGTATAACACATGGACCAAAAACGACAACAAATTTATCACATTGCTAGGTCTGTTGATTTGGAATGACAGGAATGTAGAAATTCCTACTCTTGGATGACCGCAAAGCCAGTCGTCAAAGTTAACATGCCATACCATACTGCTTTCTTCGATTCGCATTAAACATGCAACAAGATATCAGTACTTTTGATATTCAGTCTAGATCGCACTTTGTAATCCATTGCCGGGGCAACAATATTTTATATGATTTGGAGAAAGATAGCGTAGTTCGTGCCTTTGGTTGATAGACCCATGGGGAATCACAAAAACTAGTACCAGGGATAGCTTTTTTTCTTCTTCATATTTCAATGTGCAATAAGGAAGTTCATGTACAGTATATATAAGCATATCTATTTTATTATCATACTATCTGATGACTATCTTATTCTATATACATATCCTGTGTTAATCTTGACTTTGTATAAATTCATGAGTATTTCCAGTCCTCAATCCATTCAATTCAGGAAAAGAGATCTTTGACACGACGAAAGATTTTCCCAATACGGCCAACTCGATTTCTTCCTCGTGACGGTAAACTCTCGGACAACTCGGCCTGGCGAGGTGCAAGTTCCATTTCATGAGTATACGTGACCACATCCTCGGGTTCGATGATAGGATCTGTAAAATGCTGAATGGAAGTTGTAGGCACATGTTGAATCTCATTTGTGATTGAATGTGTGTTTTCAGTCATGTTCATTACTGGAATTGTTCCATCTGAAGAGTCGCTTTCCGTAATGAAGCTTGTGCTTGAACTTGTCGAACAAGCAGCGCTGTAAAGGACTGTTTCGATCTAAGTTATGTGTTAGAAGTAATAAAAGGTACAGGAACAAGATTTACTTACGCTTGGGAATACTATTTTCTCCCTATGAGTTAATTTGAGTGATGGAAATGACGGAAGTACCTGTTGAAGACGTTCAGAGATATCTTTTTGAACAAGAGATGGCGGTGTCTGGCCAGAAAAGAATGGAAGTGATGGCATGAAGATTGGAATTTCATCAAGATGAACCATGTTTATGTTAAAGGCGGTGGAATCCGAATCCGTAAGAGATTCTGAAGTCGGAACAACGACAGTATCGACTGGGATAGCAGTGTAAATTTCATTTGATTGAGCAGGTTGGACGTTATCTGACTCTACAGGAACTGATGGTTGTAGTGCTTGCGGTACATATGTGTCTTCTGGGGATCGCTGAAGTCCTTGTGGTTGTTGTAGTAGTCCTGATTCCAATGATGATTCTTGCTCGTGTGACGACTGTTGTAGATCGCCTGGATGTTGTACTTCAGTATAGTCTGGAAATTGAAGAGGTTCTTGATCTTGTCGAAGGTCTTGTAGAGATAGGGGTTGTTGACCTAGAATTGGGCCTCGAACTCTTTGCAGGTGCGTATTATCTGTTGAACCTGGCAATGTTGACGTTGAATTTAGGCCTTCCAAGGTTGGAAATGGTAGCAGTGGTGAAGTTATCGACGGTACAAACGACGATTGTGGCATTCGGCGTTGAGCTTGTGGTTGGTCCAACAAGAGAGAAGGCGGCATTGACTGTCTTCGCGGCATTGGATGCATTAATTGAGTCTGCTGAGTTGATTGTGTTTGTTGAATAGTTTGTATTTGCCGAATTGAGCCTGCTTGTTGGATTGTTTGCGTCGAACGTATTGTCTGCCTTTGTTGCGTATATTGTGAGAATCTGGCACTTTGTGTTGTTTCATACTGGTGTGGAGTCGGGACATGTCGTGGCAAATCTCGTCGTTGATTGGTAGGGACGATAGGGAGAATGTAATGTTGAGATTGATTTCGCACATGACCCGATCGTCTGTGTCTTGTAGGCGAGTTATTGCGAACATTATCATAGATGCCGTTCCGTGAAAGAGCAGGAGTGTTGTTATCATTTCTGGCATTTGTCGAATTTAATTCAGGTAACGCGATAGGAGATCTCAATCTGCTGGTATTTGCCTCATATGGTCGCTCATTGCGTGTTTGCTGCCTCCCTCGTCTAACAGCTAGCGATCGGGCTTGTAGGCTTCGGTTGGTGGGTAGAATTAGGGTTCGTCTTTGTTGTCTTCTAGCTGACGGTCGCGGCTGCTGCTGACCCTGAGTGCCTTGGGAAGACTGAGATTGTCGTTCTTGTCTAACGGATTGTGGTTGAAATTGTTGGCCTTGTGTAAACTGTAGTGGTTGTGGATATTGGTCTTGCCCGGCAGATGAGAGCCAAGGTTGTTCAGCCTGTCTAAGTGGTGCAGGCTGAACTTGGTGACGCTCTTGTATAGTTGATCGGGGTTGCTGAGCGTTTCCGACAGGTTGAGTTTCAGATGGTGGATCTTCTTTGACAGGTTCGGATGGGTGAATATCGCTTTCAGGTGATGGCAGATGAAATGGACGTCCAGACTCATCTGGCATGGATTCTGGTGTTGGATATGGGTTAGGTCGCGAAGGAGAACAAGCGTCATTGATGTTCGCATCTGAGTCTGGTCCAGGATCTACAGTAGTAGTGGTTTGCCCTGCTTGAACATCATCTTCCCTTGCAACCGGTCCAGGATCAACAGCAGAACTACTTTGCCCAGTTTGATTGGTATTATTGCTTGGTTCAATTCCCGCAGCTTCTCTGTCTGGGTCATGATGAGTGACAGCAAATGGATCCGAAGGAGGTTGACCAGAAGAAGAATTATAAACAGGAACATAATCACTCGGAGGTCCGGGATTGTGTGCCGCAGGAGGAAAAACGCGCTCGGCTGCCTGAGTTACATTGACTTCTGATGATCCAAGTGCACATTGACGCAATTGAATTACGCATGTGTCATAACCATTGATCGTGATATACGTTGGTCCTTGATGACGGACATAGCCTGTCCCATAAGGTCCACGATAAGAAGCCATTGTGTCTTTGAATATGGAAGCTGATAAAAGATGGTGACTGGGGTTTATGAAGCAAAAGATTGGATAATAAGATATGGAGTAGTGTTCGTGACAAGAGATTGTTATGATGATAGATGTATTGGATTGTTGCAAGAATATAATATGATTGATGAGTATTCGATGATTGTGATGATTGGAATGATTGAGATGAAAAACAATGGAATTATTGACAACTTACATGATGGACTCTCGTGAGACTTTATATCCTCTGTGACCATTGCAACGTGAATATTACGACACATTACTTTCACCATGGTTACATAGGTTGATAAAATGAATACAACGCATAAAGAGAGTAAAAATCGACAGAAATATTTGAACAATCACAATAATCTGCGATTCAAACGAGATGTCGCAATAGTCGTCATTGTGATTGATTGAAGGAAACGAATGTTGGGCCTGCTGGGTCACAGATACTGTAGCATGGTGAACATGAATTTGGGCAGTATTTGCTAAATTAGATATAAAGGGTTTGATGTGCATGAGATAGAATGAGATTTGAAGCAAACATTGCGATTTTGAAAGTTTAATCAATACATTGTCATTGTCATTCCCGTTTTTTTGAAGTGGCTTGTCAAGAGATACAGGCAGGAAATAGCAAGTATCTGCAATTGCTCAAATAGTTACAGATGGCAGTCATCATACGTAGTTATGGATGGACTGATCAGGAAGCTCCCTGTGACGAACGCAAGAAGCAAAGTTTTTTGTCATGGTTTCAGCTGACTAATCAATTTGATGTTTTGATGATGGGACATAAGTTTAACTAATATCGTTATTGGTGCTGGATAATAAGAGGTTATACGGCGGAATTAATGAAATGATTATTGACGTATCTGTGTGCTGTATAAAGGGTAGATGCCAAGACTACTTGAAATTTTCCAAATCTCATATCACATGAGTTTAATATCGCAATGACTATATCATCAACCACAAAAGTTCAATTGATGTTGTTAACAAAAAACTTACATTTACGAAAGGCGCAAAAAGTGATATGAAAAGTTTTATTTGTTCTAGCTAGGATATGTGTATTTTAGATTTGTTTCCTGGATACGGTCTACACCGAACAGGTAGAGTGTTAAATTTCAAAATTGGCAGCCTATTTCTGACTATGATTGCCTGCAATCTTGTTCAAAAGTCTTCTACCAAGCCGTCCATGAACAATTTTCTTTCCAAGTGACGATGGCGGTGAGTCTGGAACGATGACTCTTGGCACAACTTGATTTCCAGTTCGTAAAGGTGGACTGATATGTGGCAAGTGTGATTCTGATTTTGAAGCAGGTAGACTTGTCCCACGCTGTGGATTGCGTTGAGGAAGCGCTGGAGGCTATTAATTGTGTCAGTATGAAATAATAAAAAATGGTAGGGTATGTAAGACCTGATAAACAACTGGTAAGGTCATGGCGGACACTGAACGCTGAGGAGAAGTTGTTGATGTAGATGAATATGTGGGAATGGCAGGATTGGAACGCAGGGGTTCGGGTTGTTGACTGATCCTTGCCCAGAGGTTTGAAGTGACATTGACCATCTCTACAGGAGAAATGAGTTCGAAATGGTCAAAAATCGCTTGAACTGGATTGTCATATCGAAGAGTGTTGTATGTTTTTGGATCCAAGATCTGTGTTGCAGCAACAGACTGCTGTGGTTTGGTTTGATTATATTGTGATTGAAACGAATTTAATCTTTGCTTCAACCCTACAACACCTTCAAAGATATCATGAAGACCACGAGATAAATCGCGGAAGCGAGAGGTCATCTTGTTGTCATTTCCAGGAACTAACTTGCAAAGGTCTTCAGAGTTTTCGTAGAATGTGCGAGACAGATCAAATGGTAGTTCGCCTTGATTGTCCAGTTCGCCCAGAATGTAAGCGGTCTGATCGCAAAGCTTGGATAGTTTTTTCTCGTATTGTGCAATATCTTCCGAAAATTCCGTGAGATTTGCCAGATAACGTAACGATCTGTCATGAGTTGCTCTAGTAGGAGCCGTCATGATTGCAGGTTCCTCATGCTCCGGTGCGGTGAATGAATGGTCATGTGTATCAGGTTCAAAAGGACTAACAGAACGATGTCCTGCATCAAGATTAGCAGGGACCTCAAAGTTATGAATGTTTTTCTAGTTGACATTGTACCCACCTATATCAAGTTGGTGTTGAACACCTCCCATGCTAGTGTCATCTCTGTATGGAGAACTCATATTTGATATATTTTGATAATTGAAAATGAAGCGAAAAACATAAGCAAAAGTAGGAAAGATTGACAATAAAGAAATCACAGACTCACCCTGTGAAATCACATTCGCGAGACACTACGAACAGTGACTGCACTCAGAAACCTGGATGTGAATAACAATGAAAAGGTGGACAGAAAATGAATGGACATGGAATTGACATGTTCAGATACAAGGGTCTCACCACAAGGCCATGCCTGTTCCGGTGAGCAAGCTAACTCACGGGCTCGGTCATATACTCTTCTCATGCTGTGAAGGAATCATAGTGCCCGATCAATACTACATGCATGTACAATGCAAATTATGATTCGCAAACTGGGTTGCCTAGTCTTGATGGAGTCTAATAGTATTACGATTCTCCCTATCATTTTTAACTACTAAATATCTTCTTCGTCTCTAAGACTGAGACGCTATCGATGATGAGCCGATAGACAGCAGCATTGCATGTGCTATGTTTCTTGTCAACATTATGATTGCCAGTCAGTTGCAAGATTTCTCGAGGGTGTTATCACGTGATGCGTTTTGGTGCAATCGTAACTAATCAGTGGATGATGTCAAACTACAAATTGTTGTTTATTTCGTTCAGAAGAAGACACTGAGAAAGACGACAAGATAGGACTCGCGACTATTTGAGTCTGAAACCATTTGAAAAGATGTTTGCATTACCACTGATCACACCATCCCATGTAATTATATGATCTGCTTGTCTCCGTGGTCTGTTTGCTAACACTCGTCAATCAGGACTTTCACCTCCATGATATTTATTCTTACAACATTTCGCAATCCCACGACCAACTCCAAAACGAATCATTCATACCACCGCCCAACTTAGACTCTACACTCCCAATCCCGTCAAACAATGCCAATCACGACCATATCCGTCAACGTCAGCAAAACTCCCAGACTTTTTATTCAACTCTCAATCAATTAAAAGCAGATGAAGAACTTCTCCGTCGGCGGAAAGAGAACATAGCTAGATTCGGAAGTACGTGGTTGAAGCCTCCTGGTGTTAGCAAGACTTTACAAGCAGAGACAGAAGAGAAGTTGGAAAAGGAGGAGCAAGAAGCATTGATGAGAAGAGAGCAGTTGATGCTAGACATGCAGGCACAACAAGAGGCGGAGGAAAGAAGAGTTAGAGCAGAAGCCGAAGAGAACGAACATCATGGAGAGGGGCTGGAGGAGGAAGAGAGGGATTTGGACGATGAAATGGCTGATGGGATGGATGTTGATCTTGACGATGAATTTGAAGATCAGGATGAACTCGGGGATGATGAAGAGGAAGAGGAAGAGGAAGATGATGGCGAGCTCAGCGAGCAAGCAATTAATCTTGGTCTGACTACTGGTGATGTCACTTTTAATGATGGAAGTTTAATTGAAGGAAGTATGCTTGGCGGTCATGGTGAAGTTAGTATAACGGATTCAGAAAACATGGAGAGGGAATTACGAGAACAAGAAAGATTTGCTAGACTCGAAGAAGCAGAGTTGACTGGAATAGTGCAAGATGAATATGAATTGGGGATGAATGTTGATCTTGACAATAGTATTCCAGAAGCCGGAAGTTATGAACATACCGACACTGAGATTGAAGACGACAGTAGTGACGAGGAGGAGGGAAGTCAATTACAACATAGCTTTTCCGCTGCTCTTTCAGGTGATAGTCTAAGACAAGCACAAAACATTCAAAGACCAAATATATTCGACGGCAGTCGCACAAGACAAGTAGGAGGAAGGACTAGTCTAGCCAGTCGAGCAAGTCTCAGCGGACAAGATATAAGTTCTCTTCTCGAAAGTTCGTTTACATCGAGTAGTCCAGCAATCGGCAGATCAAGAACTAATACACGTCACAATCATAACCACGTATAAGTACATTAAATATCTTTCATGAAATATACATTACCATCACTATTACTATGCCCGTCCGTCTAATTTTTCCGCTTCAGTTATGTTAAAACAACCAAACATACCAAAACAACACTCCCACCGCGGCGAAAAACCCCAACCATACCCTCCAACCAACCCCCGTCCGTTCCGCCATCCTCAACATCCTATTCATAGTTCCTTTCAATTTCACACTCGCCCCTCCGAAATTATCATTCATCTTTTCCGCGAGCGCCGTACTGTCTCTTATTTCCACGCCTATTCGCTTCGTTATATCTTTGAGGACAGTCACGCGTTTCATCATCTCCGACACTTGAGATTCGTTCTGGGATTCGAGCTCATCTAGCGCGGCGGTGTTCATCTGTTTGTTATTCGAAGAGAAGGACGAAGAGGTTTGTAGAGGTGAAGATGTGGAGTTTTGGAGTGAAGAGGACGCGGAGGAGTTGTAGAACGGACTACCGGTTGATGTACGAGGATAGGGATTTATGTTCGACTGGTCTGATTGGGAATATGGTGTAGTATTAGAAGCAGGGCGGGATCGGGATTGGGACTGTGTTTGTGCATCGTAGGCGGAAAAGAGGGATGATCGGGTATTCTCCCGTTGACCAAATCTGTGACAATGTTCAATATTGATTGAATTAGTAATGCTGGTAGTGTGTATACCTTGATGACATTATAAGTAGCCTAACATTCTATTTGTTAGATTTCTTCGTTCTAAGAGTTGAAAGCGATAATTTGGTAGATGGTAGTTGTCAAAGACATCGTCTCAGAGACGTTGACAAATTCACGAATGACGTCATAGGCGTAAATATTGTTATGATCTATTTTCACATCAAGTACTAAACATTATATTATTGTTATACAGACCATTCATAAACTCGTTAATATATACATAGATAATCATTACTCGTACATTCTATCATTCATCATCCACATATTTGTTTATCCGATCGAGACAATCACCATGCGTCCTGTTCGTCTCCTTCCCACTCAGCACCTTCATGCCAATCTTCATCATCACTTTCCCTTGCTTGATCTAAGAAATCTACCATACTGCGCTGCTCTTCTCTTGGTCGTTGATTATCTATCACTATATCGACATAATCACACATGCCTTGAACGATCGGTGTTTCCATTGACGAAGCTGACGGGGAATTTGGTGGGGGTAGCTCAATTTCTGTTGCTTTTCCAGCTTTTGCCAATTCCGAATTCGTGATGCGCTTGCTTCGCCTTGTTCCAATCACCGTGTGACTAGCATCGGATTCTACACGTTCGGAACTTGATGGACTTGCTCGCGGACCAAAACCTCCACGTACTTCCTGATAATTATGCGTATTATTCGGTCTAAAAGAATTGATAGAATTTCTAAATGTTTTGGAAGAAGCAAGTCGATGGTCAGGATCCTGAGATTTCCGACGGAAACATGTTGTGAGTCGTTGAAGCCATTTCTCACCGAAGCTTGCACGCTCTCTCCAGGACATACTGATATGCGCTTGAATTATCAATCTACGTAGCGACGAGAGCTTCTCACCAGCGTTGATGAGAGACTCAAACAAATGCCGAGCTTGGTCCATTTCCCTTATCGACATGTTTTGCAGTTCTATGACTTCCAGTGATGCCGACCATCCAGGGAGAGGGTTTGTAGGACTGATCAATTTTGAAAATCGGGGTCCGGCGTGATTTGACACGTGAAGTTGACTATAATATTTCAGATCTACTGCGATTTTTCGAAGATTTGGACAAGACGATTCGAGGACTGTCAAGAAATCAAGGTTCAAGGATATATTATGATCAAGTATAAGATCCTCCAGCATTGTACCCTTGTCAATGAGATAAAGAGTAAGCATTTCCGAATTTAGCACTTCGCAATTGGCAAAGCGCAAGCGGCGTAAAGCTGAAGGCAAACGAGGAACTAACCTCGAATTCGCTATATCACAGGTCTCAAATTCAAGGCTTTCTAGAGCTGGCAAGAGACTGATTGCCTCAGCTATTTGATCTTCGAGAAAAGTTCCTTCGACTCCACTTTCAAAATGAGGATAATCACTAATCTCAAGATGCTTCAGAGTTTGAAAACTTTTAAAATTGTGGCATCGTTGCATAAAATCGATGGAATTTGCAGAATGTTTGCAAAGAAGAAAGTTCCATCTCCAATCCAACAAGCGGGGCTGATGAATCTGAACAGCGTCAAACAAATCGGATGGATAGTTCCAGCGTGGGACGTGATGTCGTCGATAGGGAGGTCCGTCTTGAAGCGTCATTAGTTTTATGCTCCGGAGCTGTGGTAACAATGGAATCAACGCCGCTACAATACTCTGGTGATCTTGGGCTCGTTTTACGAATATATCAACATTCATGTGGAGTTGCTTTACTTTGACGGTATAATTAATGCAGATCCCTGGAAATTCCATGGCTTGCTTGAAACCTTCTAATTGACGAGTGCTTGTGAACCTGGGACATCTGTAAAATGCTGACAAAGCAGCCTCTTTGAAAGCCCGACATGTTTGCGAAGCTACTTTGATGATCCATGAGTTTCCTACACTCGACTCATATGCATATGAGAATATTTCAAAAAGGATTTGATATGGTAAAGTATGCCAAGGTGGTTGCACTCCATCGGATGGCACGACAGGTACTAGTGGTTCTATCGGGATATTTAATCTGCGTATGTAGCCGGGTTCAAAAGTCTTTGACCGATGAAC
>Ga0160428_1000108_pt1 | contig 103581 bp, 79 predicted proteins | sample SolpanmetagenomM_FD_108198 | JGI IMG/M metagenome (GOLD analysis project Ga0160428, IMG submission 108198) | Solar panel surface microbial communities from Lawrence Berkeley National Laboratory, California, USA - M | ecosystem: Engineered > Built environment > Solar panel > Unclassified ...
CGCAGGCTGCGATACCTGAATTTCGCGGCGCTCGGGCGGCGCCACTTTGGCACTGGCCAGCGGCCGCGCCAGCCGCCATACTAGCTGGTTGAGGCGGTGGCTGAGTGCGCCGGCCGGCCGGCGGTCGGTGGGGCGCAACTGATAGTAGGTCTGGCCATTGGCCTCTATCACAATAAGCTCTGGCGGGACCAGGCAAGTACTATCGGCCAGCAGCACAGCCGCTTGGTAGCGGCCGGGGGGTAGGGCGTGTAGCACGCTCAGCCCCACCTGCAAGCGCCGAAACCGAGGTTGGTCGGGCCGGGTCAGCAGTGTGTAGAGCGGTGCGGGCAAATTATCTGGCTGCCGGAGGGGGGGTAGGGGGCGGCGCAGTTCCAGCCGGCCCTGGCCGGTGGGCGTCTGGCGGGGGTTGTCGAGCAGCGGCACTGGCGCCTGGCGCGGCTGGCCAGGTTCGCGGTACGATGCCGACGACCGGAACGGCCCGTGCGAAAAGTCGCGCTCGGTATAAGCAAAGTCGCCGAGCGGCAGCCGCGCTGGCAGGCCCGCGCCACTAAGCAGCCCTAGTTGGCTGGGGTCGAGGCAGGTCAGCTTCACCACGCCAGGGCTGAACTCGTACTTGTACAGCGGCTCGAACAAAAACTTGCGCCGCTGCCCATCTTCGCGGTAGCGCAGCAAGATGGAGTCGGGCCGAAACGGGCCAGCCAGCCATAGCCCGCCCGCGTAGGTGTGGTAGTCGAGCGGCCGCAGCTGCGGGCCCTGGCGCACGGTGGCGGGGTAGTTGCTGGCCACCGCTAGCACCGTGCGGCGCAGCGTCAGCAGCTCGCTGGGCAGCAGTGTACGCGGGCGCTTTTCCACCGTTAGCTCGGCGCAGGGCTGGTTCACGTCCAGGCTAAGGGTGAGCTTGTGCAAGTGCCGCAGGTACACATCGCGCAGCGTAATAAGCTGGCTCGGCGTGCGCACGCTCAAGGTGTGGTGGCCGCTATCGGCTAGTGCGGTGTACGGCTGGTTTTGGTTAATGCCGTGTATATAAGCCGGTTCACCGTCTACATACACCGCAATTGGGGCCTGCACCCGGCCCGAATCCACCACAAACACCGCCACCTGTGTGAGCCCACCCGGCGCCGGCCGGTATTCATAAAACGCCCCGCTTTCCGGGTACAGAAAGTGATAAAATTGCAGCGAGTCGAGCCCCAAATGCGTGCGCCACGCCGGCCAGTCGAGCTTGCGCGAAGCCGGCTGCTCTTCAAAATCTGTGTTCAGTTGAAAGCGCCGGCGCGCCAGCCGTCCCGGTACCGGTCGCGCCCGGCTGGGCAGCGCCGGCAGCGCGGCGCGGCCAAACTTGCTGGTGTAGGCGTAGGCTGTGAGGTCGGCACCGGGCACGGGCCGGCCCGCCTCATCCGTCACCGTGAAACCCAGTTGCAGGCGCTGGCCGGGGTAGGCCACTGCGGGCTGGTCGGTGGCAATGGTGAGCTGCGGCCCCGGCGCGCCTACCGTGTACTCGGCCGTGCGGCGCTCGCCGCCCCAGTCGTAGTGCAGCGATACGTGCCAGGCCGACGGGCTAGTGTCCTTGATAGTTAATTCATAGCCAGTACTATAGCCTCGATATTTTAAGTCGTTACCCCGGTACACGTAGTACCAAAATGGCAGGCGGTGCGGGTTGTCTACGGCCAGTCGTAGCGAGTCGTGGCGGTCTGAGCGCAGCAGTAAGCCGGCATTATCCTCTTCTAAAAATAAGCGCTCGGCGCGTCCTGCCCGGTCGCGCAGCTCGTAGTTATCTGCCTGAAAATCGAGGGGTAGGGCTAGCGGCAGCTGCACCCAGCGGTGTTGGTAGGCGCTGTCGCCGGGCGCGTTGTCGGCCAATTCTACCCGCAGCCAGGCGCGGTGCGGCCGGCTCACGCCCAGCGAGTCGAAGCGCAGGCGCACTGAGTCGGCCCCCAGTTCCAGCACCAGCCGGCCAGGGTCGCGCCGGTAAGGCAGGCCGATGGTTTCGACGTGCCGCTCGTTGTCCGACGTCAAAAACGTGGCCTGCACCGAGTAGCTCAAATCCACGTCGGGGAAAATGCGGGGCGGCAGGTTCACCCGCGTTTCGCCCAGCGGGTCCAGCGCCTGGGCGTGGGTCCAGAGTGTATCCGGTATGAAAAGCTGGCGCGTGGGCAGCAGCCCCGGCGCGGCAGCAGGCAGCACCGCCAGCCGCACCCGCGCATCGGGCAGGTTCAGCTCATTGGCGTCGCTTCCTCGCAAAAACACCGCTTGTGGCTGGCCGCGCCAGGGCTGCTTGGCCAGCAGCCGCAGGGCGTAGTGGTCGTTCTTCAGCTCATAGTCCTCAAACTGAAAGCTGCCCTCGGCCACCATCCGCTCGTGGCGGTCTTCCAGGTACAGGTCGGCTCGCGTGTCCACGCGCAAACCTAGCGTGTCGGTGAGGGGTAGGCTGAACTCGTAGGAGCCGGGGCGCACGGGGCGTAGCGTGGCCAGGCGCTTGCGCCGGCCCAGGCCCCCGCCGCCCAGCCACAGCACTAGGGGCTGGGTGGCGGGCCGGCCGCTACCGCGCCGCAGCACGCGGGCCTTTAGGCGCAGGGTGTCGCCGGTGGGCCGGTAGCGCGGCTGGCTAATAGCCAAGTAGCTAAGCCACTGCGTACTATTTTCGCGCTGGTTGTGGCGCTGCTCGCGCAGGTCCTCGCTAAACGGCGAGCGCACCAGCCCCACCAGCCCGGTCGATGCCTGCGAGGCGTGCCGCAAGTCGTGCGCCGTACGCCACACGGGGCCCGTGAGGTAGCCAAGCGGCCGCCCAAACAGCACGTGGCGGCCGGTGCGCAGGGCCCAGCCGCCGCGCAGATTAGCAGCCGGCTGCGCCAGCGGGTGACAAGTGGTGCGCCCGCCAACTGTCACGGCCACCAGGCCCGGCCGGGCACCGCGGGCGCGGCGGTAAGTGCGCGTGGCGGGGTCGTAGCGCAGCGGCCGGCCGGCCACCGCCACCCGCGCATCGGCCAGCAGGCGGCCCAGCGAGTCGCGCACCGTTAGGCTCAGGTCGCTTTGGTTATCAACTACTTCCACGGTGCGGCTGGTTTCGGCTCGCAGCCAGTACACCAGCGTAGGCCCCTCGGTGTGGGCTACCAGGTAGTAGCCCAGCGGCAGGCGGCGCGGCGTGGGCTTGTCGGTCAAAAACGAATCGACCGGCACCGTAAAAAAGTCGGGCCGGGCCGCCCGCAGCCCATGTGCATACAGGCGCTGGGCCTGGGCTGTAGTCAGCCGAAAAACCTTGGTGAGGTAGCTACTCTGGCGGGCTTTGGCAAGCTGCTGCTGCGCGAGCACGGGCAAGGCCAGCCAACATAAAAGCAGGGCAAGTACGAGTTGGTACATAAGCGGGGGGGTAGGGATTGGCTACCTGATGCCGCCGCTGGTTTTTTTGCATAAGCTTTCAGAAGTGACACGCAAAAAGGCACGTCCTGCCGAGCTTGCCGAAGCAGCTCGCCCGCATCATTAAACTAGTAATCTAATGATGTAGGCGAGCTGCCTCAGCAAGCTCGGCAGGACGTGCCTTTCTCAGCGTTTGCTACTTACGGGTTAGTCGACCACAGCCCGGCTTCCTTGATGAAGATGCGCCGGTTAAGCTTTAGTTGCGAGAGAATAAACTCAGCAATATCCTCCGGCTGCATCACCTTATCGGGGTTGCCATCGGTGAGGTTGTTGTTGATGGCCAGCTCGGTAGCTACGGTGCTTGGCGTGAGGGCCGATACCCGGATGTTGTGCTTGCGCACTTCCTGCATCAGCGCCTCGCTCAGGCCCATTACCGCAAATTTGGAGGCGCTGTAGGCGCTGCTGCCCGCCGCAGCGCGCAGCCCCGACGTCGACGAAATATTAATAATATCGCCCGTTTGGCGCTCAATCATGGCTGGCAGGGCGGCGCGCGTCACGTAGTACACGCCCAATAAATTTACCCGAATAATGTGCTCCCAGTCAGCCACGGGCATGTCCAGAAACTTGGCAAACGTGCCGATGCCGGCGTTGTTTATCAAGATGTCGAGCGGGCCCAGTTCGCCCGTGATGTGGGCCACGGCGGCGTTCACGGCGGCTTCGTCGGCCACATCGGCGGCGGCCACGCTGGTTTTCACGCCCAGCTTTTGCAGCTCAGCGGCTACTTCGGCTAGTTGGTCAGCCGAGCGGGCCAGCAGGCCTACGTGCACGCCTTCGGCGGCCAAGGCCAGGGCCACAGCCTTGCCAATGCCTTTGCCTGCGCCCGTCACGAGGGCAACTTTTCCAGTTAATTTTTCCATGGTGAAAGAACAGATGGTGGGGTAAAACACCCCAGCCTTAACCGGCGCCGGGGGGTAGAAGTTGGCTGGCTCGGTGCCATGCTCGCCCTCCGGTGGGCCGCTGGCTTTACGAAAACAAGCCCAGCATCTCCATTTCCCAGTAAGCCAGGCCCAGCAGCAACAGGGTGTAGGCCCCCGCCACGGCCAGCAGGGCCGCGCCGCCCAGCCGGGACCTGAGCTGCGTGCTGCGCACCAAGTCGAGGCCAAGTTGCCACAGCCAGATGCCCACTGCCACGAGCAGCGCTACCAGCGCCAAGAGGCTGGCCAAGCTGAAATAATCGAGCTTCCCGTTTTGAATAAGCGCAATGCGGAAAAGCAAAACAGCGGGACACAACATGGCAAGCGAGCAGGAACGAAGGATGGTAAAAGTAAGCGCCGCGCCCCACCGGCCCCCGTGCGCGGCGGCTGGCGGCACAACTACCAGGGGCCGCCCTACGTCTCTACGCGCATGAAAGCTATTGTTATTACCCGCCCCGGCGGCCCCGAAGTATTGCAGCTGCAAGAGCGGCCCCGGCCCGTGCCCGCCGCCCACGAAGTGCTGGTGCGTGTGCGCGCCGCCGGCCTCAATCGCTCCGACCTGGGCCTGCGCGAAGGCAAATACGGCGGCGCCCCGGTGGCTGGCGTGGTGCCCGGCCTGGAGGTAGCCGGCGAAGTAGTAGAAGTCGGCGCTTTGGCCCCGCGCTGGGGGGTAGGCGACCAGGTGTGCGCCCTGCTCACCGACGGCGCCTACGCCGAATACGCGGTCATCGACGCCCGCCACTGCCTGCCGTTGCCCGCCGGCTGGTCGCTCGAAGAGGCCGCTAGCCTACCCGAAACCACCTTCACAGTGTGGTCCAACGTGTTTCAAATGGCTGCCCTGCAGCCTGGCGAAACGGTGCTGGTACACGGGGGTAGCAGCGGCATCGGCCTCACGCTCATTCAAGTAGCTACGGCGTTGGGAAGCCGGGTGCTGGCCACCGCCGGCTCGGCCAGCAAGTGCCGCGACTGCGAGAAATTCGGCGCCGTGCGCTGCGTCAACTACAAGGAAGAAGACTTCGAGCAGGCATTCAAAGGCGAGCCAATCAACGTCATCCTCGACATGGTGGGCGGCGACTATACCGCCAAAAACCTGCGCCTGCTCGCTCCCGACGGCCGCCTCCAGTACATCAACACCATGCAGGGCGCCAAGGTCGAGCTCAACCTGCTCGATATCATGACCAAGCGCCTGCACCTCAGCGGCAGCATGCTGCGCCCGCGCTCCGCCGACTTCAAGGCCGCGCTGGTCGCCGAGGTCGAAAAGCACGTGTGGCCGCTGGCCGCCAGCGGCCAGCTCAAGCCCGTCATCTACAAAACCTTCCCGCTAGCCGAGGCTGCTAAAGCCCAAGAGCTCATGGCCAGCAGCGAGCACATTGGCAAAATCTTGCTGGTAAATGAGGGGTAGGGAAGTAGGGAGATAGGCTAAAAAGGAACGTCATTCTAAGCTTGCCGAGGAATCTCGCCCGCGCCGTTTGAGTACTACTCAACGATGCGAGCAAAATTCCTTGGCAAGCTCGGAATGACGTTCCTTTTTGGCCTTGTCTTCTAATGCTACTTCAGCACCTGTGCGGCGTGCTCCTTGGTATCGGGCCGCTTGATAACCTTATCAATCAGGCCATTGGCATCAATTAGAAAGGTAGTGCGCACAGTGCCCCAGTAGGTTTTGCCGTAGTTTTTCTTTTCCTGCCACACGCCGTAGGCGTTCACGATAGCCTTGTCGGCATCAGCAATGAGCGGGAAATTCAAGTCGTATTTCGCGGCGAACTTGCCGTGTGAAGCCGCGTCGTCGGTGCTCACGCCCACCACCTTGATGCCCTGGGCAGCGAGCTGGCTCTCATTGTCGCGCAGGTTGCAAGCCTGGGCGGTGCAGCCGGGCGTGTTGTCCTTGGGGTAGAAGTAGAGCGCCACGCGCTGCCCGCGCAAGCTGCTCAGCACAAACGGGTTGCCGTGCTGGTCGGGCGCAGTGAAATCGGGGGCCGGGGTGCCGGGTTCTAGCAGCATGTCGTTGAAGTTCAGAAGAAGTGATGAATTGAATCGTTGCGGAGGGGGTAGGCTGTGGAAAAGAACGTCATTCCTTGGCAAGCTGAGAATAACGTTCCTTTCTAGACCAATCAGAGCTTCAGTGGAATAACGCGCTCATTGCCAACCTGGTCCGTCAGGCGCAGCTCGGCCGCGCCGCGCAGGGGTGGCCCCAGCGTATCGCCGGCCACCGTGAAGAGGGTAGCATTCTTATACTCGTAGCGCAGCAGCCGAAAGCGCCCACCAATGAGTAGCTTATACGACGCCAGGCCTGCCATATCGTCGCCCACCCGAAAGGTGAGCTGCCCGCCCGCGCGGTTCAGCAGCTGGGCCGTGGGCGCCTTGGTGTCAGTATAGAGCCGGAATTGGCCAAACTGCTTGAGGTTGGTCGAGAGCTGGGTGCTGTCTGCGTTCCAAACGCCGCCCGCGTAGGCCCGCCCGCCATTGGCCGACACGCTGTAGATGGCCGTGTGCCGCCGGTCGGTGGGTAGGGTGGTGGGCTTCAGCGTGAGGCGCAGGGGCAGGTAGAGCGGCACCAGCGGCGAGCCGATAATCCAGCTTTCGGGCGCAGTGGGGCCAGCCGCCGCTCGGTGCTGGGTGCTGAGATAAAGCGCCGAAAACAGCGTTTGCGGCCCAAAAACCAGATTAGCATAAGGCGTGGCGTAGCTCGTTTCCTGGTTGGCGGGTATCATCACCTGGCGGTCGAAAGCCAGCCGGGCACCGCCCAGCAGCAGCGAATCGGGTAGGCCAGCGCGCAGGTCGTAGAGGTAGGTCGTGGCCGCGCCTACCGAATAGCTGGGGCGCAGTGCCAGCTGTCGGCCGCCGCGCCGCAGCAGCAAATGCTGCGGCTGGCCAGCAGTGTCGGTAGGGGCGTTGAGGGCAGTGGCGCGTAGCAGGTTGCGGCTAATATCGTAGCTAAGCTTGGGCCGGGCGGTGGGGGTAGGGGCTGCGCCCGGCAGCTTGGCGTAGTCGGCGGGTTGGGTGCCGCGCAGCACCAGGCGGGCGGTGGCTTTGTTGTCGTACGCATCAGCCAGCTCAAAATCGACGGTATAGACCTGGCCGGCCTGCACGTCGAGCTTGCCCTGGCCCAGGCCGGGCGGGGTATAGAAGGGTAGGTCGTTGCCTTCCTCCACCCACAGCTTTTGCAGCATACGGCCGGCGGTGCGGGCGTAAGCATAGTCCACGAAGTTGTTGACCTGCCGGGTGCCGCTCGGAAACGGCACCGCGTCGATAATGTGCTGGTAATGCGGCTGGCCGTTCACGCGCACCGTCACGCGCTGGATGCCATTCTTGTTCCAGGCCCCATCAAACCTATCGAAGCCCTGCAGCAGCAGCCCCACCGGCCCAAAGCAGCTGAGGGTATCGGGCCACACGGTGGCCGCGCCCGGCGCCGGTTGCAGCCGCGGCACCAGCAGCGCCCGCTCGAAGCGCCCGCGCACCCGCGCCCCAATGGCCAGTGGCTCCACGGCCAGCGCCTGTAGGGTAGGGCCGGTGTGGTCCTGCACCTCCGCAAAGCCACCCCACTGCAAGGGGTTTAGCTGGCGGTCTTGGGCATCGCGCACTTCCCAGTGCACGTGCGGGCCGGCCGAGCCGCCGGTGTTGCCGCTCAGCGCCACTTCTTCGCCGCGCCGCACCGGAAAGCGGCCTTTATCAAAAAATAGCTCCAGCTCGTAGGTCTGCTTGGCGTACTGCTGGCGCAGCAGCTCGGCCCCCACGGCCCCCTCAAACTTGTTGAGGTGGCCATATACGGTCGTCAGGCCATTGGGGTGGGTGATGTACAGCACGTTGCCGTAGCCGAAGGCCGACTGCTTGAGGCGCGAGATGTAGCCATCGGCCGAGGCGTGCACGGGCTTGTTGACCCCGCCGCCGGTCTTGATGTCGAGGCCCCCGTGGAAGTGGTTGGGCCGCAACTCGCCCATGCTGGCCGCCAAAAAACCCGGTTGCCCCGGCGCAATCGGAAACAGGAAATAGCCCGGCGGTACCGCCACTTTGCCCGCCGCCGCCGCCGGCTTGATGGGGCCGCTCACCCGGCGCGTTGTGGTGTCGTCCTGGCCATCGTCTTGGCCGTGGCCGCTGGTAGCCAGCAGCAGCAAGCCGCCGAGCGCCGGCAGCGACAGCCAGCGCACTAATTTGATAGTCAACAAAATAAACTAAATTTATTCGAATGGAAAAGGCAGTGCGCGCTTCACCCGCCACCCACGCCGCTTACTGCACAGAATCTTTCCCAGAAAAGAAGCCACGGCAGCGCGGCCCCAAATCGTTTGGTTTTCTTCTTCCTAAAAACAGGGGTAGGGGCCGGGCTAAACGCTAGCAGCAGCAGTTAGCGCACGGGCACTTCCAAGATTTTTTCGTTTTCCAGGTAGCCCACTAGCTCGTCGCCGGGCTGCACCGGGCCCACGCCAGCGGGCGTACCCGTGAAAATGAGGTCGCCCTGCTTAAGGGTAATATACTGCGACACAAAGGCGATAATCTTAGCAAACGGGTGCAGCATTAGCCCCGAGTTGCCCTGCTGGCGCACCTCGCCATTCACTTCCAGCTTGAAGTTGATGTTGGCAAAATCAGCAAAATCGGCCACCGGCTTGAAGGTAGGCGAGATGGGCGCCGAGCCGTCGAAGGCCTTAGCCAATTCCCAAGGCAGGCCTTTTTTCTTGAGCTCACTTTGCAAGTCGCGGGCCGTGAAGTCGATGCCCAGGCCAATGGCGTCGAAGTACGTATGGGCAAATTTTTCTTCAATGTGGCGGCCATTTTTGCACACACGCAGCACTAGCTCTAGCTCGTGGTGCACGTCTTTCGAAAAGTCGGGCACAAAAAATGGCTGCCCACGCTGCACCAACGCAGTTTCGGGCTTCAGGAAAATGACGGGGGCGGCGGGCGTTTCGTTGTGCAGCTCCGCAATGTGGTCGGCGTAGTTGCGCCCGATGCAAATAATCTTCATGAACAGGAATATCGGAAAAGCGAGGGGGTAAGGGAGGGGTAGGGCCAGCGCGGTAGCAACCTCCGCCGCCGCAAAGTAAACATTTCCCCCGCCCGGTTGCGTATAGCACCCCGTGCTCGGTCCCCCAAACAGCGCCCGGCGCGGCCACTTCGCCTTTGCCGATTTCCTACCCTCAGCCGTCTTCTCCCATGCTTAAGAAATTCTTGCTTGCCTCTAGTCTACTACTTGCCGCCGGCTGCACCACGGTGCCCATCACGGGCCGCCGCCAGCTCAGCTTGGTATCGGACAGTGAGATGAATACGCTGGCCATCACCCAGTATAAGCAAACCTTAAGCACAGCCAAGCTCTCCACTAATGCCGCCGAGGTGGCCATGGTGCGGCGCGTAGGCGAGCGCATTGCGGCTGCCGTGCAGCAGTATTTCAAGCAGCAGGGCCAGTCGGCCGCGCTCGAAGGCTACCAGTGGGAATTTAACCTCATCGACGACCCTAAAACGGTGAATGCCTGGTGCATGCCCGGCGGCAAAGTGGCCGTGTACTCGGGCATCCTACCCATCACGCAGAACGAGAATGGTCTGGCTGTGGTAATGGGCCACGAAATTTCGCACGCCGTGGCTAAGCACGGCGCCGAGCGCATGAGTGACCAATTGGTAGCGCAGGTGGGCGGCGCGGCATTATCTACCGCGCTTTCGCAAAATCCAACCGTCACGCAGAGTATTTTCAAGCAAGCCGTGGGCATGGGTGCGCAGGCAGGCACGCAGGTAGGGCTACTCGCCTTCGGCCGCCGCCAGGAAAGTGAAGCCGACCACCTGGGCTTGATTTTCATGGCTATCGCCGGCTATGACCCCAGCGGCGCTGTGCCGTTTTGGGAGCGCATGGCCGCGCAGAGCCAGGGCGGCACGCCCGAGTTTCTGTCTGACCACCCCGCCGATGCCACCCGCATTGCCGATATTAAGAGCCTCCTGCCCGAGGCCCTGAAATACTACAAGCCGCGCTAACTCAGGGCGCTTAGGCACAATAGATGATGTGCGCAGAGCTAACTGGTTATCAGCTTGTCGCTTAGCCTGACAGGTTGCACTTCGGAATTTATAAATTTATACTAAGTTGCAATGAATGCCCTGTCCCGTTTATTTGGTTTGCTGCTGCTAGGTATGCTGAGTGGTTTGCTGCTACTTACCTCGTGCGAGACTACCCGCACCCGCGAAAGCAGCAGCCCCGCTAACCAGGCCCAGCGCATGAGTGAGGCCGCTGGCACGGGCCTGTCGGGCGCGGTGAGTAGCCGCCAAATTATGCGGCTCGATAACAAGGGTACAGTGAAGTATAAACTGTCGCAGTCGGTGCTGGCGGCCGCACTCATCCGGCAGTTTCACGATGGCACCGTTATCGACCGGGTACAGGTGCGCAAGGCGCCTGGTAGCGAGGTCAGTAGCCCCGTGTACTACCTTATCGGGCTGGGCCACAACAACGGCGGCTACCGCGCTATTGCCCTACCCCTGCGCGGCACCGACGATAGCACCTACTACCTCACGCCTAAGGCCAGCCGCTACGTCATTTCGGGCGTGGGCTGCCCTAGCTGTTACTTCGATTTTGAAAACGGCCACATCATCGGCACTACTTGCGACGACAACTCGGGTGGTAGTAGCTGTAGCCTCGAAGTGCTGCAAGAAAATGAAGTATTCAAAAGTGCTGCCCTAAAGCCTACCAAATGAGCCGCGCTGCTAAATGGGCCTTGCGCCTGAGTCTCGCCGCCCTCGCTGTGCTCCTAGCCAACGACAGTGGCCGCCCTACCCCCCGGCCCCGACCCAAAAAATAGTTGCGGCTACAACACGCTGATTGAGTAGGTTTTGAGTTGGCACACCTTCGTTGAGGTAGGAGCAAAACTTGTCGCTTGCGCCAGTTGTCCAAGTTAGAACTGACGACCGCAATCATGGCAAGCAGGAGGCCGCCTCCCTACAGTTGCGCAAACTACGCAGCTGTGGGGAGGCGGCCTCTCTTAAGTTGGTACTTCTTGCTGGTTCAGAGCGTTTTGCTATGCTACCACCTCGGCCGCTAGTGCCGCCAGGTCCAGCCCGTCGAAGGTACCAGAGGTCATCAGCAGCAAGTTAGTATCGGCCCACTGCTGCGCGTGCAGAAAATCAGCCAGTGCCTTGCTATCTGTGAAAACGTGCAGGTCGGGCCGGGCAAAAGCTGCCGCCACGGCTTCGGGCGCTAGGGGGGGTAGGCGCTTGTGCTCCAGCACGTGGGGGTTGAAATACACCACCGCCACGTCGGGCGCGTCGAAGCAGTGCGCATACTGCGGCAAAAACGCCGGGTTGAGCGAGCTAAAGGTGTGCAGCTCCAGGCAAGCCACCAGCTGCCGCTGCGGAAACTGGTTTTTGAGGGCCGCCGCCGTGGCGCGCAGCTTGCTGGGTGCGTGGGCAAAGTCTTTGTACACCACCGACGTAGCGCCGGCCTGCACCAGCTCTAGGCGCCGGGCCGCGCCCTTGAAGGTAGCCACGGCCTTATAAAAATCCTTGCCTTTGATGCCCAGCTGCTTGCACACCTCCTTAGCCGCCGAAATATTACGCAGGTTGTGCTCGCCAAATACCTCGATGGGTACCTCCTCGTCTTTTTTAGTAATCAAAAACGTGCGCCCGTTGCGGATAACGTTTTCGTGCGGGCCATAGCCCACATAGGTCACGTCGGGGCTGGTGGGCACAGCCACAAGCTGGGTTTGCTCGTCGTCGCGGTCGTAGATGAGCACGCCAGCCTTGGGCGTTTGGCGGGCAAAAATCTCGAACTGCTGGCGGTAGATTTCCTCAGTTGGAAACACGTTGATGTGGTCCCAGCTGATGCCCGAAATCACCCCAATGTGGTGCTGGTACAGGTGGAACTTGGGCCGCCGGTCTACTGGCGACGACAAGTACTCATCACCCTCGATAATGATAATCGGTGCGTCGTCAGTTAGTTGCACCATCAAGTCGAATCCCGCTAGCTGCGCGCCCACCGCGTAGTCAAACTTGCGCCCGTGAAACCGCAGCACGTGCAGAATCAACGCCGTGATGCTTGTCTTGCCGTGCGAGCCGCCAATCACCACGCGCTGCTTGTCCTTGCTGGCCTCGTAGATGTACTCGGGGAACGAATAGATTTTAAGCCCCAGCTGCTGTGCGCGGGCCAGCTCGGGGTTGTCGGGGCGGGCGTGCATACCCACAATCACGGCCGTGAGGTCGGGTGTCACACGGGCCGCATCCCAGCCCTCGGTGGGGGGTAGGAGGCCCGCGGCGGCCAGCCGCGAGCGGGCCGGCTCAAAAATCTCGTCGTCCGAGCCCGTCACATGCGCGCCCCGCCGGGCCAGCGCCAGCGCCAAATTGTGCATGATGCTGCCGCCCACGGCAATCAGGTGAATGTTTTCCAAGTGTCTGGCTACTAAATGCTTGTTGCGAAAGAAAGACTGAGCCAACGTGTCCCAGCCTGGCTGCTCACCCGCCCGGCGCCCGCGGCTAAGCCGCCCGCTGCCAGCCGGTTGCAGGCCGCGAAAGTACGGCCGGGCCCCCGCACCGGCGGAGCGCGCCGCTCAAAACAAATGGCTACCCCCAGCTTTCATTTCGGGCACTTTTAAGTTAGCTTTGTTAGTTCAGGCCCTCCCGGGCCGGGCCGCTTTTAGCGAAGTGGTCCTCGCGCTGCTTCCGTCTTTTGCCCCTGCCTACCCCCCTCTGAATGAACGACCGTATGGACGACCGCCTCAAGCAATCTGCGGCCCGCGCCGCCTCCGCCTTTCAGGGTGGCCGCGGCCCGCGAATGCCCGTGCCTACGTCGCCCACCGGCAAGCTGCCGCCCCAGCGCCTCGAGATGGAAGCCGCCGTGCTCGGCGCCCTCATGCTGGAGAAAGACGCGCTTACCACGGTAGTTGATATCCTGAAAGCACACAGCTTTTATAAAGATGGCCACCAGCGCATCTACAAGGCTATCAGCAACTTGTTTGATAAGTCGGAACCCATCGACCAGCTCACCGTGGTGCAGGAGCTGCGCGAAATGGGCGAGTTGGAGGCTGCCGGAGGGGTAGGCTACGTGGCTGGCCTCACGATGCAAATCAACTCGGCAGCCAACATCGAGGCCCACGCCCGCGTGATTCTGGAGGCGGCCATCAAGCGCGAGCTTATTCGCACCGCTACCGACATTCTGCGCGACGCCTACGAGGAAACCACTGATGTATTTGAGCTGCTCGACGCCACCGAGAAAAATATCTTCCAGGTGTCGGAAGACAACATGCGCAAGGGGGTCGATTCGATGCAGGATTTGATGGTGAAGGCCATCAAGGAGCTTGAAGAGAAGAAGCACCAGAAGGACGGCCTCACCGGCGTGCCTACCGGTTTCTCGGCCCTCGACCGCGTCACGAGTGGCTGGCAACCTTCTGATCTCGTGATTATTGCGGCGCGGCCGGGCATGGGTAAAACTGCATTTGTAGTGTCGGCCATGCGCAACGCGGCGGTCGATTTTAAAAAGCCGGTGGCCATTTTCTCGCTTGAAATGTCGTCGCTGCAGCTCGTCAATCGTCTGATTTCGGCCGAAGCGGAGCTGGATTCGGAGAAAATCAAGAAGGGCAACCTCGCCGATTACGAATGGGCGCAGCTCAACCACAAGATTTCGGCGCTCTCCTCGGCCCCAATTTTTATCGACGACACGCCCGCGCTTAGTATTCGGGAGCTGCGGGCCAAGTGCCGCCGTCTCAAGTCGCAGCACGATATTCAGCTCATTATCATCGACTACTTGCAGCTGATGAGTGGGGGCGAGGCCGGTCGGCCGGGCGGCAACCGCGAGCAGGAAATTGCCAGCATCTCGCGGGCGCTCAAAGGCATTGCCAAGGAGCTAAACATCCCGGTTATTGCCCTGTCGCAGCTCTCGCGCTCGGTCGAAACCCGCGGCGGCGACAAAAAGCCCCAGCTCAGTGACCTGCGTGAATCGGGCTCTATCGAGCAGGATGCTGACATGGTTATCTTCCTGTACCGCCCAGAGTACTATAAGATTACCGAAGATGAGATGGGCAATCCTACCCAGGGCATGGGCGAGGTAATTATTGCCAAGCACCGAAATGGTTCGCTCGAAACAGTGCAGCTTAAGTTCATCGGCCGCTTCACCAAGTTTGCTGACCTCGACGGCTTCGATGGGGGTAGCGACGCGGGTGGCTTTGGCGGCGCGCCGGCCTTTACATCCAACGCTTTCCCGACCAGCAACTTTGACTCGGAGCCGGCCAGCGGGCCCGCGCCGGGCGGCGGCTTTGCACCGAATACCATTCGCCTGGGCTCGCGCATGAACGACGCGCCGCCTTCGCCGGTACCCTTCCCTAAAGGCAACAGCTTTGGCGAGGAGCCGCCGTTTTAAGCCGCTTATTTCTTAGAATAAGAACGTCATGCTGCGCTTGCCGAAGCATCTCTACCACGCCGCGAGGCATTCGTTCAGCGAAGTGGTAGAGATGCTTCGGCAAGTGCAGCATGACGTTCTTTTATGTGCGTTTCTTTCTATACCATGCTGCCTGCTGACCCCGCTTATACCCTACCCCTCCTGTGCGCGGCATCTTTGCTAGCTGGTCTTATCGACGGTATGGTGGGCGGCGGGGGCCTCATTCAGCTGCCAGCGTTGTTGCTGCTGTTGCCCAAGGTGCCAGTGCCTACGGTGCTGGGTACGGGCAAGGTGGCTAGCCTAGCGGGCACTTCGGCGTCGGCCTTGCGCTACTTAAAGGGGCTGAGTGGCGTGGCTATCAACTGGCGTACAGTGGCGGTAGCGGCGGTGGTGGCGGGCTGCTTTGCGTTGCTGGGCGCCCGAGCCGTGAGCGGCCTCAACAAGGAACTGGTGAAGCCGCTGGTGCTGGCGTTACTGGTACTAATGGCCGCTTATACCTTCTGGCGCAAAGACTTTGGCAGCTTGCACGCGCCGCGCTTGCACGGTAGTCGTGAGCTGTGGACGGGGGTAGGGCTGGGGGCAGCCATCGGGTTTTACGACGGTTTTTTTGGGCCGGGCACGGGGAGCCTGCTGCTGTTTGCGTTCGTGGGGCTGTTCGGCTACGATTTTCTAGCAGCCTCGGCCTCCGCCAAGGTGGTGAACATTGCCACTAATATTACAGGCCTGGCTTATTTCGTTGTGACCGGGCAGGTGCTGTATTACTATGCTCTGCCCATGGCAGCCTGCAATGTGCTGGGCTCCACGCTGGGCGCGCGGTTAGCGCTGAGCCGCGGTACGAGCTTCGTGCGGGTGCTGTTTTTGAGCGTGGTGAGCGTATTTATTCTTAAGCTAGGCTGGGAGGTGTGGCAGCCGCTACGCTAGCGCAGTGGGCAGTCAGTATAGAGTAGCTGTAAAGCACAATGGCATTCCATTTGGAATCTGCGTGAGAATAAGAGGCTGTTCCGTTTTACAACGAGCTAACCCGAATAGCTTGTTAAAGCGATAGGTTATAGAAGCCTAGTACTAGTTCTGCTGTAGCCTGTTTCCAAACCAACTGTTCTTACTATTTATAGTCGGGTAAGAAGGCGTTGTCGAACAGCTTGGTCCGGTTGCGGCCATCGAGGTCACAAGTCCACACCTGCGGCGAAGCGATGTCGTCGTTCGAGCGGTTAACGAAGATAAGCTGGTAGCCGGTGGGCGAATAGTGCGGGGTAAGGTCGTTGGTACCCGTTGCCTTGGCGGTGCCGCTGGTAGTACTGCTCACATCGAATAGCAGTGAGCCATCCAGCTTTTGGGTGAAGATGTGGGCATCTAGTTGGCGGCCGCCCGCATCGTTGAAACCGGCCACGTCGCGGGTATAGACTACGGTAGTGCCATCCACGCTAAAACTGGGCGAGTCGAGGCGGCCGGGGAGGTTGCCCACTAACAGCACGGGGCTGGTGCCATTCACGTTGTAGAGGTACAGCTCGGCATTGTTGGGCAGCGAGCCGATAGTTTGTACCACTAGTCGGCCGCCATTCTGGGCTGTCCAGTCGCACTCACGGAAGTGCCGGCCAGCGGGCGCCGTTGCCAGTAGCACTAGGCCCGTTCCGTCGCGGTTGATGCGGTATAGCTGGTCGTAGTGGGCATAAATGAGCTGCGCTCCATCGGGCGACCAGCAGTAGCCAATACCCGCGTTGCTGTAGCCTTCTACTGCCAGCATAGTTATCTGCCGCTGGTTTGAACCGTCGCGGTTCATCGTGTAGAGCTGAAACTGCCCGCTGGCGTTTGACGAATAGGCTATCAGGTCGCGGGTAGGACTAAGCTGGGGTGCAGTTTCGACGGTAATGGCGCTAGTAAGGCGCACCGCAGTAGTGCCCGTGGCATCCGACGAATAGATGTCGGTATTGCCGCCCACTACACGGGCAAACAGGTAGCGGTTGTCGGGCAGGCCCACGGTCTGAAAACTCCAGACTGGACCGCGGGCGGCCGTCCCGGCCGCGTTGCGCACCGTTACCTGCCAATAGTAGATGGTGTTGTAGCGCAGGCCGGTTGCCTGCACCATAGTGTCTTTTGAAGACGTGAGCAGCTGGCGCTGGTTGAGATTGTTGCTCTCATAAAGCACCACGTCGTACTTAAGCGAGTCGCTGGCGAGGGCTCCGGCGGCCGGGTGCCAAGCTAGCTTCAGGGTAGTAGGCTGGCTGGTAGCCCCTGGGGTAGGTGTGGGCCGGGTGGCCGCGCCAGGCGCGGGCGCGGCCGCAGCCTTATTGAGCAGCAGCACCACCGACTGGGTTTGGCCATTGCTGAGGGTAGCGCTGCCGGTGGTGGCATCGTAGCCTGCCTTGCGGGCGGCCACACTTAGAGTGCCTGCTGGCACCTGCGTGATGGTGAGCTGGCCTTTGGCATCGGTGACGTACGAGCCAGTGGCGGGGGTAGTGCTTACGGCCGCGTTGGCTATTGGCTGGCTGGTGCTGCCATCGAGCACAGTTACAGTTAGGGTACCGTAGTAGGCGGGCTCTACCAGGGTAGGCTCGCAGGCGGCCAGGCCCAGCAGGCAGAAAAGGACAAACAAGACACCGCGGGGGCAGCGCCACCGAACGAGTGAGGCGATAAGCATGGAGCCGAAAAAAATAGCAGCTTAGGTTAGCGAGCAGGCACCTGCACGGCCGAGTCTTGGGCCACGGTGTGGCCAGCTAGGTCAAGCACCCGCAGGTATACCCGGTAGGTGTCCTGCACCGAGGCATTCACGCGGGTATGCGACAGCGCTACGTCCTGTGCCGGGGCCACGTCAAACTCGCCGCGTTGGGTATTCTGCGAGTGGCCGCTGCTGCTTTCGCGCTGCATCGATAGCTCGTAGCGGTAGCGCGCGGTAGTGGCCAGTAAGCTGGTGCAGTGCCCCGTGATGGACAGATAGCCATCTTGCTGCTGCAGTTCGAGGTGGGCGCGGCAGGGCGAAGGGGTAGCAGCGACACTGGGCCAGGCCGCCAGTAGTAGTAGCCAAGGGTTCATAGCAAAAAGGCGTAAAGGGTGGGAAAGAGATTAGTATTTCAGCTTCAAAGAGTTAGGCAAATGGCTGAAACCGGAAGTATGAAAGGCCAAGCTGCCGGGGCAGCTGGCCTTTCCAATACCAGATTCCTGCTTGTCTATCCGCCGGCTAAGGCTTGATTTTGCCTTGCTCGATAGTGAGGTTAATGCCGCTGCCGCGCATCTCCACGGTGTAGCCCGGCGTAGCCTGAGAAGTAGTTTCTACCTGTTTCAGGCTATTGCCGCTGCCATACTGGTTGATGGTGTATGCCTGCTTATTTTGGCGAATTTCGCTGTCTACCTGATTGTTGCTGCCTTCTTGGTAGATGTTCAGCCCGCTCTGGTTACCGACTAGCTGGCCGGTCAGGCGGTTGTTGTCGCCGCGCTGCGTAAGAGCCGAGCTGTTGCCCTGGCCCTGCTGCGTCAAGTCGGCCTGGTTGCCGTTGCCATACTGCTGCACGGTGGCTACGTTGCTGCCCCCGGCTTGCACTAGGCCTAGCGCGTTGGCCGCGCCCACTTGCTCCACGTAGGCTTGGTTGCTGGCCCCTGAGAGGCTTTGCTGGTCGATGCGGGCCGTGTTGCCCGCGCCGTTTTGCAGCAGGGTAGCCGCATTTTGCAGCGTAGATAGCGCGGGTGCCCCGGTGGGCAGGCGCTCCAGGCCCACATCTTCAGCCAGCCGCTGCTCGGTGGTGGCCGCCTCACTAGCGGGGCGCTGCTGCGCCTGGGCCGCCGTGCTGCCGAGCAGCGCCGCGGTGAGCACCAAAAGGTAGGTTCTGGCCATATAAGAGGGTAAAAAAAGCGGTGGCTAATACCCAAATGACCAGGTTCTAAAACGCCCAGTTGAGCATTCTAGAACCTGGCACTTGCGGCGTATTTACTAACTACCGTTTCCCTGGCGCTTAGTGCTGGGTTACGATGGCCGTGTTGGCATTGCCGCTCTGGTTGGAGTAGGCAGCAGATGCTACGTTCGACTGCGTCATGCTAGAGTAGTTGTTGTTGTTCGACTGCTGTTGCTCGGCATAGTTATTCGAGCTACGCTGGGTGATGCTAGCATCGTTGCTAAAGCCAGATTGGTTTTGCAGCGCGTAGTTATTGCTGCCCGCTGAACCCACTGACTGCTCAATAAGAGCTGTATGATAGCTACCAGTCTGGGTCTGCATAGCAGTATTATTCGAGCCGGGGTCACCTTGGTGAATAGAGGCGGATTGTGAGTTACCGCTTTGTGTCTGCTTAGCGTAGCTGTTAGCCGACTCCTGGTCAATCTGAGCAACTTGGTAATAACCACTTTGGGCCTGCTCAGCACGGTTGCCCGAGCCACTATTAGTGGACTGAGCTTTAGTTTGTCGGATGAGGGCCGAGTTGCTATCGCCGAAGCCATTGCCAGCATCTACACTCTGCGTCTGAATAGCCCGGTTGCCAGTAGTACCAGCCCCCTGCAACACAATAGCGGTGTTATAACCGCCACTGCTTTGCGTCTGGTCAGACTGGCTATTCGAACCAGCCTGAGTAGTCTTTACGTAGTTGCGACTACCTGTCCCAGTAGCGTTGCTATAGAAGATATTGCTTAGGCTCTGAGTTTGAGTAGCCGTATTCCTGTTGCCGGTCTGCTCCATCACTGCTGAACTGCCGCCTCCATTGGTTGAGCTACGGCCGTCTCTCTGGTCTACTGTACCAACGTTATTGCTGCCAGTCTGACTAATGTAAGAGTCTTGGCTGTAAGAAGCGTAGCTCGGATTATAGCTACCCACAGAAGCTCCGTCAACAACAGGATTAGCGCTATTAGAATTAGTGGGAGTTCTAGGAGTAGCTGGTCCGTTTGGTTTAACCTGATTGGTGGGGCCCTGAGCGTAGGCCGAGCCGGCCATTAGCATCGTCGCGGCGGCGAGTAGTAGGTGTTGGTTAAGTTTTTTCATGTTGGTAGGGGGGTAGGGTAAAAAGTGGGAAATAGGGGGTTTGGGTTGTTGCTCTTTCCGGAAGAACAGGTCAAAAGTAGTAGTTGAAATAATGACATTAAAAGCTTTAAAAGTTAAATAAATAAAAACAGGTATAAATACGTATTTGGTTGCTTTGAAAAATTCTATAAATTAGTTAAAAATGTGATTATCAAAGTTTTATATTTAATGCGCGTGCTCCTGGGCGTTGCCCCAGGTAAAGTGCTACCCCGGCGCGGGCGCCCCAGTAGTAATCGTTGTAGCGGCCGCTCACTACACCGTCCAGCTCGTCGTTCAGGTAGTAGTGGTTGTCTACTTGCAGGCTCAGGCCCAGGCGGGGGGTAAGCAGGTATTCGGCCCCTACGCCGGCCAGCAGGTGGGGTAGGATGCGGCTGTTGTCGGTGCGGAAGGAGGTGCGCACGGTGGCACCCGCCCCGGCCAGCACGTAGGGCGTGAAGCGGTCGCGCGGGAGCAGGCGCAGCAGCAGTCCGCCCTCGGCGTAGGCGTAGGTATTGTTGAAGAAGCTGCGGCCGGGACCGGCGGCCAGGCGCAGCTGCCCCACGTTGGCAAACAGGCTGGCCGATTCGCCCAGGCCCACGCGCAGGGTAGCCTCGGCACCCAGCGTGGGGTAGGGCTGGGCGTAGTCGCCCTGGTACTGCACGGCGGCCCCAGCCAGCCCCACGGCAAAGGGGGCGCGGCGCGGCACCTGCTCGCGGCCTAGCACGTCGATGTTCAGGTTTTCGGTTTTCTCGCGCAGGTAGTTTGCGCGGGCCGGGCCGTGCAACTCGGCCGAGTCGCGGGGTAGCCACAGGTGGTCTTCAAACCCTTCGTATACCAAAGCCTGCACCGATTTTTCGATGGCGTCCTTCACGGCCATCTCGCTGGGCTCGTTGTAGGTGAAGCCAGTTTCAGCTTCGAGCAAGCGTTTGAAATCGACGAACTGAAACAGGTTGGCATCTATCTGCTGCGAGAGGATAGTTTTGGAGGTGTACACGGTTTTGAGCACCTTGCCCGTGTTGGTGCTCACGGCCCGCAGGTACACCGTCACGCGATCTTGCCGGTACTGGCCCGAGGCGCCGGCTCCGAAGTAGCGCAGCCCCGCCCCGCCGGTAATGATGTTGGCATCGTAGGAGATGATGCCGCCCTCCAGAATGACGCCCGCGAAGAGCAGCGAGGGTAGGTTGGGCTGCTTCTGGCCAGTTTGTTCGGTGTATTCCTGGCGGGTGCTGCGGATAATCTTACGCTCATTGAGCAGATTACCCAGGTTCTCGCGCTCGATGGGCTCAAACCACTTCGAGTCTTCCAGCGCCCGAATGAGCACCGTGGTCGCGCCCTGCGTCACGGCCGTCGAGAAACTCGCGCCGTTGGCCTGGGGCTTGTACTGGCCGGTCTGGTCGCGAAATTTGTATACGGCCACCACCGTTTTGCGCAGGGGCGCGGGCAGCTCGCCCCACTGCGCGGGCGTGCGCAGCTCGGCTCCCAGGCGGGCCGGCGCGGGGGCTAGGGGGTGTTGATAGAGGTAGGGAGCGCAGGCACTCAGGCTCAGCAAGAGCCCAGCCGCCAGGGGGCGTGCAAGGGAAGCAAACATAACGGGGGAGCTAGCAGCGACTGGAGAATAGGGAAGCCGCAGCCCGGAGCCACCGATTGAGGTGGCCCGGTGCTACAGCATGGCAAAAGCCGCTGCTACAACCCGTTAGGAATAGTTATCGTGGTTTGGTTGCCGGTGCCGGAGTCCGTCACGGTAATGACGACCCCACCGGTGCTCTGCGCTACCTGCACTTGGTAGGCCCCCACCGTGTACGTACCGGGCTTAATGGCCCCTTGCCCAAACTGCGAGGTGATAAGCCGGCTGGTGAGCTGGCTGAGTACTTGCTGATTGAGGTTGGCCGAAAACTGAGCTAGCGGGTCCGTAGCGGGAGTAGCGCTGGTGCTCACAGGGTCTTGAATGCGGTTTTGGGCCGTTGCCGAAGCCTGTAGCCACGCATAATTAAAGGTGTTGCCCCCAAAGGCGGGGTTTATGGGCTCATACACAAATTTTTGTGCACGGGCGGGTTGCACCCCAGCGGCCAAGGCCGCTAGTAGCGCAAGCGTAAAAAGCTGTTTCATAGAAAGAAGGGTGGGAGTGGCGTAGTTCGGCCGAAAGCAGCGCCTTCGGTAACCTAGGTAATCAGTAAACTTCGAGCGGGGTGCGGTGGCCAGCCTCCAGCTGGCGACTGACGTTTTGGGCTTCGATTAAGTAGCCCTTCGCAATTTCTACAGCTTGACTTACCAGTTCTTCTTGCTGGTCGAACCGGGTAGGTAGTGGAGTTTCTATCAGCTCCTGGTCATTGACGGTGAGCACCAGCAGCGAGTTATTGCCCCGGCCAGGGCGCTCGCCAATGAGCACCGTAAACTCGGAACTGCCGGGTGGGGCCTCAAAAGCGCCGTAAAATAGGTCGTAGAAGTCGTGGCCTATCTTCGAGATGGCTTGGTCGAGTACCAGCCCTTCGGCCTCGGCGGTCAGGCGTACAGGCCGCCGCCCGGCCGAGTCGGCGCGTAGCAGCAGGCGCAGGGCTTCTTCAAGCTTGGCGGGGGGTAGGGGCTTGGCCGAGGGCGTTACCAGTACTTTGGAGGCAACGTTGGCACTAGGTACGGGCTGAGGACGGGCAGCCGCCCGCGGCCGGGCTTGGGCCCAGGCGGTGCTCGTAGCAGCTGCCAGACAAGCCACCGTTAGCCAGAGCCACTTGCGCGGCGCTTGTCTAGCAAAATGGGGCCAAGAGCAGCGACTGAAAACCATACGAAATACGGAACTAAATCGAGAGGATTATTGCCGAAAACCTGCGCAAACTTAGTGTTTTTTCAAAGCTTCTAGTATCTTTTTTCGAGGAAAAATAAGCTTTTTTTGTTGTATTGAAAATGTTCAATATCAGACCTTTAAAAAGTTTAAAGCTGCACGTATAAATACCTGGGTTAACCCAGGTATTTATACGTGCAGCCGTCTGCCTGCCCTTGGCGCAGCCTACTACAGCCGGAAGCTCAGCGCGGCCGAGTAAGTGCGCGGCGCGATGGGATTGATGCTGTTATCGTCGTGCACGTTATAACTCAGTTCGTTTAGCAGGTTAGCCAGCCGGGCGCGTAGCGTGAAGCGCTGATAGTTGTAGGCTACGTTGGCGTCGAAGAGCAAGTAGTTGGGTAGGGCAATGAGCTGGAAGGGCTCGGGGTTGGCGGCCGTCCAGGGCAGGCCAGTAGTGGGGTTTACGAGGCGGTTGTTGCGGCCCGCCAGGCGGTCGCCTACGTAGTAGCCCGTGGCGCCAATCGACAAGCCTTTCAGCACGCCTAGGCTACTGACGTTGCTGAAGCTGTAGTACACGCTCAGGTTGGCGGTGTGGGCGGGGTTGTAGCGCAGGCGGCTGCCGCTGGCGTAGAGGGTGCTGTTGGTGTAGGCCGTTTGGTTGTAGCTGTAGCCTGCCAGCACCGACCAGCCCAGGTAGGGCTTGCTTTGCACATCTACTTCGAGGCCCTTGCTCGTGACCTCGCCGGCCAGCTCCTGGGCGGTGGGCACGTTGCGGTTGTAGTTGGGCGCGGTAGGCAGGATGTTCTGCGTCTGGTTACTGTTCACGATGCGGTAAAGCGTGACATTGGCCGCCAGCGCACCGTCGAATAGGTCGTTTTTCACGCCTACCTCGTACTGGTCAATCAGCGACGGCGGTAGGTTGGTGTTGTTGGCATCGATGCCCGTGTTGGGGCTGAACGAGTTGGAGTAAGAGCCGAATACGGCCGTGCTTTTAAACGGCTGGTACACCAGGCCCAGACGCGGCGAAAACGCCTGGTCGTAGCGGCGGTTTTCCTTCACGGTGGCCGTTACGGCGCCTTGGGCCGTGGGCACGGCGTAGGTATACACGTCGCTGGGCGTTTCCTGGTAGCTCCAGCGCAGGCCGGCCAGCAGCTTGAGGCCGGGCAGCAAGCTCACCAGGTCCTGGGCGTAGAAGCCGGCGCGGCGCGTGTTGCCCAGCGTGCGGGTGGCCAGGTTGAGGGCATCGTAGCCGCTCACTGCGCCCCGGGGCTTGCCCAGCTGGCGGCTAGGGTTCAGGATGTTGAGCGAGTCGTAGGCCTGGCTGGCGTATGCCAGCGTGTTGGTGTTGTACTGGTCGGCGTCGGCCCCTATCAGCAGCACGTGGCTTACGCTGCCGGTACGAAACTGGCCCGTGAGGTCCAGCTCGGCCAGGTAGTAGTTTTCGGCCGTGGCCGTGCGCTGCAAGCTGCGGCCCCAGTTGCCGCGTAGGCTGGCCTTGGTGGCGCCATTGAGGATGCTGGTAGGCCGGGCGGTGCTCCGCAGCTCATTGTCGTAGCGCTGAAAGCCGCCGATGGCCCGCACCGACCACGTATCGCTGAGGCGGCTGTTGAGGGTGGCCGTGGCGCTGGTTTGCTGGGTGGCGTTCAGCGCATCCGAAGTGTTGAGGAAGCGCGAGCGCGACTCCTGAATCTGGTAGTCGATGGCGCCAATGCCGAAGTCGGGCGTGCGGCGGTCGCGCAGGTAGTCGCCCTCCAGCAGCAGTGTCGTCTTGGCGCTCAGGTTGAAGAGCACCGACGGATTGACGTAGAACCGGTTTGACTTCACCTGGTCGCGGTAGCTGTCGGCCCGCTCAAATGAGCCATTAAGCCGGAACGCCACTTGGTTGCTGCTCCCTACCCCCCCATACACGTCAAAGGTTGGCTTTACCAGCCCGAAGCTACCCACCCGCAGCCCCACCGAGCCGCCGCGCGCAAACTGCGGCTTCTTCGTTACGAGGTTGAGCACGCCGCCCGCCGCCACGTTGCCGTAGAGGATGGCCGCGCTGCCTTTCAGCACTTCCAGCCGCTCCAACGAGCTGGTTTCGGGTAAGATAGCGTTGTTGTAGCGTACGCCGTTTTTAAACGTGTTGTTGCTGGTGTAGGCGAAGCCGCGGCTGGATATTTCTTCCTGCGTGCCGCCCGTAGCGCCCGATACGTACACGCCGGGCGTGTTCACCAGCACATCGCTCAGGCGCAGCACCTGCTGCTGCTCCAGCACCTCACGCTCTACCGTGAGGCTGGCCTGGGGCACGTCGAGCGGGGCCACCGGCAGCTTGCCCACCGTGGCGGGGCGCTGGTTGAGGGTTTTGTTGCCGGTCACAGTCACTTCGTCGAGCTGCCGATTGCCGCGCACCAGTGTGAGGGTAGGGGCCGTAATGGCCTGGCCCGCTACTACTTCTATTGTTACCTCCTGCGCCGAGTAGCCCAGGCCCGTGAAGGTGAGCACCTGCCAGCCGGCCGGCGCGTCGAGCCGGAAGTTGCCGGCCGCGTCGGGCGTAGTGCCGTGCGTAGTACCGCGCACCAGCACTGCCACGCGGTCGGCCGGCTGGCCATCGGCCAGCGCCACCCGGCCCACAATGGTGCCCAGGCGGTGGTGCGGGGCGTGGGCCGGGCGGATTTCCTGGTGAGCCGGGGCTTGGGCCTGGCCCAGCAGCGGCAAGGCAACACTCGTGAGCAGAACAGCAGAGAAGAGGTGAGGCATGGGCTTATTTAGAATCGTTCAACGCAGTGCAAAGGTGGGGTTGAATTTAGAATGGTTCCAAATAGGCGGTAAAGATATTCTGAGCTAACTTTGTTTTTGGAAGCTATAAATGAGGTAGTAGGTTATAAATCAAGAGTTTAGAAACAAAAAAAGGACCTGATTGCAGGTCCTTTTTTATTTAGAATGCGGCTGGCTCTACTTAAGCTAGCAAGGCTTCCGCTGCCATTACCGCGCCGGCTGGTGCCAACTCAAACGCCTCTGCCAGCAACTCGTAGGAGCGCAAGCGGTCGGCCAGGTCGGCGGTGATGGTTACGATGGCCAACTCGTCTACTTCGTAGGCCGCCGCAATGCGCAGCAGGTGCGGGCGCAGCTGCGCAGGCGTGCCGCTCACTACGCGGCCTTTATGGTAAGCCAGCCGAGCCTGCTCCTCGGGGCTGAAAACGTAAGCGGCCGTTTCAGCGGCGCTGGGGTAGGGGCCGCGCACGCCCTGCTCGAAGCGCAGCAGCTGGATAAACGTGGCCTTGGCTAGGGCGCTGGCTTTCTCTTCCGTATCGGCGCAGAGCACAAACAGCGCCACGTTGGCCTGGGGCGCGAGCAACTCGGGCGAGGGCCGAAACTGCTGCCGGTAGGCGCGCACCGCCGCCGGCCCGCCGCTGGGGTTGATGAACTGCGCAAACGAAAAGGCCATGCCTAGCTGCGCCGCAAAGTGCCCGCTCTGCCCGCTGCTGCTGAGCAGCCACAGGGCCGGCTGGGTATCGATGACCGGAATGGCCTGCACCCGCTCGTGAATGGTTTCGGGCGTGCGCTCGCCGCGCAGGTAGGCCTGCAAGTCCACCAGCTGCTCCAGAAAAGCCTCTTCCGCAAATTTGTTGCTCGGGTTGAGGGCGTAGGCCGTGAGGCGGTCGGCCCCCGGTGCGCGGCCCATACCCAGGTCGATGCGGCCGGGGTGCAAGGCTTCCAGCAGCTTGAAGTTCTCTGCCACTTTGAGGGCCGAATAGTGGGGTAGCATCACGCCGCCCGAGCCCAGCCGGATGCGCTGGGTGTGGGCGCCCAGGTGGGCCAGCAGTACCTCGGGGGCCGGGCCGGCCAGGGTGGCCGTGTTGTGGTGCTCGCTCACCCAATAGCGGTGGTAGCCAAGGCGGTCGGCCAGCTGCGCGAGCTGCGTAGTTTCGAGTAGGGCCTGGCGGGCGGTGGCGCCGGGCCGCACCGGCGATTGGTCGAGCACGCTTAGGCGCAGGGAGGGGGTAGGAGGCATGAGGCAGGGGCGAGGTTCGGGTTTGGGGGCGTCACTCGGCAGGTGGCGCGGGCGCACCATCCCGGCGCGCAAGCCCGGAAGCGCAGAAAACATCGGCCTCTACCGGCTTGTTCCTGGCTGCAACTCCTTTTCCCTACCCCCTCTTTATATGAGCAATTCTAATTCGCTGGTCCTGAACGTGGCCGACGGCACCCAGGCGCACGCCTACGTGGCCCAGCCCCAGGGCGTAACCAGCGCCCCCGGCATCATCCTCTTTCAGGAAGCCTTCGGCGTAAATGGCCATATTCGTAACGTAGCCGACCGCCTGGCCGCCGCGGGCTATGTGGTGGTGGCGCCCGAGCTGTTTCACCGCACCGCCGAGCCGGGCCTGGAAATCGGCTACGACAATTTTGCCGCCGCCATGCCGCACTACGGCGCCATCACGCCCGAGGGCCTGCAGCAAGACGCGCGGGCGGCCTACGACTGGCTGCAAAGCCAGCCCAACGTACAGCAGGATAAAATCGGCGCCATCGGCTTTTGCCTGGGCGGCCAGGTGGCCTTTGTGGCCAATGCTGCGCTGCCGCTGCAAGCCGCCGTGTCGTACTACGGGGGCGGCACGCACACCCGCACGGCAATGGCGAAGGACCTGCACGCGCCGCACCTGTTTTTCTGGGGTGGCCTCGATGCGCACATCTCGGCCGACCAAATTAAGCAGGTAACCGACGCGGTAGATGCGGCTGGCAAGCCCTACATCAACACCGTCATTTCGTACGCCGACCACGGCTTCAACTGCGACGAGCGCCCGAGCTATAATAAGGATGCCGCTGCCGAAGCCTGGGCCAGCACGCTAGCTTTCTTTCAGCAAAAGCTGGGCGCGTAGCTGCTTAGTACTTGACTAGCAAGCGGCTGGCTGGGAGGGCCTCCTGGCCAGCCGCTTGTTTGGGTAAGGGGGGTAGGGGCCGGGCGCAACCTTTCGGGGCCCAAACGCATACAGGCTAGTATGAAACCAACCTCCCGCACTACTTCCTGGCTTTGGGCCGCCGGCTTTGGCGTGGCCGCCCTGGCTACTACCGTTTGGCGCAACCGCCGGGGTTCGTACAACCTTACGGGGCGCACCGTACTCATTACCGGCGGCTCGCGCGGATTGGGCTTGGTGCTGGCCCGCCTGGCCGTGGCCGAGGGCGCGCGCGTAGCCATTTGCGCCCGCGACGAGCAGGAGCTGGCCCGCGCCCGCCAAGACCTGCTCACCTACGGCGGCGCGGGCAGCAGCGTGCTCGCCTTTGCCCGCGATCTCACCGACGCTGCCGAGGTGCGCAGCTTGGTGGCCGAGGTCGAAAAGGAACTGGGAGGCATCGACGTGCTGGTCAATAATGCCGGTATCATCATCGGCGGACCGCTCGAAAACATGGATGCCCGCGACTTTGAAGACGCCATGAACACACACTTCTGGGCGCCGTTTCACGCCATGCAGGCAGTGCTGCCGGGCATGCGCCTGCGTGGCGAAGGACGCATCATCAATATTTCGTCGCTGGGTGGTAAGGTAGCCATTCCGCACCTCACGGCCTACAGCGCCAGCAAGTTTGCGCTGGTGGGCTTGTCCGAAGGCTTCCGGGCCGAGCTGAGCCAGTACGGCATTTACGTCACCACGGTGTGCCCCGGCCTGCTGCGCACTGGCAGCGCCCAAAATGCCGACGTGAAAGGCCAGCACGAAAAAGAGTACGCTTGGTTCAGCATCGCCGACGCGCTGCCCGGCTTCACAATGAGCGCTGAGCAAGCCGCCCGCCGCATCTGGAACGCCGTGCGGCGTGGCGATGGCGAATTGATTTTGTCGATACCAGCCAAGCTGCTGGCTACTTTCCACGGCATTGCGCCTGGCACTACCGTCGATGTGCTGGCCTGGGTGAACCGCGCCCTACCCGCCACCGGCGAGAGTGCCGCCGCCAACGAGCGCCGCAAGGGCTACGAAAGCGAAACGCCGCTCACGCGCTCGTTCCTCACTAAGCTCAACCGCGACGAAGCGGCCCGCAACAACGAGAATTAGCCCGATGCTGACATATTAAAGAACGTCATGCCGAGCTTGTCGAGGCATCTCGCGTGCAGCAGTAACCAAATCCGTTAGACGATTAAGATTACTGCTGCACGCGAGATGCTTAGACAAGCTCAGCATGACGTTCTTTTTTATTTTATTAAGACGTTCTTTTTGTCTTCTTAAACTATCCGCGTTCCCTACCCCCTACGGTGTGAGCAAAGCCGCCAATTGACGTAGCGTAATCTCGGCCGACTTGGCGTTGTAGCGGTAGTTGACGAGCCGGTAGCCGGCGTCCTCAAAGCTTTGCTGCGCAATGCGCACATCGACCAGCGTTGAGAGGCCCGCGTCGAGGCGCATTTGCACCAGCTTAAGCAGTTGGCGGGCAGTGGTGTAGCTCTGCTCGGCGGTAGTGACTAGGGTGAGCTGCTTCTCATACGACTCCCAGGCTTTGAGCGCATTCAGGCGGTAGTTGCGTTGCAGGGCGTTGCGCTGTAGCTCGGTGGTGCGGGTGTTGAGGCGGGCAATATCAACCAGCTTTTTGTTGACGCCACCCGAGTAAATGGGCACCGATAGCCCCAGGCCCGCATAGGGCCCGTAGCTCTGGTTGAAGAGCGTGTTGCCCACCGCGTTCTGGCTGCGCGCAAAGTTGGTGCCCGCATTCAGGCCAAAGGAGGGGTAGCGATTGGCGCGGGCCTCGCGCTCCAGCAGCTCATTCACGCGCACCTGGCGCTCGGCGGCCAGCAGGTCGGGGTTTTTATCGAGCGAACCTTGCAGCTCGGCCCAGCTCAGCGAGCGGTCCACCGGAATGGTGTCTTCCACGGCCACGGCTTGGTCGAGGTCCAGGGTCACGGCGCGCAGCAAATCGGCGGTGGCCTGCTGAGCGGCTAGCACCTGCTGCTGCTGCGTGAGCAGCTGCGCATTGAGGTCGAGCTGGGCCTGAAACTTATCGGCGTTATTGGCCAGGCCCACCGCCTGCCGTGCCTCGATGAGGCGCAGCTTCTGGCGCGACACCTCCACCGAGGCCTCTAGCGTGCGGATGTAGCGCTGCTGCTGCACTACGGCGTAGTACTTCAGGCTCACATCGGCCAGCACGTTCTGCACCGTTGAGTTAAGCTGAAGCTTACTGATTTGGGCCAGCTCATCCAGGCGCTTGCGCGTAGCCACCACCCGGCCACCGTTGTAGAGCAGGTAGCTGCCGGCCAGCCCCACGTTGTACTGCGTCGAGCGGGCGCCGGTAGCGGCGCGTGGGTCGCCGGTATTGAACTGCTGCCGGGTGTTGTTGACGATGACGTTGTTGCTGGCATTGAGCGCCACGTTGGGCAGCGCGCCCGCAAAGCCTGCGTTGTTTTGCAGCTCCTGCACCTCCACGTTGGTCTGGCTGATTTGAATGTCGAGGCTGTTTTTGAGCGCCGTGGTCAGGGCATCATGCAGCGTTAGCACGGGGCCGGGGGTAGGGCCTGCCGGCGAGCGCGCCGTGGTGGCCGGGGCCGTTTGGGCCAGGCTGCCCAGGCTCGCCGATACTAGCAGAATGCTGATAAACAAGGACTTCATAATAATCAAAAACAACCGGTTGTCCTGCTTCGCTAGTGCCTGAGCCACAAGGTATCTCGCGTGCAGACGCCCGCTATCGTGAAGGCGAATCGAGCGAAATACCTGCCAGCTTAGACACTAGTGGAGCAGAACGTTCTTTAGGAATAAGAGGGAACTAGGCCACTACTTCGGCTGGCTCGTGCACTGCCACCGCTTCGCCGCCGGCCGCCACGGGCTGGTGCTCTTTGGCAATAAACGTGTAAATGGCCGGAATCACCAACAGCGTGAGAATGAGCGAGAATAGAATGCCGCCCACGATAACCGTGCCCAGCGGCTTGCGGCTGGTGCTGGCTGCGCCCAGGCTCATGGCAATGGGTAGGGCGCCGAGCGCGGTGGCCAGCGACGTCATTAGGATGGGGCGCAGGCGCTGCTGGGCGGCCAGCTGCACGGCCTCGCGCAGGGGTAGGCCGGTGTCGCGCTGGTGGTTGGCAAACTCCACGATGAGGATGCCGTTTTTGGTCACGAGGCCAATGAGCATAATCATCCCGATTTGCGAGAAGATATTCAGCGTTTGCCCAAACGCCCACAGGCTGAGCAGGGCGCCGGCCAGCGCCAGCGGCACCGTGAGCAAGATGGTGAGCGGGTCGCGGAAGCTCTCAAACTGCGCCGCCAGCAGCAAATAAATCAGCACCAGAGCCAGTACGAAGGCAAAAGCCGTGTTGCCCGAGCTCTCGGCAAAGTCGCGCGATGAGCCAGTGAGTGCCGTCTGGAACACGTCGGGGTCCAGCACTTTATCGGCGATGGCCTGCATGGCGCGCACGCCGTCGCCCACGGTTTTGCCCTCGGCCAGCTGCGCCGAGATGGTAGCCGCCTTAAAGCGGTTAAAGTGGTAAAGCGTGGCCGGATTGGAGTTTTCTGTCTGATGCACCACCGCCGACAGCGGAATGCTCTCGCCCCGGCTGTTGGTCACGTAAAGGCGGCTGATGTCGTTGGGCGCACTGCGGGCGCCGCGGTCTACCTGCCCGATAACCTGGTACTGCCGGCCATCGCGCAGAAAGTAAGCCATACGCCGACCGCCAAAGGCACCCTGCACGGCAGCGGCCACGTCTTGCGTAGTCAGACCAAGGTCCCTGATTTTGAGGCGGTCAAACGTGAGCTGCACCTCGGGCTTGTTGAACTTGAGGTTGGCGTCCACGTTCTGAAACGTGGGGTCTTGCTGGGCGGCGGCCAAGAACTTGGGCAGCGCCTCCCGAATACGGTCGAGGTCGGTGGTTTGGAGCACAAACTGCACCGGCACGCTGCTTTTGGCGCCCGAGCCCACGGCAAGGGTCTGCTCCTGCACCACAAAGATGCGGGCGTCGTTGAAGCGCTTGGTATTGCGGGTCAGGTACTTGGCTATCTGCTCCTGGGTGCGCTGGCGCTGGTCGGCTGGCACTAGGCCGGCGCGCACCTGCGCCGTGTTGACGCTGCCGCCGGCCGGCGCGCGCGAAAACACAAACTCGTTTTCGGGCACCGAGTCACTCACGAACGCCGCCACCTGGTCGCTGATTTTTTCCATCGCCCCGAAGCTCGTGCCCTCCGGTCCACTTAGAACCAGGCGCACGCTGCTACGGTCTTCAATCGGCGCCAGCTCGGTCGGAATGCCTTTGCCAATGAAGTAGATGAGGCCTGCGCAGGCCGCCACCACCACCCAGGCCAGCGCGCGCACCCGCAAAAACTTGCCCACGATGCGCCCGTACCAGTTTTCCATGCCCTTGAAGAAGGGCTCGGTGCGGTCGTAAAGCTTGCCGTGGCCGCTGCCTTCCTTGTTGGTGTTTTCGCGGTGCAGCACCACGTTGAGCACCGGCGTAATGGTGAGCGACACAAAAGCCGAAATCAGCACCGCACCGGCCACTACCACCCCAAACTCGCGGAACAACCGCCCGGTAAATCCTTCCAGGAAAATGACGGGTAGGAACACCACCGCCAGTGTAAGTGAGGTGGCGATAACGGCAAAGAAAATCTCCTTGCTACCCTCGCGCGCCGCGTCCTTGATGTTCATGCCCTCTTCGAGCTTGCGGAAGATGTTCTCCGTCACCACAATGCCATCGTCTACCACCAGGCCAGTGGCCAGCACAATGCCCAGCAGCGTGAGGATATTGATGGTGAAGCCCGCCAAGTACATCACGAAAAACGTGGCAATCAGCGAAATCGGAATGTCGATGAGTGGGCGCAGCGCCGTGAGCCAGTTGCGGAAAAAGAAGAAGATAACGAGCACTACCAGCCCGAAGGAAATTGCCAGCGTTTCCATCACCTCATCAATTGAGTTGCGCACAATCTTGGTGTTGTCCACAATCACCCGCATCTCGATGTCGGCCTTGTTTTCCTTCTGCACCTCGGCCAGGCGCTTGTTGAACTCGTCGGCAATCTGCACGTAGTTGGAGCCCGGCTGGGGCACCACGGCTAGGCCCACGGCGTAGGCGCCGTTGAGCTTCCAGCTCTGCTCGTAGTTTTCGGGAGCCAGCACGATGCGCGCCACGTCGCCAAGGCGCACGATGCCACCCTTGCCTTCACGCAAAATAAGGTTGCGAAACTGCTCCTCTGTTGAGAAGCGGGCCATGGTGCGGATGGTCAGCTCGGTGTTGCCGCCGTAGATTTTGCCCACCGGCACCTCCACGTTTTCGGCGTTCAGGGCCTGCTGCACGTTGGTGAACGACACCTGGTAGGCGTCCATTTTCGCGGGGTCGAGCCACAGGCGCATGGCGTAGCGCTGCTGCCCAAAAATGTTGATGGCCGATACCCCGTCGATGGTCTGGAAGCGCTGCTGCAAGTTATTCTCAGCAAAGTCGCTGAGCTCCATCAGGCTTTTGGTGCGGCTCTGCACGGCCAGAATGAGGATGTTGTCGGAGTTGGCATCCGACTTCGACACCACCGGCGGCGCGTCGATATCCTGCGGCAGCGAGCGCACGCCCTGGCCCACCTTGTCGCGCACGTCGGAGGCGGCGGCCTCCAGGTCCACACCCAGGTTGAACTCGACCGTGATGTTGCTCGACCCCAGCGACGAGCTGCTGGTGATGGACTTGATGCCCGGAATGCCGTTAATCTGCTTTTCGAGCGGCTCCGTTATCTGGTTCTCAATCACGTCGGCGTTGGCGCCCGTGTACGAGGTGTTTACGCTGATAATGGGCGGGTCGATGGCCGGGTAGTCGCGTAGGGCCAGAAACGAAAACCCTACCCCCCCAAACAGGAGCAGCAGCAGGTTGAAAACCGTGGCGAGCACGGGCCGCTTCAAAGAGAGTTCGGAGATGTTCACCGGAATAAAGTATAGAGTAAAAACTGGTTGTCATTGCGAGTGTAGCGAAGCACTCGCACCCAAATGATGCCCGCGCTTGTCGTTCGTCTGTCGTTCAGCTGCGAGTGCTTCGCTACGCTCGCAATGACAGGCGGACTATTGCTGCTTTGCCTTCGACTTGCGCACCTTCACTGGCTTGCCGGGTTGGGTAAATAAGACGCCATTGGTTACGACCGAGTCGCCGGCCGCGAGGCCGCTGACGATGGCAATTTGGTCGTTTTGGCGGTCGCCGGTGCGCACATTCTGCAGCACGGCTTTGCCCTGTTTTACTAGCACTACCTGGTCCGATTTGTCGCCCGGTAGCAGGGCGTTGGTGGGTAGCAGCACACTGCGGCGGGCCGCGCCGATGGCCACGCTCACCCGGGCAAAGGCGCCGGGGCTGGCCTGCGCGCCGGCCGGCAGCTGGGCGCGCACGGTCAGGTTGCGGGTGGTTTGGTTTACCTGGCTTTCCTGGGCTACCACCGTGGCGGGGTAGCGGCGCGGCGGGGTGCCGGCCAGCTGCACCGTCACTACTGAGCCGGGCCGCACCACGCTGCCATTGGCTTCGGGCAGCGTGAAATCGACCTTGAGCTTGGTATCGGCCTGTAGGGTAGCGATGATAGTGGCGGGCGTGACATAGGCGCCGGGGCTCACCTGGCGCAGGCCCAGCACGCCCGTAAAGGGCGCCCGAATAACCGTTTTAGCAATCATGGCCTGGCTATACGCCGCGTCGGCCTGGTAGCTGCGCACCTGGCTCACGGCCAGGTCGTAGTCGGCCTGGTTCACGCCCTGCACTTTCAGCAGCTTCTCCAGCCGGTCTTGCGACAGGCGCGACACCTGCAGCTGCGCGCGGGTTTTTTGCAGCGTGGCTTGCAGGTCGGCGTCGTTGATGCGGGCAATGACGGTGCCCTTGCTCACGCGGCGGCCTTCCTGCACATTGAGGAAAGTGAGGCGGCCGTTTACCTCGGGGTGCAGCTCCACGTAGTCGTTGGCCACCACTGCGCCGTTGGCCTCCAGCGAGTCGGTTACGGCCGTGGGGCGGGCCACCAGCACATCGACCAGGGCGGGGCCGGTATTCTTTTTACCACCCTTGCCTTCTTTGGCCGAGTCGGTTTTGGCGTGGCAGCCGGCCAGCAGGGCCAGCGCGGTGCTGGCGATGAGGAGTGGGGCCGCAGAAAAAAAACGCATACGTGGAAGAAGGTGATACGCAGCGGCCCGCGCGGCTAAGCGCCGGGTGGCCGGGTGGGGGGCAAGCAACAGGGAGCACAAAGGTCGGGTTCAATGCGCGCGCGCAATGACGCACCGCCCCGGCCGGGGGTTGCGCCGCCTGCCCCGTATTTTTAACCCATGAAGAAGCCTGCTGCCCCGCCGCTCCCTACCCCCCCCACCGAGCGCAACTATTTTGCCGATGTGCACGAGGTGGTGCGCCTAGTGCCGCCGGGCCGCATCACGAGCTACGGCGCCATTGCGCACTACCTGGGCGCCCGGCACGGCTCGCGGGCCGTGGGCTACGCCCTGATGGCCGCCAACCTCGACGCCGCTACCCACCAAAAAGATGCGCCCGTGCCCGCCCACCGCGTCGTCAACCGGTTGGGGCAGCTCACGGGGCGCCACCACTTTCCTACCCCCACCGCCATGCAGGAGCGCCTCGAAGCCGAAGGCGTGCGCGTGGAAGACGATGTGGTGGTCGAGTTTAAGCAGCGCTACTGGGACCCGGCCGTGGAGCTGGGGTAGAGTGGCTTGGTAGCAAAAGCAAAAAGGCTGCTAGCAACTCAGTTGCCAGCAGCCTCCGAGCAGGCGTAGCTAGTGCGTATTACTTTTTCACCTGCAAGGGAGCTGAGGAGATGTGTAGGTAGCTGACTTTCCAGTCATTTTTACTGTCTTTGCGAACTATCATCAGAGTGGAACCGGCATCAATCCCGCCCTGCTTGTTTTTGGCCGAAGGCAATTTATCTTGGGAGTAAAAGCCAGAGTAGTAGACCATATTGGCATCACCACTCTTGGCTAGTGGCGTATAGTGAAAATTGCTGACCTTACCTTTCGAAAAGGCTGTGGCGACCGAGTTTTTGCCGTTCAGCTGCTGTTTCGGAGTGGCACCCAAAACCACTACATCGTCTGCTAGCAGGGTTCTGACCTTAGCAGAATCCCTCTTCATAAGCGCCTCCATAAACTGCTCGCCAACGGTGGTAGACGCCATCCCAGTGGTAGGAGCAGTAGACGCGGCCGGCGGCGTGCCCGCGTTGCTGGAGCAAGCGCTTAGCAGCGTAGCCAGCGCTGGGAGGAGTAGGGAGTTTCTCATACTTGGGAAAGGAAGAGGGGATTATAAATAACCAGCAATCAATAAGTTGAGCTGTTATGAGAAGATGACTGTATAAGCTAGGTAGAACCGCCTAGATAGCCGTGCTATTTGCCTCTGCACGCTGAAAGCGCACTAAAAAAGCTGCTGGGCAACACGCTCCCAGCAGCTTTTCGCAGCTAAAAATGTGCTCGTTACTTATTCGCCTTGAGCGGCTCTTGGGCTATGTGCACGTAGGTAAACTGCCAGGTGGCCCCTTCCTTGTGGGCTACACTCATAAAAGATCCGCGGCCCGAGGCGCCTTTCGGGTAGGTAGCCGTTGGCTTGAAGTCGTAGGTATAATAGCCCGTGGAGTAGCCCATCGTGGCGTCGCTATCCATTTGCAGGGGCGTGAATTTCAAATTGCTGTCGGTGCTGAATGACCGCTTTAACCAGTACGTACTAAGCGAATCCTGGCCGCTCAACACCGGCGACACGTTGACGAGCAGCCGCGCATTCTTGGCTAGGCAGGCGGTGGCTTTGGCCACATCTTGTTGCTGCATGGCCTCGCCGAACTGTTGCACTAAGGCGGCCATAGTAGCCGGCCCGGCCGCCGCACGGAGAGGAGCAGTAGGCACGCGGGGGTTACCAGCGCCGAACGCCAGCAGCGTTGCCAAAGCCAGGAGGGGTAGAGAGTTTTGCATGAGGGACGAGAGAAGAGGGAGGTAAAATCTAGAATGATGCCTGTGAAAGCCGCACTAAAAAAGCTGCTGGAAAACGGACTTCCAGCAGCTCTTTATCACTTAGCAAATGGCCATTATTGATTGACCTTGATGGGGTCTTCGGCCAGGTGGATATAGGTAAACTGCCAGATGCCTCCCTCCTTGCGAGCTGCTATCATGTAGGAGCCGCGTCCGGTAGCGCCTTTGGGGAGATTAGCCATCGGCTTTACGTCGTAGGTATAATAGCCAGTACCGTAACCCGTTGTGGCGTCGCTGCTCGTCTGCAGGGGCGTAGGTTTTAGATTGCTCGTGCTGCTGAAAGACCGCTTCAGCCAGTACGTGCTCACCGAATCCCGGCCGCTCACCACCGGTGCCCCGTTGGCTAAGTACCGCACATTTTTTGAAAGGCAGGCAGTGGCTTTCACCATATCATGCTCTTGCATGGCTTCGGTCCATTGTTGCGTTAAAGCGGCTATGGTAGTCGGCCCGGCCACAACGGGGCGGGGAGCGGTGGGCACGCGGGGGGTATCAGCGCCGAATGCCGGCAGCGTAACCAAAGCTAGAAGTGGTAAGGAAGTTTTCATGAATAAAGAGAAGGGTAAAGTGTACAGCAAACTTAGCACGTAACCAAGAGGTTAGTGCATTTGACAAAGTGCTTAATCCATAAAACAGGTAGAAATACCTGCTTTTGCCCGCGCCGCTTACTAGTTGCGTTCGGCGCGGCATGCACTTGGGTTTAAGCTCTACGGTAGTGGTGGCCGCGCAGCCGCTACTGCCACCCGGCAACTACCCAAGGCAAGCAGCTGCGCGGTAGTACCCCAGCGCCAGGCTGCCACCCGCGCGCCCGTGGCTACCGCCGCTAAGAAGTTGGCGGCAAATTGCCGTTGCGGAGGGGGTAGGACTTTAGCGGCCGGGGTGGGGTCTCATCCCCTGATGCCAGCTGCGAGCTAGGCCGCCTGCGCCAGGTGGCACTCCTTGTACTTCTTGCCCGAGCCGCAGGGGCAGGGCGAATTGCGGCCCAGTACCTGTTTTTTGGCGCGCAGCTGCCGCAGCCACTGGCGTGGGTCGAGGTGGCTGCCGTGGGCCGTTAGGGTTTGCTCGGGGTGCTGGTGCAGGGCCTGGGCAAGCAGGTCGAACAGCTCGGGGTGGTTTTCTTTTAGCTTCTCGGGGCGCTCGAAGAAATACTCGTTCACTACCGCAAAGAACTCGGCCTCGTTGGTGCCCGCGTAGGGGTCGATGTCAGAATGGCCGGCCCGAATGGCGGCCAGCTCGCGCTGCATCACTGCGGCCCAGGCTGGGCGCAACGCGGGGGGGAGACCGGCGCCCGGAATGCCATCGATTTGCCCGTCGGCTTCGTCTACGAGGTGCGCAAACTCGTGCACGCCCACATTTCGCTTGTCCTCGGCATCGGCGAAGCCCTGCACCAGCGCGGCGCGGCTCAGGCGCATGTACTGGCTGGTTTGGAAGCGCTGCACCGAGCCCAGCAGCGTGCCTTGCAAGGATTGCACCTCCTGGTCGGGGCGGGTTTCGAGCTGCCAGGCATCGGGCACAATCAGCACCTCGTGCAGGGTCGGGTATTCCCAGCCCGGAAAGCCAAAAACCGGGATGACGGCCGCCGCTGCCGTGAGCACCCGCGTGAGGTCATCAACCTCGGTTTGGATGCCGGTGAGGCGCGTGCGGGCCAAAAATAGCTGCATGGCCTGCTCAAAACGCGTTTTATCGGCGTCGGCAAGGCCATCGTAAAACGCCACGTTTTCGGTGAGCAGCGTGCGCCAGGCGGGGGCAAAAGGAGTGGCGAGTGCGGCGCGGCGGCGGCGCTGGTCGGCGGTGAGGTAGCGGTAAAAAACCACCAGCAGGGCCAGTAATGCAGCCCCGGCCAGCAAATAGGAAAGCGACATGGCCAGGTTAACGGTCGGCCTGGCTCAGTGGTTATGGCCCCGGCCGGGGGTAGGGCTGCGGGGGTAGGTTTGGCCCTAGCCAGCTGCGGCGTGCCGGCGCCAAGCGCGCGGTTTGCCGTTTCATGCGCAAATTTGTGCCGCAACTACTTCCTTTTGTCTTTCCCCTGCCTGCCCCGATGAACGCCGCCGACCTGAACGCCGCCCTGCTGGCCCTGATTGAAAAGAAAGCCGAGCTGCATACGCTCACCTACGACGATGCCCGCTACGACGACGTAGAGGAATCGCTGCACGATCTCGAAGACGACTTTAACGACGACTACGGCGCCGACCTGGAAGAAGCGTTGGAGAAGGTGCACCTCGACCTCAAGTCGGATACCGACGTGCTGCTGCCCACCGCCTACCTGCCCGCCACTAACACTCCCCAAAAGGAGGACGGCGTATGGGTTGATTCGGAGAAGTACCCCGGTCGCGTGCGTCTCGTGCTGCGCGCCAACCCGCCCCGCTTTATCCTTACCACCAGCAAAGGCCAGGAGCACGAGCTCTGGAAAGCCTAAGCGCAGGAGGACAAAGTCGATTAAAAACTAAGAAAGAACGTCATACTCAGCTTGTCGAAGCATTTCTACCACGCCGTTGGATTACTGTCCTAGCGGTGTGGTAGAAATGCTTCGACAAGCTGAGTATGACGTTCTTTCTTAATCCTCACGATTTTTCCTGCACCCTCTCGAAAGCTGCTCGGCACTGCTGCTGACCAATGGTTAGCGCACGCTCAGGCGGAGCGTTTGGCCCTCGGCCTGCACCAGGTACAAGCCTGTAGGTAGGCTGAGTGGCGTGTTGCCGCTGGCATCGGCCGTGGCTGTAGCTACCAGCTGGCCTAGGCTATTGAGCACCCGCACAGCCGTGCCCGCCGCGGTGCCGCTGAGCGTGGCCGCGCCTGCCGTGGGGTTGGGGTAGAGCGCGAGCACGCCCGCCGCGCCGCTCACCCACCGCACGGGCGAGTAAGTAGTGGTACCGTTGAGGTCGGCCTGGGCCAGGCGATAGTAGGTGGCCGCGCTTTCGCTCACAACCAGGTTGTAAGTGTGGGCCAGCGTACTCGTGCCTTTGCCAGCTACAAAACCCACGCGCTCGAAGGTGCTACCATCGTACGATTTTTCGACGCCAAAGCCGGCGTTGTGCAGCTCGTTGGCGGTGGTCCAACTCAGGCTCACGGTGGTAGCGCTGGTGCGCCGGGCCGCGAAGGCGACCAGCTGCACGGGTAGGGGCTGGGCGTTGCGGTCGTAGCGCAGGCTCTGCGTAGTGGTGCCGTCGCCGAGCTGGCCGGCCACGTTGCTACCCGTCGAAAAATAGCTGACTCCCACGCTAGTGCGCGCCAGTGAGTGGCTGCCGCCACCGCTCACGGCTAGCCAAGTTGTGCCCAGTGTTGCTTCCTGCGTAGGAATAAGCCGTTGGACAGTGGAGCTTTCGCCCAGCTGGCCGTTGGTATTGAGACCCCAGGACCAGAGCGTGCCATTGGCGCGCCGGCCCACGCCGTGGCTGGCCCCGGCCGCTAACTGCGTCCAGGCAGCATTGCTGCCCGCGAGGGGGGTAGGGGTGGCAGTGGTTGCGGTAGTGCCGGTGCCAAGCTGCCCGCTTTCGTTGGCGCCCCAGGCCCAGGGGCTGCCATCGGCCCGCAAGCCTAAGCTGAAGCTTGTGCCGCCCGTAGCGGCTACCCAATTGGTGGCTGGGTCTACTTGCGTGGGGCTAGTTTGAGCGGCGGTGGTGCCGGTGCCCAGCTGGCCATCGGTATTCAGGCCCCAAGCCCAAAGGGTGCCGTCGGCGCGCACCGCCAGGCTGTGGGCTGTGCCCGCCGCCACGCTACGCCAAGTGGCCGCTGGGTCTACTTGCGTGGGGCTAGTTTGAGCGGCGGTGGCGCCGGTGCCGAGCTGGCCATCGGCATTCAGGCCCCAGGCCCAAAGGGTGCCGTCGGCGCGCAGGGCCAGGCTGTGGTTGGCCCCGGCCCCAACCTGCTGCCACAACTGGCCGGCGCCTATCTGCACGGGGCTGGTTTGGGCGGCGGTGGTGCCGGTGCCGAGTTGGCCGCTGGTGTTCAGGCCCCAGGCCCAGAGGGTACCATCGGCGCGCAGGGCCAGGCTGTGGGCCGTGCCGCTGGCCGCCACCTGCACCCAGTCTTTGGCTTCGCCAATGGGGGTAGGGCTGTTGCGCGCGGTGGTAGTGCCATCGCCCAGCTGGCCATTATCATTGAGCCCCCAGGCCACGAGTTGGCCCGCAGGAGTGATGCCCAGGCTATGCTGGCCGCCGGCGGCTACGCTACGGGTAGGCAGCCCGGCCACACCGGGCACACGTGCGGGCCTGCTGTGCGGGATAGTAGTGCCGTCGCCGAGCTGGCCGTCGTTGTTATAGCCCCATGCCCAGGCCGAGCCATCGGCTTGCAAAGCCAGGTTGTAGTAGTTGTTGAGGCTCACGCTTACCCAGTTAGTGGCGTTGCCCACGCGCAGGGGGGTAGGGCTAGCCATAGTAGTGCCGTCACCCAGCTGGCCGTCGCCGTTGTTGCCCCAGGCCCAGAGCGTGCCATCAGCGGCAATGGCCGCACTATTCTGAAAATTAGCTGCCACCTGGCGCCAGAGACGGCCTGGGGCTACCTGCTCGGGCACTGGCCGCGACGTGGCCGTGCCGTCGCCGAGCTGGCCAAAGTCGTTGTTGCCCCAGGCCCAGAGCGTGCCCGTCGTTTGCAGCGCCAGCGAGTGCACGCCTTTGGCTACCACGCTGCGCCAATTGGTGCCCGTACCAATTTGTCCGGGCTCGCTGGCATCGTCGGTGGTGCCGTTACCTAGTTGGCCGTAGCCGTTGTTGCCCCAGGCCCAGAGCGTGCCATCGGCGCGCACAGCTAGGGTATGGTAGTCGCCAGCTGTCACCTGTAGCCAGTTGGTGGCATTGCCCACTTGGTGGGGCGTAGCGCTATAGCTAGCAGCAGAGCCGTCGCCGAGCTGGCCGTTGCTATTGTCGCCCCAGGCCCAAAGGGTGCCATTGGCGCGCACCGCCAGGCTGTAGGCGTAGCCCGCTGCTACCTGTTTCCAGTCGGTGCCGGTGCCGACTTGCGTGGGCGTACTGGCGTCGTCGGTGGTGCCAGTGCCCAGCTGGCCGTAGTAGTTGTCGCCCCAGGCCCAGAGCGTGCCATCGGCGCGCAGGGCCAGGGTGTGGCTGCCTCCCGCTGCCACCTGGGCGTAGCTAGCTCCCGAGCCCGGCTGGCTAGCGCTGGCGCGCTGCATAGTAGTACCATCACCGAGCTGCCCCGAACTATTGTTGCCCCAAGTGCGCAAGGTACCATCGGCGGCCAGCAGCACGCAGTGGCTGCCACCTGCGCTCACCGTGCCTGGCAGAATCTGCGCCACCAGCGTTGTTGGGAGTAGTACTATTGATAGTTGAAATAGGCTTGTCCTTAAATAATTATAAAGCAGTTTTTTCAAAATAAGTATAATAAATTCGATAAAAACTAAAATAATAGATTTTTTGCCTAAAAACAGGTTCCGTAAAGCTAGCCTATTAATTTAAATTATACAAATCTATTATAGCAATCAGTCGAATGGTAAACGTTACCTAAATGCGTCTATATGCCCACCACGCGTTTGCTGTACCTGGAGTGAACGCTGTTCAACCTAGCGCTAACGTTCCTCTTGCGTTAGGGCAAATGGCTAGTGCGCCTAGTAACCCGCGACTCTGCCTCGCTGCTGGGCCAAAGGCCTGTTTAGCCAACTGCCTAGGCTAGCCGCAGGCGTTACGAACCGTGCTAAAAGCCAGAAATAAAAGGGGGGTAGGCCGCCGTGCCGCACGAAGCGAAACACAGCAACCTACCCCTTTGGTATTTGCACAAGTGTCCAGGGCGGCTTTGCGCCGTTAATAACTCGGTTCGGCGCGCTACCACTGGCCGCACAGCTAGGGTGGCCAGTGGTAGCGCGCCAAGTATATGCTCGAGTATTAAGCGGCTATAGCAGCGGGCCTAGAAAGAGCTAGGTGTGCGCCCACTATCGCTTCTTCTAGCGAGTGAAAATGCGCGGTGCGCAACAGGTATGGAACACCCGCCGCGCTGGTGCCGTGGGTATAGCGCTGGGTGGCGAGTGGGCCAAAACGGGCAGGCTGCACCAAGCTCAGCTCGCGTAGGCCCGCAGCGGCGGCGCGGGGCGTAAACTCGGCCAGCAGCCAGTCTTGCGCCTGAACTGGAATAGCTTCGAGGTGGTGCACATCGCTAACCCAGCCCCAGGGATGGTCGGGCGAAGACCGGGTTTCAAAATAGCACAGGGCTAATTCCTGCAGGGCAATAAATTCGGCGGCGTTGGTAAAGGCCCGCCACTGGGTGATGACGCATGGCACGCTGGGTTCGGCCTGCACAAGGCCGTAAGGACGAGTAAGTAATGTAGTAGAAGCCATAGGAAGAAAGAGCAAGGGTACCGCCGTTAGCAAGAATACTTCCAAAAAAATCTCTACTACCTCATCAGGAAGTAATTATCGTTGCAAAGGCAAACAAATTTCATGTATGTTACAAAGCGCATTTTTGGCTTTGCCAACTCCCAATGTACGAAGAAAAGATGGGGCTAGGACTGGGCATACACATAATTTAACAGTGTGGCCACCACCCCCCCCGCCCAGTAACAGCCAAGGACGTAAACGCCACACGGGCAGCAGCTTGACAAATTCTGTCAAACTGCTGCCCGTGCAGGGGGGTAGGGCGCGCGGCTACACTAAGTCGCTCAGTTCGAGCCAGCGTTCGCCTTTGGCGTCGAGGTCTTTGTCCACGGCTTGCAGGCGGGCGGGCCAGGCAATTAGGTCCTGGCGCGAGCCCTGGCCGGTGGCCAGGTTGGCCACGAGTTGCTCCTTCTCTTTTTCGAGGGCCGCGATGTCCTTCTCCAGCTGCTCAAATTCCTTCTTCTCCGCAAACGAAGCACGGCGCTTGGGCGCTTGGGCCGCGGGAGGGGGGGTAGGGGCAGGCGTGGCGGCCGCTACCTTGGCGGCAGCACGGGCCACTTTGGCCGCCTTCTCTTCCTCTTCTAGCGCGGCTTCGGTTTCGCGCTCGGCGAGGTAGTCGCGGTAGTCGGTGTAGTTGCCGGGGAAGTTGAGCACGGCTCCGCCCGGCTCCAGCACAAACAGGTGCTCGGCTAGATTATCTAGGAAGTAGCGGTCGTGGCTCACAATGAGCAAGCAACCCGAAAAATTCAGCAGGAAGTCTTCCAGAATATTGAGCGTGCCCAGGTCCAAGTCGTTGGTCGGCTCGTCCAAAATCAGGAAGTTTGGGTTCTTCACCAGCACGCGCAACAGCTGCAAGCGCCGCTTTTCGCCGCCGCTGAGCTTGCTCACCAGCGTGTACTGCTGCGCCGGCGGAAACAGGAACAGGGTCAAGAACTGGCTGGCCGTGAGCACGTCGCCATTGGCAAGCTCTACTACCTCGGCCACTTCATTCACGATGTCAATCACGCGCTGGGTAGGGTCAAATTCTAGCTCGGTCTGGGTGTAATAGCCGAACACGGTGGTTTGGCCTACGTCCACGGTGCCACTGTCGGGCTGTAGCTTGCCAGTCAGCATGTTAAGCAGCGTAGACTTGCCCGCACCATTCGGCCCTACCAGGCCGATACGGTCCTTTTTCTTGAAGACGTAGCTGAAATCGTCTAGCACCACCTTGTCGCCAAACTTCTTGTTGAGGTGGTCGGCCTCAATGATTTTGCCGCCCTGGCGGGTGGTTTTTACGCTCAGTTCCAGTTGTTGCTTGCTGAGGTTGGTGCTGGCCTTTTCCTTGGTGATGTAGAAGGCGTCGATGCGAGCTTTTTGCTTGGTGCCGCGGGCCTGGGGCATGCGGCGCATCCACTCCAATTCCTTGCGGAAGAGGTTGCGGCCCTTCTCTACCTCAGTGGCTTCGCGCAGTTCGCGGTCGGCCTTTTTCTCCACGAAGTAGGAGTAATTGCCCTGGTAGCGGTACATCACGCCTTTGTCGAGCTCCACGATTTCGTTGGCCACTTTGTCCAGGAAGTACCGGTCGTGGGTCACCATCAGCAAGGTGAGGCTGGGCGAGTTCAGCCGGTTTTCGAGCCACTCGATGGTGGCTAGGTCCAAGTGGTTGGTGGGCTCGTCAAGCAGCAGTACGTCAGGCTCTTCGATGAGTACGCGGGCTAGGGCCACGCGCTTGCGCTGCCCGCCCGAGAGCTTGCTCACGTTGCGGGTCAGCAGCTCGCCCAAGATGCCAAGCTTGCCCAAGATTTGCTGCACCTGCGACTCGTAGTCCCAGGCGTTGAGGTTGTCCATGCGCTCCATCACGCGCTGCAGGTCGTCAGGGTCGTGGTTGGGGTCGTTCACCACGTGCTCGTAGTCCTTCACGGCGCGCAGCGTATCGTTCTGGCTGGCGAAGATGGTTTCTTCCACCGTCAGGCTTTCATCGAACACGGGCTGCTGGCCCAGGTAGGTCACGCGCATGCCCTGGCGGCGCGTCACGAGGCCAGTATCGGGGTTTTCAAGACCGGCGAGCACGCGCATGAGCGTGGTTTTGCCGGTGCCATTGATGCCCACAAAGGCGATGCGCTGCCCCTGCTGCAAGCCAAAGTTGAGGTTCTGAAACAGCCAGCGGTCGGCGTAATTCTTCGAGATATTCTCGGCGGATAGCAAATTCATAAGTCTTGCAAAGGTACGGCGGGGGTAGGGCGCCGGCAGGCAGCCGCGGCTAGATGCAGGCAATAAGTACTGTGAAAAAGATAAAGCAGTCTCAGCTAGCTGCGCACTGCTAAGTGTGTCGCATACATTTAGGGGCTTTTTACTCTCCTAACTTTCTCATGCTAAGAAAACTACTTCTGTTCCTGCTGCTGGCTACGGCGGCCGGTAGGCTAGCCCATGCCCAGCGGCCCAGCCACACCATCAGTAGCCTGCCCGAGCTAACCGATTCCATCCGGTGCGTGATGGCCAAGGAGCACATTCCGGGCTTGTTGCTGGTGCTGGCCACCCGCGACTCGGTGCTATACGCCGGTGGCCTGGGCGAGGCCAATGTGGCCACCTACCAGCCCGTGACTGCCCACACGCTGTTTCGCATCGGCTCGATCACCAAAAGCTTTGTTGTGCTGGGCCTGCTGCAGCTCATCGAGCAGGGCAAGCTGCACCTCAACGACGAGGTACGCAAAATCGCCCCCGAAATCCCTATCGATAACCCGTGGGAGGCCACCAACCCGGTGCGCGTAGTAAACTTGCTGGAGCACACCGCCGGCTTCGACGATATGCACCTGAACCACGTCTATAATACTACCGCTACCGACCAGCGGGGCGTGGCTGGTGTGGCGGTGTTCCGGCCCGAGTTGCGCTGCCGCTGGCGCCCCGGCGAGCGCATGTCGTATTCTAACCCCGGCTACGAGGTAGCCGGCTACTTGCTCGAAAAGTTTGGTGGCCAGCCCTACGAGCAGTACCTAACTCAGCACCTGCTGCGGCCCCTAGGCATGCCCGATGCCACGGCCAGCTTGCGGCTGACTGGCAATTTGCAGCTCTCTCAAGGGTATGTGTATGAAGAGGGCCACTACCGTTCCCTACCCCCCCTGGCTATCTATGCCGGTCCTGCTGGTTCGATGAGCGCTTCGGCAGCCGATATGGCTGCGTGGGTGCAGTTCTTTCTGCGCGATTTCACTACCCCCGGCGGCGTGGCGCTGCTGTCGCCGAGCAGCCTGCACGAAATGGAAACCGAACATAGTTCGCTAGCCGCCCGTGCGGGCCTGGGTGGCAGCTATGGCCTAGCCAACGCCGCCATGACGACCAGGGGTAAGGCCCTGTTTCGGGGCCATAATGGTGGCATCGGTGGGTTTACCTCGTCCTTCGCCTATTGCAAAGAGCTGGGACTTGGCTATGCCCTGTCTAATAATAGCGGTCAATCCCTGACCAGTATTGAGAAAATGGTGCGGCAGTTTCTACTGCGTCGGGCCCCCGCGCTGCCCGTTCCGCCGCTCGTGCGGCTGGATGCCGCCGCCGTGGCGCCCTATCTAGGTCATTACGAGAATGCTGCGCCGCGCCAACAAATGGCGGGTTTCGGCGAGCGCTTCTTAGGTAGCTTCAGCGTGGCGCGGCATGGGGAAGTGCTCGTAGTGCAGCCCCTTTCGGGGGCAGCCGATACCCTGCTGCCCATGGGGCCGCTTCTGTTTCGGCAGCGCGCTCAACTGCTGCCCAGCGCTGTATTCACCCACGACCAAGATGGTCGCCGCGTATTTATCTCGTCTCATAGCTACGCCATCCAAGCCGGTTTTTGGTGGTGGCTGCCGCCTACCTTACTGGCTCTTAGTGTGCTGCTAGTGGCCACGGCCAGCCTAGCGGGGCTGGTTTGGCTACTATACGCCCTGCGTCGGCGCCTACCCCCGGCCCAGGTGCTGCCCCGGCTGCTGCCGCTGTTGGCCACGCTGGCCTTGGTTGCGACGGTGTGGGCGCTGACAAGCGCTGTCACCGTCAGCATGGAGCACGTGGGCCACTTCAGCGCGGCAACGATGCTGCTGTTCATCGGGCTGCTGGCTTTCACGGTGTGTGCGCTGGCCGGGCTAGGGCTGCTGTATCGGTTTCGGCAGTTTCGCAGCCGCCTGGTGGCCTGGTACCTGCTGCTGACTTACGGCGGACTGGGCTTTTTGGTAGCAGTGCTGGGCACCTACGGCTGGCTAGGAATGCGGCTATGGAGCGTTTAGCGGTTTGGGTAGCTAGCAATCTTACTACCCCCCTCTAAATCGCGAATTGCTATAGAAAAAGCCCGGCCGAAATATTCGGCCGGGCTTTTTACTGGGAAGCTTTAGGAGCAACTATTTATTTCAGCTTAGCCAAGCTCGCCTTGATGCGCTTGAAGGCCTCGGCCAGCTTCTCATCGGCGGCGGCGGTGCTGAAACGCATGCAGTCGGGTGCGCCAAACGAGTCGCCGCCCACCGACGACACGTGTGCGTCGTTGAGCAGGTACAGCGCCAGGTCGCCCGAGTCATTGATAACCGTGCCCTCGGGCGTGGTGCGGCCGAAGAATGCCGACACGTTGGGGAACACGTAGAAGGCGCCTTCGGGGGTAGGCGTGACCATACCCGGAATGTCTTTGGCTAGTTCTAGCACGAGGTCGCGGCGGCGGTGGTAGGCCGTCACCATCTCGTCGGCTGAAGCCCTACCCCCCTGCAACGCAGCAAGTCCGGCGCGCTGCGCGATGGAGCAAGTGCCCGACGTAATCTGGCCCTGCAGCTTATCGCAGGCCGCAGCAATGTCTTGGCGGGCAGCCATGTAGCCCAGGCGCCAGCCCGTCATGGCATAGCCTTTCGAAAAGCCATTTACAGTAATAACCTGATCTTTTACGGCGTCGAACTGCGCTAGGCTCACGTGCTCGCCAGTGAAGTTGATGTATTCGTAAATCTCGTCGGCTAGGGCAAAAATGCCGGGGTGCTGCACCAGCACGTCGGCAATGGCGCTCAGCTCGGCGCGGCTGAATACGGCCCCGGTGGGGTTGCAGGGCGACGAGTACATCACCAGCTTGGTGCGCGGCGTGATGGCGGCGGCAAACTCGGCGGCCGTCACTTTGTAGTCGTTTTCGAGGCTGCCCACGATGGGCACGGGCACGCCCTCGGCCAGCTCTACGATGGCGGCGTAGCTCACCCAGTAGGGCGAAAAGATGATGACCTCGTCGCCAGGATTGACGAGCGAGAGCACGGCGTTGGTAAGCGACTGCTTGGCGCCGGTGCTCACTACAATCTCGGTGGGCGTGTAAGTTAAGTTATTGTCGCGCTGAAATTTATCGCAGATAGCCTGGCGCAAATCGAGGTAGCCGGGCACGGGCGTGTAGAACGTAAAGCCCTCGTCGAGCGCCCGCTTGGCGGCGTCCTTGATATACTGCGGCGTCTGAAAATCGGGCTCACCGAAGCTCAGGTTAATCACGTCCACTCCTTTGGCAGCCAGTTCGCGGCTCTTCTTGGCCATCGCGATGGTGGCCGATTCCTGCATGTTCAGGATACGGTCGGAGAGGTAGGCAGTCGGGTCGGCTGGCGCGGCAGCCGCTGAGTTGCTGGGTGACATAGTCTTAAGACACTAAAAAGAGAAGGTGCGAAGCGCAAAAGTATTCGCAAATCGGCGGTTCCTGCGCACTTATAATTGCCGCTGGCGCAACAATCTTCGCCTCGTACGCCTTATCCGCTGCCCGGAGCCACCACTGGCTACCCGCCCCAACTAGTATTCTTACCCTTTATGCCGACTAACGACCTGCCCGCTACCAAAATGCTCACCTTTCTTTCCGAAGTGCCCAAATCGGGGCCGCCGGTAGCGCCCGTGCCTTTTAGCCGGGCCGAGCTGCTGGGGTTTAAGGAAGTGCAGGAGTGGCTGGCCAAAGGCTACGAACTGGACAGCTTTGAGAACAAGCTATCGCCTAAAAACCCCGCACAGGTTATTCTGCTGGTGGTGCTCACGCGCCGCGCCGATAGCTAAGCCGCGCGCCCTACCCCCCCAGCTGGCGCCAACCGCGCCACAACACCGCCAGGTCGAGGCTCGGCTCGTAGTCCTGGGCATAAAGGCGTTCGAGGCGGCAGCGGGTTTCGGCCGAGAGCGGGCCGCTGAGGGCCACGTCGGCGGGCGAGAGCACGGCGGGGTAGTGGGCGGCCTCAGGTAAGTAGCGCAGGCCCACCCAGCGGCGGCGGCCGCGTAGCACCTGGGCCGCGTGAGGCAGCAGGCCACCGGGCCGGTGCTGGCCCCAGAGCAGCACGGGGCTCAGTAGCAGCACCGCGGCGGCCACGAGCAAGTCGAGCAGGCGCTGATTACGGCGTTGGGCAGGCTGGCCTAGCCGCCACGAGCGGTCGAGGGCGTAGTAGTCGCCGGGCGCGTCTTTGTGGCTGCTGCCAATGATGTACTGGCTGCCCGCCGGCAAAATCTTGTAGGCCACCGGCGGCTGGGCCGGCAGCTCGGCCATGAGGTCGATAATCTGGCTGGCTGGCAAGTCCTGGCCACAAAAAATCAGCTCCGTGAGGCCGTAGGTGCGCAGTAGCGCCGGCAGCTCGGCCACCGTACCCAGGTGGTCGGGCTGCTCATTGGGTGAGCGGGTGAATGGGTGAATGGGTGAATCGGGCGTGACGAAGCCGATAATCTTGGCCGGCACCTGGGCCTGGGTTAGCAGCTGGCGCACGCGCTGGCTTTCGGCCCAGCTGCCCACGATGGCCAGGGTTTTGGGGCGGTTTTCGCTCAGGCGCAGGTTGCCGTGGCGCAGCCAGTGGCTGAATACCCGCCGGCCTACCAGCGCCGCCACTGCCCAGGCGCCGCCCAACACAATCAGCGCTTTAGAGAAGCGCCAGCTGTCAAAAAAATTAGACACCGCCGAAATCAGGACTGTGCCCACGGCCACGCCGCGCACTACGCGGCTGGTGCGGGCCGGCGGGTCGTAGCCGCCGCTGAGCCACGTGGCCGCCAGCCACACCGCTACGTAGAGCGGCACCGCTACTAGCATGTATTGGGGGGGGTAGGGTAGGGGCACGTACTTGTGGTTGCGCTCCCAATATACCTTTAGGGCAAACATGCCCGCGTAAAGCAGGCCCGCATCGAGCAGCACCGGGGCGGCGGCGGTAGCCAGGCGCTGGGCCACCGCCATGCCCGCCCGCAGCCAAATAGCCCCATTAATGAGCACCGAAAACAGCCCGGCCTGGCCCACCGCAAAGTGTTTGCGGGCAAAAATGACCATGGCTCGGTAAAACACGAACACGTAGTTGACGCTCGTGCGCTTGGTGCTTTCACCTTTGTAGTGCAGAATGCGGGTGCCGGGGAAGTACCAGTTTTGCCAGCCGCCGCGCGTGAGGCGATACGAGAGGTCAATGTCCTCGCCATACATAAAGTAGTCCTCATCGAGCAGCCCTACCCCCGCCAGGGCGGCCTGGCGCAGCAGCATAAACGCGCCGCTGAGCACGGCCACCTCGTGCGCTTCATCCTTATCCAAAAAGCCTAGGTGGTAGCGCCCGAAAGTGCGCGAGCGCGGAAAGAGCCGCGCCAACCCAAAAATCTTGTAAAATGCTACCACCGGAGTCGGCAGCCCGCGCTTGCTTTCGGGTAGAAAGCAGCCCTGGCCGTCGAGCATCTGCACGCCCAGGCCGCCGCAGCGCGGGTGCGCATCCATAAAGTCGCAGCAGCGCCGGAAGGTGGTTTCCTCCACCAGCGTGTCGGGGTTGAGCAGCAGCTGGTACTGGCCGGTGGCGAGCCGTAGAGCCTGGTTGTTGGCTTTGGAAAAACCCGGATTATCTTGGTTTTCAAGCAGAATGACCTCCGGGAAGCGCGCCCGCACCATAGCCACCGACTGGTCGGCCGAGTGGTTGTCGACTACAAACACCTCGACCGGCTCGCCCAGCGCCGCCGCCGCCTTGCGCACCGACAGCAGCGTTTGCTCCAGAAAGTAGCAGACGTTGTAATTGACAATGACGACGGAAAGCTTCACCACGGGGTGGCGAAATTACGCGGCTGAATGGCATTGCGAGCGCAACAAAGTAGCGCGCGGCAATCCTTTCGAAGCATCGGGATAGTATTCACAACGATTATAGGAAAGATTGCCGCGCCACTTCGTTGGGCCCACCATAACAGGCGATTTTTGTGCTAGCGCGCTTGGCGCTGGCGCTCCACGATGCTGCGGCCGAGGGTGATTTCGTCGGCATACTCCAGCTCACCACCCATTGGAATACCGCGGGCGATGGTGCTGATGTTGAGTTGCTCGAAGTCGCGCAGGCGGCGCGAGAGGTAAAAAGCGGTGGTGTCGCCTTCCATGGTGGGCGAAATGGCCAGGATGATTTCGCGAATCTCCGAGTCGTCAGCCGCCGCGCGCGCCACCAGCGAATCGACTTGCAAATCGGCGGGCCCTACCCCCTCGATGGGCGAAATAACGCCGCCCAGCACGTGGTACACGCCCTGGTACTGGCCCGTGTTTTCGATGGCAATCACGTCGCGCACGTCGGCCACCACACACACCTGGGCGTGGTCGCGCAGCTTGTTGGCGCAAATGCTGCACTCCTCGGCATCCGAAATGCTGTGGCAGGTGCGGCAGTAGGTGATGTCGAAGCGCATCTTGGCCAGGGCCTCAGCCAGGTTGGCAGTGGTGTCGGTTTCGGCCTTAAGCAGGTGGAGGGCCAGGCGCAACGCCGTTTTTTTGCCAATGCCGGGCAGGCGCGCTAGCTCCACTACCGCGTTTTCAATGAGCTTGGAAGGAAAATCCATAGGGAAAGCAAAACGGCCTTTGCCGGGCAGCAGCGGCTGTTTGGGGAGGGATAATAACGAAGCGGTGACCCGGGGGTAGGCGGGCGGCCGGGGCCGCCGCATCCCCTACGCTACCGGGCGGGCCGCAGTTGGGCGGCGCCGTAAAAGTAGCCGCCTGAGCACCCACTGAAAACAAGCAACTGGCCCCCGTGCGTTCCCATTTGGAGGGCCACTTGCCGGGCGCCGGCCCGAAAAGCTAGCCATAGGTGCCGGCCCCGCGGCTAGTCGTCCAAATACTTTTTCTTCGTCTGGCTGCGGTTTCGCTGGGCTCGTGAGCTATGCCGAAGCCCAGAACGAAGCCGTGGGTCCCAATGCCAGTGTGTACAGCGCCCTTAACAAGCTGCGCCCTCGCTCGAACCTGACCGTCCTGGCTGCCGGCATGAGCCAGATGCGCGACTACATTCGCCGCGAGTGCCGCATCGAGCTGGCGTTTGAAGAAAAGGGTTGGTTCGACGTGCGCCGCTTGCAGATTGCGGGCGGAACCAATGGCGTGCTCAATACGCCTGCGTGCGGCATGCTCATTAACACAGCGGGTACCAGTTGCACCAAAGTTAAAGTGCTAGAAAAAAAGTATTTTAGCAACTAGAATATCCTTCCGATTTAGCTAGGCGACCTGGCCTAGAACACTAAGCTGACCCAGAATCTAGGCTACCAAAACCTAGTAGCCGTGACCAGCTTGGTTTATAAAAACTAGCTGCAAAAAACCAAGAGAACGTCATGCTGAGCTTGCTGAAGCATGACGTTTTTTATAAGAGAATAAGAGTCAGCAATTGCCTGAAAAAGCCGCTTGGCGGTACACAAAGACGGTGAAATCGCCTTCTAGATAGCCCTGCCGCAGCTCGGCCCGGGTGCCCAGGCGCTGGCAAAAAGCCAGCACCTGCGCCGGGTCGTGGGCGGCCAGCGGGCCACCGTCGGCCGGCTCCCAGTCGAGTAGGTTGAAGCCCAGCCCTACCCGGCAGCTGCTGTACAGCTTTTCGAGGGCCCGGTACACGAACTGCGGGTCGCGGTGGCGGTAGTTGAGCGCGCCGCTCGCCAGCACATAGTCGGCGGGGGGTAGGGGCGTGCGCAAAAAATCGCCGCCGCTCAGCGTGAGGCCGGGCGCGTCGGGGTAGCGGTCGCGTGCTACGGCCAGCATCTCGGGTATCTGCTCGATGCCGTGGTACTGCACGCCCGCGTAGTGCTGCCGCAAAAACGGGTACAGGTCGGCGTAGCCGCAGCCCGCATCGAGCACCGAGCGGTGGGCTAGGTCGCCGATTTGGGCCAAGACCCGGAAGCGGATTAGCTGGCTTTCGGTGCGGGCCCAGCCTAGTGAACGGGGGTCGTTGGTGCCGTGGGCGCGAATACGCTGCCGGTGGTAGCGAAAAATAGCCGCATTATCGAGCAGCTGGCCAAAGGGATTGCGCATGGCGAAGGGAGGCTAAGCAAAAGTTGCCAGCGGCTGGTAGCAGGTCAAAAGTACGCCAGCAGTCCGCTGGCCGTGCCTAGCCCCGCGTCGCGAGCCGGCTCGCGCCAGGCCCTACCCCCCTCTGGCAGCTCAAAATCAGGTGAATAAAAAGAGCCTGCCCCGCACTAGCGAAGCAGGCTCGTGAACCTGGATAAGGATGCCGCGCTTAGCGCACCACCAGCTTGCTGGTGGCGCCATCGGCAAGGCGGAGCACGTACACGCCTGCGCTTAGGCCGCTCGTGTCGAGCTGGTCGGTGGCTTGCAGCTGGCGCACCGGCCGGCCCGTGAGGTCGTGCAGCGTGCCCGAGGCCCGGCGGCTCAGGTGCACCGCGCTGCCCTGGGTAGGGTTGGGGTAGAGCAGCAGCGGCGCGGCCGCTTGCCCGGCCCGCGTGGCCGTGGCCACATTGGGCTGAATGCTGTATACGGCCACTGTGCTGCTGATTTCGTTGGCCAGCAGCAGCAGCGGCTGGCCAGTGGGGCTGTCGGCCGCCGCAATAAACACAATGCCCTCGGGGCCCAGGTCGCCGGTGCCGGCCGTTAGGCTGCGGTTATTCATGTAGGTTTCGAGTACCGGGCTGGCGGGGTTGTTGATATTGAAAACCAGCACGCCGCCCACGCGCTCCATCGACACAAATGCGTAAAGGTTGTCGCCGATGCGGCCGGTGGTCACACCCTCCGGCTCGGGGCCTTTGTCGTCTGAGCGGTTTTGCGCACCGGTGCTTCCCCAAAGCCATTGCTGGCGTTGAAAATGCCGCCGTATGTGGCGTCGGCTGCCGTCACGCGCTCCAGCAGGTTGCCGCTGTCGTGCATCTCAGCCCCGGTGGCAGCGTTGTAGATGCTGAACGAGCGCCCGCCGTAGGCATAAATCTCGTCAAAGTCGCCGTCGCCATCGGTGTCGCCCAGCTTGTTGGTCACGTTGAGGCGGCCCAGCACTTTGGGGTCTTTGAGTAGCGCCGCGTTCGGAAACACCGTGGGGTCGAGCACGTAGGGCGCGCTGGCGCTGGTGGTGCCCAGGCGCACCTGCTCGCTAAAGCCGCTGTAGTCGCGCGCATCGCCCTCGTTGGCGGTTAGCAAATACGCCGTGCCGCCCACCTCAAACGTGGCGATGGCGTCGGGGAGGCGCATGCCCTTGATGGGCCAGTTGGCCAGCAGCACGTCGGTGGTTTGGTCCGAGGCATCGAGGCTGTGGCCGGGCTGGCGGTGGTCGCTGTAGCCCACGGGCCGCAGGGCCGTTATGGCCTTGGTAGCCAGGTCGAGCATCGCCACGGCGTTGTTTTCTTGCAGCGTAATGTAGGCCGTTTGCGAGTTGGCGCTCACCGCAATGTATTCGGGTTCCAAATCTTGGGCCACCGTGGAGGGGGTAGCAGCCCGCCCGCCGTAGATGCGGATGCCCTGCGTACGCAACGCTGCCGCCTGCCCATTGTAGGCTGCAAAGCTGGCCGTAGTCACGTTGGCTTGGGTCAGATTGGCGATGCCGCCCGACACGTCAATCACCGACACGCTGCCCTCGGGGTCCACGCTGTAGTCGGCCTTGGGCTCGCCCTCGTTGGCCGTGAGCACATAGCGGCCGTCGGGCGAGAACGTTACCATGTCGGGCAGCGCGCCTACCGTCACCTGCTTCTGAAACACGCCGTTTTGGTCGAAAAACACCACGCTGCCATTGGCCTGCGGATTGACATTCTCCAAGGCGCAGGCCACCAAGCCGTTGCGGGCTGCTACCGAGTTGATGCCACCGTAGGGCTTGATGTCGATAGATGCTACGGCCGTGATGGCGGCCGGGTTGGCCAAGTTCAGAATATCGAGCTTGCCGCCCACCGAGTTGGCCACGTACAGCCGCTTGGTGCTGGCGTCGTAGCTCACGATTTCGGCCGAGTTCACCTGGGTGTTGCCGCTGAAAGGCGTCCCGTTCTGGTAGCTCTGCAGCAGGTTTAGCGACAAGTTGCGGGCCAGCGCGGGGGTAGGCGTGTCGTTGTCGCGGATATACACCAAAATATCATTGGCGCTCGCCGACACCGTGGCGTTGGTCGGGTTTTGGAGGCGCACCACGAAGTACTCGGTTTCCTCAGCTAGGGCATCGTCGAGCAGCGGAATGGTGAGCGTTTGGGTGCCGGCGTCGCCGGCCGCAAACGTCACGGTTTGAGGGCTGGCGAAGGTGAAATCGGTGCCCGCCGTGGCCGTGCTCAGTGCTTGCACCACCACCTCCACGCTGCTGGCTGCCGTGCCGGGGTTGCTGATAGTAAGCGGAATACTGACGCTGCCCGCGCCCTCCAGCACCGTGAGGGTCGCGCTGGGCCGGCTGATGGTGGGGGCAGTCTGGGCTAGGGCGGCCCCGCTGGCCAGCCCCACAAGCAGAGTAGTAAGTGATAGAGCGGAAAAATTCGGGCGCATACGCAAAGGCTTGGTAGAGCGCCAAAACTACCGGTGGCCTGTTGCCGCAGTATTATGAACAAATTATGAAATAACTGTTCAAAACAAAGACGGGCGGGCGACCAGATTTCGGTTGAAATCTGGTCGCCCGCCCGTCCGCGGTTAGTACTTGCTAAATCAGGTCGTGAGCGCCTACCTCACACGATGTCGGCCGAGATGCCGCGGTCGTGAATGGCCGCACAGCGCGGCTCTAGCTCGTCAAACGTCCCGTTTTTGACGGCGCACTTGCCCTTGTGGTGGATGAGCAGCGTGCACTGCTCGGCCTGCTCGGGCTCGTGGCCGCACACCTCGATAAGGGCCTGAATAACGTGCTCAAAAGTGTTTACATCGTCATTGTAAACCACCAGGGTGCGCAGTTCCTGCTCTTCTTCGAGCAGCAGCACATCATCTTGGTAGTCAGTTTGCGGACGGGTAGCGGGAAAAGCCATAATACAAAATTACAACGGCCGGAGCCATTGATAACAGGTAATAGTCAGGTAATAACCCAGTACCCTGTGGTTTCGTTTCGAAAAACGTCCTAGTGCCCCAGCGCCTACCTGCTACGGTCCCGGTTTTTACCCCTAGCTAGGGGGGGTAGGGCGCCGGTGGCAAGGTCTGCGCTGGGGCACAGAAGGTTATCCGGCCTGGCGGTCGCCGGCCGTAAAGGCCAGCATCCAGCCGGGGTATTCGGGTGCGAGCTGGCTCACGTCGGCCAGCTCCTTCAGCTCCTCGGGGGTAAACTGCACGTCGACGGCCGTGAGGTTGTCGTCAAGCTGCTCCATTTTTTTGGCCCCGATGATGACGGTGCTCACCACTTTTTGGTGCAGCAGCCAAGCCAGCGCCAGCGAAGCTACGGTGCTGCCTTTGGCCTCGGCCATCGGGCGTAGCTTGTCGATAATGTTGAAGGCCAGGTCTTTATTTACGGGCGGGAAGTCGAAGCTGCCACTGCCCCGGCGGCCTTCGCCCTGCTGGTTTTCGCGCGTGTACTTGCCGCTGAGGAAGCCGCCGGCCAGCGGGCTCCACACCATGAGGCCCACTTTCTGATCGAGCAGCAGCGGCACGAGCTCGCGCTCTAGCTCGCGGCCCGCGATGGTGTAGTAGGCTTGCAGCGAGGCAAAGCGCTCGAGGTGCTGGTAGTGCGAAATGTCGAGCGCCTTCATCAACTGCCAGGCTGCCAAGTTGCTAGCTCCAATGTAGCGCACCTTGCCGCTGCGCACGAGGTCGTCGAGGGCGCGCAGGGTTTCGTCAAGCGGCGTGAGCGGGTCGTAGCTGTGGATTTGGTAGAGGTCGATATAGTCGGTGTTCAGGCGCTTGAGGCTGGCTTCGGCCTGGGCCACAATGTGCTTGCGCGTGAGGCCGGCGTCGTTGGGGCCGTCGCCCATCTTGCCGCGTACCTTGGTGGCCAGTACCACGTCGTCGCGCTTGGTGCCCAGGTTGCGCAGGGCCTGGCCGGTCATTTCTTCCGACATGCCCTCGGTGTACACATTGGCCGTGTCAATAAAATTGATGCCCGCTTCGAGCGCGCGTTTGGTCAGCGCATCGGCGCCGGCCTGGTCCACCCCATTAATGGCGGCAAAGCGGCCGCCCGAGCTGCCAAAGGTCATGGTGCCGAGGCACAGCTCCGACACTTTAAGGCCGGTGTTGCCTAAGAGATTGTATTTCATGTTTTTGGGAAAAGGAAGGAAGGCCGCGCTGGTAGGAGCCCTACCCCCCGGCTACCGCCAAGGGCCGGGGCTGACGCGGCTAGTACCTTAAACCGCGCTGGGGCCGCGGTGTTGCGGCCGGGTGAGGGGGGTAGGGGCCGGCCGGCGTAAATTTCCGGCCCGGCGTGCCGTTCGGTCCGCTTTGCCTTTGCCCATGCCTGTTCCTTCCGCCGATTTTAAAAAAGCCCTCGGGCGCCTCTCCGACAAGGAAAAAGAAGCGCTGCTGCTGCGCGCCGCCCGGCGCGACGCCTAGCTATACGACACGTTCAGCTTCGAGCTGCTGCCCGAGGTGACACTCGAAAGCGTGTACGAAACCAGCGCCGACCGCATCCACGAGTTATTCAACGTGGCCGTAACGGGCCGCTTGCTCAACCGCAGCCTCGTAAAAGCCCTGCGTGGCGCCGTGCAGGAAGCCGCCCGCGCCCGCCGCGTCACAAAGAGCAAGCAGCTCGAAATCGACCTGAGAATGTACACACTGCGGCTCATTTTTGAGAACTACACCGGGCAGTTTGACAGCGTGTACCAAGGCTTTTTTGTGAGCACAGCGCGGCTGGCGGTGCGCCTCACCAATCTTATTCCTAAGCACTTGCACGAAGACCTGTGGCTCGAATATAAGCCCGAGCTCGACGATTTTCTGACCCAGCTGCACGGTCGCAAAAAAAGCCGCGAACTGAAATTTGAGTTGCCCCGCACGCTCGTTTTACCCGACTAATTGGCTATGGCTGAGTTTCTCCCTACCCCCCCTGCCTGGCCGCAGGTGCCGCGCCACGTCACACTGCGTAGCTCGCTAAAAGCAGCCCGCGACCCGGTGGGCAACCTCGACAAGGTGCTGGCCCGCTACGGCGACACGGTGCACCTGTATCTGGGCGGGGCGCGGCCAGCTGTCGTCACCCGCGACCCGGCCCTGGTGCAGCACGTGCTGCAGAAAAACCACCGCCGCTACCACAAATCGGACCTCACGCACGGGCTGCTGCGCTACCTGGGCCGCGGCCTGCTCACCAACGAAGGCGCCGATTGGCTGCGCCAGCGCCGGCTCATTCAGCCCGGCTTTCACCGGCAGCGGCTGGCTGGCCTCACGCGCCTCATGCGCCAGGCCACCGACGAGTGGGTGCAGGAGCTAGCTGCGCAACTAGCTGCTAAGCAGTATGATGCAATAGGTGAGCTGCCCGTCGTGACGCTCGACGCCCACGCGGCCATGACGCGAGTAGCGTTTCGTATCGTGGCGCGCTCGGTATTTGGCAGCAGCCTGGGCGAAGAGCAGCTTACGCAGCTCAGCAACTGGCTCACGGCTATTCAGGCGTTTTACGTCAGTACCATTCGGCAGCCGTATCTGCGGCCCTGGCACTGGGTACGGGGCAGCTACGGCCGCCACGACCAACTGGCCCGCAACCTGCGCGAGCTGGTGCGGGCGGCCATCGCGCGGCACGAGGCGGCGCTGGCCGCAGCCCCCGCCGGTGCCCTACCCCCCGACGACCTCTTGCAAATGCTGCTCGATGCCCGCTACGAGGACGACGGCGCGGCCATGACCGAAAACCAGCTGCTCGACGAGCTGAATATCCTGCTCGTGGCCGGCCACGAAACCTCGGCCAATGCCCTGGCCCGGGCCTTTGCGCTGCTGGCCCACCACCCCGCCGTGCAAGACAAGCTGGCCGCCGAAATAGACCGAGAATTGCCCGACGGGCAGGAAGTGGAGTTCCAAGATCTGCCCCGGCTGCCCTACGCCCTGCAAGTGGTGCAGGAAGCCATGCGCCTCTACCCGCCCGCCTGGGTTATCGACCGCGTAGCCACCGAGGCCGATGAATTTCAGGGCGTAGCTATTGCCAAAGGCACGATGTTTTCGCTTTACATCTACGGCCTGCACCACCACGCCGGGCTGTGGCCCGAGGCCGAAGTATTTCGGCCCGAGCGCTTTGCGCCGGGCGCCGAGCCCGCGCTGCCTGCCTATGGTTACCTGCCCTTTGGGGGCGGGCCGCGCCTGTGTGTGGGCCAGCAGTTCGCCCTTACCGAGCTGCAGCTAGTGCTCATCCAAACGCTGCGCCGCTTTCGCGTGCTGCCCACTGCCGCTGCGCCGCCCGGCCTCAACCCGCTCATCACCCTGCGGCCCGATGGCGAGCTACCGCTGCAATTTCAATCGCGCTAGGAGGGTAGGGCCCAGCCGCACCATCGTTCAGCTAGCCAGCCGATTGGGCAAAAATGGTGGCACGTCTATCCGGCCTATGCCGGCTCGGTCCGCGTATCTAGCTCAATAGCCCGTCCGGTTACCGAGGCTTTCGAATGTTAGCCAACGACCAAGCTTGGGATTTGTGTGTTTTAGTTATTTGATTTGGAGCATCTTACGCTAATTTTATTTTTGCTATTGGTGCTGGTTGGGCTGTCGGCGCTGGCCCCTAAGCTGCGGCTGCCTTACCCCGTGCTGCTGGTGCTAGCAGGTGGCTTGCTGGGGCTGGTACCCGGCCTGCCAGCCATCGAGCTCAACCCCAACCTGATATTCTTCATCTTTCTGCCCCCGCTGCTGTACGAGGCCAGCTACCAAATGTCGTGGCACGAGTTTGTTGCCAATCGGCGGCCCATTACGCTACTAGCGGTGGGGCTGGTGCTGCTCACTACCACGGCGGTGGCCGCGCTGGCGCACTATTTTATTCCAGGCTTTAGTTGGGCGCTGGGCTTTGTGCTAGGCGCCATAGTAGCCCCGCCCGATGCTGTGGCGGCCACAAGCGTCACCAAGGGCCTTGGCTTGCCACGGCGCATCACGGGCATTTTAGAAGGGGAAAGCTTGGTCAACGACGCCTCGGCGCTCATTGCTTACCGCTACGCCGTGGCCGCGGTGGTGAGCGGCACCTTTGGCCTTTGGGATGCCAGCTGGCATTTTCTGTGGGTGGCGGGCGGCGGGGCCGCCATTGGCATTGGGGTGGGCTACGTGGTGGTGCGAGTGCAGAATTTTCTGACCGACGCCACGCTCATCACAGTGCTTTCGCTGCTGCTGCCCTTCAGCATTTACCTGGCCGCCGAGCACGTGGGCGTGTCGGGCGTACTGGCGGTGGTGGCGATGGGGCTGATGATGAGCCGGCGCTCGCACGATATCTATGACAACCAGACGCGCCTGCTTAAGCACAGCTTTTGGCGGGTGCTGGGCTTCTTGCTCAATGGCCTGGTGTTTTTGATAATTGGCTTGGAGCTGCGCTCCATTTTAGCTGGGCTGGGGCCGGGTGCGTTCTGGCCCACGCTGGGCTACGGCCTGCTGGTGAGCGCCGTGGCTATCGCCATCCGCATGGGCTGGGTATTTCCGGTGTCGTACCTAGGCTATTGGTTGGGGCGGTGGCTGGGCCGCCCCGGCGACATGGTACCAAAACGCAATCTTTTTATCACGTCGTGGGCTGGTATGCGGGGGGTAGTGTCGTTGGCTACTGCTCTAGCACTGCCGCTCGTTCTACGCAATGGCGAGCCTTTCCCGCAGCGCAATGTGTTGTTGTTCATCACGTTCACCGTTATTCTGGTTACGCTGCTGGTGCAGGGCCTGAGCCTGCCCTGGCTGGTGCGCCGGCTAGGGGTGCAGGAGTCGCCGGCGCAGCGCGCCGCCGAAGAGCAGGCGCTTCGCCTTGCCCTCACCAACGATTCGCTGACTTACCTGGAAAGCCTCCTAGCCGCTACCCCCACGCCCAACCCAAGCTTGCTGACGCTACGCGAGGTGCTGCGCCGCCAAGCCCGCCGCTTGCACGGCACCTTTGCTGCCAACGAGGCTACTGAGTTGGCTCAGCCTTCAGCCACTGAGGTCGCTGCTGCCGAGCAGTTTGAAGAATTGTTGCGTTACCGACTCGATGTGACGGAGCACCAACGCCGCTTGCTGGTGCAGCTGCACCGCACGAATAGCTATAGTGAGGAAGCAGTTCGGCAGGTTGAGCTAGAGCTCGACCGCTTTGAAATCGCTCTTGATACGCAGTTGGCTACTGTGCAGCAACCAATGCCAATCGCAGAAGCTAACCCCGACGCTTAGCGCATAACCAGCGCACGCAGGTTCTTAGACGCCGTGGCGTCTTCTTGCAAGGCGAGGTAACGGTCAAATTCTGAAGTAGGCAACACTTTTTGCAGGCACTCGGCCAGTAGGGCAGGCGTGCGCGTCAGGCGCTGGTGCTTCTGCACAGCCTCTTGCACGGCAAGCGTTTGGTCTTGCGACAGTTGCAGCGTGGCAGCCAGGTAGCGTACCAAGGGGCTGGCTCCAATACCGCTGCCAGCGATAACACCGATGCTAGGAGCAGATCGCTCAACGTCTTGTGCAGATGCAGGGGTAGAGAACAGGCCTAAAGTCAGCAGGCAGATGCTAGTAGTAAGTAGTGATTTCATGAGCAGGGGAGTAAGGCAGGCAGGGTAATAAGGGAGATGTCGTGTGCTTTAATAGCGCTTTAGACTGTTTGACTGATTCAAAGGTACAGCGGACTTTTTGCTTTTAGCAATCCAAACGACTCATTGGTAAGTCCTATTTTAAATAAAATTTATTTTTCTTCATTTAGAGCGCGTAAAGGCACTTTTTATTTAAAACTTTTTTTGGTTTATCACTTTGCCAAGTGACAGTAGCACTAAAATGAAGCTTGGCAAAGGGGCTGAAGGCTGGAAAGGAATAGTGTTTTTAGGAGGAAAGGCAACTAGCTAGGGCGGCTGTTATGCTCTATTTACCTCTTAAGCGGGTTATTAAGAACATGAATTGCTAAATAGACAGGGTATTCTATGTTTCTCCCAGCTCCATCCAGTGCATCAACATACGGCCTGCCTCGCGCGCAGGTTTTAGCGATGGAACTTGTTTTTAACAAGTCCTTCGGGATAGTAGAGTTGGCTGTTTAGCTCGTTTTTACGCCAGTTTGGCCTAAGGGAGTACTAGCCGCTCGCCTAGTGCTCGGCGCAGGTCGGGTATATCGTAGGCGCGAAGTACACCGGGCAGTATTTCTGAGTAAGCTTCCTTAGCCGTTGGGTTTTCCAGAAAATACGTGAAGGAGGTCCAGTCATTACTTACCTGCACTTGCTCAATTTGGGGTGCCCAATTGAGGCCATTAGCTAAAGACTGATTAGAAGCAGTGCTTCCGGCATGAGGCTTTTTGGCTACACGCGGGCTCAGCAGTGCCGCGTGCAGGGCCACTAGCGCTGCCCGGCCATCGGCACGCAGGAGCATGGGTACCTGGCTCAGACGGCTATCGTTGTGGATAAATGCCAACAGACTGCCCACATCTAGCACGCGCTGAGCTAGCAGCGGCTGGCCCAAGTGCAGCGCTAGTAGGGCTGGCCGGTATTCTTGGTTGTAGTACTTAGGGTCGTTGAAGGCGGCGAGGTCAGTGGTTTCGCCCAGGCCGCGCAGGTCGGCTAGCAGCACGGCCGTGCCCTGGCGCCGGTAGGCGGCCAGGCGAGCGGCGCTATCGTGCAGCACGGTAGCCATGCCCCGGTCAGGCAGCCACACCACGAGGCGCGCTGGGGGGTAGGGGCCGCTGGCAATAGGAGCCGCGCCGGCAGGGGCGGCGCATCAGCGCGGCGCAAAATCAGGCTTTGCCAAAGTAGGCCACTAGGCTGGCGCAGCGTATCGCGTATTTCGACTGCTACAAGGGGGGTAGGGCTATTGGCCGACAAGCCCAGCTGCTGGCGTACCAGCAGGGTCAGCGCTTCGGTGGTAGGCGTGCCGCGGTGGGCGGCCAGGGCAGCAGCCTCGGCCCGGTGCAGGTCGGCTAGGCTTAGCTCGCCTTTAAAGCTGGTGTTGACCTGGCCGGTGGCAGTGCAGCGCAACATGGCTTCGGGGAGTGCGGGGGCCGCATCTTCGGGCACGGCCGGGCCGCCTACCCCCAGCCACCGCCTGAACCAGGCCACGGCCGCCGCCCGCTTGGGCGCCGAAATGCCGTGGCCGTCGTCGAAGGTGAAGATGTCCGCTTGGTCAGGCTGGCCCAGCGCAGTGTAGGCCCGGCGCGTATCGGCGTGGGCGGCTTCCATATCGGTTTGGTCCACAAAGTCGTAGCGGCCGGTGAGCAGCAGCAATGGCCGGGGCGCGAACATAATAGGCCAGTCGGCCACGTCGAGGCCGGCCGCGCCGGCGCCGGGCAGCATCACGCAGCCATCGGCCGGGCCGGTGGCGGTGATGTTGCGCTCGCCGGCGGCCACGTAGCTGCACAGCGCCGCCACGCGCACTCGCTCATCATAGCCCATGAAATAGGCCGTTTGGGTAGCGCCGCCCGAGTTGCCGAGGCAGCTCACGCGGGCAGCATCCACTTCGGGGCGGGTAAGCAGGTAGTCGAGGCCGCGTACGTTGTCCCACAGCTCCTCGGCGGGTAGGGTGCGGCCCAGCAGGTTGGCTTCGGCGTTGAGCAGCGTGTGCTCGGTAGTGCCGCCGCGCGCCAGCGATTTGCCGCTGGCATCGGTCAGCTGCAACCGTTCGCCCTGCGATACGGGGTCGATAACCAGCACCACAAAGCCATTGCGCGCCAAAAGCCGCGCCGTAAGTTGGTACGAAGGGGTAGCCTTGCTCGCGTTCTCGTGGCCACAAAACAGTAGCGCCGCCGGCCGCTTGCCCCGGCCGGCGGGCACATACAGATTGGCCGTAACGTGGTGGTGGGGCTGGCTTTCGTACATAATTTTCTCAATTCGAAAGCCCGTTTGCGGCACTGTGCCCACTACCCACGCCCGCAGCGGCGTGCGCGCTGGCAGTGGCCCCAGCACCCGCTTGAACCTCGCCCGCGCCGAGTCGCGGTAGGCCGCCGTGCCCGCCGCCGAAGCCAGCGCCGCTTCCAGCGCTGCCCGGCGCGGCACGTACTGCTGGTGCACCTGCTGCAGCAGGTAGGTGGGCAGCGTGGCGGGCGCTTTCCAGTCTAACACGGGGGTAGGGGCTTGGGCGTAGGTGCGAAAAGCCGCCAGCACGAGCAACAGCGCGACAATCTTTGGCATAAAAGAGGGGGGTAGGGTACCAAAAAAACGGGCCGCTTTCCAGCTGGAAAACGGCCCGTTTCAGTTGTTAAGCAAGTGCTTATGCCTTTTCGGGTAGCAGCACGGCGTCGGGGTAGTTGCCGAGCACATGGTGCGTGGGGTCGCCCTGCGTCACGGCCTCTACCAGCAGCTTGCCGCCCACAAAGGCGCCCTTCCAGCTTTCGCCCAGGCCGCCAAACACTTCTTCGCGGTCACCCCGCGAGCGCAGCTTATTGATGCCCACCTTAAAGGCACGCAACTCCTTGCTGGTGCGGGTGGCCCACTTCTCATCGTCCGAGCCGAGCGCCGTCACAAGCGCGCCGTTCGAAATATTCATTTCGCCCACCAGCTCCTCCACACGGTCTACGAGCACTACCGAGTCAATGGGGCCGAAGGGCTCTTTAAAATATAGTTCGGCCTGGCGGGGTAGGCCCACCAGCGCGCGCGGCGCGCGGTAGGCCGAGCGGTCTTGGCCGGGCAAGAAGAGGCTGTCATCCAGCTTGCCTTCGTAAAATGGAATGGCGCCGGTTTTCAGGCCGTCGGCATACAGCCGGTCCAGGTCCTCGGCCTGGCGGGCGTTGATAACGGGCCCGAATGCCAGGTCGGGCAGCTTATCGCCAGCCTTGTCCACGAGGGTAGGGTTACCGATTTTGAGGCTGCCGATAGCCTTGGTATAGGTTTCGAGAAACTCGGGAAACAGCCGGCGCTCGACCACCCAGCGCACGTAGGCCGTGCAGCGCTGCTTGCCGTAGTCGTAGCCCTTGGTGAGCTGGTCGGCCAGGGTGTCCCACTGCGAGTAGTTCCAGATGCCGTAGGTGTTCACGCCTTCCATTTCGAGCATGTAGCGCTTGTCCTGGGCGCCCAGTGCGTCGGCAATGTTGCGCCCGTTGTAGCGGCCGCCCACAAAGCTGAGGCAATCCACAGCGGGGTCTTTTACGAGCACGTCGCTTAGCTCGCCGCCCGGGCCGCTCACCAGCGTCACGGGTAGGCCACAGCGCCGCGCAATGGCGAAGGTGAGGCTCAGCGAGATAAAGCCACCGTCAGTGGGAGATTTGGCAATCACCGAGTTGCCGCACAGCGCCTGCACCAGCACCGCATGCAGCAGTACCGACATCGGGTAGTTCCAGCTGGCAATGTTGCTAACCAAACCCAGCGGCTTGCGGTCGCCGAGCATGCTCTCGATGTTATCTACGTACCACTGCACGCCCTCCACGGCTCGGTCGATGTCGTTGAAACCCAGCTTGTACGTCTTGCCAATCTCCCACATCAGGAGCTTGCTAACCAAGTCGATGTGCGGGCGCAACTGGTCGAGGCAGTCTTGCACGCGGAGCTTGCGCTCGTCGAGGTCGGTAGTGGCCCAGGCAGCGGCTTCGGCCTTGGCGGCGCGCACGGCACGCAGCGCTTGGTCGTGCTGCAGCATGGGTAGCGCGCCAATATCGGAGCCGTCGATGGGCGAGTGAAACGCCTTGGGCTGGCCAGGCTCCTGCCAGCGGCCTTCGAGGAGGTTGAGGTAGCCGCCATCGGCGGCAAATATTTCGGGGGTAGCCTGCTTGAGGTCAGCTAGCAGTTTGCTAAACTCAACTTCGGGCGCAACGATTTTAGACATGAGGAATGAAAGCGCTTAGTACAATCAGGCGCGTCGGTGAAAGAACAGTACTTAGGAACAGGCTACGGAACCAGAGGTTAAAAATCGTTCGCTATTGCGAACGCAGCACGGCCATCTTACCTGCACGATAGCCGCTCATTCTGCTCAGCCAAGGCCATTCTGGCGCGATTGCTGGGCGCACGCATATTATTAGCCTATGTCGCGGCCACTGCTTGCAGCTCGCGCACCAGCTCCGAGGAGCCCACAAACAGCGGCACCCGCTGGTGCAAGTCGGCAGTGGGCCGCACGTCGAGCACCTCGTCGGCCCCGGTCACTGCCACGCCGCCCGCCTGCTCGCTGATGAACGCGATGGGGTAGCACTCGTAGAGCAGGCGCAGCTTGCCGCTGGGCCACTGCCCGGTAGGGGGGTAGAGGTAGATGCCGCCCGTAAACAGGTTGCGGTGGTAGTCGGCCGCCAGCGAGCCCACGTAGCGGGCAGCCATGCGGCGCTCTTTGCAAGTAGTGAGGAAGGTGCGGGCAAACTCCGGAAAGTCAAACCAATTGCCCTCGTTGCAGGAGAAAACTTCGCCTGTGGCCGGAATCGTCAGCTTGGGGTGCGAGAGAAAGAACTCGCCCAGGCTTGGCTCGTAGGTGAAGCCCGCCACGCCGTGCCCGGTCGTGTATACCAGCATCACGCTGGAGCCGTAGAGGATGTAGCCGGCTGCCACCTGCGCCCGGCCACCCTGCAAAAAGTCTTCGGTGCGCGCCGGCCCCCCGTAGCGGCTCACGCGCCGATAAATGCTGAAAATCGTGCCCGTGCTCACGTTGAAGTCTAGGCTCACCGAGCCATTCATTGGGTTGAGGGCCACCACGTAGCGCCCGTCGTGGTTGCCGGTATCGATGATGTCGGCGCTGGCCTCGCTCAAGATGGCACAGCACTCGCGCCCGTTGGTGAGGGCCCGCACAAAACGTACGTGGGCTTCCTCGCCCAGGCGGTGGCGCGGGAGGGTAGCCTGGCCCTCGGGCGCCACCACATCAGAAAGGCCACTCAACCCAGCGCGGCTCACCTCGCGCACCATAATCTTGCTGGCCAGAGCCAAGTCACGCAGCAGCTGGCTTAGCTCGCCAGTAGCAAACGGAAACTCGCCCTGCTTGCGCATGATGTAGCGCTCGAGCGTGGTGCCAACCGGAGTAGCCAACTCGTCGTGGGAAGGGGGGGTAGGGGACATAAAACGTAACGGTAAATGAAATCTGCCCTGGTGCGCCACTGTGCTACACGCGCCAGGGCGGACGTTTTTGCTACTTAGACTCCGGCTGCTTCTGCGACTGCCATAGCACTACTTGCCAACCCTTTTGCGGGTCTTTCACCTGCGTGGTGACGTACTTAATGTGCGCCACGTTAGGCGAGCCGTCGGGCTTGTTGGGCTGATAAATGGTGATTTGGCCGTTGACTACAGCCACCGTGCCGCCCTGGTAAGCGCGCACATTGATGTTTTCGACGTCAATCTTATCGTACACGCTCTTGCCGTCGCGGATGCTCTGCAAGTACTCCGTCTTGTCGTTTTGCTTGCCATTGGAATGCGTGTATACCAGGTCGTCGGCAAAAGCTTTTTCCAGAAACGCGTAGTCCTTGCTCACTTGCGCCGCAAAGCGCTGGCGCTCCAAGGCTTCAACTTCCTGCACGGCGGCAGCGTTGCGCTGGGCTGGGTTGGCTTGTGCCGGTAAGAGAGCCGTGTTTGGGCGCGCGCGCTTAGGAGCAGTTTGGGCCGTGCCGAGGAGGGGTAGGGCCAGCAACCAGCCGGCCAAAAGCAGGGATTTCATAAAGCAAGACACGTTTAGGCAGCGGCAGGGGGGGTAGGCTCGTCGAGCTGGATGGGCTCCATGCGCGGCACCAGCGTAAACATCAGCACCCAAGCCAGCAGGTAGGCCGCGCCGCAGATGAAGAACATGATGTAATAAGCCTTGTCGAGCTGCCCGATGCTTTCGTAATGCACAAACATGCGCTTCTGCACCAGCGCCGTGAGCGCAATGCCGCCCAGCCCGCCGGCCATGCCGCCAATGCCCGTGACCGAAGCCACCGCCCGCTTCGGAAACATGTCCGACACCGTGGTGAAAATATTGGCGCTCCAGGCCTGGTGGGCCGCCGCCGCAATGCCGATAACCAGTACTGCCAGCCACATATTCATGCCGCCCAGCCACTGCGCAAACACAATCGGGAACACGCAGAACGCGATGACCAGCATAGCCGTTTTGCGGGCCTGGAAAGCCGGCATGCCGCGCTTGATAAAGCCCAGCGGCAAGTAGCCGCCGCCCACGCTGCCCACGCTCGACAGCACGTATACCGCTGCCACCGGCAGCGCAATGGCCGTACCCTTGAGGTGGTACTGCTTGCTCAAAAAATCGGGCAACCAAAACAGGTAAAACCACCAGATGGGGTCCGTGATGAACTTGCCAATCACGAAAGCCCAGGTTTGGCGGAAGCCCAGCAGCGGCAGCCAGCCCACTTTAGGCTTCTCCTCAACTACCCCTTCGGCCGGCAGGCCCACCGGAATATCGGCGTTGATGTAGTCAAATTCGGCCTTGCTCAAGCGCTTGCTGTTGGCCGGCGTTTCGTAGACTTTCATCCACAGCACCAGCCACACAAAACCCAGTGCCCCGGTGATGATAAACGCCCACTGGCAGCCGATAGTCTCGGCAATGAGCGGCACCGTGAGCGGCGCCACAATGGCGCCTACGTTGGAGCCTGAGTTGAAAATGCCCGTGGCTAGCGCCCGCTCACGCTGCGGAAACCACTCGGCTGTGGTCTTGATGGCTGCCGGAAAGTTGCCGGCCTCCGTGATGCCCAAAAAGCCTCGCGCAATACCGAAGCCCAGCGTGCTGCTTACCAGCGCATGACCCATGGCTGCAATACTCCACAGCGCCGTCGAGAGCGCGTAGCCGATTTTGGTGCCCAGCTTGTCGATGATGCGGCCCACCCCAATCATGCCCACCGCGTAGGCCAGCTTGAAGGCGATTTCAATGTTGGCGTAGTCGCCCGAGTTCCACTTGAAAGCGGTTTCCAAGTAGGGCTTCAGCAGCGAGATAACTGCCCGGTCGAGGTAGTTGATGGTCGTGGCAAAAAATACCAGCGAGCAGATGGTCCAGCGGTACCGGCCGACAACCGACGTGTCGGTGCCAGGCGGCGAGCTGTGGAGGGTGGGATTCATAGGATAGAAGTTGATTTTGTAGCGTGCGGGGCTTGCCCCCGCCCGTCGTTGAACTGAAGCCTGCGCAACGATGCGAACGACGGGCGGGGGCAAGCCCCGCACCCTACTATTCGCAGCTTTAATTAAATCTGCTGCAAAAACGCCATCAGCGGAGCTACGCGGGCCGTGATTTCGGCTGGGTCGCCTACCCCCTTAAATAGCTGCGAGCCGATGCCCACCACGTTCACGCCCGCCCCAAACCACTCGGTTAGGCTAGCCTCGGTGGGCTCGACGCCGCCCGTTACCATGAGCTTGGTAGTGGGCATGGGCCCGCGCAACGACTTGATGTAATCGGGCCCGACGAAGTTGCCAGGAAAGATTTTGACGAGCTGGGCGCCGAGCTGCGTGGCGGCGTGTATTTCATTGGGTGTGAGAGCGCCCGGCAACCACGCCACGTCGTGGCGCTGGCAGGCGGCGGCCACGTCGGCCGTGGTCACGGGCTGCACCACAAAGGCCGCGCCGGCCGCAATAAAGCGTTCGGCATCGGCGGCGTTGTAGATGGTGCCGATGCCCAGCACAAGGTCGGGGCAATCAGTTTCGGTCAATTTAGCCAGCTCCTGAAACACCTCAAAAGCCTGAGCGCCGCGGTTGGTAAACTCGAATACCCGGATGCCTCCAGCGTAGCATGCCCGTACCACCGACTGGGCGTAGGCCGCATCGGCGTGGTAAAAAACTGGTACCAGCGGCGCTTGCAGCGTGCGGGCAATAACGTCTTGAGAAGAAAGGCGAGGCATGAGGTTAAGATAGGTAGAGCTTTTCGTCTGTCCTTGCGAGCCTACGAAGCAATCTTTCCTCATCGTTTTGCCAACGTCCGCCACGCGTGAAGGAAAGATTGCTCGGCAGGTTTGCAAAGACAGACAACTTGTGAGTTTGCAGGTGAGGCGAAAAAGAAAGAATTTACCGCAGCAAGCGCCCCGTGAGGTTGCCCTGCATAAGGTGCTCGACTTCGGCGGGCGTCACCAGGTTGATATCGCCGTGAATGGTATGCTTCAGCGCCGAGGCGATGGTAGCGAACGATAGGGCGTCTTCGCGCCGCTCGTAAGCGCTTGAGCCGTAGATAAAACCAGAAATAAAGGAGTCGCCCCCGCCAATGCGGTCCACCACCGGGGAGATGTCGTAAAACGGCGTTTCGAAAAACGCACCCTGGTCCCACAGCAGCCCACAAATGCGCTCGTGCGAAGCACTCTGCGTTTGGCGGCGGGTCGCAATTACGCGCTTGATGTGGGGGAAGCGCTGGGTCAGCTGCTCACACATCGAGATAAAGCCGTTGTCGGTGCCCGCCTCGGCCTGAATGCCAAACAAGTCGTCGGCATCGCCTTCGGTACACACCACGATGTCGCAGCCGGCCACGAGGCCGGGCATCACGTCTTGAGCCCGCTGGCCGTACTGCCACAGGTTGCGGCGGTAGTTGACGTCGGCCGAAACGGTGACGCCCAGGCGCCGCGCCGCCGCGATGGCGTCGGCGGTAGCCTGGGCGGCGGCGGCCGAAATGGCGGGCGTGATGCCCGTCCAGTGCAGCCAGCCGGCGTTTTTCAAAATCTCGTCCCAATCAAAAGCGGCCGGGTCGAGGTGCGCAAAGGCCGAGTCGGCGCGGTCGTACACGATGCGGCTGGGCCGTAGCGAAGCGCCTACTTCCAAAAAGTATAAGCCCAGCCGGTGGCCTTCGGTGAATTGGCAGTGAGTGATATCGACGCCGTAGCGGCGCAGGTGGTTGGCGGCGGCGTGGCCCAGCTCATTGGCCGGAAAGGCCGAGACGTGGGCGGCGGGCACGCCCATTTGGGCAAGAGCGGCAGCCACGTTGGCGTCGCCGCCGCCGTAGGTTATTTCGAGGGTAGCGGTCTGCGGTAGCCGGTAGTTCAGCGGCGGCGAGAGCCGCATCATCACTTCGCCGAAGGTTACGACTTGCTTCATTAGGAGGAAAATTCTAGCCGCCAGCCCCGGTTTTGGGGGGGTAGGGGCGGGGGCCAGGGAGAATGAGAGGGGAAAGGTAGGCCGGTAAACGGGTGCCACACGGGGCTTTTTTCGTCTTTTTTAATGCAAACGATGCCGATACCCTGCTTTGAGACCAAGTTGCGGCGCTCTGATTGGATGAGCATAAGTTGCGGCCAGGCACTGGGTGTAGCGCGGACTTTCAGTTTGTGAGTGGCAGGGCGCCAGTGACAAACGCTAGCATTCACGGCCTGAAAGTCCGCGCTACAATTAACTAGCCACCAACTCGCCGGTGCTTACTGGCGCGGCGGCCGGCTCGAAGCCGAAGTAGTCGCGGGCATTGCCGTAGCTGATTTTTTCAACCAGTTCGCCGAGCCAGGGCAGCTCCTCAGCGGGCAGCTCACCGTTTTCGACGTCGCGGCCCAGCAGGTTGCACAAAATGCGGCGGAAGTACTCGTGGCGCGGAAACGACAGGAAGCTGCGCGAATCGGTGAGCATGCCCACAAAGCGGCTTAGCAAACCCATGTTGCTGAGGGCGTTGAGCTGCTTCTCCATACCATCTTTCTGGTCCAGAAACCACCAGCCCGAACCAAACTGGATCTTGCCGGCCGAAGAACCGTCCTGGAAGTTGCCAATCATGGTGGCAAACAGGTCGTTATCAGCAGGGTTGAGGTTGTAGAGAATCGTTTTGGCGAGTTTGTCCTGGTTGTCAAGCCGGTCGAGGAAGCGCGAAAGCGCCCTGCCCTGCGCAAAGTCGCCAATCGAATCCCAGCCCGTGTCGGGGCCGAGCTGGCGCAAGGCGCGGGTGTTGTTGTTGCGCAGCGCGCCCACGTGGAACTGCTGCGTCCAGCCCTTTTCCCAGTCTAGCTCAGCCAGGAAAACTAGCATAGCCGACTTAAACTGCTCTATCTCCAGGGCCGAAAGCGGCTCGGCAGCGCTGGCTTTCAAGAAAATAGCGCTGATTTCCGCGTCGGTATAGTCGGCAGCATACAGCTGCTCCAGGCCGTGGTCGGAAAGCCTACCCCCCTGCGCAGCGAAGAAATCGTGGCGCTGACGCAGGGCAGCTTGCAAGTCGGCGTAGGTCTGAATCCCTACCCCCGCCGCGGCGCCCAATTTATCGAGGTACTGGCGGTAGTCGGCGGCCTCGGGTGTCATGGCCTTGTCGGGCCGGAAGGTGGGCAGAATGCGCGTGCCAAAGTCCTGGCTGGCCAGGGCCTGGTGGTATTCGAGCGAGTCGGCAGGGTCGTCGGTGGTGCACACGGTCACCACGTTCATCTTGCGCAGCAGGCCCTGCACCGCGTACTCAGGCGTCTGGAGCAAGGCGTTGCACTGGTCGTAGATGCGGCGGGCGCTGTCCTTGTTCAGTAGCTCGGTGATGCCGAAGTAGCGGCGCAGCTCCAGGTGCGTCCAGTGGTACAAGGGGTTGCGCACGGTGTAGGGCACGGTTTCGGCCCACTTCTCAAACTTCTCCCAATCGCTGGCGTCGCCGGTCACAAAGCGCTCGTTCACACCGTTGGCGCGCATGGCGCGCCACTTGTAGTGGTCGCCGTAGAGCCAGATTTGGGTGATGTTCTCAAACTGCCGGTTCTGGGCAATCTGATCGGGCGGCAGGTGGCAGTGGTAGTCGATGATGGGTTGCGACGCGGCATGCTGGTGGTAGAGCGTGCGCGCCGTCTCCGTTTGCAGGAGGAAGTCGTCGGAGAGGAAGGGCTTCATTTCAAGTATCAATTATCAGTGAGCAATTACAAAGAAACGCCACGTTTCCACGGAATGAAGTCCGTTTGGCCGTGGCGCACCGCACTTACTTCGAGGCCGCTGGCCACCTGAATCACGTAATCGAGGATGCGCGCGCCGGCCTGCTCGATGGTTTCTTCGCCGTCGATAACGGTTCCGGTATTTAGGTCGATGATGTCGGGCATGCGCTGAGCCAGCTTGGTATTGGAGCTGATTTTGACGACCGGGGCAATGGGGTTGCCGGTGGGCGTGCCCAAGCCGGTGGTGAAAAGCACCACGTTGGCGCCCGAGCCAACCTCGGCGGTTGTGCTTTCTACGTCGTTGCCGGGTGTGCACAGCAGGTTGAGGCCCGGCTTGGTCACGAGTTCGGGGTAGTCGAGCACGGCCACCACCGGCGACGAGCCGCCCTTGCGCGCGGCACCTGCCGATTTCATGGCATCGGTGATGAGGCCATCGCGGATGTTGCCGGGCGAGGGGTTCATGTCGAAGCCCGAGCCCACGGCCACGGCGCTGTCGCCGTAGGCCTTCATGAGCGAGGTGAAGCGCTGGGCCGTGTCGTGGTCTACCGAACGGTTCACGATTTCCTGCTCTACCCCGCACAGCTCCGGGAATTCGGCCAGAATAACCGAGCCGCCGAGTGCCACCAGCATATCCGATACGTGGCCCACGGCCGGGTTGGCCGAAATACCCGAGAAGCCATCACTACCCCCGCATTCGAGCCCAATAGTGAGCTTGCTGAGCGGCGCGGGCTGGCGCTGCTGCTGGTTGGCCTGCATGAGGCCGGCGAACGTTTGGCGCAGGGCCGTGCTCACGAGGGCTTCCTCGGTGCCGATGGTTTGCTGGTCCAGAATGAACAGCGGCTTGCTGAAATGGGGGTCACGCTTTGCGATTTCGTCTTGCAGCATGCTGGCCTGCGCGTTTTGGCAGCCTAGGCTCAGCACCGTGGCGCCCGCCACGTTGGGGTGGGTGATGTAGCCGGCCAGCAGGCCGCACAGGCTTTGCGCATCTTGCCGGATGCCGCCGCAGCCACCCTCGTGGCTCAGAAACCGGATGCCGTCCACGTTCGGAAACGGCTTGGTTTTTTGGTGGCTGATTTCGACCGAGTGCAAGTCGGTGGCCAGTATTTCTTCCACCGACTTGCCGGCCTGCATCAACTCGAGCAAGGCTTGGGTTTGGGGCTGGTAGCTTTTGCGGCGGGCGTAGCCGAGGTCGTTCACCAGGGCTTCTTCGAGTACTTGAATATTGCGGTTCTCACAGAAAACCAGCGGAATAACCAGCCAGTAGTTGGCGGTCCCTACCCGCCCATCGGGTCGATGAAAGCCCATAAAAGTGCGGCCTTCAAACGGGGTCACATCCGGCTGCGCCCAGCTGTGCGGGTGCTGGCCTTCCTGGTACGCGTCGGTGGCGTGCTTGATATTGGCGGTGGTCAGCAGGCCACCTTGGCCCACGGCCGCTGCCATACGGCCCACCAGCACGCCGTACATGGTCACTTCGGCGCCGGGCGCCAGCGCTTGCAGGGCAAGCTTGTGCTTAGCGGGTATTTTCTCGGTGGTCGTCACGGTCACCCCATCCCAGGTTACGGGCGTGCCGATGGGCAGGTCGGTGAGGGCGACGAGCACGTTATCGGCTGGGTGGATTTTAGCAACTAAGTGCTTCATAAGTAATTAGTAATTAATAACAAGCAAGGAACGATGACACACGTGATACTTCAATGAGTGCCTAACTCTGAGCCAGGGCGCGGCTGCTAGGTGCTCCTGGTTCTCTGTTCCTTGTTCATTAACATTAAACCGCAGCACGCTGCGTTTTATTTAACGTAGCCGCCAGGGTAGCCGCCGCGCCCTTTTGTTGTAGCTGCTGCAGGTAGCGCCCCACGGCCTCGGCAAAGCCGGACAGGGCCGTGAGGTCGGTGCCCCACAGGGTGTGGTTGCTGAGCACAATTTGGGGTAGGCTAGCGGCCGATTGGTGCGCCCACAAATCGGCGAAATAGCCAGCTTGCTCATCCTGAATCAAGTATTCCTGGCCCTGAGCCTCGCCGTACCACCGCTGGCCGTCGTGGCGGGTAGTGCGCATAAAGAGCAGGTAGGCCGCAAAGCCGAGCGCCACGTACTGCGGTACCGCCCCAAAGTGCTGGGCATAGTGTAGTAAATCGGGCACCACGCGCATGCGCAGCTTGGCCGAGTAGTTGAGCGTGATGGCCAGCCAGCGGTGCTCCACGGCAGGGTTGCGAAAGCGGTCAAGCACCTGCATGCCAAAGCGCTGGCCTACCTTCTCGTCGAGGGGGTAGGGAATGCCGGGCAGCAGGTCGGCCAGCATCAGGTTGCGGATGTAGGTGAGCAGGTGGTCGTCTTCCATGGCCTCGCGCACGGTGCCTACCCCCGCCAGCACGGCCAGCCCGCAGGCCAGCGAGTGCGTGCCGTTGAGCAGGCGCAGCTTCAGCTCCCGAAACTGGTTGATGTCGGGCTGCACGATAATGCCGGCGTCGGCCTGCTCAAAGCTTAGGATTTCGCGCACGCGTTCGTCGCCCTCAATGGCCCACAGCCGGTATACTTCCGACATAGTCAGCAGCTCGTCGTCGTAGCCCAGCGTGTGGGCCAGCTCGGCGGCGGCCGGGGCGCTGGGCGCGCCCGGCACAATGCGGTCTACCAGCGAGTTGCAGACGGTGTTGGCAGTGGCGAGCCAGGCCAGAAAGCCGCTATCGGGGGTTTGCTGCTCGGCCAGCGTTTGCAGAATGTCGCGCAGCTTGGTGCCATTTTCCGGAATAAGCTCGGTGGGCACGATAACCAGGCCCTTGTCGGCGGCACCCGCAAAGGCCTCGTAGCGCGCCAGCAGCACGGCCAGCAGCTTGCCAGGAAAAGAGCGCGGCGGCGTGGCGCGCACGTCGTCAGCTTCATCCAGCACAATGCCCACCTCCGTGGTGTTGGAGAGCACCACTTGCAGCGCCGGGCTGGCGGCTACGGCCAGCACCTCGGCCCACTGGCTTTTGGCCACCAGCACCCGGCTGATGCCGGCGCACACCACGTCTTGGCTAATGGCCTGGCCGTCTTCGACCCCGCGCACGCACACTGTGTATAGGTTTTGCTGGCGCGCAAAGGCCGCGGCATCGCCGCCCTCAGTGCTTTTCACCATCACTACCCGGCCGTTGAAAATACCCTGGCGGTTGGCTTGGTCAATCAGAAAATCGGGGAGGCCGCGCAGCAGCACGCCCGTTCCAAACTGCAACACTTTCTCGGGCAAATCGAGCAGCGTCGGGGGGGGTAGGGCTACCGCGGGTGCGGCCAGCCCGGCGCGTACCAATTCTTCGGATAAAATAGGCATACTATCCATTATCAGTTATCAATTACCAAGTAGTCAGGGAATAATTGTCAAAGAGCAATTAGCTGAAAAACAGCTGATTGATAATGCTCCCTGACAATTGATGGCTAGTACCCGAAGTTTTGCTTCAGCGCGGGGTCGGTGTCCAGGGTCGTCTGCGGAATGGGCAGCAATTCCTTGCCCTGGCCCGCGACGTACTCGGCGGCCATGCCGCTGCCCACGCTGTTCACGTTGGTGGTGCCCACCGTTACCACGGTGCCGCTGGGCCGTAGGTTGCCCACGTAGGTAGCGTCGATGCCCTGGCGCCAGTTTACGCGGGTGGTGCCGGCGGGAGTAGCGGCCGGCGAAGGCTTATAAAACGAGCGCTGCCACTGCACTACGCCGTTTACTACCCGCAGAAATTGGTACTGCGGCACTGTGTTGTAGGGCGCAGTGGCGGTGCGCAGCAGGTCGAGGTTAGCCTTAGTGGTGGCAAGTTTACTGGCGAGCAGGTTCCAGCGCAGCAGGTCGTATTTGCGAATGCCCTCGGCGCCAAACTCCAGCAGGCGTTCGTTCACGATGGCGTTAAACAGCGCGTCCTTCGAGGTGGTGACTACCCCGAGCGCGGCGCGGGTGGCGTTGCCGTTGAAGGCGCGGGTGCGCACTTCCAGCAGGGCATTGCGGCCGGCGGCGGTAGGGCCGTTGAGCTCGTTATCCGTTTCAGCAAACATCAGCAGCACGTCGGCAAAGCGGATGAGGGGCCAGTTGTAGCCGAGGTAGTTGTTGGTGCCGGGCAGGGCCGGGCTGTGCCAATCGCGGCGAAACTTGCCGTCGTACAGCGAGTTGAGGGCCACGCCTGCCTGCACGTTGGCGCCGCTGGCGTACTGGTAAGCCGCGATGGTGATGTCGCGGCGCACATCGGTCGAGTCAAAGGCGTAGAAGTACGTGGGCACGGCCGTTATGGCGCCCTGCGTCGAGCCGTAGGTAGGCGAGTTGTTCAGGCGCGGGCCGTTGTAGTAGCCTAGCTTCGAGTCGCCGGTGGCCGTCGAGCCCGCCATGCCTACCTCAAACAGAATCTCGTTGGCATTGTCGTGGCGCTGCTGGTTCACTCCCAGCCACAGGTCCGCGTAGCTTGGGTTCAGGGTGTGCTCGCTGCGGCGGGCCATCAGCTCCAGGCACTCCTGGCGGGCTATTTTGTAATAGTCGAGGTAGTCGGCGGCGCGGGTCATGGTGTTGCCACGCAGGGCGTAGCCGCCGCGTTGCAGGGCTAGCCGGGCGCGTAGGGCTTTCACGGCGCCCTTCGTAATGCGCTCGTTTACCACGCCGGCACCCGAGCGGTAGGGCACGAGCTTTTCGGCTGTGGCCAGGTCGGCAATCAGCGTCGTGAGGGTCTGGTTGCGGTCGCTGTTGGGTAGGTTGAAATTCTGGTCGTAGCTCGACGGCGTGAGCTGGGCTGGCACATCGCCCCAGTTGCGAATCAGCTCGTAGTAGTACTGCGCCCGCAGGGTCAGGGCCTCGCCGTAGAGGCGGTGCAGGCTGGCCGTGTCGGCGCTGGTGCCGGTGGTGTACAAAGCCATCTGCGGAATGTACTTGATGCACACGTTGGCCCGCTCTACCCCCTGGTAGAGCGTGTTCCAGGGGTTAATAATCTCGGTGTTGCTAGCAAAAGACTTGTAGCGGGCAATGCCGCGCCGCCCCGTGTCGTAAGTGCCCGACGAGCCGATAAACTCATCGGTATCATACGGGTAGTACAAGCTGACGCGGGTGCCGTACGAGTTGTCGCCCGAGAGCGGGTCATAAGCGCCGAGCACCGCGCTGGTCGCGCCGCTCACGGTGCTGAAAGTGGCCTCCGTAGTGGTAAGGGCCGTGGGCTCAATGTCGAGGTAGTTCTTGCAGGAAGCGGCTAGCCCGGCCACCCCGGCCAGCAGCACGGCGGCAGTCGCCTTCCGCGAAGAAAAAGTGGAGAATTTCATAAGACTCTAGGTTAAAGGCGGGTGGGATTTTTTGAGCTGTTAGCGCTAGGGTAGGACGTCAGGTTAGAAAAAAGCCAACAGCTTGACGATTACAGCCCCAGGTTCAGGCCAAAAAGGAAGGCGCGGCTGCGGGGGTAGGCCGCGTAGTCGACACCTGGCGTGAGCGGCGTGCTGCGGCGGGTGTTCACCTCCGGGTCGTAGCCCGAGTACTTGGTGAACGTGTACAGGTTGTTGAGCGTAGCGTAGAAGCGCAGGCTCTGCACCTTCACGCGGCTCAGCAGCCCCTTGGGCAGCGAGTAGCCCACCGTGATGTTGTTGATGCGCAGAAAAGAGCCGTTTTCGATGGCGTAGGAGTGCAGCAGGTAGTTGCCCCGCACCGGGCTCCACATGGTGGCGTTGGCGTTTACCTGGTTGAAGGTGGCCTCGTCGGTGATGAGCGCGCCGTTGTTGTCGATGTATCGCACGCGGTTGTTCATCTCGCTCAGCAGGTTGGCGTAGGGCGTGTTGGCCGTGCTGGTCGTAAACTCAATCTTGTTGGCGTTGTAGATGTCGTTACCAAGCACGAAGTTGAGGAACACACTGGCGTCGAAGTTCTTGTAAGTGAACTGCTGGTTCAGGCCGCCCGTCACCTTGGGATTGGCGTTGCCGATTATCGTTTTGTCGGCTTCCGTGATGGCGCCGTCGCCGTTCACGTCGCGCAGCTTCAGCGAGCCAATGCTCAGCAGGTTGTTGCCGGTCACGCTCAGGTCGCTGGCCACGCCGTCGTTCAGCACGCCGGTGCGGGTAGCGTAGTTGTACGACTTGAAGTCGTTGGCCGTGTAAAAGCCGTCGGTCACGTAGCCGTACATCTGGCCCACCGGCTGGCCCACGCGGGCCACGTAGTCGGAGCCCGATAAGCCGGAGCCAGCCCAGCCCGACTGAATGCTCGGAATTTCGGTCAGGCCGCCTAGGTCCGTGATTTTATTGCGGTTGAATGAGGCGTTGGTCGAGGCTGTCCAGGTGAAGTTGGTGGTCTGCACCACGGTGCCACTCAGCTGCAGTTCCAGGCCCTTGTTCGAGGTCGAGCCGATGTTGCGGTACTGCGAGGTGTAGCCCGAGAAGCCCGGCAGCGGCTGCGAAATCAGCAGGTCGTGGGTGGTGTTGTAGTACACATCAGCAGTGAACTGCACGCGGTTATTGAATAAGCCGACGTCTACGCCCGCGTTGCGGGTCGTTGTGATTTCCCACCGCAGGTCAGGATTATAGAGCGTGGTGAGCGCCGTAGCAGGCGTAGTCACGTGGTTGAGGGCGTAAGACACGTTGCCGGCCTGGTAGAGCGGCTTGGTCAGGAAGTCGGGGATGCGGTTGTTGCCCGCCTGGCCGTAGCTCAGGCGCAGCTTCAGGTCCGATACTTTGGTGAGGTAGTCCTTAAAAAAGTCTTCCTGCGAAATGCGCCAAGCGGCCGATACGCCCGGAAACACGCCGCGCCGGTTAGGGCCGGGCTCAAACTTAGACGAGTAGTCGAGGCGGGCCGAAGCCGACAGTAAGTACTTGCCTTCGTAGTCGTAGCTCAGGCGGGTGAAGCCCGATACCAGGCCGTAATCGACCGGAATGGTCGTGCTGGGCAGCACTGGCTGGGCGTTGATACCAATCGGCAGCACGGCCTGGTTGATGTTGGCCAGGGCCCGCTCGGCGGTAATGTCGGTTGGGAAATAGTTGACCTGCACGGCGTACTGCGTGGTGCGCTGGCGGTAGGTTTCCTCACCCAGTAGGGCCGTGAAGGTGTGCTTGTCTTTCTTGAACGTATAGTCGAGCACGTTCGAGTTGTTCAGCGTCGTCGTCAGGCCATTGGTGAGCGTAATGAATGGCTGGGTATTGTAGCCGCCCGCCGCCTGCCGGATGGTCGGCGAGTAGAGGCCGTTGAAGGTGCTCAAGTCGGCGTACGTGATGTCGAAGCCGCCCGTGGAACGAAACACCAGCGAGGGCAGGATATTAAACGACGCCGTGCCGCCCATATTGAAGGTGCGGCGCTTGTCGGAGCGGTACTCATTGTTGGCTACCAGCACCGGGTTAATCAGCGTCGAGTTGTTGAAAAAGTCCGGGTCGAAGTTGGCGGTAGGGTCGGCGCCCGCGCCGGTGGGCAGGTTGAAAGGAATGTACTGCACCGAGTTACGCAGGCGCGAGGTGGTGTTGGAGCCGGTGTTCACGAGTTGGCCGGTGCTGGAGGTGCCGAGGGCTGCGCCAGTGCCCGCGCCCAGGTTTTCCTGGTCATTGAAGCGGGCGTTGAAGCCCACGCGGAAGCGGTCGCTAGCCTTGGTGTCGATGCGGAGGTTTACCAGGTTGCGGACGTAGCCCGAGCCTAGCTGGATGCCGTCCTCGTTGTTGCGAGTCAGGCTCAGGTTGAAAGTGGTGCTTTTGGTGCCGCCGCTGATGGCCACGTTGTGCGTCTGCTGAAACGCGCTACGGCCAAACACCTGGCGCTGCCAGTCCTGGTTGGGCAGGTTGCGCAGGTTGTTCAGCGTATCGCTGTTGTAGTTGAGCGAGCCAAACACTGTCTTGAAGGTGTTCAGGTTGCCCGTGGTGCCGGCGGCCACGCCCACCAGCTGCGCCCGCTCAAACTCCCAGTTCAGATAGTCAGTCGGGCCCATCACGCCGAGGGTTTTGGTGATTTTGCGGAAGCCCGCAAAGCCGTTGTAGGTCACCGAAGTGCGGCCTTCGCGGCCGTTTTTGGTGGTAATGATAACCACACCGTTGGCGCCGCGTGCGCCGTAAATAGCCGTTGACGAAGCGTCTTTCAGCACATCGACCGAGGCAATATCCTGCGGGGCAATCACGGCTAGGGCGTTCTCAATCTGAATGCCGTCCACGATGTAGAGCGGCGAGTTGTCTTGGGTAATCGAGCCACCACCGCGTACCCGCACCTGCACGTTGTTGTTGCCAGGCGTGCCTTCCGATGAAGTCAGCTGCACGCCGGCGAGGCGGCCGGTCAGCGCTTCGGCTGCCGAGTTCACGGGGATGTCCCGAATCTGCTGCGCGTTCACCGACGAAATAGCGCTGGTCACGTCGCCGCGCCGCACCTCCTGGTAGCCAATAACTACTACGTCATCCAGGCTCTGCGTGTCCGAGGTCAGGGTTACGTTGATGGCCGTTTTGGTGCCCACGGCTACTTCCTGGCTCACGTAGCCAATGAAGCTAAAGCGCAGCGTGGCCGACTTGCTTTCCTGCGGCACAGCCAGCGCAAACGTGCCATCGGCGGCCGTCGAGGCGCCGGTGGTCGTGCCCTTTAGTACCACCGTCACGCCGGGTAGGGTTTCGCCGTCCGAGCCCTTCACGGTACCCGTAATGGTCCGGGTTTGGGCAGTAGCCAGGCCGATGCTGCCGCAAAGCACGAGCCAGAGCATGAGAAGATATTTTTTCATAAGAAAAGCAGCCAGAAGCAGTTGGGTGGGAAATTGAAAAAGTGAGTCGTTAGCGCCGGCCGACCAGGGAAGCGGCAGTCAGGGCAGTATATTCCAGAGGTAGTTGGTGAAGTGCGTGGCGCGCCTCCGCATACTTAGCCCGGGGCAACAGCCAAGTGGTATTCGCCCCGATGTGGTGGTGCCCAGTGGCCGCAGCCTGGCCCGGCGCGTGCTGGGCCGGTGCCCCAGGCGCCGCCCTAAGGGGTGCGCGCTTGCCAGCCAGAGCAAAGCGGGTGGTACGCATAAAAACGGGTGGGATTATGGAGAGACGAAAAAGCACTGGCCGCCGCCCGCGCCCAAGTGGTAGTGTCGAAGTTTAGTCTCGAAACCTGTGGGGCTAGCTACCGGGGAGTGTTTTTATTTGTGCAATCGTTATCGGTAACGTTTCCACTTCCTGCCCTTCCGCCTCGCAAGGGGGGTAGGGCACCCTGGTAACGTTCACCTAACGTTTACCTTTAGCCGCACAACTAGCTGCCACCTGGCGGCTAATAATTGTATTTTAAGTAGAAAGCGCTTGGAACCAGCTACCCTCAAGGATATCGCCCGCGAGCTGCATATCTCCGTATCGACCGTGTCGCGGGCCTTGCGCGACAGCTACGAAATCAACGCCGAAACCAAGCGGCTCGTGATGGAGTGCGCCGCGCGCCTGCACTACCGCCCCAATCCCATTGCCCTTAGCCTGAAGGGTAGCAGTAGCAAGGCCATCGGCGTGATTGTGCCGCAGATTGCCAATTATTACTTTTCGCAGGCCATCAACGGCATTGAGGAGGTGGCCAACCAACGCGGCTACGACGTGCTCATCTTCCAAACCCACGAGGCCTACGACCGCGAAGTGGCTAACCTGCGCCAAGCCCTGGCCCGCCGCGTCGATGGCCTGCTTATCTCGCTGAGCAGCGAAACCAACAACGTAGGCCACTTGCAGGAGCTGCAGCAGCAGGGCACGCCCATCGTGCAGTTCGACCGCGTGTCGGCGGCCCTCGACACGCCCCGCGTGGTGGCCGACAACTTTGCCGGCGCCTTCGCCGCCACCCAGCACCTGCTGCAATCGGGGCGGCGGCGCATTGCGCACCTCACCATTCAGCCCTGGCTCAGCATCACGCAGGAGCGGCTGGCCGGCTACCGCGCCGCCCTGGAGCAGCACGGCGTGCCCTACGACGAAAACCTGGTGCGCTTCGGCACCTTCGGACCCGACGAGGTAGGCCCGCTCGTAGACGAGCTGCTGGCCCAGGAGCCCCGGCCCGACGCCTTTTTTACGGCCAGCGACCGGCTGGCCGTGGGCTGCCTGGCGGCCCTGCGCCAGCGCCGCATCGCCATTCCCGCCGACATATCGCTCATCGGCTTCACCAACCTCACCGTGGCCGATATGCTGGCGCCCTCGCTCAGCACCGTGGCGCAGCCCGCCACCGAAATCGGCCGCGTAGCTGTGGGCCGCCTGCTCGACCTTATCGAGCGCAAGCACCGCGCCGAGCCACCCAGCACGGTTACCATTCCGACCACGCTGGTGGTGCGCGAATCTTCGGCGTGGCAGGGGGGGTAGGGCCCCATAGTTATACCCGTTGCGAAGTAGGGTGCGGGACTTGTCCCCGCCCGTCGTTGCACGAATGCCGAATCACTCGCACAACGACGGGCGGGGGCAAGTCCCGCACCCTACTTTCTTTTCGCAAACCACTTCGTGGCGAGTATAGAAGGATAAATTAAAAAATTATTTGATTGCTATAAGCTCCTATGAAAAACCTAAAGGGAGTTACACTTCTGTGTCTTTTGCTGCTTCCCTCATGGGCTTTCGCGCACGGTGAGCAAATTTTATATACCATCTGTATTCTGGCGGGCTTAATTATCTCATTCTTCATACTTATTCTCGCCATTAGAATGCCTTATGCCACTAAGGCACTGCTAACTACGGTATATATTGTAGCAGTTTTAACAGTTATGATAGTGATAAATAGACTGCCTTTTTTCAGAAACATGACTCTGATTAACATCTTAGTCGGAGGTGCTCCTTTATTGAGTGTCTTGGTAGCCTACCTGCTTGCGCAATTGAAGTATAAAGGCCACTAAATGAAGTGTGCATAGCGAGTTAGTGAGTTGCCAATAAGGTGCTTGCTACTCCTGCGGCAGCCAGCCGCTTTCGCCACCGAAGATGTTTTTGAGCGTGTAGCGCCGGGCCTGCTTCGCCGTAAGCTGGTGGCTCCATTTGGCGCGGGCGTTGGGGTTAGCGCCGGGGCCAGTGCTCTGATACTCGGCGTAGTAGGCGGTGCGCTCGTTGGCCGCGTCGCGCCAGTTGTCCCAGCCGGCGGGCAGGATGTGGGCGCCCAACTCGCAGCGCAGGTACACGGTGCGGGAGTGGGGGCGCCAGGGCCGAGCCAGAAACACCTGGTGCGCAGCCGAGTCGGCGGTGAGCTTGCAGTCGCGAAACACGAAGCCGTAGGCCTGGCGCTCGGTGGTAGCGGCCGCCGCGATGTACGAATTGCGCTTGCTGCGAATCTCGCAGCGGTCGAACACCGCCGTGGCCATGCCAAAAATAAAGTCCGTGGTGCCCTCGATATAACAATCTTGGTAATACTGCCGGCTGTTCTCGACGGCCGGAAACAGCGTGTCCTGGTTGCCCAGCATCCGGCAGTGGCGGAAGGTGGCGCGGTCGCCATCTACGTGCAGCGCCACGGCCTGGCCCACGGCCCCGGCGGCGTTTTCAAAGGTGATATTTTCGGCCGTAAAGTCATTGCCCTGCACCAGCACCGTCTGCGACGAGTAGGTGTTGTGGCCAGCCGCGTCGCCGGTGTGGTCGGCTCCGGTAATAATAGTGGTAGCGGCACTTTCGCCCACCAGCCTGATGCGCGTTTTGTGGGCCGGCACCACCAGCTTTTCGCGGTAGGTGCCAGGCCGCAGGCGGATGGTAACGGTCACCTGCGACAAGTCGCGCACCGCCTGCACCGCCTCCTGAATGGTGCGGTAGTCGCTGCTGCCATCGGGTGCCACCGTCAGCAGCAGTAGCTGGGGCGGCGGGGCGGGCCGAGCGGGCGGCATTCCGGCTGGGTTGGCCGCCGGCGGGGGGGTAGGGCTTTGCGCCAAGGCGGGGGGTAGGGCCAGCAGCCAAGCAGCGCCCAGAAAGTAACGAACCATACGGGCCGACACGTTAGAATACAGAGAAAGTCGTTTGCCGTGCCGAGCGGGTGCCGCGTCCTGGCGCATTCAAACGGCTGGTTTAGCCCAATTAAGAGGCTGCGCAGGCTATGCACTAAACCGTGCCTGCTGAGTGAGTTACTTTGGTGGCTGCCAGCCGCGCAGCACGGCGGCGCGGGTATAGGCGGCAGCTTCGGCCTTGCTGAGTTGGTGGCTCCAGGGCGCGCGCGCGGCGGCATTGGCGCCGGGGCCAGTCGATTTGTACTCGGCGTAGTAGGCGGTTTGCTTGTTGCTTTCCTTGCCCCACTCGTCCCAGCCTTCGGGGCGGATGAGGGCACCTAGCTTGCACTCCAGAAACACGGTTTTGGCGAAGGGGCGCCAGGGGCGGCCCAGGTAAAAGGAGCTGGCCGGGGCCGGGCCATCGAGGCGGCAGCGGTGAAATACGTAGCCGTAGCGCACGGTATCGGGGGTAGAGGCGGCGGTGAAGAAGCCGCCGATTTTGCCCACCACGTGGCAATTCTCAAACCACGCGGTGCTGCTGCCGAAGATAAAATCGACGGTGCCCTCGATGTAGCAGTCCTCGTAGAGCTGCCGGCTGCCAAAGCCAAACGTGTAAAGCGTGTCTTGAAAGCCCAGAAAGCGGCAGTGTCGAAAGCTGCTGCGGTTGCCGCCCACCCAGGCCGCTACGGCCTGGCCCACCGGCCCGGCCGAGTTAGCAAATGTGATGTTCTCGGCCGCGAAATCATCGGCGTAGAGGTGCACGCTGGCTGAGCCCGACGTGCCGATATTCGTGCCCGTAGCCGGGTCGATGCGTTGGTTATAGTCGTCGAAGGTGAGGATGGTGCGGGCCGCATCTTCGCCCAGCAGCCGCACGTGGGTTTTCTCCTTGGCTAGCGTCAGCTTTTCCTTATAAGTACCGGGCTTGATGACGATGGTCAGCCAGTCGGCATTGCCAGCGGGCACGGCATCGAAGGCGGCCTGCACGGTGCGGTAGTCACCGCTGCCGTCGGGCGCCACCACCACGCGGCGCACCTGTCCCCAAGCCGTGTTAGCGGCCAGTAGCAGGCCCAGGAAAAGGAATGATTTCATGGTAGAAATTTGTTGTTCAACTGATTGCGTTTGTTATGGCGCGCGCAGCGTAGCACTCGCCATGGCAAACGATTAACGGGCGCTTATTCCCAGGCCCGCACCGTTTGGCGGGCGGTGCCCAGGCCCTCGATGCCCAGCTCTACCACGTCGCCAGCGGCCAAGTAGCGCGGCGGCCGCAGGCCACTGCCCACGCCAGCTGGCGTGCCAGTAGAGAGGATATCGCCCGGCAGCAAGGTCATAAACTGGCTGACGTAGCTGATGAGGTAGGGTACGCTGAAAATGAGGTTGGCGGTGTTGCCATTCTGGTGCTGCTCGCCATTTACCGAGAGCCACAGCTTGAGGCGGCTGGGGTTGAGGAGTTCGTCGGGGGTAGCGAGCCAGGGGCCGAGCGGCGCAAAGGTGTCGCAGCCCTTGCCTTTGTCCCAGGTGCCGCCGCGCTCCAGCTGGTAGGCGCGCTCGCTCACGTCATTGAGCAGCACGTAGCCCGCGATGTACTGCGCCGCATCGGCCTCGGCCACGTAGCTGGCCCGCTTGCGAATGACCACCGCCAGCTCCACTTCCCAATCCGTTTTCTCCGAGCCTTTGGGCATGATAAGATCGTCATTGGGCCCCGTGAGCGACGACGAGGCTTTCAAAAAAATAACTGGCTCGGTAGGCAGGGGTAGGCCCATCTCCTGGGCGTGGTCGGTGTAGTTGAGGCCCGCGCACACAATCTTGGAAGGCCGCGCCACCGGCGGGCCCAGCCGCGTAGTGGCGGGCACGGGCAGCAGCAGCTCGCGCTGCACGTCGATGTAGGCAGCCAAGCGGCCCAGGCCATCGCTGGCAAAAAAGCGCTCGTCGTAGTCTTCCCCAAAAGGGCTGAGGTCGTAGCGCTGGCCATTGAGCACGATGCCGGGTTTTTCGTGGCCGGGCTGGCCGTGACGGATGAGTAGCATAGGAGGTAAGAGGTAGTAAGCGATGAACAGTGAGCAAAAGAACGTCAGGCAGCGCGAAGCGAAGCAGCGCGCTTGCATCGTTCGGGTGTCGCTCAACGAAACCAGCGAGGTGCTTTGCTTCGCGCTGCCTGACGTTCATTCCCCCTTGCTAAATGCTTATGTTTCTTACCTCAACAACCAACGGCCTAGGTCTTTACCCGCCTGAAAATTCTCGAACGTAGCCGGAATTTTGCGCCCATCGGTGTACTCGTTGTACAGCCACGGGTCGCCGAGCGCGAACACGCGCCCCTTGCCCAGCGTGGCCGTGGCTATCACCACCTTGCCATTATTCGTCACCAGCGGCCGCGCCGGCGCTTGCAACGCCAACACCGACAGCTCCTTGATATACGCGGTCTTGGCTTGCTTGAAAATGGCCGCGCCGCTCGCCAGGTCCACCCGGCCCTGCGCAAACTGGCTGCCCTGCACCATGTTCACGCTCTGGTCCGTGAACTGCACGCCGAAGCGCTGCGCCAGTGTATTGAAGTGCTTGATTTCGCAGTTGGCCGTGTCGTTGGCCAGCAGCACCAGCGTGCCGCCGGCGCGCACCCAGTCGGCCACGGCCTGGCCATCGGCCGCCGAAACGTAGTGGGGCGTTGGCGATTCCTTTTTGGTGTCGGGATCCACTATTACGTACACGTTCAGGTTCTTAAGACTGGTGGCGGTAGGGGGGGTAGGCACCGGCACGGTGCGGGCGCCCAGCTCGCGCAGCTGGTTGCCCCACAGCCAAAAGCCGCCGTGCGTGCGCTCCTCCCAGGTGTAGTGCCACTGCTCGGGCTGGCCGCCGAAAGCGTTTTTGCGCAGCTCGTGGTTGAAGTAGTAGTCCAGGCCTACGGTTTTGCCCTGGCCGGCGGCGTTTTCCTGCGCTATTTCCATCTCCGTGCTCGCCAGGATGAACGGCCCTACCCCCTTCAAATCGTTCTGGCGCAGCGGCTCGCTCAGGTAGTATTGGTACGAGCCGTCGCGGTACGGCGTGCCGCCCAGCCCGCCCACGCTCACGGTGCCGTTCAGGGCCAGCGCGCCGTTTTCGGTGCTGATGAAGGCCTTGAGAATGCCGTCGTAGCCCTTGCGCGCCACCGCGGCGTACTTCTTATCGAGATAGCCCAGGCGCACGCCCTTGGCCAGCGCGTACACAAACATGCTGCTGCCCGACGCCTCGGCGTAGTTGCCCTTTTCAGTTTCGCGGCCCATCACGAGGCTCCAGGTGCCGGTTTTGGCATCCTGGTACTTGGCCAATACGGGCGCCAGGCGCTGCAAATCCTGGACGAGCGCGGCGCGGTGCGGGCTGTTAGCAGGCACGTAGTCAAGCACCTCTACCAGTGCCATTGCGTACCAGCCCACGGCGCGGTCCCAGGCCTGGGGCGACTGCCCGGTGGCTTTGTCGGCCCACGGCTGCGCGCGGCTTTCGTCGTAGCCGTGGCGTAGCAGGCCGGTCTTGGGGTCGAGCAGATGCTTTTCGATGAGCGCAAACTGCTTGGCTACATCGTCGAGGCCCGCCGCGTCGCCCGTCAGCACGCTGTACTGGGCGTAGAAAGGCTCGGCCATGTACAGGCCATCGAGCCACATCTGGTTGGGATAGGTTTTCTTGTGCCAAAAGCCGCCCGCCTGGGTGCGCGGCTGCGTGGCCAGCTGCTGGCGCAGCTTGGCGGCAGCCAGCCGATACTTCTCATTGCCGGGCACCGATAGCTGGCCCAAAAGCAGCAGCGTCGGCCCGGTAGCGATGTTATCGAGCTGATATTCTTCCGGTTTATAGGTGCGGATGCCACCATCGGGCTGCACAAACTGGTCAATATCCCGCTGGATGTAGGTGAAATAGCGCCCATCGCCGGTGCGCTCCCACACCCGCTCCAAGGCCTTGAGCATCAAGCCCTGCTCGTAATCCCAGCGGGCCGTTTTGCGGTTGCCAATCACGATGGAGTCGGGGTGCTGCGCGATAAACGCGTCAGCCATGCGCTGCGACATGGCGGGCGGTGCACCTTGGGCCGGTGCCAGCGGCGGCAAAGCAAAAATTACCGCGAAGACGGGGGTAGGGAATTTCATGGGGAAGAGTCGTTTGTCCTTGCGCGCGCAACTAAGTGGCGCGCGGCAATCTTGCCTAGTCGTTGAATCAGTAACCCCGACGTGCAGGAAGGCTTGCCGCGCTGCGCTCGCAAGGACGGGCAGATTTGTGAGTGATTACTTCGCCGCTACCTGCACCACCTTTTTCCCCACCTTGTCGCCCAGCTCCAAGCCTTTTTTGGCCAGCTTGGTATTGGTATTGGTGAGGTGAATGGCCTGGCTGCGGTCGCCGCTCACGCGTAGTAGCAGCTTGGCGCCGCTGGCATACTTGATGCCGTCGAGGCTAATGTTTTTGCTGTTCTGTACTTCCAGCACCGGCTTGGTGTCGGTGGTGAGTAGCGTCACGTTTTTGAGGCGAATATTCTCGGCCTCCTGGCACACCAGGCCCTTATGCGCCTCAATCACCATGTTTTCGAGGCTAATATCCTTGATGGCCATTTCGGGCAGGCCGCGCACCAGAATGGCGGTTTCAGCGCCCTTGCACACCACATTCTTGATGTAGAAGTGCTGAAACTGCGGCGTGCCCTCGCCCAGCGGCTGGGCTGCGATAACGGGCGGTGCCATTGCCTCGCCGGCCTGCGGCACGGGGTCCTTGGCCGCGTAGTACATGTCAAACAAGATGGCCTGCCCGGCAATGTCCGTCATCGTGATGCCATCGACCCAGATGTTCTCCACCATGCCGCCGCGGCCGCGCGCCGTTTTGAAGCGCAGCCCCACGTCGGTGCCCTGGAAGGTGCAGTTACGCACCACCAGGTTGCGCACGCCACCCGACATCTCCGAGCCAATGACGAAGCCGCCGTGGGCGCTGTACACCTTGCAGTTTTGGATAAGGAAATTCTCGGTGGGCACGCCACGCTTGCGCCCCTCCTCGTCGCGCCCGCTCTTGATGCACAGCCCGTCGTCGCCCACGCTAAACACGCAGTCGTCGAGCACCCCGTTGCGGCACGATTCGAGGTCGATGGCGTCGGTATTTTGGCCATACCAAGGGTTGCGGGCCGTTACGCGGCGCACCGTAATGTCCTGGCACAGCAGCGGGTGGATGGTCCAGGCCGGCGAGTTTTGAATCGTGAAGCCTTCGAGTAAAATCTGCTGGCAATTGGTCAGGCTCAGCATATTGGGCCGCAGGAAGTCGCGAATGTCGTCGAAGTCGGCCGGGTTCAGGCTCTTGCGCGGCGTGCCGGCTGCGGCCAGCATATTGCCCTTGAGCGACGCCGCCGAGGGGTACCACGCGTCCTTTTTCTCATTGAGGATGCCGCCCGAAGCCACCAGCTTTTTCCACTCGCCTTCGTTGAGCTTGTTCTTCTTCACGGGTCGCCAGCTGTCGCCGGCCCCGTCAAACGTGCCGTTGCCGGTGATGGCGATATTGGTGAGCCCTACCCCCGAAATCGGGGCCTGGCTTCGGATAGCATCCTCGCCCTCCCAGGTGGTTTTCACCAGCGGATACTGCAGGTGGTCGGCCGTGAATTGCACGAGCGCTCCAGTAGCCAGGTGCAGGTTTACGTTGTTTTGCAGCACAATGGGCCCCGTGAGCCACAGCCCGGCCGGCACCTGCACCGTGCCGCCGCCACCCGCCGCGCACGCCGCAATGGCTTTTTGAAACGCCTGCGTGTTTAGCGTCTGGCCATCGGCCACGGCGCCGTATTGCTCGATGTTGAACGTGTCGGCTTTAAAGCGCACTTGCCGCACGGCGGGTAGGGTAGGCGGTGCGGGCTGGGCGGCCGCCGGGCGGTTAGCCTGAGCTAAGGCAGAAAGGGGGGGTAGGGCGGCCAAGGCCACCGCTACGCCGGCAAGCAGCGCAAAACGAGTCATAAAGCGGGTGGGAAGGCCACGCGGTGGGGCCGCGGCGGCCAGGCAAGAGAGAAGGGAAACGGCCCGAAGCGCAGCCCAAACTGGGCTTCGGCAGCGGAATACTAGCCCGGCCCGGCGGCATCTCCTAGCCAGCCGGCCGATTTATTTGCGCTATCGTTGCCGGCAACGTTGCCGAGGCGGGGTGGGGTAGGGGCCGCCGGGCCCGGCGGCCGCGTAGCTGGGCCCGTGCGCGCCGGTCCGATTAGCTTCAGAATCGCCCGGTAGGTTTGGGGCCGACAGCGAAAATCGCCTGGCTTGCGTAGAGGCCATTTTGTTACCAATTTGTCACGCCATGCGTTCACTTTTCTCTTCTACGCGCGCCTTGCTGCTGGGCGCACTACTGAGCAGCGCCACGCCCGTGCTGGCGCAGGTGCCTCTCAACCCCGCCACTACCGCCCCCGCCGACACCACCCACAAGTACGAAAACCCCGTTGGGGTGCCCACCACGGCCAAGCAGCCGTTCTTTAAGAGCAAGCTGTTCAAGGCGGTAGCTATCCCGGCGGTGCTCATTGGCTATGGGGCGTACACGTTCAACGGCCACGGCTTTTATACCAATCAGGAAGCGCAGCGCGACATTCACCGCATCTTCCCATCGTCGCAGAGCCGGGTGGCCGATGTGCTCATCTTCGTGCCCTACCTCGAGCTGGGCGCCGTGGCGCTGGCGGGCGTCGAGAGCCGCAACGACCGCATCAACACCCTGCTCATTTTGGCTAAAAGCGAGGCCATTATGCTGGGTAGTACGTTCTTGGTGAAGCACCTGAGCCAGGAAACGCGGCCCGATGGCTCCGATAATCTCTCGTTTCCGTCGGGCCACACGGCGCAGGCGTTTTTGGCAGCCAGCATCGTGCACACCGAGTTTCGGGACAAAAGCCAGTGGTACGGCATCGGGGCCTATACTGTGGCTACCAGCGTGGCCGCGCTGCGCATGGTGGTCGATAAGCACTGGCAGAGCGACGTGGTCGCCGGCGCGGGCTTCGGCATTTTGTCGGCCCACTTGGCGTACCTCACGCACCGCAACCGCTGGGGCCGCAAGTCCATTGGCCGCGATGTGGGCATCATGCCCATATACTATGGCAACACGCCCGGCCTATGCCTCACTTGGCGGCCCAAGTAGGGTAGGAGCCGGCTAGCAGCGGTGGGGCTAGGTCTGCCGTGCAAAAAAAATAAGGAGGGAGCGCGGTTTATCCCCGCCCGTCGTTGAACACAGTACTTCAATGACGGGCGGGGACAAACCGCGCTCCCTCCTGCGTAAATCAGTGCAAAGTGCTCGGCTGGCCAGTACTCCCGATTTGCTTCAGATTTGCTTCGTTTTTTCGGGCCCCGAACAATTCCCACTCGCGCCATGAAAATCCTATTAGTCGAAGACGAAGCCGCTCTGCGCTCTACCCTCATTGAAGCCCTGCGCCAAGGTGGCTACGTGGTGGAAGTAGCCGCCGATTTTGCCCAGGCCTTGGAAAAAATCAAGCTCTACCACTACGACTGTGTGCTGCTCGACCTGACGCTGCCCGACGGCAACGGCCTCGATTTGCTACGTGTGCTCAAGGCGGATAATTCGCCGGCGGGCGTGCTCGTTATTTCGGCCCGCGATGCCCTCGACGACCGCGTGGCGGGCCTCGACCTGGGCGCCGACGACTACCTAGCCAAGCCGTTTCACCTCTCGGAGCTGAACGCGCGGCTGCGGGCCATTATTCGGCGCCGGCGGTTTCAGGGGCAAAACCACGTGGTGTTTCGCGACCTATTGGTGTGGCCCGACCAGGCTGAAGTGCTGGTGCGCGGTGAGGCCCTAACGCTGACGCGCAAGGAGTACGACCTGCTGCTGTACCTGCTGGCCAACCCCGGCCGCGTGCTCACCAAGGAAGCCATTGCCGAGCACCTCTGCGGCGATTCGGTCGATGCCACCGACTCATTTGACTTCATTTATACACACCTCAAAAACCTGCGCAAAAAGCTGCAGGAAAAGGGCGCCGACAATTATATCCGCACCATGTATGGGGTAGGGTATAAGCTGAGTGCCGAGTAAGCAGTAGGCAATGCGTACCTAAAGAACATCATTCCTTGGCCAGCTCGGAATGACGTTCTTTAGGTACGCATTATCCACAACCCTTAAAAAATGAAGCTTCTTGCGGCTACCAATCGCTACTACGTGCTGCTCAGCCTGGGGGTGTTTGCGCTGGGAAGCGGGGTACTGTACGTGGGCATCGAGCGGGCCGTGCGCAACGAGGTGGGCGAGCAGCTGCAAAACCACCGCCTCGAAATAGAGGCGCGCTTGGCCGCTGGCCGGCCGCTGCCCGAGCCCGTGTACCGGCAGCAATACAGCGTGAGCCACCAGCCCCGGCCGCTGGGTTTTTCCGATACGCTGCTACTCGACCCCACCGAGGGCTCGATGGTACCGCACCGGCAGCTCACGTTTTGGGCGGCCGGTGCGGGGCAGGCCCCGGCCTGGGTAACGCTGCGCAAGTCGATGGTCGAAACCGATGAGTTGCTGCTGGCCACGGTGAGCAGCATGCTGGTAGTGCTGGCGCTGCTGCTGGGCAGCGTGGTGCTGCTGCACCGCTACTTATCGCAGCGGTTGTGGGGCACGTTTCGGCACACGCTGGCCGCACTGCGTCGCTACGACTTGCAGCAGCACCAGCCGCTCAGCCTGCCTACGTCCAGAATTGAAGAGTTTGCCGAGCTCAACCAGGCCCTGACGCACCTGAGCCAGCGCCTGGTGGCCGACTACGAAAGCCTGCGCGAATTCACGGCCAACGCCGCTCACGAAACCCAAACGCCGCTGGCCATTATGCAGGCCCAGCTCGAGCAGCTGCTCCAGCTGCCTACCCTCACCGACGACCCCGCCGCCGCACCACTGCTGGCCGACCTCTACGGGGCCACGCGCCGGCTCTCACGCCTGCACCAGGCGCTGGCTTTGCTCAGTCGCATCGAGAATGGCCAGTTTGGGGCCGCCGTGCCGCTCGACCTGGCCGCTCTGGTGCGCGAAAAAGCTGAGCAGCTGGCCCCGCTGCTCGACGCGCGCGGCCTGGCGCTGCACCTGCACCTGGCCCCTACCCCCCCCGCCGCCTGCACCCTGGCCTGGCCGATTCGCTGCTGCACAACCTACTGCACAACGCCATTCGGCACAACGTGCCGGGTGGCGACGTGACGGTGCGCCTCACGCCCACCGACCTCGAAGTCAGCAACCCGGGTCCGGTAATCGGCGGCGACCCGGCCCGGTTTTTTGAGCGCTTCCGCAAGCACAATGCGGCTTCCGAGTCGCCGGGCCTGGGCCTGAGCATCGTGCAGCAGATATGCGCCTACTACAATTTCGGACTGCGCTACGAGTTTGCGCCGGCTGGGGCGCGCCACACGCTGCACCTTACGCTTGGCCCCGCCATGGCCCCAGCCACGGTTACGTAGCAGCTGGCGCGGGCCGGTTTTTAGGCTAGTTGGCCGACTAAAGCACCGTGCCGGGGCAGCACCGGGTAGCTTTGTGCCATGAGGCTACTGCTTACTTTTTCTTTCCTAGGAGTTTTTCGAAGGCCAAAACTTGCTGCTGGCCGGGGGGGTAGGGTGGCCCGGCCGCTCGGCCTGGCCGCTCTGCTGGCAGTAGGCGCCGCGCCGCACGCGGTTTGGGCGCAGGCCCGCGTCACGCTCAGCGGCACCGTGAAAGACGCTCAAACCGGCGAAGACCTCACCGGGGCTACGGTGCGCTTAGTCGAGCTGCCGGGGGTAGGCGCGGCAGCCAATGCCTACGGCTTCTATACCCTCACGGTGCCCGCCGGCACCTACACCGTAGAGGCCAGCTTTGTGGGCTACCGGGCCCAGCCCCGCCAAGTCACCATCGGCCAAAGCCAGCGGCTGGATTTTCGCCTCAGCCCCGGCGGCCAGGAGCTAACCGAAGTGCTCGTGACCGGCCGCAGTGCCCAGGCCAACATCAGCAAGGCGCAGTCTGGCGTCGAGGTGCTGGACCTGAAGCAGATAGCCAAGGTGCCGGTGCTATTTGGCGAGAAAGACGTGCTCAAAACCCTGACGCTGCTGCCCGGCATCAAGTCGGCCGGCGAGGGCAGCAGCGGCTTTTCGGTGCGCGGCGGCAACGTGGACCAGAACCTGATTTTGCTCGACGAGGCGCCCGTCTACAACGCCTCGCACCTGCTCGGATTCTTCTCAACGTTCAATTCAGACGCCATCCGCGACCTCACCGTGTTCAAGGGCGGCATGCCGGCGCAGTACGGCGGCCGGCTCTCGTCGGTGGTCGATATCAAGATGAAAGATGGCAACAACCAGCAGCTGCACGGCAGCGGCGGCATCGGCCTCATTGCCTCGCGCCTGGCCCTGGAAGGGCCGCTGGTGAAGGACAAAGGCTCATTTTTGCTCACCGGCCGGCGCACCTACGCCGACGTGTTTTTGAAGCTCTCCAAAAACGAAACCACCAAAAGCGCCAGCCTCTACTTCTACGATTTCAACGCCAAGGCCAACTACACGCTCAGCCCCACCAACCGCCTCTACTTTTCGGGCTACCTGGGGCGCGACGCGCTGGGCGTGGGCAACTTCGGCAACAACTATGGCAACCAAACGGCCACGCTGCGCTTCAATCACCTCTTCACGGATAAGCTTTTCAGCAATACGTCGCTCATTTTCAGTAAGTACAGCTATCAGATTAACATTCGGGTCAACAACCAGGACTTTAGCATCGACTCCGATATCAAGGACTGGAACCTGAAGCAGGACTTTGAGTACTCGCCCAGCGCCAGCCAAACGGTGCGCTTCGGGGCGCAGGCCATCTACCACACCATCACGCCGGGCCACGTGACGGCTGCCACCGACGCGGCCGTAAACCCTACCCCCGCCCGCCCTAACTACTCGCTCGAAACCGCCGCCTACGCCTCCTACGAATGGCACGCCACCGAGCAGCTCGACTTCACCACCGGCCTGCGCCTCTCCGATTTTAGCCTGCTGGGCGCGGGTACCTACTCGGCCTACGACACCAACGGCAAGGTGCTGAGCAGCCAGCAGTTTGGCGCCGGCGAGGTCATCAAAGACTATGTTAACCTGGAGCCGCGCCTGGCGGCCAGCTACCAGCTCACACCGGCCACCGCCCTCAAGGCAGGTTATGCCCGCAACGTGCAAAACCTGCACCTACTCAGCAATTCGGCCTCAAGCTCGCCTACCGACCTCTACGTGCCCACCTCGCTCAACGTGAAGCCTGAGCTGGCCGACCAGTTGTCGGCGGGTTACTTCCGGCAGCTGGGCGCCAGCCGCGCCTATACGTTTTCGGCCGAGGTGTATTACAAATGGCTGCAGCGCCAGGTAGACTACCGCGACGGCACCCAGCTGCAGGGCAACCAAGACGTGGAAAGCACGCTGCTCTACGGGCGGGGTAGGGCCTACGGTATCGAGTTTTTGCTGCGCAAAGACACCGGCCGCCTCACTGGCTGGCTGGGCTACACGCTCAGCAAATCGCAGCGCCAGTTCGACGCCATCAACGGCGGCGGGTGGTTCAATGCCCGCCAAGACCGGCCCAGCGACTTGTCGGTAGTAGCGGTGTATCAGCTCAATGATAGGTGGAGCCTGGCCGGCACCTTCGTGGCCAGCACCGGCAACGCCGTGACCTACCCCGTGGGCAAGTACTACGTGGCTGGCCAGGCCGTGAGCCTCTACGGTGCCCGCAACGCCGACCGCCTGCCCGCCTACCGCCGCCTCGACCTGGGCGCCACCTACGAAAAACCCCACCAGGAGGGCCACCGCTTCCATAGCAGCTGGAACTTCTCGGTCTACAACGCACTGGCCCGCGAAAACCCCTACAGCATCACGTTCGAAACCGACCCCAACGACCCCACCAAGACCCAGGCCGTGCAAACGTCGCTGTTTCGCCTGGTGCCGTCGGCCACCTACAATTTTAGCTTCTAGAAAAGCCGACTCACTCAGAAAAGAACGTCATGCTTATCTGACGTCCGCTTGCCCGTTAAATGAAAAATACCGGATTCTTTTCGCTCCTGGCCGCCGCGCTGCTACTCACGGCCTCCTGCCAGAAAGTGGTGACGCTCGACCTCCAGAATACGACGCCGCAGCTGGCTATCGAGGGCAACCTCGCCGACGATGGCCAGCCCTGCACGGTGCTGCTTTCGCAGAGCGTCGATTATACCCAGACTAACACCTTCCCGGCCGTGAGCGGCGCTACCATCACCCTCAGCGACGACGCCGGCGGCCTCGAAACGCTAACCGAAACCAGCACCCCCGGCCGCTACCAGGGCCGCCAGCTGCTGGGCCAGCCGGGCCGGCGCTACACGCTGCGCGTGGAGAGTGGTAGCCAGCGCTACGTGGCGGCTTGTACGCTACCGAGCCCAGTGGTGGCCCTTACCGGCCTGCGTGCTCAGAAAAGCATCGTGGGCAACAACATTCAGCTGGTGCCGCAGTACCAAGACCCAGCCGGCGGGCGTAACTATTACCTGTTTCGGCAGTACCGCAATGGGCGGCTCAATAAGGCGATTTTTACCCAAAACGATGAGTTTACCGACGGCAAGGCCAATGTGCGCGCCCTGGGCGGTGGCGGACCGGGCGGTGGCGGGGGCATGGCCGACGATGTCGATAAACTAGCCACCGGCGACAGCGTGCGCGTGGAGATGCAAAACGTGGACCCCGACGCCTACGAATACTTCCGCACCCTGAACCAGATTTTGCAGGGCAACGCGCTTCTCAGCACCACGCCGGCCAACCCCAAATCCAATTTTTCGGGCGGCGCACTGGGGTACTTCAGCGCCCACTCGCGGCGGCAGCGCACGCTGGTGGTGCCGCCTCTCTAAGCCGCACCGACCGAACAAGATGGCCCTCCGGCCGCGTATAAGGACAAGTTTTCAGTATTTTTCATCTTCTATCCATCCAGTTTCATGGCCGGTATTCAGGACATTTTAGCCAATAATCGCGAGTGGGTAGCCACCAAAAACGCGCAGGACCCCGAGTTCTTTCACCACTTGGCCAATGGCCAGCATCCGCGCTATCTGTTCATCGGCTGCTCCGACTCGCGGGTGCCGGCCTCGGGCATCACAGGTACTGGCCCCGGCGAGATGTTTGTGCACCGCAACATCGCCAATATGGTGGTGCACACCGACATGAACCTGCTGAGCGTGCTGCAATATGCCGTGGAAGTGCTGGGGGTAGAGGATATTCTGGTGGTGGGCCACTACGGCTGCGGCGGCGTGGCGGCGGCCGCCACCAACAAGCAGTATGGCCTGATTGACAACTGGCTGGTGAACATCCGCGACGTGGTGCGTCTGCACGAAACCGAGCTATTGCGCATCACTGACGAGAAGCAGCGCCTGCGCCGCCTCGTGGAGCTCAACGTGATAGAGCAGGTGCATAACCTAGCCAAGACCAACATCATCCAGAATGCTATGCGCAGTGCCAAGCCGCCCCGCCTGTACGGGCTTGTGTACGACATTGCCGATGGCGTTCTCAAAGACCTGCAAATCAACAAAGAGGTGATTGAAGAGCTAGAGCACATCTACGCTACCGAGGCCGTGCCGCAAGCCGACGAAGACAGCAGCACCTATGAAGGCCCCACGCATGACCCCGCAGTGACGGATCAGCCCGCCTAAGCGCGGCGCCACAAGAGAGAATTGGAGCTGGACTAAGGGGGTAGGCAGTGAGCGAAAAGTAGTAGCTGCACGGGTAGAATCTAAGGCATTGGTCTACTGTAAGTACTCCGCTATATTGCGGGCCTCACTTGCATTGCTTTCGCCCTACCCCCTGGCGCTCCATGAATAAATTGCTACCCGCTATCTGGCTTGGGCTTGGACCACTTCCGGCCCAAGCCCAAGTTCTTGTGCCTGCCTCCTCCGACACTACGTATTGGCGCACAAGCCTTAAGGCAGGCATGAACCTGAACGAGGCAGTTATTTCGGATAACTGGAAGGGTGGTGGCGCCACGTCGCTGGGAGTGAGCACGCTCTTCAACGGCCAGGCGCACTACCTGCGTGGGCACCACAGCTGGGACAATGAGGCCAGCGCCTCGACCTCACCATTACGGCTAAGGTGTACGGGCTGCTGAGCGTCAATTTTCAGAGCACCGTGCTCTATCAGTACGACCAAGACCCGGGCATCCAGTTCAGCCAGGGCCTGGGGCTGGGCCTGCTGCTGACGCGCCAAAACCCGCCGGCCCCCGCGCCAAAGTAGCTAATTGAGGTAGCTAAGGCCATTTTGCGGGGGTAGGCGGGTACCTTTGCGGCCGTTTACCGACCGTTGCTATGCCCCCATTTTTACGCCGTGCCGCAGGGGTACTCCTGCTGCTGCCGCTAGCTGCTCAGGCACAGCGCCTTGCCCCTACCCCCCTCGACAGCGCCAAGCAGCGCGAGCTGGGTGAAGTGACTGTGTATGCCACCCGCCTGGGCCAGCTAGCGGGCCAAAGCGGCCGCTACGTGACGGTAGTGCCCGGCAGCACCCTCAGTCGCTACCCCGTGGCCTCGCTCGATGATTTGCTGCGCTTGCTGCCCAACATCGAGATGCAGAGGCGCGGCAACTTTGGCACTCAGGCTGACATCACGTTGCGCGGCTCGACCTTCAACCAAGTCTTGATTTTGCTGGATGGCATGCGCCTGAATGACCCACTCACGGGCCACTTTGGGGGTTATTTTCCCATCACGCCGGCCGAGATTGAGCAGATTGAGGTGGTGCGCGGGCCGGGCGCGGCACTCTACGGGCCCGACGCGGTGGGCGGCTTCGTCAACATCGTGACCAAGACCTTCGCCGTCACGCACCGGCCCGATGCGGTGGAGCTGGCTGGTACCTTTTTGGCCGGCGAGTATGGCCTCAAAAGCACCAACGCGGGTTTCTATGGCCAGGACAAGGGCCTGCGCCTGGCGGGCGGCATCCTGAATAATACGGCCAGTGGCCAGCTACTGGACTTGCCCGGCGGCGGGCGCAACGACTTTAAGCTGAACACCTACTCGCTGTCGGGCGCGTACCAGGTTACCGACAAGCTCAGTGCGGCGGCCCGTGCCAGCTTCGACCGGCGCGACTACAACGCCCAGAACTTTTATACGACCAACGTGGGCGACCGCGCCCGCGAAACCACTTCGCGCGACTGGTACCAGGGCCAGCTGCGCTACGAGTGGAGCGAGCGGGCGCGCACCGAGCTCTCCATCGTGGGCACGGCCAGCACCGACCTCTACGTGTATACGCCCACCTCGGCGGCCAGCGATCACCTCATGCACTACCTCAATGTGCAGGGCCAGCACCAGTTGCAGCTCTCGCCCAAGGTGCGCGCTACCCTGGGCGGCCAGGCCGACCGCCGCGCCGTGCAAAGCAACGACCGCGGCGACCACGCCGTGTGGCACGCCGGGGCGTTTGCGGTAGCGGCCCTGGTGCCTACCGCCGGCCTCAGCATCACGGCTGCCCTGCGCCTCGACCACGACCAGAACTACGGTACTGAGGTAGTGCCGCAGCTCAACGCCAGCCAGCAAGTGAGCGAAAAGCTGACTGTGCGCGGCGCGGTGGGTAGGGGCATTCGGGCGCCCAATTTTACGGAGCAGTACAACTCAGCCATTCGGCCGGGCGTGGTGCCCAGCGGCTTCAACGTGGGCAACCCCGGCCTGAGCGCCGAGCGCACCTGGAACTACGAGGCGGGCCTCGACTACCAGCCTGGGCGGGCGCTCACGGTGCGTGGCACGTACTTCAACCGCTACGGCCGCAACCTGATTGACTACGTGGGAGCCTCGGGCAGCCAGTCGATTGAGACGACGGGCTACCGCAATCTTAATCCCAACGCGACTTACCGCCTGGCCCAAAACCTGTTTGCCGTGCGCACCCAGGGCATCGAAACCGAGCTGACGAGCCGTGCCCAGCTGGCGCCCAGCCTCCGCCTCGATGGCAGCGTGGGCTACACCTGGGTGCACCTCGCTGTGGCTGGCGATGTGCAGTCGCAGTACCTTTCCAACGTGGCGCGTCACCTCGTATCGGGCAATGTGAGCCTGGTGCACCCGCGCTTCACGCTGAGTGTGGGTGGCCTCTACAAGGTGCGCGCCGGCCAGCAAACTGTGCCCAGCGCCAGCACCAACTTTGCCGAGCTCACGCCGAGCTATGCTGTCTTCAACGCCCGCCTCGACCTGGCCGTGCTGCCCGAGCGCGTGTGGCTGGTGGGCCAGGCCCAAAACCTGTTCAACGCCCACTACTCGGACCTGCTGGGCGCCCAGATGCCCACCCGCTGGCTTATGGCCGGTGTGCGCGTGGCGCTGCGCAAGTAGGCACAAAGGCAACCCGTTTGTCCTTGTAATTGCCGCCGCTCCCGCACGATACCCGAACGCAGTCGTTCTGGAGAGATTGCCGCGAGGCAATCGCAAGGGCAATCTCCGTATTAGCTATTCTTAATGCCTGCTAAACCTTCCCGATTCCTGCTGCTGGCCGCTTTTGCCGCCGTGTACTTGCTGTGGGGCTCCACGTATCTGGCTATTAAATACGCCATTGCCACGATGCCGCCGCTGCTGATGGCGGGGGGGCGGTTTTTGCTAGCCGGTAGTATTCTGACGCTGGTGGGCCGGGCCTCGGCCGAGTATCAAAAGCCTACCCTGGCGCAATGGCGCACGAGCTTCGTGGTGGGTGGCTTGCTGCTGCTGGGCGGCAATGGCATGGTGGTGCTGGCCGAGCGCACGCTGCCCAGCAGCCTGGCCGCGCTGCTCATTGCCAGCGAGCCGTTCTGGATTGTCATCCTGGGTTGGCTATGGCTGCACGGCGAGCGGCCGGGCTGGAAGGTGGTGCTGGGGCTCGTGTTGGGCTTTGTGGGCGTGTACCTGCTGGTGGGCGAGCAACTGACGGCTGGCGCCAGCCACGCCCAATTGGCAGGGGTAGGGCTGGTGCTGCTGGCGGCATTCAGTTGGGCGGCGGGCTCCATCTACGGGCTGCGCTCGCCGGTGCCCAAGTCGCCGGTGCTAGCGTCTGGAATGCAGATGCTGGCCGGCGGCGCGCTGCTGCTATTGTTGGGCACGGCCACCGGCGAGTGGCGCGGGCTGCACCCGGGCAGCTTTGGGCTGGCGGCGTGGCTGGGCTGGGGCTACCTGGTGGTATTTGGGTCGCTGGTGGCCTTCACGGCCTACAGCTGGCTGTTGCAGCACGCCCCGCCGGCGCGGGTGGCCACCTACGCCTACGTCAACCCCGTGGTAGCTGTGCTGCTGGGCTGGGCCATGCTGGGCGAAAAGCTCACGGGCCAGATGCTGGTGGGCGCGGCCGTCATCGTAGGCTCGGTCATACTTATCACTACCCAGCAAAAAAAGGAGGGGTAGGGCCCGCCGGTTTGACTTTATTTTTACGAATAACCGACTTTGCGCCACGCATGCCTCGGGGTTTAATGCCAGATAATCAAGAAGTAGCATAACGAAGGCTGGGACTTTAAGTCCTTTGGCCAGTGAATAGGTAGTCGGGCTATTAGCGCCGTACTTCGTCAGGTCATTTATTCCCAGCCCAGCTATGCGCCTCCTAAGTTTACTCTTCTTACTGTTACTCCGCACGGTGGTTGCCCCAGCCCAAAGCCGCCCGCCGCTGGCACTGGCCGACTCGGTGGCCGCCGCGCCCCTCGATTCGGCCGCCGCACTGCACCACCTATTTGCTGTGAAGCGCAATACCCGCACGGTGCTGTTGGTAGCTACAGTGCTGGCGGGCGGCATCAGCTTGTTTGTAGATAACCTATTTGGCTCCGATAAAATCAGCCCCTTGTCGCAGCTGGCCAGCCAAGGGCGCACAGTAGGCCTAACGCTGATAGCCGGCACTGGCGAGCTGCTCTACTACCGCCAGTACAACCGGGAAAAGGAACAGCTGGCCCTGCAGGCGCTGGCGCAGCACCGGCTACCAGCAGAGCTAAAGCGCCGCCTGAAACCCCGATATTTTAAGCTATCCGCGCTTTCGACGGCCCAAACTAGCCCAGTACCGGCCTCGGTCCTCCCGGCTAGTTCTCCCCCGGTCACCCGTCTCGTCGTAGCGGCCCCCGCTCTAGTAGATACGGCCGCCGCGTTGCACCGCTTATTCGACCGGCGGCGGCACAATGGGCACGTCGGGCTAGAAGTTGGTGCCGGTATACTGGGGGTGAGCGGCATCGCGCTGGCCATCGGGACCCAAGGAGGTTACAATGGGCTGGGCGCTTCTATTGCTGGCTTACTCGGGGCTGTTGCTAGTGTGCCAGTCCTGACCAGGGGCGCCGTGCTCACCATGGGGCATTCTAAAGGGCGGGAGCAGCGTGTGCTTCAGGCCTGGCAGCAGCACCGCTTGCCCAAGCGCTGGGCCCGCCGCGCCCTGGTGCCCGAATACCTGCAGCCGCAATCGTAGCTGCCCTTTTCTATTAACCTTTTTGGGCTGGGTTTCTGCTACTTCAAAGCAGCTTCGCACTGTTCGCCTTGGCCTGCTTTAGGGGTGTTGCAGTCGGCAATAAGCCGCCCAATTGCTGGTACATGCGACCACAATCATAGGGGGGAAGGATGCTTTGCCCAATTCAAGGAAAAAGGGAGGGGTAGGGCCTGCGGGGCAAGTGGTTCCGCCGCATTTATTGTTGGCTTTGCCAGACTTTAGTAGAAGGCTTTTGGGTAATCAAGTCATTGAATTTAAAAATAATACGCTAAGAAAAATCTGACTTTAATGCGCTTGCCAGCCAGTAGGTAGAAAGGAAATTGACGTCGTACTTCGACCCATCATTTTCCTTTCTGCACAATGAAATACCTACTTCTACTCCTAGCCCTGCTGCTACTAGCCAGCAGTCCGGCCGGGGCCCAGGCGCTACGCCCAGCGGCTCGACCCGATTCGCTCACGATGCCGCTGGCGAGTGCACCTGCGGCGTCCGATACAGTGGCGGCCCTGCACCGGCTGTTTGCTGCCAAGCGCAAAAATAACAAGCGCTCTTTGGCCGGTACGGCAGGCGTGGCCGCGATAGGAGGGGTAGTGCTGGGTACCGCTCCGCCTGGTTTCATCATTAGCGAACAAGCGGGGCTTGGCATTGCTATCATCGCTTTTGTCAGCTTTCCCGCTTTTGTGGTGGAAGCAGTTATGGCGATGGAGTATAATAAGAAAAACGAGCAGCGGGCAATCGATAGCTACCAAGCTCACCAGCTGTCGCGGCACCTCACGCGCCAGCTCAAGGCTCGCTATTTTCGGTAGCTGCCTAGCCAGCCAGGCGTTAGCTATGGCCCCGCTTGCCTAGGCAAAAGCAACACGCCGCCCCGACCTTTTCGCGCCGTATTTTTGTTGATTACCGCCAGCCCACTCAAGCGGGCTGGCGGTTAAATCAATTAAATTCGTTACATCTGCGATGAAAGTTTGCCTTGCCGAAAAGCCCAGCGTAGCCCGCGAAATCGCCCAGGTTATCGGAGCCGACCGGCGCATGGATGGCTACTACGAGGGCAACGGCTACCAGGTCACCTGGACGTTTGGCCACTTCTGCCAGCTCAAGGAGCCCGACGACTACCGCCCCGAGTGGAAGCGCTGGAACCTGCACGACCTGCCCATGATACCCGAG
>Ga0160428_1000109_pt1 | contig 103008 bp, 86 predicted proteins | sample SolpanmetagenomM_FD_108198 | JGI IMG/M metagenome (GOLD analysis project Ga0160428, IMG submission 108198) | Solar panel surface microbial communities from Lawrence Berkeley National Laboratory, California, USA - M | ecosystem: Engineered > Built environment > Solar panel > Unclassified ...
CACGGACTACGCATTCGGCATGATTGGCCTCGGCACGATGGGCCGCAACCTGCTGCTGAACATGGCCGACCACGGCTTCGCAGTGGCTGGCTACGACAAAAACCAGAAGCAGGTAGACCTGCTGGGCCAGGAAGGCCAGGGCAAGCCCGTGAAGGGCTTCACCGACCCCAAGGCCTTCGTGCAGAGCATCAAAACGCCCCGCGCCATCATGATGCTGGTGCCCGCCGGCGCCATCGTGGACAGCGTAATCGCCGAAATAACGCCCCTGCTTGCCCCCGGCGACATCCTCGTTGATGGCGGCAACTCGTATTACCTCGACACCGAGCGCCGCGACAAGGAGCTGGATGCCAAGGGTCTGCACTTCTTTGGCATGGGCGTGAGCGGCGGCGAAGAAGGCGCCCGCTTCGGCCCCAGCATGATGCCCGGCGGCGACAAAGACGCCTACAAAACCATGCAGCCGGTGTTTGAGGCCATCGCCGCCAAAGTCGATGGCGCGCCCTGCGTGGCCTACATGGGCCCCGGCGCGGCCGGCCACTTCGTGAAGATGGTGCACAATGGCATCGAGTACGGCCTGATGGAGCTGATTGCCGAAACCTACGGCATTCTCAAAACCGGCTTGGGCATGGATAACGCCGCCATCGGCCAGGTATTTACGAAGTGGAACGAGGGTCGCTTGCAGTCCTTTTTGCTCGATATCACGAAGGATATTTTCGCCTTCAAAAACCCCGACAGCGACCACCTGCTGCTCGACGACATCAAGGACGAGGCCCGCGCCAAGGGCACCGGCAAGTGGACTTCGCAGGTAGCGATGGATTTGCAGGCGCCCCTGCCCACGGTAGATACGGCCGTGTCGATGCGCGACCTTTCGAAGTACAAGCAGCTGCGCGAGCAGCTGGCCCAGCAGTACGGCCCCGCCGCGGGCCCGCTGGCCGGCGACCAGGAAGAGCTGCTGAAGCACCTCGAAAACGCCTTCTATTTCAGCATGATAATGAGCTATGCCCAAGGCATGCACATGCTGGCCAGGGCCTCGGAAGAGTTCAAATACGACTTGCAGCTGGCCACGATTGCCAAAATTTGGCGCGGCGGCTGCATCATCCGCTCTACCTTCCTCAACGACATTTACAATGCCTACGAGGGCAACAACCAGTTGGCCCACCTGCTGCTCGACGGCAACGTGCAGCAGCTGGTGCAGGGTAGCGCGGGCGGCGCGCGGGCCATCATTGCGGCGGCCGTGACGGCGGGCCTGCCGGTGCCGGCGTTCACCTCGGCGCTGGGGTATTTCGATGCCTTCCGCACGGGGCGCCTACCTTCCAATCTTATTCAGGCTCAGCGCGATTACTTCGGCGCGCACACCTACGAACTCATTGGCAAAGAGGGCGTGTTTCATACGCAGTGGACGGGCCTGCGCGCCAAGCCCGAGGCCCCGGCCGGCCCGGCTGCCAACCAGGCACCCGCCACCACCCCGGAGGCCAGCCACAAGCAATCGAACGAGGAGCCCACTAGCACCAACGCCTAAATGAATACGCAGCTCAAATCGCAGCCCACGGTCTTCGTCATCTTCGGCGGCACCGGCGACCTCAACGCCCGTAAGCTGGCCCCGGCCCTCTACAACCTCTACCTCGAAGGCTGGCTGCCTGAGCATTTCGCCCTGGTGGGCACGGGCCGCACCAAGCTCACCGATGAGGAGTTTCAGGGCCGGATGCTCAAGGACATTAACGAGTTTTCGCGCACTGGTAAGGTGGCCGATGACAAGTGGGCCGGCTTCGGCCCGAACGTGCGCTACCAGGCCGCCGACGTGCAGAACGCCGCCACCTACAAGGACTTCGGCAAGCTCATCAAAGAGCTGGAAAAGGAGTGGAAGGCGCCCGCCAATGTCATTTACTACCTGGCGGTGGCACCCAATTTCTTCCCCATCATCGCCGAAAACCTGGCGAAAGCCGGCCTGACGGAGGATGCCGAGCGCACGCGCATCGTGATTGAGAAGCCCTTTGGCCACGACCTGGAGTCGGCCAAGGAGCTGAACGCGCTGCTGGGCCGCATCTTCCAGGAAAAGCAGATTTACCGCATCGACCACTACCTGGGCAAGGAAACGGTGCAGAATATCATGGCTTTCCGCTTTGCGAATGCCATTATGGAGCCGCTCTGGAACCGCGAGCACATCGAGCACGTGCAGATTTCGGTGACCGAAAACCTGGGCGTAGGCGAGCGCACCGGCTACTACGACGGCTCGGGCGCGCTGCGCGATATGATTCAGAACCACCTGCTGCAACTGCTGTGCATTGTGGCAATGGAGCCGCCTATCAAATTCACGGCCGAGGAAGTGCGCGACCGCAAGGTGGACGTGCTGCGCGCTATGCGCCGCTTCACGCCCGAAACCGTGCGCGAGCAGGCCGTGCGCGGCCAGTACAGCTCGGGCTGGCTGGAGGGCCAGCAGGTGCCCGGCTACCGCGAGGAGCCCGGCGCCAACCCGCAGTCGAACACCGAAACCTTCGCCGCGGTAAAGTTTTTTGTAGACAACTGGCGCTGGCAGGGGGTGCCGTTTTACCTGCGCACCGGCAAGCGCCTGCACCGCTCGGCCTCGGTCATTACCATCCAGTTTAAGGACGTGCCGCACTTCATCTTCTCGCCCGAAACGGCGGAAACGATGCGCCAGAACCGACTCATTATCAGCATTCAGCCCGAGATGAGCATTCGCCTGCAAGTGCAGGCTAAGCGCCCCGGCGTAGACATGATGCTGAACACCGTGGACATGGTCTTCGACTACAAAGGCACCTACCAGAACCAGGCGCCCGAGGCCTACGAAACGCTGCTGCTCGACGTGATGCTCGGCGACCAGACGCTCTTTATGCGCGGCGACCAAGTGGAGGAAGCCTGGGACCTCGTAATGCCCATTCTGACCTCGTGGCAGAACCGCATCAGCCAGAATTTCCCCAACTACTCGGCCGACTCATGGGGCCCCGAATACGCCGAGGCGCTCATCGCAAAGGATGGCTATCACTGGTTTACGCTCCCGCTCAATGGAAAGAAGTAGCTATAACCTGCACGTTTTTGCCGACGCCGACGCGGTACTGGCGGCCCTGGCCGACTACTTCGTGGAGCAGGCCAGCCAGGCCGTGGCGGCGCGCGGCCGCTTCGCAGTGGCGCTCTCGGGCGGCAGCTCGCCCAAGAAACTGTACGAGTTGCTGGCCTCGCCCGCTTACCACGAGCGCGTGGCCTGGGACAAGGCGTACTTCTTCTTCGGCGACGAGCGCAACGTGCCCCAGACCTCGCCCGATAGCAACTACCTGATGGCCAAAAAGGCCCTGTTCGACCCGCTGGCCATCCGCCCGGGCCAGGTATTTGCCGTCGATACCGCGCTAGCCCCCGCCGAGGCCGCCGCCCAATACGGGGTCGCCATCGAGGAATTTTTCAAGGAAGACCCGGCGCATTTCGACCTCGTGCTGCTGGGCCTGGGTGATAACGCGCACACGGCCTCGCTCTTCCCCAACACGCCCGTGCTGCACGACCAGACCGTGAGCGTGCAGGGAGTGTGGCTGCCCGTGGAGCAGGTGTTTCGCATCACCTTCACGGCGCCGCTCATCAACCAGGCGCGGGCCGTGGCCTTCCTCGTGTACGGTGCCGGCAAGGCCGAGGCCGTGCACCAGATTCTGGAGCTGCCGCGCGATATCGACCAATACCCGGCCCAACTTATTGAGCTGACGGGCCAGCCAGTAGATTGGTTTTTGGATGAGGCTGCGGCGGCCCAGGTAAAGCACTAGGGTCACCGTTATCGCACAAAAACGTCCGTCATGCTTCGACAAGCTCAGCATGACGGACGTTTTTGGTTTGTGAAATTTCCTACGGCAGCTCGTCAAACTCGGCCGCCGGCCGCGCTACTTCGCCGGGCTTGAGCACCTGCGCCACGCCGTGCTGAATGACCACGGCGGCCTTGGCTAGGTCGATAAACAGGCCGTGCTCCACGATGCCGGGAATAGTTTTGAGTTCGCGGGCCAGCCCCTCGGCGTCGGGAATCTGGCCAAAATGGCAATCGACAAGGAAGTTGCGCTGGTCGGAATAGACGGGGCTAGCCGCGTCCTCTTTGTGCATCCGCAGCACGGGCGCACCGCCGAGCTTTTCGACGGCGTCGAGCACCCAGGGCAGGGCGAAGGGCACGACTTCAAGCGGCAGCGGGAAGCGGCCCAGCACCGGCACCACCTTGCTCGAATCGGCAATGACGAGCAGGTAGCGCGAGGCCGTTTCGATGGTTTTTTCGCGCAGCAGCGCCCCGCCGCCGCCCTTGATGAGGCGCAGCTGGCCGTCGAGCTCGTCGGCGCCATCCACGGCCAGGTCGAAGGTGAGGCCCCGGCGCGGCTCGATGAGCGGAATGCCGACCTCCCGGGCCAGGGCCTCGCTGGCCAGCGAGGTAGCCGTACCCTGCACCTTCAGGCCCTGCCGCACCCGCTCGCCCAGCTGCTTGATGAAGTGCGCCGACGTGGTGCCGGTGCCCAGGCCCAGCACCATGCCATCGCGCACCCAGCGCACGGCGGCAGCGGCGGCTTGTTGTTTTTCGAGTTCCTGGGGCGAGAGGGCAGACGCGGACATGGCTGGGGTAGGCGAAGCGGGAAAGTGAAAACCGGGGCAATGTTACGGCAGCGCGGCGGCTAGCCCACCCCGCGCCCGGCTGCCCGCCGCCGCCGCCGGCCGTAATTTCGCGCCATGCCCACCCCTACCCTGCCCCGCCTGTCTACCGCCATTTCACCTGAGGCCACGCCACCCGCCGTGTCGGTTGCACCCGAGGTGGCGGTGGCTAGTCCCGCGCCATCGGGCGCAGCCTGGGGGCTACTGGGAGTGCTGTCGCTCATCTGGGGCACGTCGTTTATCCTGATGAAGAAGGGACTGGTGGTGTTTTCGGCGATGGAGCTGGGCGCTACCCGCGTGAGCGTGGCCGCGCTGCTGCTGCTGCCATTTGCGCTGCGCGAAATCGGGCGCGTCGAGCGCAGCCGACTCAAGTGGCTGGCCCTCAGCGGCACGGTGGGCACACTCGTACCGGCGTTTCTATTTGCTTATGCCGAAACCAAGCTGGCCTCGGGCCTAGCGGGCGTGCTCAATGCCCTCACGGCGGTGTTTGTGCTGCTGGTGGGCGCGCTGCTGTTTGGGCAGCGCCTCACAGGGCTGCGGGTGCTGGGTATAGTGCTGGGTTTGCTGGGCACGGTGGTGCTGATGCTGCTGGGCGGCAGCGGCGACGCCGGCACCCCTGGCGGCAGCGCGGGCTCGGCCTGGTACGGCGGCTACATCGTGCTGGCTACCATCGGCTACGGCGTCAGCGTCAACGTTATCAAGCACCGGCTGCACGGCCTCACGCCGGTGGCGGTTACGTCGCTGCTGCTACTCATCATCGGCGGGCCGGCGCTGGCTTACCTGCTGCTGGGCACGGGCTTCGTGCACAAGCTGGCCACGGTGCCGGGCGCCTGGCCGGCCTTCGGCTACATCGCCCTGCTGGCCACCCTGAGCACGGCCGTGGCCACGGTGCTGTTCAACATGCTCATTCAGCGCTCCACGGCGCTGTTTGCCTCGTCGAGCACCTACCTCATCCCGATAGTGGCGCTGGGCTGGGGCGCCCTCGATGGCGAGGCCTTCAACCTGTGGCACGCGGCGGGCATGGCCATTATCCTGGCCGGGGTGGCCGTCATTCACCGGGCGCGGTAATCAGTTATCAATGAATAGTAAACAGTTATCATCCCACCATTGCGGCTACTGATTGATAATTGTTCACTGATAACTGAAAACATAAGGCCACTGCTGGAAACGCTGGGCTAGCCCGGCCCGCCGCGCTTGGCTGCCCATATAGGCCTGGATGCGCGTTAGTTCGGCCGCATCGGCTACCGGGTAGTCGTGCCAGCCAACTTGCCAAAACGGTGCCCCGGGCGGCAGTTTGGGGCGCACTAGGCGGCGGCAGCCGGCTTCGGTGCGCTGATGCAGCAGGTCGATGGCCGGGGCGAAGGCTAGGCGGCTGCTCGCTGGCAGGTGCAGCACCAGGTGCGCGTGATTGGGCAGAATGGCAAATCCGTGCACCACGAAGCCCGTTTCCTCGAGCATCATAATCTCGCCGGCCAGCACCTCGGCCATCTGCTCGCTCTCGAAGTACCGCTGGCCAACGTGGGCGCGGTCGAGCACGGCGTCAAATTTGGCGAAAAAGCTTTTTTGGGCGCGGCGGGGGTCGAGGCCCGCTGCGTGCGCGGTGGCCAGGTTGGCCTTAAGCTTGCGGGCCGTGGCAGCCGGAATGGTGCCGTGCAGACGCAGAGTAAGGAGGGCCGTTTCGCCGGGCGGTAGCATGGGCGCGAATGTACCGGCCCGCTACCGCCGCAATTGCCGCAACCGAAACCACTGCGCCACCCGCACCCCGATGAGCAGCGCCAGCAGCCCCGGCAGCAGCACCAATAGCACCCACGTATTGGCCTCATTATAAGAGGTGTGGGTGAGGTTAGCAAGGTTCACCATGAAGTCGACGCAATACCAATAGGCCAGGTGCACTAGGCGGGCTGCAAGTTGGGCTAGTGAGGTCATACCCTGGGTCTCTGCTTTAGTTTCTGGATGAGTTGTTCGTTGCGAAGCACGCCGTAGGTGAGCCAGACCAGCAGCAGCGGCAGCAGGCCCAGGTACACGGCCACGTTGGTGGCCGCATACCAGCCGCGCCCGCCCGTGGCAAGCGCCCGCATAGTAGCGTCGTACACTGGGCGCAGCTGAGAATAGGCCCGGCTGTTGGCTGGCGTGGCGTGGGAGCAGTGGTGCAGCGCGCAGGCGCGGGTGCAGTGGCCGGCCGCGTGGGCACGGGTGGGCGGGTACGGCGCGTGGGTGTTGACCCAGTAGCCCACAGCCACTGGCAACAGCGCGAGTAGCAGCGTCAGCAGCAGCGGCCGGGCGGCAGGGAGCATAACACAAAAAGATTGAGGAGCCGGCGGCAAACGCTTCCGCCTGGCTAAGCTAAGCAGTACCCTAGCTTTGCGCCATGTCCTTTTTTCGAATGCTGGCCGGGGCCAGCCTGCTCCTAGCTAGCGGCAGTGCGCTGGCCCAACCGACGCCCCCCGTGCGCCCCGACTCGGTAGCACACGCACGGCAGGTAATGGCGTTTCAGGAGCACCTGAACCAGGAGTTTCGCTCGCCGCAGGAGTCGCCACTGACGGCCGCCGAGCGGCAAGCCTTTACGAGCTTGCCCTATTATCCCGCTAGCTACCGCTACTGCGTGCTTGCCCGGCTGGTGCGCGATACTACGGCCCAGGTATTCCCAATGGTTACCAGCACAGCCCACCGGCCCCTGTACCGCAAGTATGGCGAGGTGTTTTTCACGCTCGTGGGCCGGGCGCTCAAGCTCAGCGTTTACCAAAACCAGGGCCTGATGACCAAGCCCGGCTTTGCCGATTACCTGTTTATTCCCTTCACTGACCTCACCAACGGCCACGGCAGCTACGGCGGTGGGCGCTACCTCGACTTGCGCATTCCGCCGGCGGGCGTGAGTACCCTGTTGCTCGATTTCAATTGTGCTTACAACCCCTCGTGCGCCTACAATCTTGGCTACTCCTGCCCCGTGCCGCCGGCCGAAAATCGCTTGACTGTGGCTATTCAGGCCGGAGTACGCAGCGACCATTAGCCCGCCTGAGGCGCTTTATTCAGCTTCGAGTGCTTATGCCCGTAGGTGAAGTAAATCGCCAGCCCAATGAGCAGCCAAATCAGGAACATCGTCCAGTTGTTGATGCCGAGCTGCGTCATCAGATACATATTGGTCAGGAGCCCTAGCACGGGCAGTAGCGAAAGCTTTTTGCGGAACGTGACGACCATAAGCACCAGCGAGGCCAGGATGAAGACGAGGTACGGAATCTGGTGCCGGAACACGCCGTAGTAACCCGCGTTGGTGCGGCGGGCGGTGGTGCCGTCCACGTCCTCGATGAGGCGGGTAAGCATATCGTGGTCGTAGTGCCAGAGCAGCCAGCCAGCCCCCACCAGCAGGAGCGGCACCAGCCAGCGCCCGCTGAGGTAGGGCACCGTGAAGCGCGCGCCCGATTTGCCGTAGGGGTCGATGATGAGGATGCCGCCGCACACCAGCGCAAACGCGAACAGCGTGCCGATGCTCGTCAAATCCACCACCAAATCCATGTTCAGAAACAAGGCCGGCACGCCCACGAAAATACCCGTGACGATGGTGCTGAACGAGGGCGTGTGAAACTTGGGGTGCACCTTGGCAAACACCGGCGGCAGCAGGCCGTCGCGGCTCATGGTGAGCCAGATGCGCGGCTGGCCCAGCTGAAACACCAGCAGCACCGAGGCCATCGCAAACACGGCGCTCACGGCCACCAGCGCCGAGAGCTTGGACAAGCCCACCTTGGCAAACACGAAGGAGAGCGGGTCGCCTACGCCCAGCTCTTTATACGACACCATGCCGGTGAGCACCAGGGTAATAATGACGTAGAGCACCGTGCAGATAACAAGCGCATACATCATGGCCCGGGGCAGGTCGCGCTGGGGGTTTTTGCACTCCTCGGCGGTGGTCGAGATGGCGTCGAAGCCGATGTAGGCGAAGAACACCGCCGATACGCCCTTGAGCACGCCGCCGATGCCGTTGGGCGCGAAGGGCGACCAGTTGGCCGGCTTCACGTAGAAGGCGCCCACCACAATCACCACGGCTACGATAATCAACTTCAACACTACCAGCAGGTTGCTGGCGTTCTTGCTCTCCTTGATGCCCACGTATACCAGCGCCGTGATGGCCACCGTGATGAGGAAGGCCGGCAAATCGACCACCAGCCGCAAGCCGCCGAACAGCTCGGGCGCCTGGGTCCAGGCATTGTAGGCCTCGAGCTGCGCAGGTGTGGCGCCGGCCAGCGGCTGGCGGGCCTTGATGATGGCCAGCACGGCTTCGTAGCCGGCGTGCGCACTCTGGGTACCCATGGTGAGCCAGCGCGGAATGTGCAGCCCCACCCCATCGAGCAGGCCGGTGAAGTAATCGGACCAGGAGATGGCTACCACGATGTTGCCCACCGCGTATTCCATGATGAGCGCCCAGCCGATAATCCAGGCCGCGAGCTCGCCAAACGAGGTGTAGGCGTAGGTATAGGCCGAGCCGCTGACCGGAATAGTAGCCGCAAACTGCGCGTAGCACAGCGCCGAAAACGCGCAGGCTACGGCCGTAAAAATGAACAGCAGCGACACCGCCGGCCCGCCATTAAGGCTAGCCTGGCCAATGGTCGAGAAAATACCCGCCCCGATAATGGCCGCGATGCCGAGGCCCGTGAGGTCGCGCACGGTGAGGTGGCGGGCCAGGCCGCCGGTGGCCCCGCCGCCGTGGCCATCGGCATCGGCGGGCGGGTTGGCTAGGATGGCCGCAATGGACTTGCGGCGGAAGAGCGAGGAATTAGTGGGGGGCATCAGAGGCCGGGGGAAGATTGGGCGCAAGCTAGTAAACGGCCAAGTTACGGCGGGGCCGTGTGCAATTGCGGCCGGCCCGGCATCGGAGGAGAAAGCTACTGCCCCTTTCTGAGCTATGCCCCAGCCCACTACCCGCCTGCTACTGCCCCAGCCCTGCGCCGAAAGCTGGGCCGCCATGACGCCCGCCAGCGGCGGCCGGCACTGCGCCGCCTGCCAGAAAACGGTCATCGATTTCACCTGGAAAACGGATGCCGAAATCCTGGCCTTTTTCGCGCAGGCGCCCGGCGGCAGTTGCGGGCGCTTTCTGACCAGCCAGCTGGCACGGCCGCTTCGGCCGCAGGTGCCCGCCCGCCCCAGCGCCCCGCGCTGGCAGGGCTGGCTGGCCGCCGCGCTGGCCCTGTGGAGCCTGCGGGCCGAGGCCACGGACGCCCCCCGGCCGGTGCTGCCACCTCCCGGCGCCCAGTACCCACGCCGCCAGCCAGCCCCGCCGCCCACGCGCCAAGTGGCGGGCCGGGTGGTGCGCGGCGTGGTACTCGACGCCCAGCAGCAAACGCCGCTGACCCGAGCCAAAGTCAGGCTGAGTGGCACGCGCCGGGTAGCTACTACCGATGCCCACGGCTGCTTCCGGCTGTGGGTGCCCGCCCGGCGCGGGCCGCACCGCGCGCAGGTGCTGGTAGTGCAGCGGCCGGGCTTCGCGACCCAGACGGTGCATGTGCCCCTCGCCGCCCGCGCTACCCAGGCACTGCGTGTCAGCTTACCCTACGATGTGCACAGAAACGTCTCCGATTTTTCCTCTCCTGAAACACTGGGCGGCGCGCCCATGCTGCTGGTAGAGGAAGTAGTGGAACCTTCGCCGCCGACGCCAGCCAGTGCGGGCAAGGCCGATACCACGACGGTAGCCACGCCGCCAGCGCCCCGCCAATGGTACCAACGCCTTCTGCGGCCCCTGCGGCCGAAATCTTTTCGCTAGCCTCACGCTCGTTTTTCTGCCCTATGCCTACGTCTATTCGCATTGCCGAGCCCTGCCACGAAAGCTGGGACGCCATGACGCCCACCGGCCCCGGCCGCCACTGCGCCGCCTGCCAGAAGCCGGTGGTCGATTTTACGCAGAAAACGGATGCCGAAATCCTGGCCGCCCTGCGCCAGGCGGCCGGCGCGCCCTGCGGCCGCCTGCGCGCCGACCAAGTAGGCCGGCCATTGGTAGCGCCTACCGCCGCGCCCCGCTGGCGCGCCTGGCTAGGGGCCGCGCTGGCCGTGGGCGGCGTGCTGGGGGCTAGCCGGGCGGCGGCCCAGGCGCGCACCAACTACTATGCGGCCCCCCAGCCAGCGGCCAGCCCCGCCGGCCGCGCCGTAGCAGCCGAGCCAGCTTCGCCAACCCCTGCGCCAGTAGCTACTCCCATAGCGGCCGGCGGGCCGCTCACGGTGCGCGGCGTGGTGCAGGATGCCAGCACGCACGAGGGGCTACCAGGCGTAACGGTGATTTTAAAAGGCACCTTGCTGGGCGTTAGCACCGATGCCACTGGCGCATTCGAGCTGGTGGTGCCGGCCAGTGATGGCAGGCTGCCCGTGCTCACCTTCAGCTACATCGGCTATGTAGGGCAGGAAAGCCCCGTGACGCCCGGCAGCCTCCAGCCGCTCGCCGTAGCGCTGGTAACCGACGTGAAAGGGTTGATGGGCGAGGTGGTGATAATCGGGGGTATTTCGCAGCAGCCTTGGCCCTGGCACCCGCGCCGCTTTCTTAACTGGAGCAAATATTGGGTTACCAAGCCGTTTCGCAACTAACCGTTAGCTTTCAGCACTCTTTTTTCCGCGCGCCTATGTCCTCGCTCATTACGCTGCCGCAGCCTTGCCCTGCCAGTTGGGGCGCCATGACGCCTACTGCTGCTGGCCGTCACTGCGCCACCTGCCGCACGGAAGTAGTAGATTTTACCCAAAACTCGCCGACTGAAATTCTGGCCTATCTGCGGCAAGCGGGCAGCCAGCCGGTTTGTGGCCGCGTGCGCACCGCGCAACTGGCGCCCGCCAGGGCGGCGGATAACCGCTGGCGCCGGTGGGCGGGCACACTGCTCGTGGCCAGCACCGTTGGTGCGCTGCTACCTGGGCTGGTGGCCGGCGCCACCCTGGCCGGGGCGGGTCTTGCTGCGGCACCGCCTTCTGCTGGCCGGCCTGGCTTTCAAATAGCCCCCAAACTACCTCGGCGACTACGAAAGCAACTGGCAGCCAGTCAGCTTGTAGTGCGCGGAGTGGTGCTAGACGCAGGCACCCGCACGCCAGCCGCTGGCATCATCATCTTGCTGAAAGACACGAACTGGGCAACTTCTACCGACGCGGATGGCCGGTTTGCGCTCACCGTCGTGCCGAAAGGCCGGCACGTTGAACTGGTGGCAGCTTTGCCAGGCTATAAAACACTCGTGACCAAGCTATCCATTGAAGAGTGCGAGGCTCCCGTTACCATCTTGCTCAGGCAGGAAATCATCTGGCTCGGCCGTATCAGCCCGGTCACCAATCCGAGAAGCCGGTAGGCTACAGCAACCAAAGGGCTTCGCTGCAATAGGGTTATCAACCAAACTTTTCGGCCCCCAAAACCCTTGTGCTAGGGTATGATGCGCCTACCCTTAGCCCTATTATTTTCGCTGTTTTTAGCGGCCTGTTCTTCTTTTAAGCCGGTTCCGACCACCCGCTTCAACCCCACCGCCACCCGCGCCGAGTTGCCCCACGAGGAAGCTGTGCACCCCAAAAACTCGCTGGAGTGGTGGTACCTCACCGGCCACCTGCGCGACCAGGCCAGCGGCGAGGAATTTGGTATCGAGTACGTCTTTTTCCACTTCAACCTGAAAGACGGCCAGGACGACTACCAGATGGTGAACGTAGCCATTACCGACCCCCAGGGCCAGAAATTCAACTACGACTACAAGCTCGGCAAGCTGCCGCGCCTGCTCACCGATTCGCTACCCCTGCGTCTGCGCGACAGTAAGAATGGCCAGGTCTGGAAGTTTGACGGGCAGGAAGGCAAGTATCAGTTCTCGGCCGCCCTCACCGGCAAAAACAACGCCGGCTACGCCCTCAACCTCAGCACCACGCCCACTAAGCCCGTGCTGCTGCACGGCGGCACGGGCTACGAAAACTACGGCCAGGGCATCACGGCGGGCTACTATTCGTACCCGCGGCTGGCCACCACCGGCACGCTCACGGTGGGCGGCAAGGTGCACCAGGTAAGCGGCGAGCTCTGGTACGACCGCCAGTGGAACTGCACCAGCATTGTGAGCAAGGGCGTGGGCTGGGACTGGCTCAGCATCCAGCTCGACCAGCCCCGCGAGGAGCTGATGCTCAATACGCTGCGCAACGTCGAAACAGGCCAAAGCCTCAACAACGGCTCATTTTTCAGCGCTACTAATGAGAACGTGCACCTCACCGGCCCCGATTTCACCCTCACGCCCCTCACCTACTGGACCAGCCCGAAATCGAAAAAGCAGTACCCTGCCAAGTGGCGCGTGCAGGTGCCCAGCCAGGGCTACGACTTGGTAGTAGAGCCCCTGGTGCCGCAGCAGGAGCTGGCACTCAAGTTCTTCCACGCCTTCACCATGTACTATTGGGAAGGCATGTGCAAGGTAACCGGCACTCACCACGGCCAGCCCGTGACGGGCAAGGCGTACGTGGAGATTACGAATAAGTAATGACTGAACCGCAGATTTGCTGGATTAGTCGGATTTTGAAGGCGCCACTAATCTGGAGGAATTTGCTACTGAAGGGCCGTCCGGTGGGCGGCCTTTTTTACGCCCTCAAAATTCGACTAATCCGACCAATCCGCGGTTCAGACAAACGCCCCGGCCAGCAGGGCCGCACCCACTATCACCACGCTCGGTACTTTCTCCCAGAGCAGCAGCAGGAAGGTGAGGCCCACCAGCAGCGGGTTGAGAGGCAGGGCCACGCCGTGGGCGCTGGCCCAGGGGCCGGGCAAGGCCAGCAGGCGGTCGGGCAGCGGGTGGTAGAGCAGCAGGGCGGCGGCGCACACCAGGCCCGCGCTCACGGCGTTTACGCCTTCGAGCGAGGCCTTCACCACGCGGTACTGACGCAGGCTGTCCCAGAAGCGGATAACGAAGAATATCAAGAAAGTACCGGGTAAGAAGATACCTACCGCGCCCACCAGGGCCCCCAGCAGCTGCGGCCCGGTGCCGCCCAGCGGCCGCATGGCCAGCGCCCCGATGTAGGAGGCAAACGAGAAGTTGGGCCCCGGCAAGGCCTGCACCAGCCCCAGCCCGGAGAGAAATTCGGGCCCCGTGAGATAGCCCTTATACTCTACAAACTCGGCGAAGAGCAGCGGGGCTAGCACCTGCCCGCCGCCGAAGACTAGCGAGCCGTTGCGGTAAAAATTCTCGAACAAGCGCACTGGCAACAGCTGTGTGTAGTGCCCCAGCAGCGCCGCCACCAGAAACACCCCCAGCCAGAGCGCCCCGTTGGCCCACTCCACCCGGATGGGCTTTTTGTCGGGCACAATGGCGTGCTTGCGGTAGCGCAGGGTCGTGATGGCCCCGCCCCCGAGCAGCAGCAGCGGCAGCACGCCCGGCCGCTGAAAAAAGTACGCCACCATAGCGGCCACCACCAGCAGCGCCACCGAAGTTTTGGTGTGAATGACTTTCTCGGCAATGCGGTAGGCCGAAAACGCCACGAAGCCCACCGCCACCGGCTGCACAAACTGCACCAGCCGCGCCGTAAACGCCGTGTCGAAGTGCGTGAGAAGCAGCCCCGCCAGGGTCATGACGACCACCGCGGGCAGGCACCAGATAAACAGCGTGAGGTAGGCCAGGTTGGGGCCGCCTAGCCGGAAGCCGATGGCCGTCATGGTCTGGGTGGAGGTGGGGCCGGGCAGCAGCGCGCACAGCGCTTGTAGCTCAAGCAGCTCGGCGGCGGTGAGGTAGCGGCGCTTGTTCACCAGCAGCCGGAACATCATGGCCAGGTGCGCCTGCGGCCCGCCGAAGGCCGTGCACGCTAGTCCTGCTACATCCTTAAGGAAGATGAAGTTGCGCGTGTGCCGCATACGCCGCCCGGCCCGGCGCAACGGCACCAGGGGAGCAGGCAAATCGGGCGGCAAGGGCGGGTAGTCGGGCACGGGGCAAGGGCGTAGCTATGCCGAAGATAGAGCCGCCGCTCAGAAAGCCGGCCGGCTCGGGCTGGCAGCTACACAAAAAAAGCACGTCATGCTGAGCTTGGCGAAGCATCGTACTTGCGCCGCTAGGGGTACTAACCCAACGAGGCGAGCGAGATGCTTCGACAAGCTCAGCATGACGTGCTTAGCCTATTGCGTTTCCGCTTACTTTTTCTTCAGGCCCAATTCAATCAAGCGCTCGTTCAGAAATTCGCCGGCCGTGATGTCGGCCTCCTTCTTGGGGTTGTCCTCAGTTACGAGGTGCGGCAGGGCGGCCAAGCTCATCTCCGAGCGCGGGTGCATAAAGAACGGGATGCTGTAGCGCGAGGTGTTCATTTTCTCGCGGGGCGGGTTCACCACGCGGTGAATAGTACTCTTGAGCACGCCGTTGGTGAGGCGCTGGAGCATGTCGCCCACGTTCACCACAATCTGGTCGGGCAGGGCCGTGATGCTAATCCACTGGCCGTCGCGGCGCTTCACTTGCAGGCCGTCGGCGCTGGCGCCCATCAGCAAGGTAATCAGGTTGATGTCGCCGTGCTCGGCGGCGCGCACGGCGTCGGCGGGTACCGCCTCGGGGTCTTCGATGGGGAAGTAGTGAATGGGGCGCAGGATGCTGTTGCCATTCTGCACTTTGTCGTCGAAGTAGTTTTCGGGCAACTCCAGGTACAGCGCAATGGCGCGCAGCACGTCTTTGCCGGCGGCCTCCAGGGTGCGGTAGGCTTTCATGGTGCTTTGCTCGAAGCGGGGCACCTCCTGGGGCCAGATGTTGGCCGGGTAGTCGTGGCGCACGGGGTCGGTTTCGTCCAGCACTTCCTGGCCCACGTGGTAAAACTCCTTCAGGTCGCCGGTGTTGCGGCCCTTGGCGTGTTCCTTACCCTTGCTGATGTAGCCACGCTGGCCAGCCAGTTCAGGCACTTCGTAGCTCTGCTTGGCCTGGTCAGGCAGTTGGAAGAACTGCTGCACGTCGGCGTACAGGTCCTTGGTCTGCTCCTCGTTGAGGCCGTGGTTTTTGAGGGCGATGAAGCCAATGCTTTGGTAAGCGGCGCCCAGGTCTTGCACGAACTTGGCTTTGCGGGCGGGGTCGCCCGAGCGGAAATCCGCGAGGTCGAGCGAGGGAATGTGGTCAGGCAGGTTCTCAGCCATAACGGTTAGGATGTGGTTGGTGGTTGAAGAATTGCTGATTACGTTCCGCTAACCACTGGTAGTGGGCCCCGGCCGCGCACGACCCCCGCCCACTAGCAGCAACCAGTAGTTAACTGCCCGCGAAGTTAGTAAAAAAACCTTTCGGGCTCTTACTTGCGTATTCGCTGTTCACCTTCCCGCTTTCACCTTTCTTCTTTTCACCCATGCTTTTTTCTCGCACCCTGGCCGCCGCGCCGGCCGCCCTGGCCGCGCTAGCCCTGCTCGGCAGTTGCAGCACTACCCAGCAGGCCGAAACAACCACCGGCCCCGCCGACCGCCCCGAGGCCATTGGGGCCCAGCGCGCGGCCTCGACCGTATCGGGCCAGGCCCAGAGCAAAGGAGGTATCACGCTCACGCCCTACAACGACTCGCCCAAGTTTCCGACGGCCCAAATGCGGGTGAATGCGCCCATCGAGGGCTCGACGGTGCCCAGCGGGGAGGTGGCGTTTTCGTACGACCTCACCAACTTCCAGCTGACCAAGATGACGGACAGCGACCATGCCATGCAGATGGCTAACTCGATGAAGGGTCAGCACATTCACAACATCGTGGACAACCAACCCTACACCGCCCACTACGACACCAAATTTACCAAGCCGATTGCCGACGGCCAGCACGTAGTACTCTCCTTCCTGTCGCGCTCGTACCACGAGAGCCTCAAGCACCGCGGCGCCTACGACCTGCGCACCATCACGGTAGGCACGCCGGCCGCCGGCACCCCGCCCAATACCTTCGACCTGAAGGCCCCGCACCTCTTCTACAGCCGCCCCAAGGACAAGTACGAAGGCAAAGATGCCCAGAAAATTATGCTGGACTTCTACCTCGTGAACACCACCCTGGCCCCCGACGGCAACAAGGTGCGCGCCACTATCAACGGCACCGAATTTATGCTCGACCAGTGGCTGCCCTACATGATGGAAGGCCTGCCCGCCGGCCAGGCCACCATCAAGCTGGAGCTAGTAGACAGCAGCGGCAGCCTCATTCCCGGGCCGTACAACTCGGTAACGCGCACCATCACGGTAGCGCCCTAACGGTAGTTTCCGCAGCGTTGCGCAGAGGATAGAAACGCAGAGGTTCGCAGAGGCTGGTCAATGGCACGCTGCGAACCTCTGCGTTTCTATCCTCTGCGCAACGCTGCGGGAAACTTACCCCACCAGCTTGCCTACTAATGCCTGCACCTCGGCAGTATCGTAATCGCTTTCGCTCTGGATGTGCGGCATCAACTGCTGCATAATGGCCTCCTGGCGCTGGCCGGCGGCCCAGGCCTCGGCGTAAGGCGTGTCGGGCGAGAACGTGACGCGCGAGTACAGCGGCAGCCACTGCCCCGGAAACTGCGCCGCAATTTTGCTCTCGATGCGCTTTTGCAGCAGAAAGCGCGGGTCGGCCACGTGGTCGCGCATCTCCACAAAGTTGTAGAGGGCCAGCTCGGCCATGGCGTCGGTGTTGGGCTTGCGCAGGTGCTCAAACTGGTCGAGCACCTCGCCCCAGTTCTCCTCCCCCAGTTCGTCGAGCAGGCGGTCGAGCACGGTGCAGTCTTCGAAGCCCGCGTTCATACCCTGCCCGTAGAAGGGCACGATGGCGTGGGCCGCATCGCCGAGCAGCAGCACCGAATCCTGGTAGCTCCAGGGCCAGCAGCGGATGGTGACGAGTGAGCCCGTGGGGTGGTCGAAAAATTCGGTGTCGAGTTCCGGCATCAGCGGCACCACGTCGGGGAAAATATCGCCGAAGAACTTCTCCACTTCCTCGGGCGTGCGCAGGCTGTCGAAGGACAGCGGCCCCTCGTAGGGAAAAAACAGCGTGGCGTTGAACGAGCCGTCGAGGTTAGGCAGCGCAATCATCAGGTAATTGCCGCGCGGCCAGATGTGCAGCGCGTTTTTTTCGAGCTGCCAGGTGCCGCCCGGTCCCGCCGCAATGGTCAGCTCCTTGTAGCCGTATTCCAGATACTGCTGCGAGTAGTCGGCCCTATCAAGCCGCTGCATGGCCCCGCGCACCGCCGACCACGCGCCATCCACGCCAAACAGGCGCTGATAGGGCACATCATATTCACGGGCGCTAGCCACGTCGCGCAGGTGCAGGCGGCGGCCTGGCAGGTCGAGCTGCGTCAGCTTCTGGCCGAACGTAATTTCCACGTTCTCCTTCGCTTCCACCAGGTTGAGCAGCGTGCGGTTGAGGCTGTCGCGGCTCACCGAGAAAATGGCCTGCCCCTCCTGCCCGTAGGGCTGGTAGGTGAGTTGCCCGCGCTGGTCGTGCATCACGCGCTGGTACATCGGGATGCCTACCTTCCGAATATCATCGGTGATGCCCACGCCGGCCAGCCCCCGCCAGCCCCGGTCCGAAAGAGCCAAGTTGATGGAACGCGACTCGCGCAGCCCCGCCTTGCGGGGGTCGGGCAGGCGCTCGTAGAGGTGCACCGGGTGGCCGCGCCGCGCGAGGTAGAGGGCCAGCAGCGTGCCCACCAGGCCCGCGCCCATAATAACGAGCGGCTCGGCGGCAGGGTCGGCGGCAGAAGCAGAGGGAGAAATGGGAGAATCCATACGAAGGAAGGAGCGGTAGCCGGTAGCCTAGCGGGGCGCTAGCGCAGGCTGGCCAGCGGGTAGATAAAAGCTTGGGAGCTGGTGTTTTTGTCCTTAGCCAGCATGCCGGGCTTGAACGTAACCTGGGCGTTTACCACCTGGTAAGCCTCGGGTTGCTTCAGGTCAACTACAAACAGGTGGGCCAGCTTGCGGACCCGCTGCTTCAGCGTATCAGGCTGCTGCCCGGGCGCACTGAGGGGGTTGCGCACCTCTAGGCTGAGCACGGCCGGGCCGGTGCCGACAGCCGTGGCCGACACCTTCACCTGCTCGGCTTGCAGCAGCTCTATCTGCCGCTGAATGGCGGGGTCGTGCCGGTGCCGGATGGCTACGTCGGCTGCTACTTCTACCTGCTTGCCACAGCCCGCCGCCGCGCCAGCCAGCAGCAGCAGCAGCCAAATTTTTGATGCTCTCATAAAACTTAAAACCAGGCGCTTGCCAGCGCCATCAGTTGCTCCAGGCCGGACTGGTCGGCGGCGTCAAAGTCATTCAGCTTGTCGCTGTCCACGTCGAGCACGGCTACTACGGCGCCATTCTTCACGATGGGCACCACGATTTCCGACTTTGAGTCGGAGCTGCACGCAATGTGGCCGGGAAAGGCCTCCACATCGGGCACCAGCACGGTGCGGGCCTCGGCCCAGCTCGTGCCGCACACCCCGCGCCCGCGCCGGATGCGCGTGCAGGCTATCGGCCCCTGAAACGGCCCCAGCACCAGTTCGTCGCCCTGCACTACGTAAAAGCCCACCCAAAAAAAGCCGAACGCCTGCCGCAGCGCGGCGGCGGTATTGGCTAGGTTGGCGGTGCGGTCGGCCTCGCCCGCGGTAAGAGCCTCAATTTGCGGATGCAGCTCGGCGTAGCGAGCGGCCTTGGGCTGGCCAGGGGTCAAAAACAGGGTTTCGGACATAGAATAAAATGCGTATAAAAGGCCGGCGCCTGGCCTAGGCCACGGCCGGCACGGGCACCGGCGTTGCAGTAGCAAAGCTACCTCCCTGATGCTCGACAGCTTCTACCAGGCGGTAATTCAGCGACTCCTTCACGTCGAGGTACTCGTCGTAGCTCGTGGTTTCCACAAAGTATTGCACGGTTACTTCCTTGCCCGAGGGCGAGATGGAGTTAAATTTTATCTGCACGTCCTGCACCAGCGCGTGCGCCGTCATGGCCTCTACGGCCTCCTTGATAATGGCCTGGAGCTGGTCGCTGGTCGTTTTCTGGTCGAAGTACAGCGTAAAGCCCACCCGCCGCGCGGTGCGCAGGCTCAGGTTGTCCAGGGGCTTATCAATCATGCTCTTGTTGGGCACCGTGAGGTAGCTTTTCTCGGCCGTGCGCAGGCGCGTGCTACGGAAGCCGATTTTCTCCACCGTGCCGCTCACCGTGCCGGCCGTCACAAGGTCGCCCACCCCGAAGGGCTGGTCGATAAAAATGGTGAACGAGGCCAGTAGGTTTTCCAGGCTTTCCTTGGCCGCAAAGGCCACCGCCAGCCCCCCGATGCCCAGGCCGCCCACCAGGGCCGTCACGTTTACCCCAAATACCTTCCCCATTGCAATCAGTAGGCCCACCACCACCACAAACACCTTAATCAGGTCCTTGGCGAAGGGCAAAAACTGGCTGTCGAGCCGGCGGTTGCCAGCGGCCGTCACCAGCTCGGCCCGGCGCTGCACCACCACCAGCGCAAAATCGACCAGGCTCAGCACCACCCACACTATCGCGGCAATCACGATGAGGTGAAACAGCCCCAGCAGCGCCACCTTGTGCCAGGGGTCCACGCCCACCACCGCCAGCGGCGGCAGGGGATAGCGCAACACGTTGAAGGCCAAATAAAAAGACCCCAAGAAAAGTAATACGCTCAGCGGCTGAATCAGCAAGTCGTGCAGTTCGCTTTCCGTTACGCCCGTGGTGTAGCGCTTGGTGAGGCGAAACAGCGCCTTGCTCACCAGCCGCGACAGCAGCCGGTTGAGCGTAGCCCCCAGCAGCATGATAACAGCCGCTATGAGATAATCGGAAAGGGGGTTACCCAGCACCTCGCGGCGCAAAAAAGCAGGAATTTCCATCAGTGATGAGGCCCGCCAGGTGCGGACTAGCCTCCTGCATTACGCAAGGCCGCCGCTGCTCGTTGATTTTGGCCGCCCGCTAGGCGCAGCCGCGCACCTTATCACCCTAGCGCCTAAATACGAAATTTTCGTAGCATTTAAAGGCCTCGGCGCCGAAAAAAAATCAACATGCGATAAGTGCCTAAAAAACGCGAAAAAGTGCCAAACGATGCAACAGGGCCACAAATTGTACTTACCCAAGTAGCTAGCCGCTTATATTACTACCGGCCATACGTGCGTAAAATAGTTTACAATAGTATTCTTTCGTTTACTTTGCGGTGCCAACATCCTAGCAATAGGGTATTGGTTTCATTCTTCTATTTTCCCTTCTACCATTTCTAACACTTAACGTTACCATGAAACCATTGCACAGCCGCGTTGAAGCGGAGCAGTTGGACCGCGCCGCCGCCATGCTCAAAGTGCTTTCGCACCCCAAGCGCCTCGCCATCGTTGACTTGCTCGGCAAGAGCAAAACCAAAGACCACCAGATGTCGGTGACGGAGATATACCAGGCGCTGGATATCCCCCAAGCCATTGCTTCGCAGCACCTTATCACCCTCAAAGACCGGGGCGTGCTCAAGTCGAGCAAAGTAGGCACCAAAATCTACTACTCGCTGGCCGTACCGCAGCTGCTGAAAATCATCGACACGCTCGAGGATTATTCGGGTCGCATCTAAGTAGCCTTGCTATGCGTGCGCAGCCAATTATAGACCGGCCTGCGCACGCATATGCATTTTCAGGAATAAAAGGCTTTGCTATTTGAGTATTCCGCACTACCTTTCTGTTGAAAATTTGTAGTTTGGCGGGAGCACATATTGAGACTTTCACTCAAGGCTCACAGTTGCTTTCACCTAAAAAAGCCCGGCGGGGGCACTGACTACCAGTCAGTGCCCCCGCCGGGCTTTTTGGGTATGGCTACGGGTGCGGCTAGGCAGTGGCCGGCTGGCGCTCTAGGTCGAAGATGTCGGTGAGGAGCGGTAGTAGCTGCTCCACCTCGTCGCGGCGGCAGGCGGCCTTCAGATGCAGCACGTGCTGCTTCAGCACCTTTTGCATGAAAGCGCGGGTAGCATCGTCGAGCAGCTTAACCTCGGCGGGCGTGGCCTTTTTCTGGAACCGGTCCAGCTCTTGCTGGCGCAGTTGCTCCAGCCCGGCCTTCATGCGCTGGATGAGCGGCGAAACGAGCATTTCGCGGCTCCAGTCGGCAAAGTCGGCCAGGCTCTCGCTGATGATAGCCTGCACCTGCGGCACGGCAGCCAGGCGCTGCTCCAGCGCGGCCGAGGCCTTGCTCTGGATGGCATCGACGTTGTAGACCAGCACGCCGGGCACCTGCTCGACGTCGGCGGCCACGGAGCGCGGCACCGACAGGTCGATGAAGAACTTGTAGCTCAGCACATCGAGGTGGGCTACCAGCTCGTGGGTGAAGAACGGCGTTTCGCGGTTGATGGACGAGATGATGACGTCGGCCTCGCGCAGGGTGTCGGCCAGGTCTTCGAAGTTGGCGATGCGCAGCTGGCCAGGGGCAAACTCGGCAGCCAGTTCCTCGGCGCGGGCGCGGGTGCGGTTGCAGAGCGTGACGCTGGCAAACGACTTGCTGTCGGCCAGATGGCGGCACACGTCGCTGCCGATTTCACCCAGGCCCACCACCAACACGCGGGGGCTGGCCACGTCGGCGGTCAGCTCCTCCACTAGTTCCAGAGCGGCGTAGCTCATGCTGGCGGCGCCATCGCGGAAGCTCGTTTCCTGCTGCACGCGCTTGTTGGCGAAGAAGATGGTATGCAGCAGGCGGTGCAGGAAGGGGCCGGCCGCGTCGGCATCGGCCGTCCACTGGTAGGCGTGCTTCACCTGGTTGATAATCTGCATATCGCCCACTACCTGCGCATCGAGGCCTAGGGCTACTTCGAACAGGTGGCGGGTGGCCGCCTCGGCGTCGGGGTAGAGGTCGAAATAGGAAGCGAAGCTAGCGGCATCGGGTCGGTGCTTGAGCTCGCCCAGCGCCCGGATGATGGCGGCCGAGTAGTCGTCGTCGTGGGCGTAGTAGATTTCGGTGCGGTTGCAGGTGCTCAACACCAGCAAGTCGGTGAGGTGCAGCTCGCTACGCAGCTGGCCAATGAAACGGCGGCAGGCGGCCTCGTCTAGCGCCAGCAGCTCGCGAATGGCGAGCGGGGCGTTGCGGAAGGATAAACTAACAGCCTTAAATGGATGGGACATAGCACGGGCCGACCCAGGGCCGGCCTGCAAAATTACAGTATAAACAGCTGGGATGGAAACAGGAAACTAAGGCATTGGGTTCGGGCGGGCCAGCGGCTGCACCAACTACGGGCTTTCCTCGTTGAACGACCCACCTTGCGCTCCGGGCGTCGCGCCCGACCTTTACCGTTCTATGCTGCCCCCCCTCTACGACCAAAAATCCCGCATCAAGCTAGCAGTCTTACTCATGGCCCTGCTCATTGCCGGGGCTACCGTGGTGTATACCAACGTGCTGGTGCAGCGCCTGTCGGAGCGCGAGCAGCACCAGATTGACTTATACGCCAAAACGCTGCGCTACCTTATTAGTACGGAGGACACTAAAAATCTGCAATTTTTGCAGGAGCAGATTATCGAGGCCAACACCACGATACCGGTTATTCTGACTGATGGCGAGAACATCAACGATGCCAAAAATCTGGGGCTGGGCAAAGGACTGCCGGCCGCCGACTCGGTGCGGCGCATGAACGCCGTGCTGGTGGAAATGCAAAAGCGCCACCCGCCCATCGTAATTGAGCTGGCGGGCGGGCAGCGCAACTACATTTTTTACCAGGATTCGCGCCTGCTGCGGCAGCTGCGCACCTACCCGCTGGCGGGGCTAGCCGTTATTGCCTCGCTCTCGATGATGGCCTATATCGCATTCAGCTACTCGCGGCGGGCCGAGCAAAACCGGGTGTGGGTGGGGCTAGCCAAGGAAACGGCCCACCAGCTGGGCACGCCGCTCAGCTCGCTCGTGGGCTGGCAGGAGTACTTGCGGCAGTCGGACCGCTTTCGCGACGAGCCCATTGTGGAGGAACTGGGCAAGGATATTAAGCGCCTGGAAATCATTACGGAGCGCTTCAGCAACATTGGCTCGGTGCCGGTGCTCAAGGCCGAAAACCTGTACCACACCACTCGCAACGCCATTGCCTACCTCGAAAGCCGGGTGTCGCGCAAGGTGAAGTTCAGCATCGAAACCGACCTGCCGCTCGATACGCCGGCCTGCCTCAACGTACCGCTCTTCGACTGGGTAGTGGAGAATATCTGCAAAAACGCGGTGGATGCGATGGATGGGCGCGGCTCCATCACGCTGCGGCTGCGGCGCGTGAACAAGCGGCGCGAGTGGTGGCGCTGGCGCAAGCCCGGCCCGCAGGTAGCCATCGACATTACTGACACGGGCAAAGGCATTCCCAAAAACAAGCTCGAAAGCGTGTTTCTGCCCGGCTTCACCACCAAGAAGCGCGGCTGGGGCCTGGGGCTAGCCCTGGCGCGCCGCATCATCGAGAACTACCACGAGGGCCGGCTCTTTGTGAAGTGGAGCGAAGTGGGCAAGGGCACCACCTTTCGGCTGATTCTTAATCAGTAACAACTTTTCTAAGCATAATAAAGAACGTCATGCTGAACGTAGTGAAGCATCTCGCTCGCGCCGCTAGGGGTACTAATTCCAACGGTGCGAGCGAGATGCTTCACTACTTCAGCATGACGTTCTTTTTAATGGCTACCCGCAGCCTAGCCGCCCATTACCAGCTGGTCGGGCAGGTTCATGAGGTAGTCGCCGTAGCCGCTCTTACGCAGGGGCTCGGCTATTTTGCGGAGTTGGGCGGCATCGATAAAGCCCTGGCGAAAAGCCGCTTCCTCGATGGAGCCGACTTTGAGGCCCTGGCGCTGCTCCAGCACCCGCACAAACTCACCAGCCTGCATCAGGCTTTCGAACGTGCCGGTGTCGAGCCAGGCGGTGCCGCGGCCCAGGATGCCCACCTTAAGCTTGCCCCGACGCAGGTATTCGCGATTGACGTCCGTGATTTCGTACTCGCCGCGCGGGCTTGGCTGGAGGTTTTTGGCAATCTCCACCACGTCGTTGTCGTAGAAGTAGAGGCCCGGCACGGCGTAGTTGCTCTTGGGCTTGGCAGGCTTTTCCTCAATGCTGAGGGCCACCTTGTGCTCGTCGAACTCTACCACGCCGTAGCGCTCGGGGTCGTGCACGTGGTAGGCGTACACCACGCCGCCGTCGGGGTCGCTGTTGGCCTTGAGCAGTTCTTCCATGCCTTCGCCGTGGAAGATGTTGTCGCCCAGCACCAAGGCCACCTTATCCTGGCCAATGAAGTCGGCGCCGAGCACGAAGGCCTGGGCTAGCCCGTTGGGCAGTTCCTGCACCACGTACTGGAAGTCGCAGCCCAGGTTCTGGCCGTCGCCGAGCAGCTTCTTAAACTGCGCCTGGTCGTGGGGCGTGGTGATAATCAGGATTTCGCGGATGCCCGCCATCATCAGAATCGACAGCGGATAATAAATCATCGGCTTGTCGTAGACGGGCATAAGCTGCTTGCTCACGGCCAGGGTCAGGGGGTGCAGGCGGGTGCCCGAGCCGCCAGCGAGAATAATGCCTTTCATACCAACGGGTTAGTTACGCTCCTTAATAAAGTCCTGGTTAGCCTTGAACCACGACAGCGTCTTCTGCAGGCCCTCGCGGATGCGTACCTGCGGGGCGTAGCCCAGCCGGGTTTCGGCCTTGGTGATGTCGGCTAGTGAGTCGCGAATGTCGCCGGCGCGGTTGGGGCCAAACTTGGGCTCCAGGGTCGAGTGGGCTTCTTCGCGCAGGATGTCGTACATCTGCACCAGCGACGTGCGGTCGCCCACGGCAATGTTGTAGACCTGGTTCACGGCCTCGGGGTTGGTGGTGAGTGCGGCCCGGATGTTGGCCTGCACGCAGTTGGCCACGAAGGTAAAGTCGCGGGTCTGGCCGCCGTCGCCGTTCAGCGTCGGCGCATTCTCTTCCAGAATGGCGTCGATGAAGAGCGGGATAACTGCCGCGTAGGCTCCGCCCGGGTCCTGGCGCGGGCCGAAGATGTTGAAGTAGCGCAGGCCGATAATCTCCATGCCGTAGGTGCGGGCAAACACGTCGGCATACAGCTCGTTGGCGTACTTGGTCACGGCGTAGGGCGAGAGCGGCTTGCCGATACGGTCCTCTACCTTGGGCAGGCCCGGGTGGTCGCCGTAGGTCGAGCTGCTGGCCGCGTACACGAAGCGCTTGATGCCCGCCTCCTTAGCGGCAAACAGCATTTTGACGAAGCCGCCCACGTTTACCTCGTCCGTCGTCACGGGGTCGTTGATGGAGCGGGGCACCGAGCCTAGCGCCGCCTGGTGCAGCACGATATCGATGCCCTCGCACGCCCTAGCGCAGGCCTCGCGGTCGCGAATGTCACCTTCTTGCACTTCCAGCGCCGCCTGGCCTTCGAACAGGCGCAGGTTTTTGCGGAAGCCATTGGAGAAGTTATCCAGCACCCGCACCTTTTTGGCGCCGTGCTTCAGCAAATATTCTACGAGGTTGGAGCCAATGAAGCCCGCGCCGCCGGTCACGAGAAAGCTAAGCTCGTTGATGGGCTGGTCGGTAAAGGGAGTTTCGTACATGGTAAGGTATTCAATCAGAACGTCATGCTGACGAAGGAAGCATCTCTACTGCATTACTAACTATAGTCGATGCAACGAAGCGGTAGAGATGCTTCCTTCGTCAGCATGACGTTCTTTTACCCCAACGGCTAGCGGCCGGCGTACTGCTTCTGGTTGTAGTCCTGGTAGGCGCCGCTGGTCACGTTGTTCAGCCACTCCTCGTTGGCCAGGTACCAATCCACGGTCTGGCTCAGGCCTTGCTCGAAGGTGACGCTGGGCTTCCAGCCAAGCTCGTTCATGATTTTTGAGGAGTCGATGGCGTAGCGCATGTCGTGGCCGGCGCGGTCGGTGACAAAGGTGATGAGCTGGCGCGAGGTGCCGGCGGCTTGGCCCGTTTTCTCATCTACTACATCGCAGAGCAGCTGAATGAGCTTGAGGTTTTGCCACTCATTCACGCCGCCGATGTTGTAGGTATCGCCCAGCTTGCCCTTGTGAAATACCGCGTCGATGGCCGTGGCGTGGTCTTTCACGAAGAGCCAGTCGCGCACGTTCTCCCCCTTGCCGTACACGGGCACTTTCTGGCCGGTGCGCAGGCGGTGGATAGCCAGCGGAATGAGCTTCTCGGGGGAGTGGTTAGGGCCGTAGTTGTTCGAGCAGTTGCTGAGCTTGATGGGCAGGCCGTAGGTGTGGTGCCAGGCCCGCACAAAGTGGTCCGACGCGGCCTTGGAGGCCGAGTAGGGCGAGCGCGGGTCGTAGGGCGTTTCCTCCGTGAACATTTCGGGCCCGAAATCCAGCGAGCCGTATACCTCGTCGGTGCTGACGTGGTAGAACGTGTGGCCTTCGTAGCCCTCAGGCTTCCAGAGGTTTTTGGCGGCGTTCAGCAAATTCACGGTGCCGATGACGTTGGTTTTCACAAACGCCATCGGGTCGGTGATGCTGCGGTCCACGTGGCTTTCGGCGGCGAGGTGAATCACGGCGTCGGGCTCCTCGTGGGCAAATAGCTGGTCGATAAAGGCCTGGTCGGCAATGTCGCCCTTGACAAACTGGTAGTTGGGCGCGTTTTCGATGTCGCGCAGGTTCTCCAGGTTGCCGGCATACGTCAGCGCATCCAGGTTCAGAATCTGGTACTCGGGATACTTGGTCACGAACAGTCGCACCACGTGCGAGCCAATGAAGCCGGCGCCGCCGGTGATGAGGATTTTCATTTTTTTCTGCGTTTATCCTGCGTCGGCAGGCTTGGCAAGAGGTCTCTGCGTGCGTCGCTTGCTACTTAGCCAGGGTTTGCTGCCACTTCCAGGCGCTGGCCAGCGAGTCGTAGAGCGAGGTAGTGGTTTTGAAGCCCAGCACCTCGGCCGATTTGGTGGCGTCGGCATAGATGGCGGGCACGTCGCCGGCGCGGCGCGGGCCGATAACGTAGTTCAGCTTCTGGCCGCTGGCCTGCTCGAAGGTTTGCACCACTTCGAGCACCGAGTTGCCGTGGCCGGTGCCCACGTTGAAGGTTTCGACCACCTCGCTAGCCTTGCGGTCGAGCAGGCGCTGCACGGCCACGATGTGGGCCTTCGCCAGGTCCACCACGTGGATGTAATCGCGCACGTTGGTGCCGTCCACGGTGTCGTAGTCGTTGCCGAAGATGGTGAGCTTCTCGCGCAGGCCAGCTGCCGTTTGCGTGATGAAGGGCACCAGGTTGTTGGGCACGCCCAGGGGCAGCTCGCCAATCTTGGCCGACTCGTGGGCCCCGATGGGATTGAAGTAGCGCAGCAGAATGGTGTGCACCTTGTTGTCGGGTGCGCCGGCAGCATCGTGCACGATGTCTTCGCACATCTGCTTGGTGCGGCCGTAGGGCGAGTTGGCGGGCTTGGTGGGCGTGGCCTCCGTCACGGGCAGTTGGTCGGGCACGCCGTAGACGGTGCACGACGACGAAAACACGAGGTTTTCCACGCCTTCCTCCTTCATCACTTGCAGCAGCGTGATGAGCGAGCCCACGTTGTTGTGGAAGTAGGCCAGCGGCTTCTGCACCGACTCGCCCACTGCCTTGAAGGCCGCGAAGTGAATGACGCCGGCAATGTTGCCCTCCTGCTTGAACACCTGGCGCAGCGCCTCGGCATCGCCACAGTCGATGCGGTGGCACGGCACCTCGCGGCCCACAATGGCCTTGATGCCGCCCAGCGCCGACTCTTCCGAGTTGCTGAAATTATCGATGATAATGGGCTCGTAGCCCGCCTGCGCCAGCTCGACCACCGTGTGCGAGCCAATATAGCCGGCCCCGCCGGTAACCAGAATCTTTTTCATTTTTAAGCTTTTAGCTGATGGCTAGTAGCTGTTAGCTGTTGAACGGGCCGTGAGCTAGTAGCAAACAGCCAGCGGCTAACAGCTTAAAAATTACAGGCTCCAGTAGTGAATTTCCTCCATCGGCTGGGTGCGGTAGAGGCCTTTAATATCGACCAGCACGGCGTTGTCGGCGGTGATGGACTGGAAGTAGGCCTCGTCCTTGTCGAGGTAGGGCTTGTGGCTCACGGCCACAATCACGGCGTCGTAGTCGGCCCGGATTTTATCCTGCGGCGTGAGGCGGAAGCCATACTCGTGGTGCAGTTCGTCGGAGTCGGCGTGTGGGTCCACGATGTCGACGTTCACCGAGAAGTTTTTCAGCTCCTGAATCACGTCGGCTACCTTGGAATTGCGGATGTCCTCCACGTTTTCCTTAAACGTGGCGCCCATCACGAGCACGCGGCTTTTGGCCACGTCCTTGCCGCGCTTAATCATCATCTGCACCGTTTTGCGGGCGATGTAGGCACCCATGTTGTCGTTGGTGGTGCGGCCGCTGAGAATAACCTTAGCGTCGTAGCCCAGCTCTTTCGCCTTGTAGGTCAGGTAGTACGGGTCTACGCCGATGCAGTGGCCGCCCACCAGGCCGGGGCTGAACTTGAGGAAGTTCCACTTGGTGCCAGCGGCTTCGAGCACTTCGTAGGTGTTGATGTTCATGCGGTCGAAAATCATCGACAGCTCGTTCATCAGGGCGATGTTGACGTCGCGCTGGGTGTTTTCGATAATCTTGGCGGCCTCGGCCACCTGGATGCTGCTGGCGCGGTGCACGCCGGCCTTCACCACTAGCTCGTAAACCTTGGCGATGATGTCGAGGCTCTCGGCGTCGCAGCCGGCCACCACTTTCACGATGCTCGTGAGGGTGTGCTCCTTGTCGCCGGGGTTAATGCGCTCGGGTGAGTAGCCCACCTTGAAATCGCCGTTGGCGAAGCTCAGGCCCGAGAATTTCTCCATCACCGGAATGCAGTCTTCCTCGGTACAGCCGGGGTACACGGTGCTCTCAAACACCACGTAGTCACCCTTTTTCAGCACCTTGCCCACCGAGCCCGAGGCGCCGAGCAGCGGCTTGAGGTCGGGCTGGGCGTGCTCATCGATGGGCGTGGGCACGGCCACGATGAAGAACGTGGCCTCGCGCAGCACCTCCAGCGAGTCGGTGAAGGTGATGTCGGTGCCCTCGAAGGCGCTAGCCTCGAGTTCGCCGCTGGGGTCTTGGTGGTTGCGCATCATCTCCACGCGGCCCGCGTTGATGTCGAAGCCGATAACCGAGAGTTGCTTGGCAAATTCGAGGGCGATGGGCAGGCCCACGTAGCCGAGGCCAATCACGGCCAGCTTGGCTTCTTTGCGGAGGAGTTCGTCGTACACGTTGGTTGAGTTATGAATTATAAATTAGGAGTTATGAGTTGGCCGTTAGCAAGCTAACTTCTTAGCTCATACTTGATACTGTTTTTTTATCGGGGCTAAGCTGGTATAGGTCGCCGGTTTCGGGGCAGGTGGCCCGGCCGCTGGCGTCGAAGGCCAGCCGGTGGCCGGCGGCGCTGAGCCAGCCGTGCTGCCGGGCGGGCGTGCCATACACGAGAGCGTAGGCGGGCACGTCCTTCGTTACCACGCTGCCCGCGCCCACGAAGGCGTAGCGGGCCAGCCGCACGCCGCACACGATGGTAGCATTGGCCCCGACGCTAACGCCGCGCTCCAGGTACGTGGGTTGGTAGTGGCCCTCGCCCCGGCGCGGCACGGCGCTGCGCGGGTTTTTGACGTTGGTAAACACCACGGACGGGCCTAGAAATACGTCGTCTTCGCACACCACGCCGCCGTAGAGGCTCACGTTGTTCTGCACCTTCACGTTGCGCCCCAGCGTTACGCCGTCGGCCACGAACACGTTCTGGCCCAGCGAGCAGCTTTCGCCCAGCACGGCGCCTGGCGCGAGGTGGCAAAAGTGCCAGATGCGACTGCCAGCCCCCACGCGGCAGCCCGCGTCGAGCACGGCCGTGGGGTGCGCGTAGAAATCGGGAGCAGGGTCAGCCACGGGTAAGGGAAGGGTAATACCGTGCAAAGGTAACGGCTGGGCGGGGTTGGGCGGAAGCAACGTATTTTCTGAGAATCGGCGGCGCCCCCGCGCCAATTACCTGCTTTTTATGGACCTACCTGCTCTCAAAAATGATGCCCCTGGCTATGTATCGCCCGAAGACTATCTGCGCCGGGAGCGCGAGGCGGCGTACAAGCACGAGCTTGCATAGCCGCGACTACTACTGAACCTTTCTTCAGCCAAAGCAGCGACAACTAGCTCCTTGACTATTCCCGTGCTTCGGTCGCTATACTCGACTGACATGGCCTGAGCGCCATACAATCTTTTTCTTAATTATTTATGCTCAATTTTTTAATGTTTTATTTTTATAATATTCAACATATCATCAGTTGAATCAGTACCTTTGGGGCGTCATTCTTACTTTCATTCTAGCTAGCCCAAAGATGAAAAAATTTTTAGCTGTTCTACTGCTGACTTTGTTTGGTGCAAACGTCAAAGGTCAAAATTCTCCTACTGCACCACCAGCCTATTGCAATTGCCAAACCGGGCCTTTGTATAAAATACAAAATAAGCTGACTGGTTATATACTTGAGATTCCGGCCAATCCGAATCAGGACGCACTCGAGAGGGAAGGCACTGTATGTTCCGAGCGCTCCGACATGGGCTCAGCCAATCAGCAGTGGTACATTAAGGGTGACATATCATCTAACACGGGTACTGCATACATACTAAACCGGAACAGCAACCAGCTTTTGACCGGTCCTTACGATAAAGTGTATCAGACCAAGCAGAAGTATGATGTTTCAAGCAATCCAATTCAGGATAGCTCGCAGGAATGGAACTTCATTAAGGTTACCGATGCAAACGGCAATATATCTTATGCCATTAGAAACAGGTATTCCCACCTGCTCATGGTTCCTAACTCCAGCAGCGAAAATGCTAGAATCTCTGTTCAAAACTTCAGTATCTATGATGCCATTGCCCAATGGAATTTGCTAGATATAACCAGCACGACAGCAGGGGGCAACCCAGCTCTTTTTCCTGGCACTTATAAAATAACTAACATAAATAGCGGCTTGACGCTACAAGTTATTTCGCAAAGTGCTGAGCCTGGCGCACGCATTGAGCAAGGCAAATACATTGGCATTGCTTCGCAGCAATGGCAGCTTATCGAACAGCCAGACCCTCGTGGCGGTGTCAAAGGTTTTGCTATCATAAACCGCCTAAGCGGTCTCGCCCTACAAGTTGTTGGACAAAGCACTACCGATACCGCCCCAATTGAGCAGGGGAAATTTATTGGTATTAATTCACAATTATGGCTTGCAAATGCTGAATCAGGTAATCAGCTGACTTTTACGTTCCAAAACGTTAACAGTGGCTACGTAATGCAAGTTATAGGGCAGAGCAAGAGCGAGAGTGCTCAAATGCAGCAGGGAGGTCGAGTGCCAATTGGTTCGCAGTTGTGGCAGTTAGAGTATGTAGCTCCTAACCGTGTGGCGTTGGCCACAACCCCTAGCGTCATCGAGAATACCTCCCTAACAGTCTACCCGAACCCAGCTAGTAAGGAACTACGCTTGTCGCCGATTGCTGGGGAAACCTTTACTGAAGCCTCGGCGCGAAATATTCAGGGTCAATTAGTTTCTAAGATTCCTTTTAAAGCACCGAATACGCTGGATGTATCTATGCTGACACCAGGCATCTACTTATTGACCGTTACAAATAATAGTACGGGTACTGTTTTACACAAAAAATTCGTAAAAAATTAAGTCGTCTTTTTAGCAAGTCGAAAACAAGCGGCCTGTTTCAACTTAGTTGAAACAGGCCGCTTGTTTTTATTTAGCTTCTTGTGTGATAGGGGCGGGCAAATTACCCTCCGACACGATGTAGAGCGGGCGCTGGCGCACGTTGGCCCCGAGCCGGGCCAGGTACTCGCCGATGATACCGACGGCGATAAGCTGCACACCGCCCAGAAACAGGATACTGACCATGAGCGAGGCCCAGCCCGGCTGGTATTGCCGCGTGATGAAGCGGGCGTAGAGCGTATAGAGGATGACCACGAAGGCTAGCCCCGACACGAAAAAGCCGCTGACGGTGGCCACCTTAAGTGGCACGTCGGAGAAGGCAGTGATGCCATCGAGGGCGAAGCGCAGCATCTTGGAGTAGGTGTAGCCCGTGACGCCGCCGGCCCGCTCGGCGCGGTCGTATTCGAGGTAGGTTTGGCGGTAGCCAATCCAGGAAATCTGGCCGCGCAAAAACTTGTTTTGCTCGGGCATCTGGCGCAGGGCCAGCACCACTTTGCGCGAGATGATGCGAAAATCGCCGGTATCGACCGGAATCTCGACGTGCGTCATGGCCCGCAGCAAGCGGTAGAATAGCTTGGCGGTGAGCTTTTTGGCAGCGCTTTCGCCTTGGCGCGAGCGCCGCTTGGCGTACACTACCTCGTATCCCTCGTGCAGCTTGGCGTAGAGGGCCGGGATGAGCTCGGGCGGGTCTTGCAGGTCGGCGTCGATGATGACGACGGCCTGGCCCTCGGCGCGGTCGAGGCCAGCCGTGACAGCAATCTGGTGCCCGAAGTTGCGGCTGAAGCTGAGGTAGCGCACGTGGGCCGGGTCGCGCTCGGCCAGGCCGATGAGCTGCGGCAGCGAGCCATCGCGCGAGCCGTCGTTCACAAAAATCAGCTCGTAGCCACCGGGCAGCTGCATGGGCGCGAGCAGGGCGCTGAGGCGGCGGTGCAGCTCGCCGATATTGGCTTCTTCGTTGAAGATGGGAATAACGACGGACAAATCCATGCGGAAACGGGCAAGCTGTGGGCGAGGCTAGCGGCAAAAGTAGCCCCCGCGCCCTCGCCAACCCGTGCGGCTAGGGCAGGCTGGGCCCGGTGAGTAGCAGGCGCTGGGCCTGGGCGGCGCGCTGGCCGGCCCAGATGGCCGGAATAACGTCACCCTGGCCCATGATATCGGCGCGGTAGAGCCAGTCGGGCTGGGGCGGCGAACTGACGACGCGCAGGCCGGGCATCTCGAAGTAGGCGTCGGGGTCGAGCTGGCGCACGCGGGCACTGGCATACACCAGCCACTCGTTGCGGTAGGCGGGCGGCTGGGTGGCAAACCACGAGATTTCATCGACCCCCCACACCACGCCCATGGCCCGCTGGCCGGGCTCGCCGGGCTTGCCGAGGGCGCCGTTGTCGAGCTCGACCAAGGCGGGCAGGTGCTCGCGAAAGGTGCCGTCGGGGGCTAACCCGCCGCCGCTACGCCCGAAAATGACGCCCGAGCGGTCGGTGGGCGCGTCGGCGTAGTCGAGGTAGGTGCCGTGCTGGCCGCGGCGCAGGGTATCACACTCGAGGGGCCGGGCCGGGAAGGCGTGAAAATCGAACAGCAGCTGGCGCTGGGCCAGCGGCAGCGGGTGGTCGGGGTCGGGGTCGTAGTATTCGTCGTGGGTGTGGGCATCGCAGAGCACGAAGCCCCGGTTGCGGGTGCGGGCGTAGGCGCGCACTCGTTGCAGCATGCTCCACCAGGCGTGGTGGCCGGGGTCGCGGTCGTCCATGCGCATGACCTGGCCAAAGTGCAGGGCCTCGCAGCCAGCGTCGATTTGCTGGCGGGCCAGGGCATAGAACCAGCGCTGGGTTTCGGGCCGGCTCATGTCGGGCACGCCGGGGGCCTTGCCGGCGGGCAGGTTGGCATCGAGGCGGTAGAAATGGGTATCGACGCTATCGTAATAGGCCGGGTACATCATATCGGCGAAGCGGAAGTTGCGCCGGGGCACGACCACGGTATCTTCGCCAAACTCGGCCCGCACGGCGTTGGGCACCAACAGATTGGCCGCGTGGGCGTAAATTATCTCGAAGACGGTGCCCTGCACCACCATGCCGGGCTGGGCACGGTGCAGGTCGGCCACCATGCGGGCCAGCGTGTCGTTGGTGGCGCGCAGGCGCTGCTCGTTGTCGGGCGAGAGCCAGAAGCCCCCGACCCGCCCGGCAAAGCGCGCCCCTCCTCCACCGGCCCAGTTGGCAAACACGCGGCGCTCGGGCGGGGTGAGGTCGCGCAGGTTTTGCATGGTCATGGCGCGGCTGAGGAAGTGCCGCACCAGCGAGTCGGAGGCCGGCAGTGGGGCTAGCCGGGGAGCGATAGGCTGGCCGGCCGCCACCCGGGCCACGAAGAGCAGGCTAGCCCACCAGACTAGAAATTTGAGGCGCGGGGCACTAGGCATGAGCTTGCTACTTACACCCCGCCGGCGCGGCCGCCACGGGGGCGGCGCTACTGGGTGGGCGGGGTCACTTTCATAATACCCACCTCCCAGGCGTCGTTGGTGAAGAGCACTTCGCGCCGCTGCTGGTCGGTGTCCGGGAATTCGTTCTTACGTGATAAGTAGCCGTAGGACTGCCCAGCGGCCAGTTCCTGCGGCACAAATACGTATTTGCCAAAGCGGCTGACCTGGTAGGTGCCGTCTTTGACTTCGTAGTGGACCTCGCGCTGGAACTGGGCGGGCGGATAGCGCGAATAGAATAACGTGTAAACGTAAGGTAGGGCCATTTGGTCGGTAATGCGCACCTGCCCGATGCCCCAGAGGCCATTGGCGGCCGCAAAGGCCTCCTCCAGGCCCGCGTTGAACTGGTCCTTGACGGGGCCGCGGCGGTAGTCGCCGTAGTAGGCTTGCAGGGCCAGCCCGCCCTCCAGCAGTAGCCAGGCCGCCGCGCCCACGCGCAGGGCCGGCCGGGGCACGCTGGGCTCGAAGCTGTTGATGATGCGCGCCACGGCCCACACCGCCAGCACGATGCAGGGCAGGTAAAAGTGGTTGAACCGGTTGGCATTCAACTCAAACGAGAAGAACAGGCCGAACGAGGCCAGCCCCCAGGCCGCGAAGATGAGTAGCACCACATTTTGGGGCGAGCGCGCGAAGCGGCCGCGCCGCCGGGCCAGCTTCCAGGCGCCGATGAGCGTGGCCAGCAAAGCCAGCGGCAGCGTGAAGCTAAGCAGCGGCTTGAAGCTGGGCAAGCTGCCGTAGCTGGTGCCATCGTCGCAGCCGGCGAGCAAAAACTGCCAGTTGTGGGCCACCGTGGTGGCCCAGCTGCTGCCCGCCACCTGGCTCATGCGGGTGGCGGGCAGCAGCGGCGTGGCGAAGAACAGGTTGTCGGTCCAGGCAAAATTGCGTTTGGCGACGTAGTTCTCCGTGAAGAAAAGCAGGAACGGCGCGGCCACTATCAGGAACAAGCCCAGCGCCAGCAGCCAGCTACCGCGCCGCGCCGCTATTTTCCTGAAACACAAGATAAACACCAGCCCAAACAGCACCGGCAGCACCACCACCGTGGTGCCGTAGGCGTAGAGGCTGAGCGCGAAGGGCACCAGCGCGGGCACTATCCAGCGGCGGCGGCCGGTGATGAGCCCCTGCGCCAGCAGCGTGCAGCCCAGCAGCATAAAAAACGGCACCAGGTTGCTCTCCAGCGCCCAGTGCGACAGCATGAAGTGCCACGGCGCCACGGCCAGCAGCAGCGTGCCCAGCAACGCCGGGTAGCGCCCCAGCGGCCGCAGGCAGTAGTAGAGCAGCGGTAGCGTGCCCACGCCCAGCAGCAGCATCACGATGCGCGCCGTGAAGATGCTCAGCCCAAATACTTTGACCACGGGCGCGGTGAGGTAGGCCAGCAGCACGTTTTGGCCGCTGCCCCAGGCTGGAAAGTAGGCGGGCAGGGCGTTGCCCCACTTGTCGTGGCCGGTTTCGGCCAGCGCGTAGGCTTCGTAGGCACTGGCGGCCTCGTCCTGGTTGAGGCCGGGCGGCAGGTGCGGAAACTGCCCCACCCGCACCAGCACGCCCAGCAGTAGCACCAGGGCCAGCAGCGCCGCGTGCAGAGAGCTACGCTTACTCGTACTTAGCTGTTTTATCACTGAAAATAAATTAGTTATTACACATCAGGAATTTAACAAGGCTATAGTTAGAACGTCATGTTCATCTGGCGTCCGCTTGTCGAAGCATCTCTACCACGCCGCTAAGGTTAGTAATCCTGACGGCGTGGTAGAGATGCTTCGACAAGCTCAGCATGATGGTCACTTTTAAACTTTCGAATATTCCTTTAAAAGTTGTCCTGCCGCACGGCTAACCGGCCAGCGCGGGCGCCGGCACTACTGCCGGGACTGCCGGGCTGCCCAGGCTGGCGGGCGCGGTGCGCCACGGGGCCAGCCGGTAAATCTTCCAGATGATGACCACAATAAGCAGCCCAAACAAGGCGGCTACGAACTTGGGCTGGAAGATGAAAATGTCGTAGTTCAGCAGCTTGAGGTATTGCAGGGCGCGCTCAAGGTGAAAGAAATAGGCCGCCGACATGAGCACGAAGGGCAGGTAATCGCGGCGCACGAAGCCATAGGCCGCCAGAAACAGCAGGGCCGGGTGCCAGTAGCGCTCGTGCATCTGGGTGTTGAAAAACGTGAACAGCAGCGGCACGATGCCCACGCTCAGCAGCACCAGCGGCAGGCTGGGACTGGCGGCGGCCCGCGAGCGCAGCGCCCGCAGCGTGGCCACCAGCAGCGGCAGCAGCGCTACCGCCGCCGAGGTGCAGAACAGGATGAGGCCCCATTTGCGGAACGTGAGCCCGGCAAACGGTAGCAGGTCCGACACGGTGGATGGCGAGCTGTAGTCTGTGAGTAAGTACCAGAGGTTGAAGGCGTTCATCGACAGCTGCGGGTACACGTTGGCGGCCGTGGTGTTGATTTCGATGATGCGCGGCAGGTAGCTTTCCCACGCCCACCAGATGAACGGCGCCAGCAGCAGCGTGGCCAGCACCGCGCCCGCCAGCGTGCCCTGCACCAGGCGCGCCGGGCGGCGCCACCACTGCACGCTCCAGAGCAGTAGCAGCGGCGGCAAGAAGATGATGGCCTGCGTTTTAGCAGCCAGCGCCAGCACGTAGAGCAGCATGCTGCGCACGGTGCGCTGCTGCGCCGCCAGCACCGTGGCCCCGAAGGCAAAGAAGCTGTAGATGCTATCGACCTGAATCCAGAGCAGCGTGTCGTAGAGGTAGGCAATGTTGAGCAGCAGCAGCAGGGCTAGCCCGAAGCGCCGGCGGCGCTCGGGCACCAGCGAGGCCGCCCAAAATGCCCCGGCAAAATCGAAGACCAGGGTAAACGCCTTGAGGAAGTGACTGTAGTACTTGAGCTTATCGACGGTGCCGGCCAGTTGCCCATACAGCCACAAGATGTAGTGGTAGAAGGGGTTATAGTTGTTGTCGGGCAACTGGTACACGTTACCCAGGCCGTGCTCGAAGATGTAGGTGGCCCAGCGCACCCAGTAGTTCATGTCGCCGTCGTAGCCAGCGCCGGGCACCAGCACCAGCATCAGGCTAAAGAGCAGCAGGGTGTAAACTACTTGTTGGCGGCGCGAAAAATCACCCATCGTAACGCATTGAATAAGAGCCCCTGGGCTACCGGCATACCGCCGCAGCAGCGGGCCAGCCCCGGCGAATGGGCGCAAAGATAGCCGCCCCGGCAGCCCGATAAGAACTGGCTAGCCGACAGCTTTTCTACATTATTACATTAATAAAGAACGTCATGCTGAGCTTGCCGAAGCATCTCTACCGCGCCGCTAGGGTTACTACTTTGCGGCGCGGTAGAGATGCTTCGACAAGCTCAGCATGACGGACGCTCTTATTTATAGATTATCTACCCTAGCCGAAATACGAACTACATAAAAGCAAACCGGCTTAGGGAAAGCTACTTAAAGGCAATGTGCCGGGTACCGACGAGCAAGGGGCGGGCAAAGGGCAGGCGGGGCTTATTTTTGCCACTTCCTACTTTCTACCGCTTTTTGCACATGAAAAAAATTGCCGCGCTACTGGGTTTGTCGTTGCTGGGGGCCTGCTCCTCGGACAATGCGGGAAGCCCGACCATTGATGCCAACACCATCACGTTCAACAACTTTGAGGGCGGCGGCGGCTGGAGCAACGAGCCCAACCGCAACAACCCCAGCCTGGTGGCCAAGGGCAAGGCGCACTCGGGCCAATATGCGCTGCGGGTAGACAAGGACCACGAGTTCAGCCTCACGTTTGACATGCCGCTGGGGCAGGTTAGCAGCAGCAAGTTTAAGGTGGTGCACCTGGAGGGGTGGGTATTCATGCCCAGCGACAAGGCCACGGGCACCATTGGCCTGCAAATCATGCAGCCGGATGGCATCACGGCCGTGGGCGGCGACGACCTCAAGTTTCGCGACGTGGTGAAGACCTACAACGAGTGGGTGAAGGTGAGCAAGGACTTTACGCTGCCCGACAACATTACCTCGGCCCAGCACCTGCGCGTGTTTATGTGGCGCGCCGATGCCACCGAGGAAGTATTGCTCGACGACGTGCTGCTGAGCATCAAAAACTAGTGCCGGGCGGGGCGGCGCCGGGGCGTTCACGATTTTACCAAGGTTAGTTAAGGCTATGCAGAAGCGCTACCTCACGGGTTTGCTGGTTGCGTTTGTGGTGCTGGATTGGGCGCTTACGTTTTGGCACAATTACCACCTGCCGCTCGATGGCGACCTGGCCTCCATTGTGCTGCCCTCGCCCTGGTACACGCGGGTGCTGCACGACCCGTTTGGCTGGGACGTGCTCACTCAAAACGCGGTGTACGGGGCCACCAACCGCTTTTTCGCCCACGCCACCATGGGGCTGTACTGGAAGACGGTGCCCCGGCTGCTGCACCTCGTGGCCGACCCCATCAGTAGCCTGTACCTGGCCAGCGCGCTCTTTGCCACAGCTACGCAGGCGGGGCTTACGCTGGTGCTGGCGGGCTACGTGGGGCTAGCCAGCGCGGCAGCAGGCGGGCGGCGCCATTTCTGGCTGGCGGCGGCGCTGCTGGGGCCGCTGTTTCAGACGGCGGGCCACCTCTACGACCAAATGGCCGTGACGGACCACGCCATCACCTACACATTTTTTTATGCCTGGCCGCTGCTGCTGGTGCTGGTGCTGTTCTGGCCGTTTTTCAGGGCGGCGTGCCGGCGGCAGCCGCTGCGCCTGCCGCTGCTCAACTGCGTGGCGCTGGTGGGGCTGATGGTGGTTATCGCCTTCAATGGGCCGCTGGCGGGGGCGGCGGTGGCCATCGTGCTGCTGGGCATTGGGGTGCGCTGGCTGTGGGGGCTGCTGCGGCCGGGCCAGCGGGCGGCGTGGCTGTCGGGCCAGGCGCTGGGGCTGCTTACCATTCTGGGTTTGCTGGTGCTGTATTCGCTCTACATCGGGCGCAATAATAACGAGAACGTGCACACCCTCTCGCTGGGCGAGCTGTACCAATTGCTGCCCATCGGCCTGGCCAAAATACTGGTAATGCAGTTGGGTTTGCCGCTGCTGCTGCTGCTGGTGCTGGCCAACAGCCAGTTGGTGCGCCGGCTGGCCCCCGCCACGCCGGGCCGGGCCTGGGTGCTGCGGCTGCTGGCCTGGGGCGCGGGCGCGGCAGCCGTGTACCTGCTGCTGCTGCCGCTGGGCGGCTACCGCACCTACCGGCCCTTTTTGCTGCGCTACGACACGTTTTTGCCCGTCACGCTGGTGTTATTCTTCGCCTACGGGTTTTCGAGCTACTACCTGCTGCTGCACCTGCGGGGCACGGTGCGCGGGGCCTACGTGGTGGTGCTGGCGCTGTTCGTGGGCTATTTCGTTTCGGCCGATTTGGTGCTGCAAATGCCTTACAACAACGGCTGCGAGCGCTGGGCCCTCGACCAGCTGGCGCGGGCGCCCGAGCGCGAAGTGCAGCTCTCGGCCGACTGCCTGGTGATGTCGTGGGGCATTATGACTAATACTGAGCAGTCGGAGCGCAACGCCGCTATGCTTTACTACTGGGGCGTGACGCCCGAGAAAAAACTGTTTTTTCAGAAGTAAGCGGGCTAGCCTGGGGGCCGGGCCCGGTGCTTTTCGCTGCTTTTTCAGCCGTGCTTTATGCGAATTATTTCCGCTGCCTTTCTGCTTACCGCGCTGGCCTTCGGGTTGCTCACCGCTTGCAGCGAAGCACCTTCGACCGCTGCTGCCGCCGATGCCACCGCGCTCATGGCCAACGACTTTGAGCAGAGTACCGGCTGGGGTGGCGGCGAGCAGCCCTCGCTCACCACGGCGCAAGCCCACAGCGGGCGCACGGCCGTGCTGGCTAGCCCCGAGGTGCCCTTCAGCTACACGTTTGCCCGCACGCTGGCGGAGCTGAGCCCCGGCAAGGTGCCCGCCAAGCTGGAGCTGACCGGCTGGGTGTGGCGCACGGCGGCCGGCAGCACGGCCCGCCTGGTAGTGCAGGTAGAAGCCAGCCGCACCGACCAGCAGAGCGTATACTACACGGCCCTGCCGGTGGCCGAGGCCGTGTCGCAGTTTGGGCAGTGGGTGGCCGTGAAAGTGCCCGTGACGCTGCCCACCTCGGCCACCGGGGCCAACCTGCTGAAGGTGTACCTGTGGAACGACACCGCCACCTCGCCCACCTACCTCGACGACGTGGCGCTGCGCGCCGTGGGTCAGTAACACATTCCTTTTCTGCATCTTGCTATGACTACCAGCCCGCTGGCTTCTCCTCCGCGCACGCGGGGCCCCTGGTCGCTGGGGGCGCTGCTCGTGCTGTTTGTGCTGATGGTGCAGGCCCGCCTGTGGCAGCCCAATTGGGACACCCACAACGTGCTGGCCATCCTGAGTTGGGACTCGCTGGGGTATTACCTCTACCTGCCGGCCCACTTCATTTACCACGACCTGGGCCACCAGGCGTTCATGACGGACATCCTGCGCGAGTACGGGCCCACGGGCTCGTTCTACCAGGCGTTTCAGGTGCCGGGCGCGCCGGCCGGGCAGCTCGTGATGAAGTACCCGATGGGCCTAGCCGTGCTCGAAACGCCGTTTTTCTGGCTGGGGCACTGGGCCGCCCGGTGGTTCGGCTACCCGCAGGATGGCTTTTCGGCACCCTACCAAATTGCCATTGCCTTTGGCGGAATGCTGTACGCGCTGCTGGGCATGGGCCTAGTGCGCCGGGTGCTGCTGCGCTACTTCTCCGACCTGGCTACCACGCTGGTGCTCGTGACGCTGCTGCTGGGCTCCAATTTTCTGGAATACGCGGTGTACGACGTGGCCATGAGCCACAACTACCTCTTTGCTGGCTACGCGCTGCTGCTGTGGCTCACGGTGCGCTGGCACACGCGGCCCAGCCTGGGCGGGGCCTTTGCCATTGGGCTGGTGCTGGGGCTGCTGGTGCTCATTCGGCCCTCCGAGGCGGTGGCCGTGGTGGTGCCGGCGCTGTGGGGCGTGGGCGGCGTGGCCGCCGCCCGCCACAAGCTGGCCCTGCTGCGCCAGCGCTGGCCCGATGTGCTGGCCCTGGCGCTGGGTGGCCTGCTGGGCGTGCTGCCCCAGGGCCTGTACTGGCACTGGGCCACCGGCCACTGGCTGTTTTATAGCTATGGCGACCAGCATTTTAGCTTTTTACACCCGCACCTGCGGCAGGTGCTCTTCAGCTTTCGCAAGGGCTGGCTGCTGTATTCGCCGCTGCTGCTATTGGTGCTGGCGGGCTTTGTGCCGCTGTGGCGGCAGCACCGGGGGCTAGCCGTGCCGGCGCTGGTGTACTTCCTGCTGAATTTGTGGGTAGTGTCGGCCTGGGACATCTGGTGGTATGGCGGCAGCATCGGGCAACGGGCGCTGGTGCAGAGCTACGCGGTGCTGGCGCTGCCCTGGGCGGCGGCCGTGGCCTGGGTGCTGGCGCCCGGCCGGGCCCGGCTGTGGCAAGCCGCGGCGGCCGTGGCCACGGTGCTGCTCATCGACCTCAACTTGTTTCAGCACTGGCAGTTTCAGCGCACCATCATCGACGCCGAGAACATGAACCGGCGCTACTACTTCGCCATTTTTGGGCAGGTGGCCCCTAGCCAGGCCGACTACGCGCAGTTTGACGTGCCGGCCAGCCTACCCCGCGCCGAGCGCCACTACCGCCCGCGCCCGCTGGGCAAGCTCGACTTCGACCAACTGCCCCCCGATGCCGCCACGGGCATCAGCACCGAGCAGGGCTATTTCAGCCGGCAGTCGTTTCACGCCGATGGCGGCCACGGCTACAGCCCGGCCTTTGTGCTGCCGCTAGGCGGCACCGGCCTGCGCGGCGGCGACTACGTGCGCGCAAGCTGCCGGGTATTTTCGGACTACGGTGCTTGGGGCAACAAGCTGGTAATGACCATTGAGCGCAATGGCCAGAACCTGGCCTGGTACGGCACCCGCCTCCAAAACCCCGGCTGCCAGAACCGAACCTGGAACCACATCTATTTCGACGCGCCCCTGCCCGCCGACATCCAGCCCACCGACGTGCTCAAGGTGTACACCATTAACGAGGGCGGCGCCGGCTGCTTCGTCGATGACCTGGCCGCCACGGCAATGGAGAAGCAGCGGTGAGGTGGGGAAGGCAGTAAAAAGGCACCCGTCATGCTCATCTGGCGGCCGCTTGCCGAAGCATCTTGCCAGGCGGCGCTGGGGTACTGTTCAACGGTGCGAACAAGATGCTTCGGCAAGCGGCCGCCAGATGAGCATGACGGATACCTTCTCGTCACCTAGCCATTTCACTTTCCCGCCGGCTTCAGTACCACGTAGTTACCCTCACGGCTAGGCACGGCTTGCTCGGTGTAGCCAGCGGGCAGCAGCCAGCGGCGCAGCAGTTGGTGCGCGGGCTGGCCCACCAGGGGCGGGTGCACCACAAACACCGCCGCCGGGTAGCGCTGCCGAAAGGCCAGCCCCTCGGCCGCCACGGACGCGGGCGCCAGGGCCAGCGAATCGGGGTGCTCCTGGGCTAGCAGCAGCGTGCGTAGCCCCGGCTCGTGGGCGAAGGCCGCAAACGTGGCGGCGGGCACCCGCGAGAGGTAGCCGCCGCGCATAGCTTGGCCGTGCACGGTTTGGTAAAAAAGCTCCTGAGCATCGAGGTGGCCCAGCGTGCGGTAGCCATCGAGCAGGCCCAACGGGATGGGAAAGAGCACCGGGCTGCCGCTAGCCGCCACGCGGTAGGCTGCTGGCACGTCGGCCGTGCGGATGAGCGGGTAGGCCGTGGGCTGAAACTCTAGCAGCACCCCCAGCAGCAAGGCCCCGCTCAGCGCCCAGCGCCCGGCCGCCGGCCAGCGGCGCAGCCAGCCATCGAGGCCGATGCTGGCGGCCAGCGGCAGCAGCAGCGCGGCTAGCATCACGTAGCGCGTGGGGCAGCGAATGTTGTTGAGAAAGGGCACGAAGTGCGCGAGGCTGGTGGGCATGCGCAGCAGGTCTTTGCCGTGCCAGCGCAGTTCGGGCATGGTGAGCAGCACAAACAGGGCCAGCAAAAACCAGAGCGGCCGGGTTTCGGCCGGCGCCGGGGGCGCTAGGGCCGGGCGGCGCAGGTGCCGCACCGCCAGCCCCAGCGCCAGCAGCGGCAGCAGGTAGCCCAGAAACGTCACGTTCTCGCTCGACCCCGGATTGTGGAAGCGCGGGCTTTGCCAGAAGGCCTGGGTGGCGGCGCTGGCTAGCCAGCGGCTGCCATTGGGCGGCACCAGGTAGCCGGCTAGGTCGCCGCCCCACCACAGGCCGGCCTTGTCGTCGAGCCCGGCCAGGGCCAGCCCGCGCGATACGAAATGCCCGAGCACGAACACGGCCACCAGCCCGGCCCAGGGCCGCCAGCTGCGCCAGTTGAGCTCGCCCAGCCGCAGGGCCCACCACGCGGCGTAGCCCCCCGAAAACCACAGCAGCCCCGCCAGGGTGTAATAATCACTCAGCAAGGTAATTAGCAGCAAAACTACCAGCCAAGCCACCTGCCCGCAGCTGCGCACCTGCGGCACCCAGCGGCCGGGCGCAAAGGCCAGCCCATCCAAAAAAGCCAGGATATAGAACGGCACCGTGGCCGTGAGCAGCACGTGGTAGTGCTCGGGCCAGTGCGCCAGCTTGAAGGGCGAAAACGCGAACGCAAAGCCCACCAGCGCGCACAGCAGCGGCTGCCGCACCCAGCGCCCCGCCAGCCGGGCGGCTCCCACGCCGCTCAGCACGAAGCTCAGCAGCAGGCCCCCGTTTACGGCCCAGAACTCCTGGCGCAGCAGCACGTTCAGCAACCCCAGCACGGGCGTGTAGGTGTGCAGCCACAGGCCGGTGCCCTGCGGGTAGAGCAGCAGCGGGGTGTAAAACGGGTTGTGCCCGGCCGCGGTCTGGCGCTGGAAGTTCCAGGCGTTCCAGATGTACTGGTTGGCGTCGCTGTGCGGCAGGCCCACGAAGGCCGTGCTCCACTCGCGCCCCAGCGGCCACGAAAACCAGCAGTACAGCGCCGCGTAGGCTAGCCCAAGCAGCAGCAGGCCGCGCCAGCCCAGGGTGTTGGCCGGCGGGGCCGAGGGAGAAATTGGCATCTTGCAGAAGGGCCGGCGGTAGGCCGGCTGCCGCAAAAGTAGCCGCAGGAGTAGCCGCGGCTAGGGTAGGCGCGGGGGCGCCGCGCGGGCTGGCAACTGGCGGGCTGCCCCTAGTACTACGCATAGACTGAAAGTCAGCGCTACTTTCGAAACCGCGCTAGCTTTGCCCCTCTCCCCTATTTCAACTTCGCGCCATGCCCGTCGCCCGCCCCTTCAATTTTCAGCAGTGGATTGCTGAGCACCGTCATTTGCTGAAGCCACCGGTGGGCAACCAGCAGGTTTTCAAGGACAATAAAGACTTTATCGTGATGGTGGTGGGCGGCCCCAACGCCCGCAAAGACTACCACGTGGACGAGGGCGAGGAGCTGTTCTGGCAGCTGGAGGGCACGATGACCGTCAAGATTATCGAGGATGGCCAGCCAGTCGATATTGTGATTGGGCCTGGCGACATGTTCCTCTTGCCGCCCGGCGTGCCGCATTCGCCGCGCCGCCCGGCCGGCACCGTGGGCCTGGTGCTGGAGCGCTACCGCACGGCCGGCGAACTCGATGGCTTTCAGTGGTACTGCGAAAAATGCGGCCACAAGCTCTACGAGGAATACGCCGAGATTACTGACATTGTGGCCCAGCTGCCGCCCATCATGGACCGCTTTTGGGCCAATGACGACCTGCGCACCTGCAAGGTGTGCGGCACCTACATGGAGGCCCCGGCCAAGCCCGCTGCCTAGCCCCGCGCATGAAGTCTCGCCTCGTTTTTTGGTTTGCCGCCGCGCTGCTCATTCTGGCCCAGTTTCAGGACCGCCGCTGGAAGGGCCTCGAAGTATTTGACTACGACCAGGGCGGGTACTATTCCTACCTGCCCGCCACGTTTTTGTACGGCGACCCCGGCCGGGTCGACTCGCTGGGCCAGCTGGTGCAGCAGCGCTGGCCCGCCGACCGCGTGCATTCCATTGCCTCGCTCGGCATTCACCGCCTGCCCAACGGCAAGTTTGCCACCAAGTACCCGCTAGGGGTGGCCGTGGGCGAGCTACCGTTTTTTGGGGGCGCGCACCTGTTTGCCCGCCTGCACGGCGACCCGCCCAATGGCTACTCGCGCCCCTACCAGCAGGCCGTCATGATTGCCGGGCTGCTCTACGGCATCCTGGGGTTGTGGGTGCTACGCAAGCTGCTGCGCCGCTACTACAGCGACCAGGTTACGGCCTGGGCGCTGGCCGGCATTGCACTGGGCACCAACTTCTTCGTGTATGCCAGCTACGAGGCGGCGCTCTCGCACGCGGTGCTGTTCTTGTGGCAAGCCTCGCTGCTGTACTGCACAGCGCGGTGGTACGAGGCGCCGCGGCGCCGCTGGGCAGCGGGCATCGGCCTGTTTCTGGGGCTAGCCACCCTGTGCCGCTTCACCGAGGCGCTCTACGTGCTCATTCCGCTGAGTTGGGGGCTGAGCAGCGCGGCGGCCTGGCGGCAGCGCCCTGCCCTGTGGGCCCGCCACCTCGACCAGCTGGGCCTGGCGGCGGTGCTGGGGCTGGCGGTGCTCAGCACCCAGCTTTTCTTCTGGCACACCGTGAGTGGGCAGTGGGTGCTGAACGGCTACGAGGGCGAGGGCTTCGACTTTCGCCACCCGCACCTGCTCGACGGCTTGTTCAGCTTCGAGAAAGGCTGGTTTCTGTACACGCCGCTGGCCCTAGTGGCCCTGGTAGCGGGCCTGCCGCGGCTGCGGCGCTACGTGCCGGCGGCCGTGCCCCCTACCCTGCTGCTGCTGCCGGTACTGCTCTACCTCACGTTTAGCTGGCGGCAGTGGGGCTACGGCTGGACGTTCAGCACCCGGCCGCTGGTCAGCGTGTACCCGCTGCTAGCCTTGTCGGTGGCCGCTATGCTGGCGGCGGTGCTGCGGCCCCGCGCCCTTAGCGGCGTGGCCGTGCGGGCGCTGCTCGTCGGCTGCATCATCCTCAACCTCTGGCAAACCTGGCAGTACGTGGGCGGCATCGTGCAGGGAGAGGGCTACACGGCGGAGCTGTACAAGCAGCGCTTTTTCTGGCGCAACTTTCCGCCCGCGCCGCCTGCTTCCACACCCTAGCGACCGGCAACGGGGCTAGCCCAGGCGCCTTGGGCTACGCCCGCTGCTTATCGGGCTTGGGCACCGCGCCGGCCACTTCAAACGCCTCCCGCAGCCCCTCTGGCGCAAGCTCGGTGAAATCGCGGATAACCAGCAGCGGGGCCTGAAAATCGCGCCCCGGCAGTGTCGAGGCCACGGCTACGCAGCGCATGTGGGCACGGTAGGCGGCCTGCTCGCCCAGCAGGGCATCTTCGAAAACTACGCAGTTCTCGGGCTTTACGCCTAGCTTTTCGGCCGTTACGGCGTAGGTGTCGGCGTGGGGCTTGCCCTTGTCCACGTCGTCTTTGGTGATGACCACGTCGAAGAAGCGGCGCAGGTTGAGGTCGTCGAGGATATAGCCGATGGTATCCTGGCCCGAGCCGGTGCCGAGGCCGATTTTGAGGCCGGCGGCGCGGGCGGCTTCCAGAAACTCGACCAGGCCGGGCAGGGGCCGGCGGTCGTCCCAGTACAGGGTGCGGTAGAGAAACTCGCGCTGGGCGGCAAACTCTTCGAGCTTATCGGCGGGCTGGTCGGGGAAGGCTTCTTTCAGGATTTCGGAGGCGGGGGCGCCGTTGAGGCGGCGCAGCAGTTGGGTGGCATCGGCCTGCACGCCTTGGTCGCGGAAGAGCGCCTGGAAGGCGCGGGCCTGCACGGGCGTATTGTCGATGAGGACACCGTCCATATCGAAGATGAGGGCTTGTAAATCGGGCATTCAGGAGAAGGTAATGGCGGGCTAATGCAGCCAGACTAGGCCACACGGTATCTTTGCCGGCCGTTCGTTTACCGGCTGTTGCATGAAAAAGATACTGCTGCTCGCTTTATTGGCCCTGCCCGCCGCGGCCCAAAAGAAAGGCCCGGCGCTGCCCCGGCCCAAGCTAGTGGTGGGCATCGTGGTCGACCAGATGCGCTACGACTACCTCTACCGCTACTGGGATAAGTTCGGCAGCGGCGGCTTCCGGCGCCTGCTGGGCGAGGGCTTTAGCTATGAAAGCTGCCACTACAACTACGTGCCCACCTATACCGGGCCGGGCCACACGAGCGTGTTTACGGGCACCACGCCGGCCACCCACGGCATCGTGGGCAACAACTGGTTTGAGCGCGAAACCGGCAAGACGACCTACGTCACCGACGATAAAACCGTGCAGCCGGTGGGCGGCACCTTGGCGGCGGGCCAGATGTCGCCGCGCCATAATCTCACCACCACCATCACCGACGAGTTGCGGCTAGCCACCAATTTTCAGAGCAAGGTCATCGGCGTCTGCATTAAGGACCGGGGCAGCATTTTGCCTGCCGGCCACGCGGCCAACGCCGCCTACTGGTACGACGGCTCGAACGGGGGCTTCATCACCAGCACCTTCTACACCCAGGCCCTGCCCGACTGGGTGCAGAAATTCAACGCCGCCGGCCACGCCGCCGAGTACCTCAGCCAGCCCTGGAACACGCTGCTGCCCATCGAGCAGTACACCGAAAGCACGCCCGACGACGTGGCCTGGGAGGCCGCCTTCAAGGGCGAGGCCAAGCCCGTATTCCCGCACGACCTGCCCGCGTTGAGCGCCACGCCGCCCGCCGCCGTGAAGGCCAATGAGAAAGCCTCGGGCGAAAAGCAGCCCGCCGCGCCCATCCGCAACCTCGACCTCATCCGCAGCACGCCCTTCGGCAACTCGCTCACCGCCGACTTTGCCCTCGAAACCCTGCGCCAGGAGCAAATGGGCCAGCGCGGCCAAACCGACTTCCTGACCCTGAGCTTCAGCAGCACCGACTACGTGGGCCACCAGTTTGGCACCGCCGCCATCGAAACCGAGGACACCTACCTGCGCCTCGACCGTGACCTGGCCAGGGTGCTCGATGCCCTCGATAAGCAGGTGGGCAAGGGCCAGGCGCTCGTATTCCTCACCGCCGACCACGCCGCCGACCAGGCCGCCGGCTTCCTCGAAGCGCACCGCCTGCCGGGCGGCGGCCTGGGCGTGACGCCCCTGCGCGACTCGGTGCAGCAGGCCCTGGTGCGCCTACACGGCCCCGGCAAGTGGATACTGGATTTTGAGAATCAGCAGGTGTACCTCAACCGCGAGCTGCTAGCCCAGAAAAAGTTGGAGATGGCCAAGGTGCAGAACGAGGTGGCCGAAATTCTGCGCTTGCAGCCGCACATTGCGCAGGCCATCTCGGCCACCGACTTACAGCGCAACGCCTGGCCGGTGGGCCTGAGCATGTACCAGGCCAACGGCTTCTACGCCCCGCGCTCGGGCGACGTGCTCTTTGTGATGTCGCCGGGCTGGCTCGAAGCCTACGCCTACCCCGTGGTGAAAGGCACCACCCACGGCGCCAGTTGGGCCTACGATACCCACGTGCCGCTGCTGTTCTGGGGCTGGCACGTGCGCCAGGGCGAGTCGAATCAGGAGGTGAAAATCGTGGACATTGCCCCCACCGTGGCCCGCTTCCTGCACATTCAGGAGCCTAGCGGGTGTTCGGGCGTGCCGCTTTTAGAGGTGATGAAATAGGCACTTCGGCGCTAGGCCGTTTCTTTACGTTATTGTTTTAAATCCATTCCATTTTCCCTACCCTACAGTGGCCCAATTCAACCCCTGGCACGACGTATCGCGCGGCGATAACCTTCCCGAAACCGTCACCGGCATCATCGAAATTCCCAAGAACAGCAAGGGCAAGTTTGAGCTTGACAAGGAGAGCGGCCTGCTGATGCTCGACCGCGTGCTATTCTCGGCCGTGCACTACCCCGCCGCCTACGGCTTCATTCCGCAGACCTACTGCGACGACAAGGACCCGCTTGACATCCTCGTATTGTGCTCGGTCGATATCCCGCACATGTGCCTCGTCGAGGCCAAGGTTATCGGCGTAATGCAGATGCTGGACCAGGACGAAGAGGACGATAAAATCATCGCCGTAGCCGCCCACGACGTGAGCGTGAACCACTACAACGAGCTGGCCGACCTGCCGCCCTACATGATGCGCGAGATGCAGCGCTTCTTCGAAGACTACAAAGCCCTGGAGCAGAAGCACGTAGAGGTAAAGCAGTTCCTGGGCCGCGAAGATGCCTACCGCATCATCAACGAAAGCGTGAAGCTCTACGAAGAAACCTTCGGCGACCGCAAGAAGAGCTAACCGCTTACCAATAGCCTTAATAGCTTATAAAAGAACGTCATGCTGAGCTTGCCGAAGCATCTCGCTTGCGCCGCTGGGGTTAAGAACTCTAACGATGCGAACGAGATGCTTCGGCAAGCTCAGCATGACGTTCTTTTATAACCCGTGCTGCTTCTTTCGTCCGTTTTCTTCGCCTCATGCCCGCCACCCGCCGCGCCCTGCCCCTGCGCCTGCTCGATGCGCTGCTTTTCAGCAGCGTGTGGCTGGCTGGCGCCGCCGCGGCCCAAACGGCGGCCACCCTGCGCCTGTGGCCGGGGCTAGCGGCCGGGGTGGCCGGGCTGCACGTGGTGGTGCTGGTGTTTGCGGCCACGCTGCTCACCTACAACCTCGACGCGGCGCTGCCCTTCAAGTACCGACAGCCGGCCGGGGGCTCGGGGCGCAAAGCCTGGCAGCAGGCGCACCGCCCGGCGCTGGTGGCGCTGGCCGGCGCGGCGGCCTTGTCGGGCGCCTACCTGCTGCTGGCCGATGGCTGGGTGCATTTTTTGCCGGTGCTGCTGCCGCTGGCGGCGCTGGCCATTGGCTACTCGTGGCCGGTGCTGCCCTGGGGCGGGCGCTGGCACGCCGTGCGCGAAGTGCCGCTGCTGAAGGTTTTTCTGATTGCGGGGGTGTGGACGGCCGTGACGGTGGGCCTGCCCGCGCTGGCCCTGCACCAGCCGCTGGCCTCGGTGTGGGGGCTAGCCGGCCAGCGGTTTGGCCTAGTGGCGGCGCTAGCCATTGTATTCGATATTCGGGACTACAGCCGCGACCGGGCGGCGGGGCTGCGCACGTTTCCGGTGCTACTGGGTGTGGGTGGGGCTAAGGCCGTGGCACTGGCGCTGCTGGCCGGCTCGCTGGCGCTGGGGCTAGCCCGCAGTGCGCCGCCGGCGCCGGTGCTGCTGGCCACGGGGCTGGCGGCGGCCGTGGTACTAGCCGCCCAAGAAACGCGGGGCGACTACTTTTTTGCCCTCGTGACTGATGGCGTACTGCTGGTGCCCGCCATCGCCTACTTTCTTTTTTAACTCGCAAAATATTGTTGTGCGGGGTGTTATCTTGTTCGTTTTCACCGAAAACCAGACTTATATTTGCACTTTAAGAATTCTCGCTTTCTATTTCCAACCATTACTTTTTATCTTATAGATGCGTAAGCTCTACTCTCGATTAAGCGGCTTCCGGGCCGCTTTTTTCACGTTATTGGCTGGGCTGGCCGGGCTGCTGGGCAGCGCGCCGCCAGCCTGGGCGCAGGCCCCCACCTGGCAGCAGGCACTAAGCAGCAGCCTTAACCAGCCCACCCAGGGCACGGCCTCTTTCTCTACGACCGCTGCCGATGCCAGCGGCAACGTTTTTATAGTGGGTAGTTATACCGGGCAGGTGCAGTTTGGCAGCACCCTGCTCACTACTACCGCCAGCAGCGCCCAGTTTCTGGCCAAATGGAACGCGGCTACCAGCACCTGGGCCTGGGCCAGTACCCTGCCTGGCACCTACGGCGTGGCATCGATGGTCGTGAGCGGCGCGAGCGTATACATGACGGGGTATTTTTCGGGCACCACTACCATTGCGGGCACCTCACTAACCTCGGCTGGCAGCTACGATATGTACCTGGCCAGGTTCAGCGACGATGGCACGGCGCTGGGCAACGGCTGGGCCGTGCGCGCCGGGGGCAAGGCCAGCGACTATGGCACCAGCCTGGCCGTGAGCGGCAGCAGTGTGTACGTCACGGGCTCCTTCGCGGGCACGGCCGTGGTGGCGGGCACGAGCCTTACCTCTACCGACATCAGTGCCGATATCTTCGTGGCTAAGTATGTCGATAACGGCACGTCGGCCAGCGGCGCCTGGGCCCGGCGCGACGGCGGCATCTCGACCGACGCCAGCAGCAGCATTGCCGTCAGCGGCACCAACGTGTACGTGGGCGGCAATTTTGGCGGCGCCACGGTGAGCTACGCCGGCACCACCCTCGCCAACCTGGGGGCGCTGGACGAGCCCGATATGTTCGTGGCCAAGTACGTGGATAATGGCACCTCGGCGGGCAATGGCTGGGCCGTGCGCGCCGGCAGCTACGGCTACGACGATGTGAGCGACCTAGTAGTGAGCGGCACCAGCCTGTATCTGGTAGGGCGCTTCGGGGATGCGTCGGGCACGGTAGCCGGGCAAACCGTGCCGGGCTCGGCCTGGAGCTGGGGCACCACCGGCTACCTGGCCAAGTACACCGATGCCGGCAACCGCGCCACGGGCGTGTGGGCCACCTCCTTTCCGGCTACTACGTCTGGTGCCTACGGGCTGGCGCTCAGCAGCAATGCACTCTACGTTACGGGCAGCTACCGGGGCACGGCCACGATAGCCGGCCAGCGCCTTACGTCGGTTGATGACAGTGGCGACATTTACGTGGCCAAGTTTCTGGACAATGGCACCAGCTTTGGCAATGGCTGGGCGGCTACCGCCGGGGGCGGCAAGGGCCTTAATGGCTACGACAGCGAGGGGGGCTACAGCATCTGGGTTAGTGGCAGCCGGGTATTTGCCCTCGCCATCACGGGCGAGCTACCGGCCCGCTTTGGCACGGCCCTGCCGCCGCTCTTAGCCCCGGCCAACGGCCTCGCCCTTGGCGAGCTAGCGGCCGGCACCGGTGCCTGGCAGCAAGTAACGGCCCCGCTCCTAGGCACGACCTCGGCCACCCGGGCCACGGCTACCGATGCCAGCGGCAACGTATTTGTGACGGGCACCTTCAGCGGCAGCGTGGTTTTTGGCAGCACCCGCCTCACCAGCCAAGGCAGCGACGACGTGTTCGTGGCCAAATGGAACCCCACTACCAACACCTGGGCCTGGGCCGTGAGCGGCGGCAGCCCCGGCACCGAGCAGGCTACCGGTATTGCCGTGAGCGGCGCCAATGTGTATGTTACGGGCTCGTTTGCGGGCAGCGCCTACCTGGCCGGCACTACGCTTACCTCGGCGGGCAGCGACGATGTTTTCGTGGCCAAGTACGTGGACAATGGCACCTCAGCCGCCAACGGCTGGGCCCGGCGCGATGGCGGCTCCGGCACCGATGCAGGCACCGAGCTTGCCGCCAGTGGCAGCAGTGTGTACGTCACGGGCTCATTCAGCGGCAGCGCCACCCTAGCGGGCACTGCCCTCAACTCGGCAGGCGGCACCGATATGTTCGTGGCCAAGTACGTGGATAACGGTGCCTCGGCGGGCAACGGCTGGGCCGTGCGCGGCGGCGGCCTCGGTGCCGATGCGGGCAACGGCATTGCCCTGAGCGGCAGCAATGTGTTCGTAACCGGTTCTTTCACGGGCACGGCCGCCAGCGTGGCGGGCACTACTCTGGCCTCGGCGGGCGGCACCGACCTGTTTGTGGCCAAGTATATCGACAATGGCGCCTCGGCAGGCAGTGGCTGGGCCGTGCGCGGCGGCGGCCTCGGTGCCGATGCGGGCAACGCCATTGCCCTGAGCAACAATGGTGTGTACGTAACCGGCTCCTTTGCCGGCAGCGCCACCCTAGCCGGCACCCCACTTACCTCGGCGGGCAGCGACGATGTTTTCGTGGCCAAGTACGTGGACAATGGCACGGCGGCCGGCAACGGCTGGGCCGCCAGCGGCGGCGGCACCGGCAGCGACGTGGGCAACGGCCTGGCCGTGCGCAACGCGACGGCCTACGTAACCGGCAGCTTCACCAACTCGGCCAGCCTGGCGGGTTCCTTCCTCTACGGGTCGGGCCAGGAGCTATTTCTGGCGCGCTTCCCCGACGGCGGCACCACCGTGGGCAACGGGCTAGCCGTGAGCGGCGGCGGCAGCGGCGCCGATAATGGCTACGGCTTGGCTATCAGCGGCAACGCTGTGTACGTGGTAGGGGGCATCACGCCCCAGGCCTCATTCAGCGGCACTACGCTGAGCAGCCCGCTGGGCACGTACACCAACTTTTTGGGGCGCATTACGGAGAATGCTCCTACCATCAGCAGCTTCACGCCCACCAGCGGCTACGAGGGCGTAACCGTGACCATCAGCGGTACCAACCTGAGCAGCACGAGCGTCATTAGCTTTGGCGGCACCAGCAACAACACGGTCAACAGCGAGTTTGTAGCGAACAGCTCGGGCACCCAGCTTAGCAACGTTATTGTGCCCGTGGGGGCCCAAACGGGGCCCATCAGCGTGCAGGCGGCCGGGGGCACGGCCACCTCGGCCGGGGTGTTTACCATCACCGCCACCATCCCGAACCCGGTGCCAGCCATTACGGCGCTCACGCCGGCTTCGGTGGCCGTGGGCAGCCCGGCCTTTACCCTGACCCTGACGGGCACCGGCTTTGTGCCGCGCTGCGTGGTGCGCCTCAACGGCGTGGCCCTGCCCACTATCCTGGTATCAGCCACGCAGGTTACGGCGGCCGTGCCGGCCAGCGCCCTCACCACGGTGGGCAACTACCCCGTGACGGTGACTAACCCCACGCCGGCCGGCGGCACCTCGGCGGCCGCCACGCTGGCCGTTACGGCCCCGGCCCTGGCCAGCTTTACCCCGGCTAGCGGCCCGGTAGGCACCACCCTTACCCTCACGGGCAGCGGCCTGACGGGCACCAGCGTCATCACCTTCACCGGCACCACTGGCAATACCGTGGCCGGGGGCTTTACGGTGAACAGCGCGGGCACCCAGATTACAAACGTAATAGTGCCGGCCGGCGCTGAAACCGGGCCCATCAGGGTAACTACGCCCTACGGGCCCGCCAGCAGCCCGGCCAGCTTCACGGTAACGCCGCCGGTCATTACCAGCTTTACCCCGGACAGAGGCCCGGTAGGCGCTTCCATCAGTTTGTCGGGGCTAGGTTTTACCGGCGCGAGCGTCATCACCTTTGCGGGCAGCAGCGCCAACACGGTTGCCAGCGGCTTTACCGTGAATAGCACCGGCACCGCCATTACGCGGGTGCTGGTGCCAGCCGGCGCCCAGTCGGGCCCCATCAGCGTGACTACGCCCAAGGGAACGGGCACCAGCACCACCAGCTTTACGGTAACTATTCCGCAGCCGCCCGTGCTCAGCAGCTTCTCGCCCGCCAGCGGCCCGGTAGGCACGCGCCTCACCATCAACGGCACCGACCTGGCCAATACCAGCGTTATCACCTTCAGTGGCAGCACTACTAACACGGTAACGACCGGCTTCACGGTGAACGCCATCGGCACCCAAATTACGGGCGTGGTGGTGCCCGCCGGCGCCCAAACCGGCCTTATTCAGGTCACTACCCCGCTCGGCTCGGCCAGCAGCGCCACCAGCTTTGTGGTCACCAATGCCACTACGCCAGCGCTCACGAGCTTTAGCCCGGCCAGCGCGCCGGCGGGCACCCGCGTCACCGTGGCGGGCGCTGGCCTCAGCGGCGTTACGGCCGTGATTGTGAACGGCGCAGCCGTGCCGCCGAGCGATATCTTCTCGCTCACCAGCAGCAGCTTTGCCTTTGTAGTACCGGCCGGCGCCACGGCCACGGGCACCACCAGCGTCAGCACCACGGCTGGCACGGGCACCAGCAGCGCCTTCCGGGTTACGTTGCGCGCCACCAGCGGCACGCCGGCCATCAACGGCAACCGGGGCGCCGTGGCCAATTCGGCCGTAGCCGCTACCTTCAGCGAGCCCGTGACGGGCACGGCCAGCCTGCTCGTGTACTCCGCCCAGGCCGGGGGGCGCAAGGCGGGCACCGTGAGCGCCTCCGGCACCGGCGTCAGCTTTGCCGCCACGCCGGGCCTGCCGACCAGCAACTTCAAGCCCGGCGAAACCGTGCAGGTAACGCTGCCGGCCACTATTCGCACGGCCAACAACATCTTGGCCACCAAGCAGGTGTATCAGTTTACGACGGCCGCGGGCGGCGCGGGCCGGGGCACCTTCCCGGGCGGGAGCAACCCGATGGGAGCCGCCGCCTCGTGGGCCATCACGACGGGCGACGTAGATGGCGACGGCGACCTCGACCTGCTCACGGGCAACGTGGTGGGCAACGTGGTGAGCCTGCTGCGCAATACCGGCAACGGCACGTTTGGCCAGGCCACGAGCATCGGCGTGGGCATCGGCCCCAATGACCTGGCTCTGGCCGACATAGACGGTGATGGCGACCTCGACCTGCTGGCCGCCAACCTCACCGACAACACCGTGAGCGTGCGCGTAAACAACGGCACGGGCACTTTCAGCGGCTCGCAGGACATTGCGCTGCCTTCCAATTACAGCCCCAACCAACTCGTGCTGGGCGATGTGGACGGTGACGGTGACCTCGACCTGCTCGTGGGCAACAGCCTCAACTACACCTACTCCGTAGTCCTGCGCCTGAACGGCGGCGACGCCACCGGCTCCAACACCGGTATCTTCAGCGGGGGGCAGAACGTTGCGGTGGGGGGCCAGTCGCAGGGCGTGGCCCTGGCCGATATCGACGGCGACGGCGACCTCGACCTGCTGGCCGCCAGCATCACCAACAGCGTAGTGCAGATACGCCTGAACGGCGGCGACGCTACGGGCTCCAACACCGGCGTGTTTAGCGGCAGCGGCTTTGTGTCGGTGGGCAGCATCGGCACGCCGGCCAGCATTGCCATGGGCGACATCGACGGCGACGGCGACCTCGACCTACTCGCGGCCAACTACGGCAACGACAACGTGAGCGTGTGCTTTAATAAGGGCAACGGCAGTTTCGACAGCTACACCGCCAACGGCACCGTGCCGGTCGGCTCGGGGCCCTACAACATTGCCTTGGCCGATGTGGACGCCGACGGCGACCTCGACTTCCTGACCTCCAACGCGGGCTATGGCGCCGGCGGCAACACCGTGAGCATAGGCCTGAACGGCGGCGACGCCACCGGCTCCAACACCGGCGTGTTTAAGGTTAGCGCAGCAGTAGCCGTGGGCAATTTTCCGCGCGCCATCACGGTGGGCGACCTCGACGGCGATGGCGACCTGGACTTTGCCACCCCCAGCGCCAGCAGCGGCCAGGTGAGCGTGCGCCTGAACGGCGGCACCACCCTGGCCGCCGCCAGCGCCAGCGCCCCGGCTGCCTTCAGCCTCTACCCCAACCCGGCTAGCCGGGCCGCCACGGTGGCGGGCCTGCCCGCCGGCCAGCGCGTCGAGTTGCTCGATGCCGTGGGCCGCCTCGTAGCCACGGCCACCGCCGACGCTACCGGCAAGGCTCTGCTCACCTGGCCCGCCAGCGTGGCCAGCGGCGTCTACGTGCTGCGGGCCGGCACGCAGGCCCGCCGCCTCACCATCGAGTAGGCGACGTGCGGGTAGCTTAGGCTGCCGCATTGCTTCAGAAAGCTGCCCCGGCGCGTGCGCGGGGGCAGCTTTTCTTTACTAGGCTGCGTGGACAGTAGTCAAAAAGAACGTCATGCTGAGCTTGCCGAAGCATCTCTACCGCGCATTTCAGGCTGTTCAACGAAGCGGTAGAGATGCTTCGGCAAGCTCAGCATGACGTTCTATTAGAGTAAAGCCTCTTTTTCAATACTGTCCACAGACTCTAGCTAGCCTAACAGTTGTTCAATAATGCAGTCGGCGGGCAGGCTAGGCAGATAGGATGTCGAAGCTAGCCCTGGTGGTGAGCTAGCCGCCCGCCAGGGCTAGCTTACCGGGCTAGTTTTCTGACTTCTGGCGGGCAGGCCGCGGCCTGGCGCCCTAAACTGCTGGCGCCCGGCAACTACAACCGGCAAAATGGAGTAGCTTTAGAAAAGACAATTACCTAGCTCCATCCTTAAGTAGTCAGCTTATGAAAAGCTTCTCGTTTTTGCGTGGCTGGCTAGGCCGCGCTGCCCTGACGCTGGGGCTGCTGGCCAGCGGCTTTGCCGCCCGGGCCCAGGGCCAGAAACCAGTAGTACCAGCCATGCCCGAGGTGGCGCTCGACAGCGTGCGCGCCGTGCCGCAGGCCGTGGATATTTCGGGCTGGCTGCTGCTCGACAAGGACATTCAGTTGGAGTTGGGCGGAGCGGTGCAAAACCTCTACAACTTCAAGTTCGATAAGTCCGACAAGCAGTTTCTTTCCCTGCGCCGCCGCTACCCGCAGCACCCGATGGCCTACTTCCTGCTGGGCCTGAGCACGTGGTGGCGCATGATGCCCAACAACGTCACCGACACCCGCTACGACCAGCGCCTTCTGGCCTACCTTGACACGGCCCAGACCAAGGCCGAGACGCTGTATAAGGCTGACAGCCACAATTACGAAGCCTGCTTTTTCCTGTCGGCAGCCTACGGCATGGAGGCCCGCCTGCACGCCGAGCGCCACAACTGGCGCAAGGCCACCGTGGCCAGCCGCCGCGCCCTCATCTACCTCGAAAAGAGCAAGGAAGCCAATAGGTTAAGCTCCGAGTTCCTGTTTGGTGAGGGCCTGTTCAACTACTACGCCGTCTGGATTGCCGAAGAATACAAGTGGCTGCGGCCGGTGCTGTTTTTCTTCCCCAAGGGCGACAAGGCGCGCGGGCTGGCCCAGCTGCGCCAGGTGGGCCAAACGGCTTTCTACACCGGCACCGAGGCCAATTTCTTCCTGGTTACCATCCTCAACAGCGACCGCGAAAACAAGCCCGCCGATGCCTACGTGCTGGCCCGGCAGCTCGCCACCCAGTTTCCCGACAACTCACGCTTTCAGCTCGACTACGCCAAGCTTGCTTTCAAGCTCGGCAAGTTTGAGGATAGCGAGGCGGCCAGCCTGGCCGTGCTGCGCAAATACGCGGCGGGGCAGGTGGGCTACGGGCCCTACGTGGGTCGGGCGGCCACCTACATTCTGGGCTACCTCATGCAGTATAAATACCGCGACATGGCCCAGGCCAAGGACTACTACCAGCGCTGCATGGCCTACTCCGAGCAGGCGGGCATGGCCAAACAGGGCTACTACATTTTTGCCGAGGCCGGGCTGGCCCGCCTGGCCCTGCACGACAGCGACCCGGCCACCGCCCGCCGCTATTACCGTGCCGTACTCGAGCAAAGCGACAACGGCGAAGACTCCTATCTCGAAGCCCGCGACTGGCTGCGCAAGCACCCGCAATAGCCTCATCATCAAGTATAAATTAACTAAAAAGCCGGTGCTAAACTCCACCGCCGCAGGCCGGGCTAGCGGGTAAGCGCCGCCAGCGCCGGCCCAATGTGCTGCACCAAGTCGCCAGCCACCAGGCCCGCCTCGCCGGTTTCGGCAGCGGCCAGGTCGCCAGCCAGGCCGTGGGCCAGCACGGCGAGGCGGGCGGCCGGCAGGGCGGCGAGGCGCTGGTCGGCGCGCAGGGCCAGCAGCAGGCCCGTGAGCACGTCGCCGCTGCCGCCGGTGCCCATACCGGGGTTGCCGGTGCTATTGAAATAGACTTGGCCATCGGGCCCGGCCACGGCGGTGTAGGTGCCTTTCAGCACCACTACGCACTTGTGCTGCTGAGCAAATGCGCGCAGCAAATCGAGGCGGTGATAGTCATCGCGGGCCTTCTCGGTGAGGCGCGTAAACTCGCCGATGTGCGGCGTAAGCACCGTGTTTTCGGGCAGCAAGTTCAGCAATTCGCGGTGCGTGCCCAGCAGGTTGAGCGCGTCGGCATCAATAACGAGCGGCCCCGTGGCCTCGCGCAGCAGCTGCTCCAGCACGGCGCGGCTAGCCTCCTCCTGCCCCAGGCCGGGGCCGATGGCAACGGCCTGGTAGGGCTTCAAATCGGGCAGTTGGCTGATGAAGTCAGCCTGCGCATCGGCCAGGCACATGGCCTCGGGGCGGGTGGTTTGGATGATGTCGTAGCCGCAGCCTGGCACCGCCACCGTGAGCAGGCCTACGCCGCCGCGCAGGCAGGCCCCGCTGGCCAGCACGGCCGCGCCTACCTTGCCCCGGCTACCCGCCAGCAGCAGCGCGTGGCCGAAGGTATTTTTGTAGGCAAACTTCTGGCGCCGGGGCAGCGTCACATCGGGCTGCCGGGCACCCAGCGCGGCATCAAAGCCGGCCACGCCGGGCAGGCGCGTAAGGTGCCAGGGCGTATCGGCCCGCGCGATAAAATCGGGGCTCAGGCCGATGTCCACCACGTGCCATTCGCCCACGTACTCCGCATTTTGCGGCAGCAAAAACGCCAGCTTGGGCAGCCCGAAGCTGATGGTATGGCTGGCCCGCACCACGGGCGCCTGGGGGTCGGGCTGAGGCGCGTCGGCCAGCAGGCCGCTGGGCAGGTCGATGGCCACCACACGGGCCTGGCTGTCATTCAGGTGGCGCACCACGGCGGCCGCCACGCCAGCGAGCGGGCGGCTGAGGCCGGTGCCAAAGAGGGCATCGACCACCAAGGCACCGGGCTCAATGGCGGGCATTTCCTCCAGGCTCAGTTCCTGAACGGCAATGACTTTGGGTAGCACATGGTGATTGTATTCGTAGTCGTCGGAGTACTTGGCGGCGGGCAGCAGACCCAGCCGCACGGCGTAGCCCGCGCCGTAGAGCAGGCGGGCCAGGGCCAGGCCGTCGCCGCCGTTGTTGCCGGGGCCGCACAGCAGCAGGATTTCGCCCGCCTCGGCCGGGGCGTAGTGCTGGTAGAGCCAGCCGGCCAGCGCAATGGCGGCCCGCTCCATGAGGGCCGTGGAGGTGGTGCGCTGCTCGCGAATGGTAGCCTGGTCGAGTTCGCGAATCTGGGCGGCGGAGAGGAGCTTCATAATGAAAGGGCGACTATTCTAGCTAAAAAACAGGTAGCTAATTGCTTATAGCAGCAAACAGCTTAGTATTGCATTCCTTTGCAGGGCAAGCGGGAAATCCACTACAAAAATCTGTTGGTAAACGTGAAAAAACTTCTTTCGGCGGCGCTGTGCCTGACCCTGGCCACCGCCCACGCGCAAAGCGCGGAGCCTACCTACGTGTTTGCCGACGACATTGCCGCGGCCCTGCTCCGCGACCCCAGCCGCAACCAGCGCGCTGCCCAGCAGTACTCTCGCATTGGCCGCTACCAGGCGGCGCTGGCGGCCTACAACAAGGGCGTAGTGCCCGCGCCGCGCCCGCTGCCCCGCGCCGACAGCCTGGCCTTTGCCGCCTACCGGCCCGCCGATGCGCGGGCGTATATTTTGAACCGGACTAAGAATGAGCGCATTGTCATCATCAACGAGGTCCACCACGTGCCGCGCCACCGGGCCTTCACGGCCTCGCTGCTACCGGGGCTGGCCGCCCAGGGCTACCGCTACCTGGCCGTGGAAGACCTGCTCGAAGACGACTCGCTGCACTGGGCCACCCGCCGCTACCCGGTGCAGGCCACCGGCAGCTACGTGGGCGAGCCCGCTTTTGGCAATTTGCTGCGCACGGCCCAAAAGCAGGGCTTTCAGCTGCGCTGCTACAACTACGGCTTCAGCCGGGAGGGCGACGGGCTGGCGCGTATTAAAGCCCGTGAAATGGCGCAGGCACGTAATATTCAGCATATTCTGCTGGCCGACCCGCAGGCCAAAATAGTGGTGCACTGCGGCTACAGCCACGCCAACGAGCAGCCCGACCCCGAGGACCAGACCCGCTGGCTGGCCAGCTACCTGCGCGAGTACACCGGCATCGACCCGTTCACCATCGACCAGACCCGGCTGAACGAGGGCTACGGCAACCGCTACTACCAGCCGCTGCCCGTGCGCGAAAGCGCAGTGCTGCTCAACGCACAGGGCCAGCCCTTTCGCACCGCCGACAAGTACATGAGCGTCGATGCCTACGTGTATCACCCGCCGGCGACCTACGTGCAGGGCCGGCCCACCTGGCTGGTTACCGCCGAGCGCCAGCCGGTGGCGGTGGCTTCCAAAATCAAGGTGCCGTACCCGTGCCAGGTGCTGGCCTACGTAGCCGGCGAGCCCACTGAGGCCGTGCCGGCCGATGTAATTGAGCTGGCCGACAAAGCCGACGCCACGGCCCTGGTGCTACCGCCCGGCCGCTACCGCGTGGTAGCGCGCAGCCGCAGCGGGCAGGTGCAGGAGTTTGAGTTGCGGCGCTAGACCGCCTGCGGGCTATTTTCGGCCATGCAAAAAACCACTCGCTTTTTCATTGTGCCTGGTCTGGGCAGTTCGGGCCCCGACCACTGGCAGACGTATTTCGAGCACCAACACCCCGATTTCAACCGCATTCAGCAGCGCAGCTGGGACGCCCCCGACCGCGCCGAATGGGTCGCAACGCTGGAGCAGGCCCTGGCGGGCGAAGACCTTAGCCAGGTGGTGCTCATTGCCCACAGCCTGGGCTGCCCAACGGTGGCGCACTGGGCTGCTACTTATGGCCACCGCATTAAAGGCGCGCTGCTGGTAGCGCCGGTCGATGTGGAAACTGACGCTTTTGCTACCCTTGCCCCTACCGGCTTCGGACCCCTGCCGTTGCAGCGGCTGCCTTTTCCGAGCAAAGTAGTGACGAGCACCACCGACCCGTGGGTGAGCCTGGCCCGCGCCCGGCAATTTGCCGAGGCCTGGGGCAGCGAGCTGGTGAATATTGGCGACGCTGGCCACCTCAACGCCGCCAGCGGCCACGGCGACTGGCCCGCCGGGCTGGCCCTGCTGCAAGACTGGGCCTAGCCGGCTAGGCTGAACTATGCGCGGCGGCATACGTTTTACCAGTACCAAACCTTAGCAGTTGATTTTATGCAAACCTGGAACGACGTTATCCGCCTCGCCAACCACGGCGCCCCCACCCCACCCCGCCGCGTCGAGAAAACCAATGCCGAGTGGAAAGCCCAGCTCACGCCCGAGCAGTACCACGTCACCCGCGAGCACGGCACCGAGCGCGCCTTCACCGGTGAGTACTGCGAGGCCCACGAGGCCGGCCTCTACGCCTGCGTGTGCTGCGGCACCCCGCTCTACGACTCGCGCACCAAGTTTGAGAGCGGCACCGGCTGGCCCAGCTTCACGCAGCCCGTGGACGAGGCCGCCATCAAGTACAAGAAAGACACCAGCTACGGCATGACCCGCGTGGAAGTGCTCTGCAACGTGTGCGACGCTCACCAGGGCCACGTATTCCCGGATGGCCCGGCTCCCAGCGGCCTGCGCCTGTGCATCAACTCGGCCAGCATCAAGCTAGTAACGGAGAAGCAGCCGGCGGCTTAATCTTCTTTAAAAGGAAAAACGAACGTCCTGCTGAGTCCTGCGAAGCATCTCGCTCGCCTCGTTGGGTTCGTGACCCTATCGGCGCAAGCGAGATGCTTCGCAGGACTCAGCAGGACGTTCGTTTTTATCTTTAATGCCCTTTCCCAGCTCCTACCTCCAGCTCGCCCCACCCATGTCATTGCTCTTCACCGATTTCGCTTCCTGGCAGGCGCACTGCGCCGCCACCGGCGAGCCGCTCTACCAGCCCGTACTGGCCTATGAGGTTGAGCAGAAGGGCGCCACGGAAGAAGCCATCTGGCCCACCCTGCAACGGGCCTACGACGTGATGCGCGACGCCGTGCACGAGGGCCAGACCGGCAACATGACCTCGCGCTCGGGCATGATAAATAATGGCGCTAAGAAGATTGCCGCCTCACCCATCACGGTCCTTTCACCCGAGTTCAAAAACCTCATTGTGAGCGCGCTGGGGGCCAAGGAAGTGAATTCGTGCATGGGCCGCGTGGTGGCTGCGCCCACGGCCGGCGCCTCGGGTATCTTGCCGGGCGTGCTCACCACCATTCAAAAGCTACACAACCTCGACGACCGCAAAATTCTGGAAGGCCTGCTGGTGGCGGCCGGCGTGGCGCTCATCATCGAGCAAAACGCCTCGCTGGCCGGCGCCGTAGGCGGCTGCCAGGCCGAAACCGGCTCGGCCGCCGCGATGGGCGCGGGCGCCATCGTGTACTGCCTGGGCGGCAGCGTAGAGGAAACCTTTGCCGCTGTGGCCATTACCATTCAGTGCATGCTGGGGCTGGTGTGCGACCCGGTGGCGGGCCTCGTGGAGGTGCCGTGCGTGGTGCGCAACGCCTCGGCGGCGGCCATCGCATTCTCGTCGGCCCAGATTGCCATTGCGGGCGTTGACCCGGTTATTCCGGTTGACCAGTGCGTGGCCGCCCTTGGCGAGGTGGGCCAGAGTATGGAAACGCGCTACAAGGAAACTGCCCTCGGCGGGCTGGCCAACACCAGGCGCGGCCGCGAAATCGAGAAAATGGTGCTGGTGCAGGACGTCAACATCCTGCCCGACGAATAGGGCCAGCCCTGCCTCAAGTGTTGGCTACCGGCTGGCTGGGTTAGGTGCCATTAGCAGCTGCTCCAGGAAGCTGAGGCCCTGCGCGTAGCGCTGGCGGCGCTCGTGGTAGTGCTGCCAGGCCTCGTCCTCGCTGGGGCGCAGGGGCAGGCCGGCGGCTTGCAAATCCTGCCAGGCCAGGGCAAACTCGGCGCGGCCGGGGGCAGCGTTGTCCTGCTCTACCTCGGAGCGCAGCTCGGCGGGCTGGGTACCCGATTTTTTGTCGAAAAAGCGGTGAATACGGTTGAGCGCCAGGCAGCCGGCCGTGAAGGTGAGCTCGACCTGCCGCGAGCGGGGCACCTCGAGGGCCGAGAACAGCAGGTTGGCCGAGTCGAGCACGAGGCCGGCGGCCGTTACCCACGAGCGCCCGGCCTGGGGCGAGCGGAAGAAGGCCAGCACGGGCAGCGAGGTGTGGCTCTCGTCAATCTCGACAAACCACTGCTCCCAGGCCAGCCATTGGTCGTCGTCGTTCGAAAAGTTCTTATCGTGCCCCAGCCAGCGCAGCAGGCCGCAGGCCGAGTTAGGGATGCCTGCCCGCAGTTCCAACTGCGCCACCACCACCTCGCGCCGCGAAAACGCCTGGTAGATAGTGGGCAAATACGAAATGAGCAGCGTGAGCAGCAGTAGCCCGATGGTGGCCTCCGAATAGCTGAACACATTAATTACAAAACCACTTTCAGTAGTAGTGCCCAGCGTGAGCAAGGAACTGCCGCTTAGCTCGTAGCTCTTGGTAAAACCCTCGACTCCCAGCGCCCAGTAGATGCCCGTGTAGCCCAGCCCCACCAGGGCCAGCCAGCCAATGGGCAGCGCTACCAGTCCCACCGGCGCGTAGTGCGCCATAATGCGGTCGCGGTGCGCATAGGTAGTGGCGCGCCGCGCCGCAAAATCAAACAGTGCCCGCACGCCCGCAAACACGAACACATTGAGCCGCACCGACTCATTGCGCGGCAGCACAAACGAGCGAATGGCCCCCGACACCGTCGCGATAACGAGCCAGCCCCCGGCTAGCCCCGCCAGCACGCGCAACGCATACTCCACAGTAGTTGACATGCGCCGTGTACGGACCTGGGCCGCAAACCGCCGTTAGTGGCTGGCCTGCCACAACTGCCGAAACGATTTGTCAGCCACTTGCAGGCTTTCGCGGCGCTTGCGCCAGCCGGCCTGGTCGAGTAGGTAGCCGAGGCTGAAATCCTTGAGGCGGCCGGGCAGCACGTCGAGGGCCCAGCGGTGGCGCATACTCCAGCGCCACAGGCCGATGGCCACTTTCTCCAGCGGGGCGTTGTGGCCCTCGGCTACGCTTTGCTGGCGGTTGAGCAACAAGAGGTTGTGCAGGTTAATACGCACCGGGCACACGCTGGTGCAGGCCCCGCACAGGCTGCTGGCGAAGCTCAGGTGCTGGTGCTCCTTGAGGCCGCTCAGGTGCGGGCTGATAACCGAGCCGATGGGGCCCGAATAAGTGGTTTCGTAGGTGTGGCCGCCGATGTTTTTATACACCGGGCACACGTTGAGGCAGGCCCCGCAGCGGATGCAGCGCAGCGCCTCGCGGCGGTCGGGCTGGGCCAGCAGGTTGGTGCGGCCATTGTCGAGCAGGATAACCACCATTTCCTCGGGCCCGTCGGGCTCGCCGGGCTGGCGCGGGCCGAAGTATACCGTATTATATACCGTGACTTGCTGGCCGGTGCCGCTGGTGCTGAGCAGCGGCCAGAACAGGTCGAGGTCAGTAAGCTGCGGGATGATTTTCTCAATCCCCACCACCGCAATGTGCAGCCCCGGAAACGTAGCCGAGAGGCGGGCGTTGCCCTCGTTCTCGGTCACGGCCACGCCGCCTTCTTTGGCAATCAGGAAGTTGCCACCCGTAATACCCACCTCGGCCGAGGTGTATTTATCGCGCAGCAAGTGCCGAGCGGTGAGCACGAGCTGCTGGGCATCGTCGGTATGCTCGATGCCGAGGTGCTTGACGAAGATGTTGGCGATGTCGGCCTTGCTCAGGTGCATGGCCGGCGTCACGATGTGGTAGGGCCGCTCGCCGTTGAGCTGCACGATGTACTCGCCCAGGTCAGTTTCCACCGACTCCACGCCCCGGCCTTGCAGGTACTTATTGACGTGGATTTCCTCGGTGGTCATGCTCTTGTCCTTCACCACGGTGCGCGCACCCCGCGCCTCGGTAAGGCGGCCGATTTCGGCTAGAGCCTCCTGCGCATCGTTGGCCCACACCACGCGGCCACCCCTGGCGGTGAAGTTTTTCTCGAACTCCAGCAGGTACTCATCCAGCTTTTCCAGCACTTGCGCCTTGAGGTAGGCGGCGCGGGCGCGGGCCAGGTCGTGGTCGGCGTAGTGCTGCATGCCGGCGCTCACGGCCGCGTCGTACTTGCCGATGTTGAAGCGGATTTTGCGGCGGTGCTCGAGGTCGAAGGCTTTGGCCTCGGCGTCGGTCTGGAAAGCGGTGGCTTTGGTTAGCATGGCAGGCAGCGGAAAAAGAAAGACGCCGGGAGCAGCAAGGCTCGTGTGCCCTGCTCATCCCGGCGCCCCAGCTACGTTAAAGTTACGGCTTATTGGAGTCAACTACTGGCTTGGTGTCGCGGTTGGCGAGGTCCCAGGCCAGGAAGAATACCAGCCGCGCCCGCGCCTCCAGCTTGTCGAACTCGATTTTGGAAATCTCGTCGCTGGCCTCGTGGTAGTCGGCGTGCACGCCGTTGAAGAAAAACGCCACTGGAATACCCTTCTTGGCGAAGTTGTAGTGGTCGGAGCGGTAGTAAAACCGGTTCGGGTCGGCGGGGTCGTTGAAGCGGAAGTCGAGGTCGATGTTGCCGTGCTGGCGGTTGGCCGTTTGCAGCGCCTCGTGCAGTTGCGACGATAGTTTATCGGAGCCAATGACGTACACGTAGTTCGGCTTGCCCTCGTGGCCCACGTCGGTGCGGCCTATCATGTCGATGTTGAGGTCGGTGACGGTGTTGGCCAGCGGGAAAATTGGGTGGTCGGTGTAGTACTCCGACCCCAGCAGGCCCTTTTCCTCGCCCGTATTGGCCAGGAACAGGATGCTGCGGCGCGGCCCGTGCCCGGCGTGCGCCGCCTTTGCAAACGCCTGCGCGATGCTGAGCATGCCCACCGTACCCGAGCCATCGTCGTCGGCCCCGTTATAGACCTCGCCGCCAATGACGCCCAGGTGGTCGTAGTGCGCCGACACCACCAGGATTTCGTCCTTCAAATCGGTGCCCGGCAGGAAGCCCAACACGTTCTCGGTGGTCACGGCCGTGCGCTGCTCCGGCGCGCTGATGCTGAATTTCACCGGCTTAACCTTGCTGGCGGCCGGCTGCTTGGCGGTCGCCGTAGCCGTGGCGTACTGCGCCAGGCTAGCCGCGTTGGTGTTCAGCACCTTCAGGCCCAACGCGGGCGAGAGGAAGAACGCCGGCGCCCGGCCGCCCGGCTGGTCGGCAAAGGCAATGGTAGGCTGCATGACGCGCGGGGCCAACCGGGCCGTCATCTTCTCAAACTTATCGGCCGGCTCTTGGCTCACGAAGAAAATGCTGCGAGCCCCCTTGGCAGCGGCCAGGGCGGCTTTGGCGCGGAAATCGACGCCCCACTTGGTGGCGCTACCGTCGGGGCTGAGTACGGACTTACCCTCGGCCGTGCGCGGCTCGCCGAGCAGCACAATCACGTCCTGGCCTTTTACGTCGCGGCCCTTGTAGTCGGAGTACGCGCCTTCCTCGATGCCGTAGCCCAGGAACACCGGCTGCACGGCCGTGGCCTGCTCGAAGGGCGTGCGCCCGAAAGCGTAAAAATCCTTCAGCCACTCGTAGGCCTTGCCGCCCACCGTGAGGGTGCCGCCCGGCTGCCAGGCGCTGCGCTCCATGCCGAAGGTTTGGAGGTAGGGGTTGGCGGTGTTAGCCGCCACGGGTGCTTGCAGGCTATCGTCGGCAAACTGCTTGCTAATGTAGGCAGCGGCCATTTTCTGGCCCTTGGCACCGGTTTCGCGGCCTTCGTACTCATCCGAGGCCAGCACCGAGAGGTCGCGGCGCAGGTGCTCCTGCGTCACGTAACGCTCGGCGTAGCGGGTGGCGTAATCGGCGGGTGCGGTGGGGCTAGCGGGGGCGGCGGGCGGCGCTTTTTTGGTCGAGGTGCCCGGCTTGAGCTTGGTCTTGACCTTGGTAGTTTGGGCCAGCAGCGGCGCCGGGAGGGCTAGCGCAGCGGCCAGCAGAGCGGTGTATTTCATAATTGATAGCGAGGGGCGGAAAGGCGGCGGGGGTTATTATGACTTTGTAATCAGCACGGTGGCGTAGGCGGCCACGCCTTCCTGCCGGCCCACGAAGCCCAGCTTTTCGGTGGTGGTGGCCTTGATGGAAACATCGTCCTCGTCCACGCCCATCACCTGGGCCAGGACGGCGCGCATGGCCGGGATGTGCGGGTTGACCTTGGGCTTTTCGAGGCAGATGGTGGAATCAATGTTGCTGACCTCGTAGCCTTTAGCGCGCAGAATTACCATCACCTCGGCTAGCAGCTTTTTGCTGTCGATGCCCTTGTACTGCGGGTCGGTATCGGGGAAGTGGAAGCCGATGTCGCGCAGGTTAGCAGCGCCCAGCAGGGCGTCGCAAATGACATGGATGAGCACGTCGGCATCGGAGTGGCCGAGCGCGCCGTGGGTGTGCGGCACCGCTATGCCTCCTAGCCAGAAGGGAAGGCCGGGCTGCAATTGGTGAACGTCGTAGCCGAAGCCAACGCGGATTTTCATAAGAATGCAGGATGAGTTGAATTAGCCGCAAAGGTATTTACCCGGGCGGGGGCGGGACACCTACCCTGTCAAGCTAAATTTGTTAGCAAAAATCATTTTCCAATATCAACTAAATTATTTAGCTTTGTGACATCGATAGCGCTAACCGATAAGCTAGTATGCGAACCACTAATTTTTATGGTGATGGGTAAAGTATCGGGCTGGCACCTGCGTCAGCAGGCTAGCCAACGGGTCATGATGAAGAATCGCTTAAAGAAACTTTGGAAACTATGAACTCACCGAAAGTTTCCACTGTATCTTTGCCGTGCAAATCATGGAAACCAAAGACCGAATTCTAACCCAGGCTGCGGCCCTCTTTATGCGCAACGGCATCAAGAGCGTGAGCATGGACGACATTGCCGCCGACCTGGGCATGTCGAAAAAAACGCTTTATAAAACCTTCGCCAACAAGGATGAAATTGTGCTGGAGGTAATAAACAACCACCTCTGCCACGCCCAAGGTGAGTGCGCCCGGGTGGCCGAGAGCGCCGCCGATGCCGTGCAGGAGATGCTCACCATCGCGGCGTGGGCCGACCAGCAGTTTGCCAACATTCACCCCAGCATTTTCTACGACCTGCGCAAGTATTACCCCGCCGCCTGGACGCTTTTTCGGGCGCACAAGAGCGGCTTTATTCTGGAGCAGATAACGCGCAACCTGCGCCGCGGCGTGGCCGAAGGGCTGTTTCGGGCCGACCTCGACGTGGAGGTGCTGGCCCGCCTCAACCTGGCCCAGATAGAGCTGGCCTTCGACGCTGAGCTGTACCCGCCCGCCGAGTTTGCGCCCATCCGGGTCAATAAGGTGTTCGACGAGCACTTTCTGCTGGGGGTAGCCACGCTGCGTGGGCATCGACTTTTCAATCAGTACCAACACATTACGGAAGAAGAATAGACTGGCTGTCAGTCCCCTTTTCACTCGCTCCTTCTTTCACAACCCCATGAAAAACAGTACCCTCCGGGTGTGGCTGGCCGCCGCGGCGCTGGCTCCTTCCCTGGCGCTGGCGCAGGCCCCGGCGGCCCCTACGCCCCCGCTGGCCGGCCCCATGCCCCTGAGTTTGAGTCAGGCCGTGCGCTACGCCGTGGCCAACAAGCCCAGCCTGCTGGGCACCCGCCTGGCCCAGCAGACCGCCCACGCCAAGGTGGGCGAAATCAAGGCCCAGGGCCTGCCCCAGTTGAACCTGGCCGCCAACGTGGCCGATAACTTCAAGCTGCAAAAGAGCCTCGTGGACGTGGGCGCCTTTAGCGGTGGCGCGGGCGCGCTGAGCGGCACCACGCTCACGCAGCGCGACATTGCGGCCGCCCAGGCCGGCCAGGCCGTGACCCTGACGCCGGCCTACGCCGCGCCCGTGGCGCTGCCGCCCCAGGCCATCGCCTTCGGCTTGCAATACGCGGGCAACTCGTCGCTCTCGCTCTCGCAGCAGCTGTTTGACGGCTCGTATCTCATTGGTCTTAAGGCTGCTAAGGTATACGAAGACCTGGCCAAGAAGCAGACCCAGCAGGCCGAAATCGACGTGGTGGAGCAGGTGAGCAAGGCGTATTACAGCACGCTGGTAGCGCGCTCGCGGCTAGCCCTGCTGGCCCGCAACGTGCAGCGCCTCGACACGGTGCTCTATCAAACCAACCAGACGTTTAAGGCCGGCTTTGCCGAAAAGCTCGACGTGGACCGCCTGCGCGTGCAGCGCAACAACCTGGTGGTGGAGCAGCAGAAAGCCCAGCGCCTCACCGAGTTGAGCGTAGCCTTGCTGAAGTTCCAGATGGGTTTGCCCCAGGCCCAGCTCGTGCAGCTCACCGACTCGCTCGCCGCGGCCGTGGTAGATGCCGGCAACCTGCGCCGCAACCTCGGCGGGGCCAATTTCAGCACCGGCGGCGGGGTCAGTGGCCTCGGCGGCGTGCCCAGCATTCCGCTGAACACGACCTCGGGCACGGATGGCGCGCCCACGCCGGGCATCAACACCGGCCAGGGCCCGCAGGCCCAGGCGGCGTTCAACTACAACAACCGCATCGAGTTTTCGACCCTGCAAACGCAGCAGGCCCTGGCTGGCCTCGACCTGCGCAACCGCACGGCGGGTGCCTACCCGCGCCTGTCGTTTACGGCGGCCTACGGTTTTATTGGCTCGGCCCCAGCGGTGAAGGACTTGTTTGCCTTCCGCGGGCCCGACTCGCGCAACGCCAACAATTTCCCTAACCAGAACTGGTTTGGCTTCGGCAACGTGGGGCTGGCCCTGAACGTGCCGGTGTTCGACGGCTTCCGCCGCAAGTACCAGGTGCAGCAGGCGCGCATTCAGCAGCAGGTATTGGAGCGCGGCCTCGAAACCCTGCGCCAGAGCATCGACCTGCAAGATGCCCAGAGCCGTACCACGCTCATCAACGCCCTCGATGTGCTTGATAATCAAAAGGCCAACCTCGACCTGGCCGCCGACGTGGCCCGCGTGACCCGCATCAAGTTCAACGCTGGGGTGGGCTCCAACATCGAGGTTATCACGGCCGAAACCTCGCTGCGCGAGGCCCAGACCAACTACTACGCCGCCCTCTACGACGTGCTGGTAGCCAAGGTAGACCGCGATAAAGCCACCGGCGAGCTGTACTCGCAGGCCAAGTAGGGCGCGGGGCTTGTCTCCGCCCTTGCGGGCGCTTCTTCTCAACATCATTACCGTTCAACGACGGGCGGGGGCAAGCCCCGCACCCTACCCATGACAACCAAAAACCTTACTGCTACCCTAGCCGCTGCCCTTTTTCTCGCCTCGTGCGGCGGCGACAAAGACCCCAAGGCCGAGCTAGCCAAGCTCAAGGCCGACCAGGCCGCTACCCAGGCGAAAATCGCTGACTTAGAGGCCAAAACCGGCGCCGGCAAGGCCGCAGAGGCGGCCGGTGCCGTGCCCGTATCGGTGCTGAAAGTAGCCCCCGAAAACTTCGCGGGCTACCTCGAAGTGCAGGGGCGCGTAGATTTTGACCAGAACGCCACCGTGGGCGCCCGCGCCGCCGGCACGCTCACCAGCGTGCGCGTGCAGCGCGGCGACCGCGTGCGCAAAGGCCAGGTGCTAGCCACCGTCGATGCCAGCATCCTGGACGCCAACATTGCCGAGCTGCGCACCCGCATGGACCTCGCTCGCACGGTGTACGAGAAGCAGGCCGGCCTGTGGAAGCAGCAGATTGGCACCGAAATTCAGTACCTGCAAGCCAAGAACAACTACGAGGCCTTGCAACGCAACCTGGCCACGCTCAACCAGCAGCGCTCCTTGTATAACGTGGTGGCGCCCTACAGCGGCGTAGTCGATAACGTGCTGCCCAAGCTGGGCGAAACCGTGGCGCCCGGCGCCCCGGTGGTACAGCTGAACAGCGGTCAGGGCGGCAAAGTCCTCGCCGACGTGTCGGAAGCCTACGCGGGTAGTATCAAGGCTGGCGACAAGGCGCTCGTGACGCTGCCCGACCTGGGCGGCGAGGAAATTCCGAGCACCGTGCGCACCGTGAGCCGCACCATCTCGGCTACCAGCCGCACGTTTACCGTGGAGCTACGCCTGCCGGGCGACCAGGCTGGCAAGCTGCGCCCCAACATGGTGGCCACCGTGCGCATCCAGAACTACGGCAAGGCCAGCGCCACCGTGCTGCCCGTGGATTTGATTCAGCACGACGAGGAAAACGCCTACGTGCTGGTGGTGAATCGCCAGGGCGGCAAGACCACCGCCGCCAAGCGCGTGATTAAAACCGGCCAGACCTACAACGGCAAGCAGGAAATCACGAGCGGCCTCCAGTCCGGCGACGAGGTTATCTCGGCTGGCTACCAGAACCTGAAAGAAGGCCAATTGCTGAAAATCAGCTAAATCGCATCCCGCTCAACTAGCAACCTATTGTTATGCAAGACATTGAGAAGGAATTTGGACCCACCAGTTGGTCCATTAATAACAAGACCAGTATTTACATCATCACCTTGCTGCTCTCGATAGCGGGCATTTTTGCCTACATCAAGCTCGGCAAGGAGAAGTTTCCCGACATCGTGATTCCGCGCATCATCGTGGCCACGGTGTACCCGGGCACCTCGCCCACCGACATCGAGAACCTGGTGACGCGCCAGCTCGAAAAGGAAATCAAGAGCGTGAACGGGGTGAAGAAGATTAATTCGACTTCCAACCAGGACTATTGCATTGTCGACGTGGAGTTTAACTCCGGCGTGGACGTGCAGGCGGCCAAGCAGCTCATCAAGGATGCCGTGGACAAGGCCAGCACCGAACTGCCCAACGACCTGCCCAGCGCCCCGCTGGTGAAGGAAGTGAACATCTCGGAGCAGCCGATTATGTACGTCAACCTGAGCGGCAACCTACCCGCCGCCCAGCTGAAGAAGCTAGCCGACGACTTCCAGGACAAGATTGAGGCGCTGCCCGAAATCACCCGCGTGGATATCGTGGGGGCCCTGGAGCAGCAGGTGAACGTGGACGTGGACCTGTACAAGCTGCAAGCTTCGCAGCTCAGCTTCACGGATATCGAGAATGCCATTGCCCGTGAGAACATCACGGTATCGGGCGGCTCTATCGACGTGGGGGCGCAGAAGCGCGCCGTGCGCGTGGCCGGCCAGTACGTGAACGCCGCCGACATTGCCAACATCCAGATTAAGAACCTGCGCGGCGCGCCGGTGCGCCTCGGCGACATCGCCACCGTGGCCGACGGCTTCAAGGACCGCGAAAGCTACGCCCGCCTCGACGGCCAGTCGACGGTGACGCTGAACGTGGTGAAGCGCCAGGGCGAGAACCTGCTCGACGCTTCGGACAAGATTCACGACCTCGTGAAAACTTCGCAGGCTAGTATGCCCAAGGGACTGAAAATCACCATCACCGGTGACTCGTCGAACGAAACCCGCAACACCCTGAATGACCTGATTAACACCATCATCATCGGCTTCTTGCTGGTGACGTTGATTCTGATGTTCTTCATGGGCACCACCAACGCGCTGTTCGTGGGCTTGTCGGTGCCGCTGTCGATGTTCCTGGCCTTCGTGCTGCTACCAGGCTTTGGCTTCTCGCTGAACATGATTGTGCTGTTCGCCTTCCTGCTGGCCCTCGGTATTGTGGTGGATGACGCCATTGTGGTTATCGAAAACACCCACCGCCTGCTGCACGAGCACCCCAACCTGAGCACCGCCAAGGCCGCCAAGTACGCGGCCGGCGAGGTGTTCGTGCCGGTACTGGCGGGCACGCTGACCACAGTGGCGCCGTTCGTGCCGCTCATGTTCTGGCCCGGCATTGTGGGCTCGTTCATGTTCTTCCTGCCGGTTACGCTCATCCTCACGCTGGGCGCCTCGCTGGTGGTAGCCTTCATCATGAACCCGGTGTTTGCCGTGAGCTTCATGAACCGCGATGAGCACCTCGACCACGTGGAGAAGCCGAAAATGACGCGCGGCTTCCTCCTCGGTATGGGTGGGCTGCTGCTGGTAGCCATCGGCGGCTACCTGGCCGGCTCGAAGTTCTTGGGCAACCTGATGGTGACCATCATTGTGCTCTGCTTCCTCGATAAGTACGTGTTTGTGTACATGATAGCCGGCTTCCAGCGTAGCGTGTTGCCGCGCTTCCAGAACGGCTACGCCCGCTTGGTCGAGTTGGCCGTGGGCGGCACGGTGTGGCGCCAGGGCGCCATCATTGGCGGCCTGCTGGTGCTGGGCGTGGTGAGCATCATGGCCGTGGGCGCCCGCAAGCCCAAGGTCGACTTCTTCCCCAAGGGCGACCCCAAGTTCATCTACACCTACCTGCGCATGCCGGTGGGCACCCGCGTGGAAGTCACGGATTCCATCACCCGCATCCTCGAACAGCGGGTGTACAAGGTGATTGGCCGCAACAACCCCGACGTAGAATCGGTGATTACCAACGTGGCCATCGGCGCCGGCGACCCCTCCGAGGCTACCGCCGCAGGCACGTCGCAGTCGCACCTGGGCAAGGTAGGCGTGGCCTTCAAGGAGCTAGCCGAGCAGAAGGGCCAGGCCACCCACATCTACATGGACGAGATTCGCGAAGCCGTGAAAGGCATTCCCGGCGCCGAGGTTTCGGTAGACCAGGAGGCTAGCGGGCCGCCCCAGGGCAAGGCCGTGGCTATCGAGGTATCGGGCGACGACTACCCCAAGCTGGCCGCGCTGAGTAAGAAGGTGGAGCGCTACGTGGACTCGCTCAAAATCGGCGGCATCGAAGACCTGCGCTCCGACTTGCAGGACCGCAGCCCTGAAATCGGCGTCAACATCAACCGCACCCGCGCCAACCGCGAGGGCATCAGCACCGCCCAGATTGGCGGCGAAGTTCGCACCGCCATCTACGGCTTCGAGGCCAGCAAATTCAAGACCCCGGATGATGAATACCCCATCCAGGTGCGCTACGCCAAGCCCTACCGCGACAACGTGAACGCCATCGTGAACGCCCCGCTGACCTTCCGCGACGCCACTGGCTCGGTGCGCCAGGTACCCATCTCGGCCATTGCCGATGTGACGTACGGCACCACCTACGGCGGCATCAAGCGCAAGGACACGCACCGCCTCATCACGATTTCCTCGAACGTGCTCAACGGCTTTACCGGCCCCGACGTGGTAGCCAACGTGGAGCGCGCTCTCAAGAGCTTCCCCACGCCGCCCGGCTACACCGTGAAAATGGGTGGCGCCCAGGAAGACCAGAAGGAGACGAGCGACTTTCTCGGCATCGCCGCCATCGGTGCCATCGCCCTCATCTTCCTGGTGCTCGTCACGCAGTTCAACTCGGTGAGCAAGCCACTCATCATCCTTTCCGAAATCATCTTCTCGATTATCGGCGTGATGCTGGGCCTAGCCATCACCGGCATGAATATCTCCATCGTGATGACGGGCGTGGGCGTGATTGCCCTAGCCGGCATCGTGGTGAAGAACGGCATCCTGCTGGTCGAATTCACCGACATGCTGCGGGCCCAGGGCATGAACCTGCACGACGCCCTCGTGACGGCCGGCCGCACCCGCCTCAACCCGGTTATTCTCACGGCCACGGCCGCCACGCTGGGCCTCATCCCGCTGGCCATTGGCCTGAACGTAGACTTCTACGAGCTCTTCAACTCGGGCCACCCCAACCTGTTTATGGGTGGCGAGTCGGCCGTGTTCTGGGGCCCGCTAGCCTGGACAATAATTTTCGGGTTGACGTTTGCAACCCTTATCACCCTGTTGGTAGTCCCGGTTATGTATCTCCTCAATGAGAAGCTACGGGCCCGCATCACCGGCCGCGACTACAACTCCCCGCCCCCGCCCAGCGAGGTCGACCAGGAGGAAGTAGAAGCCGCCCGGCCGCCGGTACTGGCCTAAGGCTTGCAACAATCCATCGGTTTCTTCTGGCTGCTCATCGAGTTGCCAGAAGTAACCGATGGCAGTTCGCGTTACCCCCCAACCTCCCTTATCTCACCTTTTTTCTGTTAAAATTATGTTCACCGCTATCTCTACCACTTCTCCTACCAAAAGCATTGAGCAGCAGGTGCTGCGCATCATCAGCAAGCGCAAAGCCATCAAGGCGGTGCGCCTGCGCCGCACGGCCAGCCTCAGCCGCGACCTGCGCTTTGATACCGTCGACCTGGTCGATATCATCCTGGAGTTGGAGCGCAACTTCCACATCACCGTGCCCGACGAAGTACCCTTCAACACGGTGGGCGACTTCGTGCGCTACGTAACTGCCCACGCCGCATAATTGTCTGAACCGCGGATTTAGCGGATTCGTCGGATTACTCGGCTTTTGAGGCCGATTTTTCTAAGATTGCATCGGTCAAAAAAGCTATTAATGAAAAAGGCCACCCATTGGGGTGGCCTTTCTTTTTGTAAATCAAGTGGAGATTGCGCTAGGAACCAGCCTCAAAGTCCGAGTAATTCGACAAATCCGCGGTTCAGACTTATCGCACGTTGCCGCCGGTAGCCTCGCGGCCGTCGTTGCCGTCGCGGCTGCCATCAGTAGTGTTGGCCGTGGCATCGGTAGTGGGCTGGGCATCGGGGGCAATATCGGCGCCGGCATCATGGATGGGGCAGGCCGTGGTGCTGGTGGGCGAGCCCAGGCCCGCATCGGTGGCAGACTGGTCGGAGCCCGCCGGCGCGCTGGGCAATTCGATAATACCCGTACTCTTGGCCGACTGATTGGTCGTGGCCGCCGAGCGCGTTTGCCACTGCTCGTGGCTGGGGCTAGCCTGCCCGCCGCGTGTCTGGTATAGCTCGCTATCGGGCACCACGGTAGCGGCTTTGGCAGCCTCCCACTCGTGAAACTTATCCAGCTCGTGCTTGATGGAAGTTGAGAACCAGGCCACCAGCGCCATATCGTCGAGCAAACCCACCACCGGAATAAAATCCGGAATCAGGTCGATGGGCGACAGAAAATAGATGAGCACCGCCACGGCCGCCACCACCGTAGCGGTGGGCACGCCCGTATATTCACCCGAGGCACTCAGCTTGATGAGACGAAAGAGGCTTTGCAGCGTATCCCAGGCCTCGTGGGCCAGAGTGCCGATTTCTTTCTTCTCGCGGGCTTTGTTAAAAGCGTCGAGCAGCAGCTTTTTGAGGCGGGTAGGCTGCTTGATATAGCCTTCGGCGGCGGCCAGAAACTTCTTGAAAATGGCCGAGGCGGCAACGTTGTCACCGGTCGGCGGAGGGGAGCTGGTAGTAGCCATTGCGAAAAAAGGAAAAGAAAGCGCGGCAATAATGCGGCTAAGGCGCGTTGCAGGTCCGTGTACTGTATTCGCCGCTTCCAAGTTATGCAGCCACAAAAAAACGGCTGCTGGCACGAGTGCCGGCAGCCGTTTTTGGCATAGGTCGGAGACCTAGTTTCGCGCAGTGCACTACTCGGGGCGGGCCGAGGCGGCCTCGGCCAGCAGGCCTACCACGTCGGCGGCCGAAGCATCGGGCGATACGGCCTCGGTGCCAGCCACGCGGCCGGCCGAGTGAAAATTGCGGTGGTAATAGGGCTGGCTCAGCGAGCTTACCATTACGCCGCCGTTGCAGGCAGCGTGGGCAAACTTGCCATCCTTCAAGTAAATGCCTACGTGGTAGATAGCGCCTTTGCCGTGGCTGAAGAACACCAGGTCGCCGGCCTTCATATCGTTTTTGGCCACGCGCTGCACTGTCGAGAACATCGAGCGTGAGCTGCGCTTGAGCGTGATGCCGTACACCTTTTTGAATACCTGGCTCACGAAGCCCGAGCAGTCGGTGCCCCGGCGCGAGTTGGCGCCGTAGCTGTAGGGCGTGCCCAGCCAGTCGGTCACGGTTTGCAGCAGGCTCTTGTTCTCGGTATGGGCTAGCTTGAGGCCCAGCGTCTGGTCGTAGTAGCCGTAGGCCAGTGAGTCGCGCGAGGCCGTGGTAGCGGGCGGCTCCACGGCGGCTGGGCCCTCGGAGCCCAGCAGGCCCGCAAGCAAAGATGCCTCGGCTACTGCCGGGGCCGAGGCACCAGCCGAAGCCGAAGCAGCGGGCATTTTATCAAAGCAGAAGGAGAGCGCCAGGGAAGCAGCGGCGAGGCAACACAGCAGGGTATTCTTCATTGTCCGTCGGTGGGGTGGGCACCGGTCAGCGCCCTCAAGCTGGCTGACCGGGAAGCAAAAACGAGTAGAGTGTTGCGCTAGGCAGTGCTGCAAAAGCAGCCGGAATTAAGGTTGAATGAATGCTCGAAAACTCCCTTTTGAAAGAAATTCGCTAGGGTAGCGTTCGTCCAAAGCTAAGCAATAAGTTTTGAAACGCCCAAGCAAATTCTTAGAAAAAGACATAATTTCTTTGAAAAATACCGAAAAAACACTGATATTTCTCATTTCAGCTTGCAACCATCATTGATTTTTACTCGTAGCTTAGCCCGAATTATATACAATGTCTGAGCCCCGCACTTTCGTCAATTCGCCCCTGGCCCGCATGGCGCGGCTGGTGCTGGGCCGCGCCCCGCGCGTGGCCATGGTGCTGGGCCAAACCGTGCACCTGAGCGGCGCCACCCGCGCCGAGTTTTTGGCCGACCCCGAGTGGGTGGCGCACGAGGAAGTGCACCTGCGCCAGGTGCGCGACCTGGGCCACGTGCGCTTTTTGTGGGAATATCTGCTGGAATCAGCCCGCGTGGGGTACTACCAAAACAAGTTTGAGGTGGAAGCCCGCGAGGGCGCCCGGCAGTTTATGGCCGATTTGCAGCGCGGCACCTTGCCGCCGCTAACTCCCAAAACGACATAGCGCACCGCACCGGCCCCACAAAGCTGCGTGGGCCGGCGCGGCGCGCTAAGGTGGGCAGTACCTGGCTGGGCTAAAGCTGCGCCAGCCGGCCGCCATCGGCGGTTAAGGTACTGCCGTTGATGAAGTTGGCTTCGTCGGAAGCCAGGAAGCAGATGGTGGCGGCCAGCTCGTCGGGCGTACCGATTTGGCCGGTTATTTTCTCGGTGCCATTTACTACGTTGGGGTTGCTGCGCAGCATAGGCGTTTCGACGGCGCCGGGCGCCACGGCGTTGATGCGGGCCTGGGTGTAGGGCACTTCCAGGCTGAGGCCGCGCACAAAGGCTTCGAGGCCGCCCTTGCTGGTGGCGTAGGGGGCCACGTTGGGGGTGCTTTGGAAGGCGTGCACTGAGCTGACAGCCACTACGGCCCCACCCTTCATGTGGGGCACGCAGAGCTGGCAGAGGCGGAATAGCGCGCGCAGGTTCACGTTCATGACCTGGTCCCAGTCGCGGGGGTCCAGCTCCAGGATGGGGGTGAAGGTCATCATGGCCGCGTCATTTATCAGAATATCAATGCGCTGAAAACGGGCCAGCGTGGTTTCGACGGCGTGCACGAGTTCGGCATCGCGGCCCACGTCGGTTTTAATAAATAGCGCGTCGCTACCCAGGGCTTTTATTTCGGCCTCTACTTCGTAGCCCGCCTTCACCTCGCGGCCCAGGCACACCACGGTGGCGCCTTCGCGGCCCAGGCGCACGGCCGTGGCCCGGCCAATGCCAGAGGTAGCGCCCGTGACGAGGCAAACTTTATTCTTGAAACGAAACATGAGCTAAGGCACTACTAGATGAGGTTACGCTAGCAGAACGGCTAAGGCAACTAGTTGTTTGAGTGAATGATGAAGAAGCCGGCCCGCGCAGCTAGCAGCCCAGTGAACGTCCGATGAAGAAGCTGGGCCGTACTAGGGTGCATGACAACCACTTGCCTGGCGCTACTAGCGGCCGATATTATGCCCTTCGACTGGCAGCGCCTGTTTATTTCGGACCAGGCGCCGGCCGGCTACCTATGGGAGGTAGCGGTGCGTAGCATGTTCGCCTTCGTGCTCACCATCGGGGCGCTGCGCGTCACGGGCAAGCGCGGGGTGCGGCAGCTGTCCTTGTTTGAGTTTGGGCTGATACTGGTCTTGGGCTCGGCGGCCGGCGACGCCACCTTTTACCACGATGTACCGATACTGTATGTCATCGTGGTTTTTGCCGTGGTGATGGCGCTCTACGTGCTCTTCAACCTGCTCATTGACCGCCACCCGCGCGTGGAGCGCCTGCTGGAAGGCGCGCCCGAGCTGATTATTGTGGAGGGCGAAATCGACTTTGCGGCCTTCACCAAGGCCAGTCTCACGGCGCAGGAGCTGTTTGGGCAAATGCGCCAGTATCAGGTCGAGCACCTGGGCCAGGTACGCCGCCTCTACCTCGAAGCCACCGGCGAGGTCAGCATCTATTTCTTTGAGCCGGAGAACGAGCGGCCCGGCCTGCCCATCTGGCCCGAGCTCTACCACCAGGCCATGCGCGAGCTGCCACAGGCCGGCCGCTACGCCTGCCACGCCTGCGGCACGGTGCGCGAGCTGCCGGCCGGCCCGGCCCCCGCGCCCTGCCCCCGCTGCCAGCAGGCCCAGGGCTGGCTGGCTGCCTGCGACGTGCCGCGCACAGCTTAGCCGGCCGCAACCTCTGGGCCGTAACTTACGAATACACCGCGGGCTACCCTAGCGGGCCAGCCCCCCACCTTACCTTTTCCTTTTCTACGCTCATGGAACCTACGCCCACCCAGCCGACTTACGGCTCTTCTGATTCGCACACCGGCGACGGCCAGTTTTCGACCACGGCGGCCCACGCCACCGGCACCGGCACCGGCAAATTTCCGACCGACTACACCACTCCCAACAGCCAGCCCACTGCCAGCGGCGTGCAGGGCAAGCTGAATGATGCCCTGGCCAGCGGCAAAAAGTGGCTCAATGACTCCGGCCTCGCCGACAAGGCGCAGCAACTGCCCCAGACCGCCAAGGAGCTGGGCAACAAAGCCAAAGACCTCGGCACCAAGGCCGTAGATAGCGTAAACGGCCTCAGTACTACGCAGAAAACCGCCATCGTGGGCCTGGTAGCCGCCGGTGTGGCCTTCCTCATCACGCGCAGCGGTGGCAAAAAGAAGAAGCACAAAAAGCACGACGGCGATTTCCGCCACCGCGCTCATCGCTCGCCCTTCGACCACCAGCCCCACACCAAGGACGGCGACCATGCCTACGACCGCCGCGGCCAGCGCCCCTGGGGTGCCTCGCGCTACGGCGCGGGCCCGGGTGCCGGCTACGGCCAGCAGCCCGGCCGCGGCCGGGTAAGCTCGGGCAGCGGCTATTCATCAAGCCCCTCGCACAGCAACGACTTCGGCAGCCAGTCGGGCAGCCACGGCCCTAGCGACAGCTTCGGCAGCGGCCGCCGCGACCAGGGCCCTGCCTCGGGCAGCCGCTACGACTCAAAAACGTCGGGCAGCCAGAACCCGAACAACTTGGACGACCTGAATAGCGCGTTTTAATTGAGTTTAGCATCGGCAATAAGGAGTTGATTGTTTGAAAGCATAGCCTTCACAGTCAATCCTTAATTCCCAATTCATAACTCCCAGTTCCCACGAAGGGCCGGCTGCCAGCGCAGCCGGCCCTTTGTGCGTAATCTTGCCAGCCTATGCTCTTCTATACCGTCATGAAGCCCGTGGTGCGCTTGGGGCTGCGCGTGTTTTTCCGCAATCTGGAGGTGCGCCACCGCGAGCGCCTGCGCCTGCCGGGCCCGCTCATGCTGTGCAGCAACCACCCTAACACACTCATGGACCCGCTCGTGACGGCCGTGCAGCGCCACCAGCCCATCGCGTTTCTGGCCAAGAGCACCTTTTTCAAAAACCCAATTCTGGGCGCTATTATGCGCTCGGGCAACTGCATTCCCATCTACCGGCGGCAAGATGTGGAAGGCGGCGCCGAAGCCCTGACGCCCGCCCAGCTCACTGCTAGCAATGAAGCCAGCTTCGGCCGCTGCTACGACTACCTGGAGCGCGGCGGCACGGTCATGATTTTTCCCGAAGGCACCAGCGTGAGCGAGCGTCGCCTGCGCCCACTCAAAACCGGCGCCGCCCGCATTGCGCTCGGCACCGAGGCCCGGCACGGTTTCAAGTTAGGCTTGAAAATCGTGTGCGTGGGCACTAACTACTTCGACCCCACGCGGTTCCGCTCTGATGTGCTGCTGAACGTGGCGCCCCCCATCCAGGTGGCCGACTACGCCGCCCGCTACCACCAGGACCCCGATGCCGCCGCCGACGAGCTGACCGAGGAGATAACCCGCCGCCTCACGCGCCGCCTCGTCATCAGCCGCGCCGCTGATGATGACCAGCTGGCCCAGCAGGTCGAGCGCACCTTCGGCGACCACCTCAACCCCGACGACGACCCGACCACGCTCTACGACAACTTTGCCCTCAGCCGCACCTTGCTCGATGCCGTGGCCTGGTTTGAGCAACACGACCCCGGCCGGCTGGCCACCCTGCGGGCTACCCTCAACACCTACCTGGCCAGCCTAGCCGCCCACCGCCTCGACGATGATGCCCTTGACCAGAGCCAGCGCCCCGGCACCCGCCTAGCCGACTACCTGAATCTGATTCTGGGTTTCCCGGTGTGGCTCTACGGCCTACTGACCAATTATTTACCTTACAAAATACCCGCCGAAGTAGCCCACCGCGCCACCAAGGAAACCGAGTTTATCGCGGCCCTACTATTTGGCGTGGGCATCGTCACCTTCCCGCTAGCCTACGCCGTGGAGGCCGCCGCCGTGCAGCACTGGCTTACGCACGACTGGAGGCTTACGGCGCTCTTTCTTATTAGCTTACCCCTAGCCGGCTTCTACGCGCTCGGTTACTGGAACACGCTGAGCGCCCGCCTCAAGCGCCTGCGGGTGCGGCGGCTGCCCGAGGCTACCCTAGCCACGCTGCAAAGCCAGCGCACCCAGGTGCTAGGCTTATTGGATGAGGCCCGGACAGCGTATCTGAAGTAGGGTACGGGGCTTGCCCCCGCCCGTTGCTGAACGATTTTCTACGTAGCTGTCCAACACTGGGCGGGGGCAAGCCCCGCACCCTACTCGTCCAGGTATTGGTGCACAAACTTGATGGCCATGCTGCCCTCGCCCACGGCCGAGGCTACCCTAGCCATGGCACCGGCGCGGCCGTCGCCGGCGGCAAACATGCCGGGCACGCAAGTTTCTAGTAGATAAGGCTCCCGGTCTTTTTTCCAGGCCTGCTTGTAGCGCCGGTCGGCTACCAGGTCGCGACCGGTGAGTAGGTAGCCCTTGGGGTCGCAGAGGGCAAGGTCGCACACCCACTCGGTGCTGGGCTTGGCCCCAATGAAAATGAACAGGGCCCTAGCCGGCTTCTTTTCGGGCTCGTAGCCTTCCTGCTGAATCACCACGGCTTCGAGCGAATTTTCGCCGCAGGCTTCGCGCACCTGGGTGCGGGGCAGGATGGTGATGTTGGGCGTCTGGCCAATCTGCTCAATCAGGTAGGCCGACATGCTGGCCGCCAAGCTATCACCCCGAATGACGATATACACCTGCGAGGCGTAGGTCGACAAATACATGGCCGCCTGCCCGGCCGAGTTGCCCCCGCCGATGATGTACACCGGCTGCGCGCTGCAACTGCGCGCCTCGGTGCGGGCTGCCCCGTAGTACACGCCCGCGCCGCTGAGGCGGTCGAGCCCCGGCGCGTTGAGCGTGCGGTAGCTCACGCCGGTGGTGAGGACCACGGCCCGGGCCTTTATTTCCTTGTTATCACTCAGAGTCAATACCTTGTAGCCATCCTGAATGCACATACTTACGACCTCCTGCGGGGCCATAAACTCGGCGCCGAGGCGGGTGGCTTGGGTCCAGGCGCGGTGGGCTAGCTCGGCCCCGCTCAGGCCGGTGGGGAAACCCAGGTAGTTCTCGATGCGCGACGAGGAGCCGGCCTGCCCGCCCGGCGTCTGGCGCTCGATGATGAGCGTTTTTAGGCCTTCGGAAGCGCCGTACACGGCGGCGGCCAGCCCCGCCGGACCAGCGCCGATAACCACCACGTCGTACAAATCCTGCTGGGCATCGACGAGCAAGCCCAGGTGCTTAGCCAGGTCGGTTTTATCGGGCTTGGCCACGACCTTGCCATCGGGGCAAATGACCACCGGCAGGTCTTCAGCCTCGAAGCCGTTGGCTTCGAGCAGGATTTTGGCTTCGGCATCCTTCTCGTAATCAAGCCATTGATAGCCCACCATGTAGCCACTTAGGAAATCCTTGAGCTCGTGCGAAAGCGGCGACCATTGGAAGCCAATGAGCCGCAGGCCGGCGAAAGCAGGCCGGTAGCTCACCTGCCAGCTAGCCAGCAGGTCGTGCAAGGTGGGGTACAGCAGCTGTTCGGGCGGGTCCCAGGGCTTGAGCAGGTAGTAGTCGAGTTGGGCCGAGTTGATGGCCTTTATGGCAGCCGTAGTATCGGCGTAGGCAGTGAGCAACACGCGCTTGGCTTCGGGAAACAGCTCGCGGGCGCGGGTGAGCACCTCCACGCCTTCGACCTCGGGCATGCGCTGGTCGGCCAGCACGAGGGCCAGCGGCTCGGCGCGGGCGCGCAGCTCGGTGAGCGTGCTCAAGGCCTCGGGGCCCGAGTTGACGCTCAGGATGCGGTAGTGCTGGCGAAACTCCTGGCGCAGGTCGCGCGTGATGGCGCTCAACACCTGGGCGTCGTCATCGACGGTAAGGATAATCGGTTTTTTCATAAGGAGTTAGCTAGCGGCGGGCAGCCAAACCGAAAACTCGGTGCGGCCGGGCACTGACTGGCCTTGCAACCGGCCGCCGTGCTCCTGCACGATGCGCCGGGCAATGTCGAGGCCCAAGCCGCTGCCCTCGCCGGCCGGCTTGGTGGTGTAAAACGGCTCAAACATATGCGTCAGTACCTCGGGTGCAATGCCGCTGCCATTATCAATAACGCTGACGCACACGCCGCCCGGTTGCTTTACCGACTGCACCGCCAGGGTGCCGCCGCTGGCCGGCAGGGCGTCGATGGCGTTGTCTATCAGATTGGTCCACACCTGGTTGAGCTGGCCGGCTTCGGCTAGCACTAGGGGCGCATCGGGGGCGTAGGTGCGGGTAAGCTGCACGTTTTTGTGGCGCAGCGCGTGGTCAAACATGTTGAGCGTGCTGTCGATGCCGGCCTTGAGGTCGAGCGGCTCGCGGCCGCCGGCGCGGTCCATGTGCGAGTAGGCCTTCACGTTGCCCACCAGCGTGCTGATGCGCTGGCTGGCCTCGTGGATATCGCGGCTGAGGCGCACCACGGCCAGGTGGCCTTCGAGCCAGGCCAGCGCCGGCGGGCGGGCCGGGGCCGGCAGCGGCTCTACCAGCGGCACCAGCGTGGCGGCGGTATGGCCAGCATCTAATAAACTGGGCGCCAGCTCGTAGCCATCGGCGCAGCCCTGGGTTTCGAGCCAGTCGGCCAGCTCGTCTTCGCAGTCGGCGCGCTGTAGGGCCGAGCGGGTCGGCGCGGCAGTTTCGGGAATGCCAGCGCTAAGCAGCGCGGCTACGGCCTCGGCGGGCGGGCAGGCTAGCAGCAGGTTTTTGAGCAGCACCGGCTTGCTTTTCAGCATGGTACCGAGCGTATCGGCGGCGCGGGCAATGGCAGCGGCGGGGTTATTTAGCTCGTGGGCCAGCCCAGCCGAGAGCTTGCCCAGGGCCCGCAGCTTGTCGTCGCGCTCCTGGCCGCGCACCTCGTCGCGGGCGCGGTCGTTCATGATGCCCACCAGGCGCTGCACCAGCTCGGGGCTGACTTGCTCCAGGGCCGGAAACTCGGTGCGCGGCAGCAGCAGTAGCGTGGTTTCGCCCACAGCTAAGCCTTGACCCTTAGCTGTTTGGAGCCGCGAGTACGGCAGCACGCCCGTTACCTGGCCGGCTTCTACCCGAAACACTGGCCCTTGCTGGCCGTTCTCGGAGCGGTAGTAGTTCAGGCCGCCCGCCACCAGGGCCAGCATGTGGCTCGTGGGCTCGCCGGCCCGCACCACGGTTTCGCCATCGGCGTAGCGGCATAGCTGGCCGTGTTCGCTGAGCCAGATTAATACCTCGGCGGGTAGGTTCTGGAACGCGGTAACCGCGGTGAGGGCGGCGGGGTCGGGAGGAAGTTGCTGAGCCATAAAGCAAATAACCGCCGGCGCGCCCCGAAGTTGGTGGCTGGCCCACCGCCGACGCGGACAACCCGCACTTCTCGCGGCCAGTAGGTGTTCTTTTGTACCGTGACCACCGCCTCTCCTACTTCGCCCCCCGCCACCCTCACCCGCGAGCAAGTGCTGCGCGCCCTGCGCTTGGTGGAGCGCGAAGGTCGCCGCCTGCCGCCCAGCACCGTGTACGAGCTGCTGTACCGCGGCCGCCGCTACCCGCCCCGCGCCGTGGCCGAGCTGGCCCACCGGCTAGCCCTCGCCGACCCCCAGGCGCGCTGGCCCCACGGCGCCGGCCAGCCTACCAACGCCCTGCTCGAAGCCCTCGACTTCACCATTGTGGCCAAGCGGCCCATCCTGGCCGGCGCCGGCTCGGCCCAGGACCAGGGCCAGGCCGCCGAGCAGCAAGCCGAAGACCTATATACCGGCTCCGAAACGTCTTTGCAAAGCTCGGCCGCCCTGGCCGCCGAGCCCGGCGCTGCCTACACCATTACCCCGCCGGCTTATACTAAAACGCAGGCCCTTACCGAGCTATTTATCACTGATAATGAGCTGGAAGCGGCCCTGGCCGGCCTGCGCCGCCGCCGGGCGCTACTGCTGCAAGGCCCGCCTGGCACCGGCAAAACCTACCTGGCGCGCCGCCTGGCCTGGATGCTGCTCGGCGCTCAGGATGAGAGTCGCATCGAGCTGGTACAGTTTCACCCCAGCTACGGCTACGAGGATTTTATGCTGGGCTTCCGGCCGGGGGCGAAAGGGCAGTTTCAGCTAGTGCCGGGCGTGCTGCCACTGCTGTGCCAGCGCGCCGCCGAGGACCCTGGCCAGCCGTATTTTCTGCTGATTGGTGAGCTAAACCGCGGCAACGTAGCGCGCATTTTTGGCGAGTTGTTGCTGCTGCTGGAGCCTGACAAGCGCGGGCCGGCCCACGCCCTGCGCCTGCCCTACGCGCCGCCCGGCGCCCCGCGCTTCTTCGTGCCGGAGAACCTATACGTTATCGGCACGCTCAACCTAGCCGACCGCTCGCTGGCCCCGCTCGACTACGCCCTGCGCCGCCGCTTCGCCTTTGTGGGCATGGCGCCGCAGTTTGGCCCGCCGCTGCGCTCGCTGCTACGAGCCAGCCAGATACCCGCGTCGCTCATCGACCTGCTTTTGCAGCGCATGAGCGCGCTAAATGAAGTCATCGCCGCCGACCCCGAGCTAGGACCCAATTTTGAGATTGGCCACAGCTATTTCTGCGTCCCGCCCACCCCGCCGGCCGAGACCAGCGCGTGGCTGCGCCTGATTTTTGAGCAGGAAATCGGCCCGCTGCTGGCTGATTATTGGCGCGAGCAGCCAGATAAGGCTGCCGGGCAGTTGCAGCGGCTGCTTCAAGGCTTACTACCGGCCGGCCCTGCGTAGGGCGGTACTTTTCCTGCTTAGCTACGAGCTGCTTTTATGAAGTTTCTTTTTATTGCTGGCTACTTGCTTGCTAGCCAGTGGCTGGCCGGCGCGCAGGCAGTTGCCAGCCCAGGTCCGAACAAGGTGGCTTGGCACCGCATTTCACTCAGCCCCGAGGCTAGTATCAGCCTGCCCGGCGCCGTTAAGGCCAAGCTGGGGCGCGACACTGCTATCAAAGTTTTTGCTTCTTATAGCCAGCACGTGGTGTGTACCGCAGTAGTAAAAAAGCTTAACTTGCCAACTGCCTTGGCCGCTGAGCTTAATCCTTACGCGGTGTACCAAGGCGTTATAAAAGGTGCTATTAACAATTTAGCGAACGGGCGAATAGTGCGCCAGACTCCTTTCACCCTGGCCAGCCAGCACGGCCTGGAGGTAGAGTTGGAGCTACCCGGCCAGCCTAACCTAGCCCCCAGCTACTACCTGCACATGCTTTATGCCAATGGCTGGCTCTATATATGTTCCTGGCGGCAGCTTGCGGCCCCTACTACTGCGCCGGTACCCGACGACGCGGCTGCCCGCCGCAGCTTTTTTGCTACTCTTCAGCTGCGGCCTGGCTCCCGCTCGCTGGCCACGACGCTGGTTACTGGCGGGCGCGTAGGCTGGGTTATGCTCCGTGTGCTAGCCTTACTCAGCGTACTCTTGGCAGCAATTGCAGTGGGGTGGCGCTACTTCCGCCGCGCCTGAATCAGCAATCTGATAAGCGCATAAGCGCAGGCATTCACCAGAGGCGATTTTTACCTTACCAGGACCTTTTCCTGCTGGCTTAACTAGGTTAACTGTTGCGATGATTCCGCTTGCCACGCTCTACTACCTGCTGTGCTACGCCTGGCAGCGCCTGCCCGAGCCGGCCGTGCTGCAAGCCACCGAGGCGGCGCCCTTCCATCGCCCGCTGGAACTGCTGACCCAAATGCTGCTGCACGCCGCCGGCCGGCTACTGCGTGCGGGCTTACCGCTAGCCTTTATGCATACCGAGCAGGAAACCAACCAGCTGCGCGGCCGCCTGGAGTTAGCGCCCACCCTGGGCCGGGGCCTGCTGCCCCAGGGCCGCGCCGTGTGCAGCTTCGACGAACTGAGCCCCAACCAGCCGCTGCACCAGCTGCTGGCCGGCACCCTGGCGGCGCTGGCTTCGCACCCCGGCCTGCCGCTGGCCCTGCGCCGCCCGGTAAGCCAATTGCGGCGCCGGCTACCAGCCAGCGTGCAGCCGCTGGCCCCGGCCGGGCCGGTTTTTGCGGCATTGCGGCGGCAGCGGCTGGCCTCAGCCGAAAGTTTTCTGCTGCACATCTGCGAGCTGATTCACGAAACTGCGCTGCCCGCGCCGGCCGAGGGCAGCCGGGGCCGCTTCGCCGACTTCCGGCGCGATGAGCGGCTGATGGCTAGGCTCTTCGAGCAGGCCGTGCGCAATTTCTACCGCCGCGAGCAGCGCCAGTACCGCGTTTTTACCGAAACCATTGCCTGGCAGGCCGAAGCCCCGCACGCGCCCGACCTGGCCCTGCTGCCCACCATGCTCACCGATACCACGCTGGAGAGCCCGCACCGCAAAATCATTCTCGATACCAAGTACTACGCCGCGGCCCTGCGCCCGCGCTACGACCAGCAGCGGCTCATCTCGCCCCACCTTTATCAGCTTTACGCCTACCTCCAAAACCTGCGCCCCGCCCCCGGCCAGGCCCTCGAAGGCATTCTGCTCTACCCCGCCGCCACGGCGGCCGTGGACGTGCGCTACGCGCTGGGCGGCCACCCGGTGCGCATCGTTACGCTCGATTTGCACCAGCCCTGGCCAGGTATTGCGGCGGCTTTGCTGGGGTTGGTGGCTTAAATAGCTCAAACTTTCGCTGGCCCTCGCAACCAGGCGGGGCAATCGGCTACTCCTGGCAGCATGAAAACCTTTACCCTGGCGGCGCTGCACCACATCCGGGAGTTTCAGTTTCTGACCGACTCCTCGGGGCTAGCCCTGGATGGCGATGGGCAGCTCTACCGGTTTGTGTGCAACAAGACTACCCCTGTTGCTACGCCACCCAACTTCACTATATCGCACCTGCATTTCGTCACGCCCGAGTACGGCGCCATCGTGGGCAACGCACGCGATGGGCAGCCGACTCCGGCGCAGGGCAGCCTAGGCGGCTGGAGTATTGGGCTCACGCTGCTGGTTTTAGCGCTTTCGCTACGCCGAAAAGTTTTTAAGGTACAACCGCTTGTCCTCACGCTGGGGCTAGCCGGCTTGCTGGGGCTAGGGTTGGTTTCGTGCAGCACCGCCTGGCAGGTCTACCGCCAGGCCGACCCGAGTTCTCCCGCTACCACGCGCATCGGCCGCGTGCAGTTGGGGCCGGGCAACTACCATTATTATTTGCCCAATAAAAAGCAGACGGCCTTCATCGCCATCACCCACGACCGCGGGCTGACCTGGGAGACCCACCAGATTCCAACCAGCTTCTACACCACGGCGCTCACGGCCATCGGCCAGAATTTCTTAGTAGGCACCCACGCCAATGCGGAGGAAGACGCGCTGGTTCTACACGGCGATGGCGACATCTGGTTCTATGGCAACGACCCCACGTTCACACCCGCCTTATCCCAGAACACGCCCGCGCACCCCTACCGCCTCAGCGTGAGCCGGGGCATCAACGGCTTTACCTACTCGGCGGCCGACTCGCTGCTGCTGGTTTTTGGCACCGACCGCATGCCCACCCTGCCCGCCAATGAGTTGAGCGCTACACCCGGCAACATTTATGCGCTCCCGGCTAGCCTGCACCCACCCGGCCAACTAATCGACACGCCCGATACCGTGGCCGTGCATACCCTGGCTCGCTCGCAAGCGGGTGAATTGTGGGCGACGCTCGAAAACCGCACGCCCCGCGTGGCCCACGGCCGGCTTTTTTACGTGCCGTTACCTACCAAAGCACTGCTGCGGCTACGGCAGGGCCGCTGGCAAGCAGTAACAGCGGCCCATTTTACTAGCTTCGAGCAAGTACTATTCGTGCCAGGCGCGCCCACCGGCTACCTGCTCACGCCCAGCGGCGAGGTGCTGGCCAGCCCCGACAACGGCGATACCTGGCAGCCGCGCGACTTCAGTGGTGTTCGACAACTGCGGCTTTTCGGGCGCTCACTGGCCTTGCTGCGGCACGACAACGAGCTATTGCTGCTCAAGTAATTACAAATCAAAAAAGGCCCCACGCATTGCTGCGCGGGGCCTTTTACTCAGAAACTACGCTGGGCTAAGCCCAGCCGTAATTACTTCTTAACCTCTTCGGTCGTGGTGGTGGTACCAGTGGTGGTGGTAGCGCCAGCGGCCGGAGCAGCAGCGTCGGTGGTGGTGGCGCCAGCAGCGGGAGCAGCCGTAGCGTCAGCAGCAGGAGCAGCCGTGGTGGTAGCAGCCGAGTCCGTGCTCATGGTCGTGGTCGACTCAGTGGTAGCGGGCGTGGTGGTTTCGGTGGTAGTGGTTTTCGACTCGCACGAAGCCAGGCCAACAGCCAGGAACAGGGCAGATACTTTCAGCAGGTTGTTCATCTTGTAAATTTGAAAAGGGTTTAGCGGAAAAGCTGCCCTTAATGCCGCCGCTACGGATAGGTAACCCGTCGGTTGCAAAAATTTATAAAAAAGATTTTCATGGGTTACTAATGCCCGTTAGCCCGCATTAAGCCCCGAAGCGAATGAACATGGATAGCACTACGGCGCTGGCCGCCGACGCCCAACTCATCAAAGCCATTCACGGTGGCGACGAGCGGGCCCTGAGCCAGCTCTACCGCCTGCACTGGCCAATGGTATCGCACTTCGTGCTGCAAAACAGCGGCTCGGAGGACGATGCCCGCGACGTGTACCAGGAGGGCGTAATGGTGTTTTATGAAAAGGTGCGCGAAGGCTCTTTGGAGCTTAGCTGCCAGATTAAAACTTACCTTTACGCCGTCTGCCGCCGCCTGTGGCTCAAGCGCTTAACTACCAAGAGCCGGCTGCACGGTGTGCGCCTGCTCGACGAGGAAGAGTATGGCCCCTACCTGAACACGGGGGCTGAGGACGACGTGCAGGAAGCCGAGGAGCGCGACCGGCGCTTTGCCACTATGAGCGAGGCGCTGACCCACCTGGGCGAGCCCTGCCGCTCGCTGCTCGAAGGCTTCTATTTGCTCGATAAATCGATGCTTGACCTCACGGCGGAGCACGGCTACACCAACGCCGATACCGCCAAAACTCAGAAATACAAGTGCTTAACGCGTTTGAAAAAGTTATTTTTTGCCAGTTATAAAGAAGCTTAACCCGTTGGGCTAGCGGCCCCGCCCCCGCCCGACTCACCTGCCATGCAAACCGAAGCCGATTACTACGCCCTTTTTGAAGCTTACCAGCGCGGTGAGCTGGCGGCCGGCGCACGGGCCAGCCTCGAAGCCCGGCTCAGCGCCGAGCCCCGGCTGCACCAGCTCTACTCCGAATTTCAGGACCTGACCGGCACGCTGGGCGCCTACGCCGAGCGCCGCCGCACGCGCCAGCTCATCAGCGGCCTGCACGAGGCCATGCTAGCCGCCGAGGCTGGCCCGGCGCCGGCCACCGCCCCGGCCCTCACCCACTCGGTGAACCCGATGCTGCGCATTTCGCGCACCGAGCGCCGGCTACGCGAGTTTTGGAGCGGGCACCGGGCCACGGTGGGCGTGGCCGCCTCGGTGGCAGTGCTGGCCGTGTTCAGCACGCTGCTGGGCATCGACCTGTGGCGCTCGGCCAACCTGCCGGCCACGGGCGTGCGCGAGCTGCGCCGCGAGGTGGCCCAGATAGTGCGCAGCCAGAAGGCACTGATTCGGAAGGTAGACAACCGCATGGGCGACGTGAGCGCGCCGCCGGTGCGCGTCAATAAGTTTAGCGGCACGGGCTTCGCCCTCACGGCCGATGGCTACATCGTCACCAGCGCCCACGTTATCAAGGGGGCCGACTCCTTATTAGTAGAGGGCCGCGACCACCAGCGCTACCACGCCGAAACGGTGTATGCCGACAAGAAGCACGACCTGGCCATTCTGCGCATCAAGGACCGCGATTTTAAGTCGTTTGGCAAGCTGCCCTACACCTTCAAGGCCGGGCAGGCCGACCTGGGCGAGCGGGTATACACGCTGGGCTACCCGCGCGAAGACGCCGTGTACGGCGAAGGTGCGCTGAGCGCCCGCTCGGGCTACGACGGCGACACGGCCTTTTACCAGGTGAGCATTCCGCTGAACCCCGGCAACTCGGGCGGGCCGCTGCTCGACGGGCAGGGCAACCTGATTGGGGTGGTGAGCAGCCGGCAGGACGACGTGCTGGGCGCGGCCTTCGCCGCCAAGTCGTCCTATTTGGTGCGGCTCGTTGACTCGCTCAAAAACCGCCAGCCGGAATCGGCCTACCACCTGCCCCGCACCAACCAACTGGCCGGCGCTGCCCGCCCGCAGCAGCTCAAGCGCCTGCAAGACTTCGTGTTTGTAGTGCGCGTGTACGAATAAGCTTTTCTCTCTTTTTTCTGCAGTTGCCGAAAAGCCTCGCCCCACCGGCGGGGCTTTTTTGGCTTTACCAGCCAGCGGCCCAGCCCGCGCCGCAGCCCTGGGGCCAGCCAGCGCCCCCAGCGCGGGGTAACTTGCGGCGCATGGGCAACTACCTTCTTTACCAGGCCTACGGCAGCCCCGACATTCTCAACGAGGCGCTGTTCAGCATTCTGTCTTACTTGCAGCAGCGAGCCGGCGCTACTGTCGTGGTTTACACTGATAACGCCGCGCACTTTCGGGCGGTGCTGGGCGAGGCGGCTGGCGTGGCGTACGTAGTCATCGAGCCGGCGCAGTGGCGGGCCTGGCGCGGCGACATCGACTTTGTGCACCGGGTCAAAATCAAGGTATTGGAACACGCGGCGGCACACTACGAGGGCAATTTGCTATACGTCGATACCGACACCGTTTTTACCCGGCCGCTGGCCGATATTTTTACCGCGTTGGGCCAGGGTGAGCGCTTTATGCACGTGGCCGAAGGCCGCCTGGGCGATGGCAACCCCTTGAACCGCAAGATAAACCGGGCCTTGCAGGCTAGCGGCGCGGCGCTGGCGGGCGGCGCCATCGGCCCCGAAACCCGCATGTACAACGCCGGCGTGCTGGGCCTGCGCAGCCCCGCCGATGCGCCCCTGCTGGCCAAGGTGCTGGCCCTCACCGAGCAGCTTTATCGCCTCTACCCCAAGCACGTGATGGAGCAGCTGGCCTTTAGCGTGGTGTGGGTGCGGGCGGGGGCCGTTCGCGAGGCCGCGCCGTGGGTGTATCACTACTGGAACCTGAAGGAAATCAGGCCGGTGCTGGCCACCCTGCTGGCCCCGCAGCCCGGCGCCACGCTCGCCGACTGGCAGGCCCGCGCCGCCCGCCTCGACGTGCCCGCCCTGGCCGAGGGCAAGGCGCAGTTTCGGGCGCTGCCGGGGTGGCGGCGGGCCGTGCGGCGCTGGCTGGGGCGGGCCTGGCAGCTGCCGGCGGGCCTACCCGGCTAGCGACGGCACGCGCTGGGCACCAGGTAGTAACCGGGTAGACAGGGGCGGAAAGTTAAGCTACGCAGGAACGCTCGGCATCTTTTTGCGTAGAAGCACCCCGGTAGCTAGTCTGCCACTTCCCTCGTCACCTCACCCCAACTCGCCTTTCTCATGGCTGACCAGCTTCAACAACTCGAAAAAATCGAATTTCAAGACGTTATCCGCACCGTAGAAAGTGCCATCAACGTATTCCAAGGCAAATCTGAGCACATGGACGACCTGCTCAAAAACGGCGGTACCCTGCTGCGCAAAGCCGCTAAAAAATTCAATTCGACCCAGCTTATCCTCACCGTGGCAGCGGTGGCCGTAGTAGCCATCGTGGTTGTGAAGCGCGCTTCGGAAGAATAGGTAACTGCCCTCACACAAAAAGCAGCGGCTTCTTCCAACCAGGAGAAGCCGCTGCTTTTTTAGTTTTAGTTTACTTAATTGAGTGCGCCGACGCTAGTTGTGCGGCGCGGCGGCGAGCGGCTGGCTAGCCACGGGCTGCACGGCTACCTTGGCGGCACCAGCCTGGTCGGCCGGCAGCTGATATACCTGGCCGGTGATGCCCCACAGCTGGAGGTTACGGCGCACGGTTTCGGCGGCCAGCCAGCTATCGAGTTGGCCTACTACCACGCGGTTCAGCGGGCGGCCATCTACCGTCACGGTCACTACCTCGGCGGGCAGCGCCTGGTCGATGGTCAGGATGCGGGCCTGCATGGCCTGGGCACCCTGCGTGTCGGCAAACGTGCCGGCCTGCACGGCAAAGCGCGGCGCGGCGGTGGCGGCCGGCTCAGGGGCGGTGGCAGCGGCTACTACATCGGCGGGCTGGGCGTCGGCCAGCATGGGCAGCAGGTAGGCAGTAAACGGAGCGCTGGGATTAGGGTCGCCGGCTTGCAGCGACGCCAGGTTGGTGGGGGTATCGGCCTGGCCCAGGGGCGTACCCGAGGCCACTATCTCGGCCACTACGGTAGCCGCGCCAGCCTCAACCAGGCCCAGCGGGCGGGCCGCTACTTCGGCCAGGTCCAGAATGCGCTGGTGGCGAAACGGCCCGCGGTCGGTGACGCGCACCACTACCGTGGCACCGGTGGCGAGGTTGGTAACCCGCAGCCGCGTGCCAAACGGCAGGGTCTTGTGGGCGCAGGTGTATTCGTGGCGATTAAAGCGCTCGCCGCTGGTAGTGCGCAGGCCCTGGAAGCGGCGGCCATACCACGAGGCGCGGCCCCGCAGCACGGTAGCGTAGCCGGTGCGGGCGGTCGGAATAAAGGTGGGCAGCATCCGGGGAATGTGGATGCGGTGCCGGGAATGCTTGCGGTGCACCTTGTGCACGCGGTGGGTACGGGTAGTGTGGGCAGCGGCCGGCAATACCAGCCCGGTTGCCAGCACGAGCCAGCAAAGGCAGTGTAGCAGAAAAGCAGGAGAAATAAAAGTCTGTCGCGTAAGCGTCATGCGCTTGGGTAGATGATGAACTAACCGAATGTAGGTTGTCCACCTTCTAAAACTAGTGCTTCACCTAAAGTAAATCCTGTATCGACGCTAAAAAATTGTATTTTATTTATAAAACTGCTTTTTACTAATTCTGATTGCTTCTCACGCAACTAGCAATTGTGTTTAGTGAAGGCACTTTATCGACCATTATTGTATTTTTCCAAGCACTGTTCCTAAATACGATTATCCGACGGGTGTAAAATTTTGGCTTAAAGCTTTGGTTTAAGCTAGGAGGGCGGTTGCACCGGTTTGTTATTTAGCTTATATTCCTGCGCCCGCGGGCCGGCCAGAAGCCGTACCTTTGCCGCATGGATTTTGGCCGCTTGCCCGACCTGCGCTACGTTGATTTTCGCCTGCCCTCCGACCACCCGGCTACCGCCCAGGTGCTGGCGCGCGCGCAGCCCACGGCGCCGGCCACCCCTGGCCTCTACGTGGGCTGCCCCATCTGGACTAATAAAGAGTGGCTGGGCTCTTACTTTCCGCTCGGCGCCAAAGAGCCCGACTTTCTGAAGTACTACGCCCAGCAGTTCAACTCTATTGAGTTGAACACCACGCACTACCGTATTCCCGACGCGCCCACCGTGCGGCGCTGGCAAGCGGCAGTGGGCCCCGATTTCAAGTTTTGCCCCAAGGTGCCGCGCAGCATCAGCCACGAGCGCGAGCTGTATAATACAGATGCGCTTACGCTCAGCTTTACGCGCGCCGTGCAGGAACTGGGCCCAAACCTGGGCACTTGCTTTTTGCAGCTGCCGCCCCACTTCGGCCCCGAAAATCTGCCGCGGCTTGAACGCTTCCTGCTCGACTGGCCCACCGAAGTCCCCTTGGCAGTGGAGTTGCGCCACCCACGCTGGTTTTCGGATAAGGGGCTGGCCGACACGGTTTTTGCCACGTTGGAGGCACTAAATAAGACCCTGGTTATCACCGACGTAGCAGGCCGACGCGATGTACTGGCCCAGCGCCTCACCACGCCCGCGGTGCTGCTGCGCCTCAACGGCCACGGCCTGCCCCCCAGCGACTACGAGCGCGCCGATGCCTGGGCCGCACGCCTGGCCGAGTGGTATGCGCAGGGCCTGCACACGGCCTATGTCTTTATTCATCAGAAGGATGTGCGCCACGCGCCCCTGTGGGCGCAGCACTTCCTGGCCCGCGTGCGCGAGCTGACGGGCCTGGCGGTGACGCCGCCCCGGCTGCTGCCCCAGCAGGTGCAGGGCAGCCTATTTTAGGTCAGTTATCAGTCGTTCCATCTGCGCATCGCGTGCAAATGGAACGACTGATAACTGGCCTACAGGATTCCGGCTACGCCGTTGATAACCAGCGCAACCAGGGCCGTATTAAACACAAAGGAGATAAGCCCGTGCAGCAGGGCCAGCCGGCGCTGGGGGCGGCCGCTGATGCTCACGTCGGCGGTTTGGGCCGTCATACCGACCACGAAGGCGAAGTAGGCGATGTCGAGGTAGTTGGGCTCCTTTTCACCGCCTGGGAAGTCGAGGCCGCCCATGTCGGAGCCATCAGGCTTGGCGTCGTAGTACTGGTGGGCGTAACGCAGTGTGAACACCGTGTGCACCAGCAGCCACGCAGTGGACACGGCCACACCGCTGAGGGCAATGTGCCGGGCTAGCGTGGCGGGCGGCAGGTCGTGGCTCACGCCCAGTAGCAGCACCACCGCCAGCAGGCTGGCCCCGGCCGCTACCAGCACAAAGACAAAGCTCAAGAGCCGGCTCAGGTCTTCGGCCGAAGCCACGGCCCGGATGCGGGCTGTATCGGCCGTATAGATGGACACCCAAATGAGGGCTAGGGCCGTGATGCCAAACGCATCCCAGCTGATGAGCAGCCGGCTCAGCACGTGGTAGTGGGCCGGGCACAGCACCCAGGCCACCGCCCCGGCAGCCGCGCCCACCAGCAGCCGTAGCGCAGCCGGCAGGTGCCCCAGGCGGTGCCACAGCGGTAGCGTAGCAGAAGAATTTTTCACGCCCCCAAGGTACTGCCCCGCCCCTGCGCTACCCATGAAGGAGAGCCTCGGCCAGAAACCCGCCCGCCCCGGCCGCGTAGGCTAGCCCTTCAGGTTCCGCTTTTTCTGCTTGCTTTGCCCCATGAACGACGCGCCCCTCTCCGGCCTCTACCGGCCCTCGCTAGCCCTGCTCACCGACCTCTACCAGCTCACGATGGCCTATGGCTACTGGAAGCAGGGCCTGCACGAGCGCGAGGCGGTGTTTCACCTCTATTTCCGCAAGGCGCCCTTCAACGGCGGCTATGCTGTGGCCGCGGGGCTGGCGCTGGCCGTCGATTACCTCGAAACTCTGCACTTTTCGGACGATGACATCGCCTACCTGGCCAGCCTGCACGGCAGCAAGGGCAGCCGGTTGTTTCCCGATGAGTTTCTGGCTTACCTCAAAGACCTGAAATTTACCTGCGACGTGGATGCCGTGGCCGAGGGCACGGTAGTCTTTGGCAATGAGCCGCTGGTGCGGGTGCAGGGCCCGCTGCTGCAAGCCCAGCTGGTCGAAACGGCCCTGCTAACACTCGTCAATTTTCAGACTCTCATCGCTACCAAGGCCGCCCGCGTGCGCGACGCCGCCGGGCCCACCGACGCCGTGCTGGAGTTTGGCCTGCGCCGCGCCCAGGGGCCCGATGGTGGCCTCGGGGCTAGCCGGGCGGCCTACCTGGGCGGGGCCGATGCCACCAGCAACGTGCTGGCCGGCCAACGCTACGGCATTCCGGTGCGCGGCACCCACGCCCACAGCTGGGTCATGACCTTTGCCGATGAGAAAGAAGCTTTCCGCACCTACGCCGATGCCTTCCCCGACGACTCGGTGTTCCTGGTCGATACTTACGACACGCTCGACGGCGTGCGCCACGCCATCGAAGTAGCGCTGGAAATGCGCCAGAACGGCCACGAGCTAGGCGGCATCCGCCTCGATTCGGGTGACTTGGCTTACCTCTCCAAGGAAGCCCGCAAGCTGCTCGATGCGGCCGGCCTGGAGCAAGTCCGTATCGTAGCTAGCAACGACTTAGAGGAAAACCTCATTACCAGCCTGCGGCAGCAGGGCGCCCGCATCGACACCTGGGGCGTGGGTACCCAGCTCGTGACGGCCTACAACCAGGCGGCCCTCGGCGGCGTGTATAAGCTGGCCGCCCTGCGCACCGAAGACGGCCAGGGCTGGGACTTCACCATCAAGCTCTCCGAGCAACAGGCCAAAACCAGCATCCCGGGCATCTTGCAAGTGCGCCGCTACCTGGGCGAGGCCAGCAAGCCCCGCGCCGACATGATTTACAACGTGGCTGCCCCCGCGCCCCTGCCCGCCGCGCCTACTATTCTGGACCCCGCCGATGCCACGCGCCGCCGCCCCGTGCGCGCCGGCGCGCCTTTCCGCGACCTACTGGCCCCCGTGCTGCGCCAGGGCCGCCTCGTGCAGCCCCTGCCCACCCTGGCCGAGAGCCGTGCCTACGCCCGCCAGGAGGTCAACAGCCTGGATGTCACCATTCGCCGCTACCTCAACCCGCATGTGTACCCAGTAGGTTTGGAGCAGGGACTGCACGAGTTTCGCACGCAGCTCATGCTGGAGAAGCGCCCCGTGCGGCCGGCCTAGGCATTTTTTGGACCCCATATCATTCGGAAGCACAATACGCACGTATTGCGTAACTTGAGTTGCCTTAAGGCTTTTTGCTCCTGCGCGTATGGCTTCGTTTTATGCTGAATTACAGGTGGCGGGCGGCTCCTACCGGGTAGTGCACTGCGGCTACAGTTGCACGCAGCCCACCGACGCCCAGGGCCGCGTGACTGCCAAAATGCGGCACAACCCGCTGCAACTGGTGCTCGACGTGCCCCCCGATGATGCGCTGGTGGGCTGGGCCGCCACTCCGCACAAGCCGCTGGCCGGGCAGGTCGTTTTCTACGACATCGCCACCCAGGTAGCGCACGAAACCATTGCCTTCACCGATGGCGAATGCGTGCAGTACGGCGAGCAGTTTGCCAGCAGCGCCAGCGGTGATGGCGCCTACGTGTGCCTGCTCACCATCACGGCCAGCGGCTTCGAACTACGAGCGGGTGGGCCGGTAGCGGCCGCAGCGGTAGCGGCACCCGTCGCGATTGCCCCCGCGGCAGCACTGGCAGGCCCGGCCCCCGGCATGCCATCCGTCGAGATGGTGGCTGAGAGTATGGCGGCGGCAAGGCCGGCAGCTTCGACGCCCATAGCGGCCAGCGGCAGCCAGTACCTGGCCCTCACGCAAGCGGCCCACGGCATCTACTCGCAGCAGCTACCGGGGGCGCTCCAGACCCTGCAAGACGTATTGGGCGAGTTTGGCCAAGTGCAGGGCCGCGCCAAAAGCCCCGAGTCGGCGGCCAACCGCATTCAGCGGGCCGTGGATAATGGCTGGGCTACCCAGATGGAAACGACCACCGATGTGCTCGACAACCTATGGGACGCCGTGGGCACGCGGGTGGTGCTCCGTGACAGCTCGCCGGCTACGATGGCCCGCCTCACCAGCAAGCTGATTGATGCCATCAACAGCGGCCAGCTCGACGTGGTGAAAATCGAAAACCTGTATGGCGGCGAAGCCGGCCTCCCCTACTTAAACGCCCAAAACACCGAGGAGCTGGCGGAAGAAGCGAACCTGCGCGTAACCCAAAAGCCCTACGACTCGGGCTACACGGCCACTACTGTTTTCGTGAAATACCCCAATGGCGTGCGAGGTGAAATTCAGCTCATTGGGGAGAAAACCCTGGAAATCGCCAACGCCGAACACTTGGTTTATGATGCCTTCCTCAACAAGCCTTACCTAGGCAGCTACGCGCCGGCCCAGCAGGCGGCGGTAGCCGCAGAGGTCGAGCCCATCAGGGCCGGCGCACGGGCCTTGAGCCCCGCGCAGAAAGCCGACTACATGGCCTATCTGAGCGGCTCTTATGCCGACGCCCGCCGGGCCGAGTCGGGCTTGCCGGCTCAGCCGCCGGCTTTTCCGGCCGAGGTGCCGCCCGCGCTAAGCGTGCACAACCTCGTAGCCGTTAACCAAAAAACCAGTACCTTCAAAGTATCCAGCTAGTCTTTCGCGCTTCCATGGCTTCTCCTCCGCCTGCCCTGCCTGGCTACCCAGGCACCAGCAACCACCCGGCACCCGCCGCCCAGCCAGGCTACACCGCCACGGAAAAGCGCCTGCTCGCGGAGCTGGCCGATGCGCTGTACGCCTTCACGACCGCGACTGATTGGGAGCAGCGGCTGCCATTTGAAGTCAGCCGTTCGTTTGTGTTAGAGCGCCTGGGCAACCCCGTGCGGTTTGTGCTAAAGCTCTATCGCTATGTCAGTAAGCGCAGCGGGCAGGCAGAAATCAAGCTTCTTTTCGATGTCATCATAGAGGGTACTGGCAAGGAAAAATGGGCATCCGCTACTGGTGGCTTCTTCCTGATTCATGGCTCGGCCCAGCACGTAGCGGCCGCTATTTTGGCCTTTAAATCAGATTCTAGCGCCGTGCAGGCACAGTTAGCCGAACACTACCGCGGTACTTTCTACAATGCCTGAGTGCAGGGCTGAGCATTCTTACTAAAGCACTCGTTCGAGTATAACTCAGGGGCATTTACTGCCTTTCTGCATCATGGCTTCCTTTTATGCTAAGAGTCGCAACCTCGCACAGCCAAGCGCAACAGGTACTAACCGTCGGCCCCTTCCAAGAATCAGTACCTGTAGCTAACGCCACCCCTAGCCTAGTGCATGCCCCCACTCCCAGCCCCGCGCAGTGGATGCCCTGGGGCTAGCCTTACCGCTACCTCAACCCCTATGTACCCGGTGGACCTAGAGCATGGACTGCATGAGTTCCGCACGCAGCTGATGCTGGAGAAGCGGCCGGTGCGACCGGCGTAGTAATCACTAGAACCAAGGGAAGACCTCTGTTGCTAGTCCCTGTGAGAGCCATTCTTTATGAATATTTTTCAATCGCTCTCGAGCACCCCTCATTACATAAACATTAGGTTCTTTGGCAATTCTCAACAACTCTTGATTTGATATTGGCAGCAGTTTTTTTAGGAGGAGTTTGATGCACATATCAGTCAAATCAGCTGTAATCCGTAGCCCATATAGCTGTTGTTCTTCTTCGTACTTTTCCAGGGCTGATTTCGTCCCGTATGCGGACGAGTACTGAGTTATGTGCCCCGTTTGCTTCGATATAATAAATGGTCCTGCGCCGGCTAAGAGATAGACTAGTTCCTTGGTTTCATACCACCGCTTAGAAGTCCAAGTAATGACCCAGGCGTATGGCGTCTCCTTCAGCTTGTTTTCCAATAGAATTAGCTCGTCGCCTTCCCTATTGAATTTCCACTTCGCCAATTCCTCTTTCGCTATTGCTAAAGCTTCCGCACGGGTTACCATTTTCTCCTTGTCTAATAAAAAATTCTCCCACTTAGGCTGCTAGTTAATAACCAGCAGCCTAAGTGGGAGAACAAATGCATTCAAAGCATTGCGACTCTCCTACGCATACTTCAACTCCCCCACGCCTACGCGCAGCGTCACGCCCGCCTCGGCGGTGAGGTAGCCGGCTAGCTGGGCCTGGTAGCCGCTTTGGGCGAGCTGCTGCACGGTGGCTTCGGCCGCTTCGGGGGCTATTACGAGCAGCATGCCGTTGCCCATGTTCCAGTAGAGGTAGGCAGTTTCGGGGCTGATGCCGCCGATTTCGCAGAGGCGCTGCATGGCGGGCAGGGGCGCGAAGAGGTTATCGAGCACCGCGCCGAGGTCGTTTTTGAGCACGCGCTTGAAGTTGTCGGCCACGCCGCCGCCCGTAATGTGGGCCGCGCCGCGCAGGGGCAGGCCAGCATCGAGCACCGCCGTGAGGGCGGGCGCGTAGATGAGCGAGGGGGCTAGCAGGGCCTCGCCCCAGGTAGCATACTGGTCAGCATCGGTGCCGTCGTAGGGCTGGCGGTGCCAGTTGTCGCCGAAGAGCCGCTGCAAGGTCTTGCGGGCCAGCGAGTAGCCGTTAGAGCGGAACGAGGGCGAGCGCAGGGCCACCACGGCATCGCCGGCCTGGGCGGTAGCGCCACTCAGGGGCTGGGTTAGGCTGGGGTGCAGCACGCCGATGGCCGTAGAGCACCAGTTGAAGTTCATGCGCGCGCCGGGGAAACCGCCGATGCGGTTGCCCAGCTCGGCAATCTCGCCGCCGGTGATGGCGATTTTCGAGAACTGGCAGGCGTCGTGCAGGCCGCGCATCATCTCGTCTACCACATCGTAGTCGAGGGTATTCACGTCGATGATGTTCGACAGGTTGGTAGGTACGAAGCCGGCCGCGATGAGGTCATCGGCGGTCATTGCCACCAAGTCGTAGCCTAGGGTGTCGTATTTGTCGAGGCGCTCGCCCAACTCGATTTTAGTGCCGATGCCATCCGAGCTAATACCCAGGCGCTCCTGGCCGAAGCGGATTTCGTTGCTAAAGCCGCCGTCGAGGTCGCGGGCGGGCTCGCCGGGCAGGCCGGCACGGGTAGCGAACGTCTTTTTCGACCAGTTGTAGGCGTTTTTCGAGGCGGCGTTGCCAAGGTCGATGGAGTAGCCGGCGTCGGGGGTTTGGGCGGTAGAGCTCATACGTGGGCGC